>Ga0308170_10003674_pt1 | contig 12426 bp, 14 predicted proteins | sample PhyBR2_2_FD_202136 | JGI IMG/M metagenome (GOLD analysis project Ga0308170, IMG submission 202136) | Phyllosphere microbial communities from UC Gill Tract Community Farm, Albany, California, United States - DLSLSB.R2 | ecosystem: Host-associated > Plants > Phyllosphere > Unclassified | place... | reverse complement strand
ATTGAAATTGAGATGTGGGAGAATGCAACACTTGAATTCAGCTGGATTGACTCGAAGACCGTCCTTCTATCAGATTCTGCAATGTTCTAGTTGTAGCGTCGGTACCGTGAGCGAGGTGTAGGAGAAAGGGAGAAGATCGAAGAAGAGGGGAGAAATTTAAGATCGTCGTTGGAGTTTCTCGAATTCGCGACTCGCTGTATAGAGCACGTCCGTCCAGCCGCTGCAGATCGTGACCGACTCGTCTGCGCCAGGCTGACTCGTACTATAAGAAACAGGAGGAAACGAATCGGTCCGAGTATATTGCGAAGCTGCAAAAGCGATCTCTCTCTCTCTCTCTCTCTCTCTCTCTCTCTCTCAGTCTGTATGAGGCAAAGGATATAAGGGTTGTCGACCAAAATGTGAGGACTTCGAAACGATGAAGCGTCCCGAACGATACTGCCTAATTCATTCCCTTTGCTGATCCAAACTGTGCCTACGATTCTCCTTGAACCTCCTTCCACTCGATCTTGTACCGTCTGTACCTCATTAGCTTCTTCCCTGCTTCACAAGAATCTCCGAACCCCTCCCGTCCCCAGAATTCCTCTCTTTCTCGTGCCCAAAGGATGAATTGGTTTGAGCTGTCCCCTCTCGATCTCATTCGACTACCTTTCTCAGAAGCTGTGGAAGCAGTTGTCGTTGGGAAGAAAGTGTCGACAGCGTTTGATTCGGTAGCATGCGTTGGGCGAAGTGGGATGATGAGATGGAAAGCGGGAGGAGGAGAAGAGGAGGTCGTCGAAGGGAATCGTAGATGTGCTGCCACGGCGGCATGCAGCGACTTGGCTTGTTGCGGTTCATAGACGAGATCTGCTCCGAGTATCACGTCGTAGCGCTGCGTTGAATCGAGGGAGTGACCTCCTCCATTTTCGAGATAGTCGTCCCAACAGAGCTTGAAGTTTGCGGCTTCGACGTGACAGTTATCGACGTGTTGTTCCAGGTACGATTGTAAGTTGTATCCGAGGTTATCCACCAGCTGAGTTGTCGTTACTTCGTGAAGTTCAGATTCTCCACCGTCCGTGAGGTGGACCGTCGCCGAACGACCAAGTCGCTGCAGTATCGACACTCCTACTATCCCTACGAGACCTGTTCCCGATCCTAGCTCGAGAATCCGCAATGGTGTTGAAAGAGGTGATGCGGGAAAGAATCGATCAGGACTAGTCGCGATTCGACGGGCGAGTATCGGTGCACTACCCCATGTACGATGGCCAGTTGTTCCCGCAAGGAGTGTTCCGGAATGGATCTTGATAGAAATGTCGGAGCTGTCGTTGAGGTCGAGAGAAGGAGGAGAAGGAAGGGTGTAGAAAGTATCGCTCTCCGATTCGGCACCAGGACCCGAGTTCCTACTAATGATTGACGACGCTGTATCTATCATCTCTTCCCACTGGATCGCTTCTTCTTCCTCGACCCGTCCTTGCTGTTTTGTCGCCAAAACGAGCACTCTTCTGACCCAATTTAACGCGAATTCCTCCTCGTAAGTATCCCGTTCTCCTTGTGATTCATTCTGATCCTCAGTATCATCCACCTCCAGCGGTTCCCTCAAGTCGATCGTCGTGTGGGATGGGTTGAGTCGAATCTGAAGGGAGGAAAGGTTTAAGAGGATTTGATCGAGGTGGACGGGAGAGACTGGTGAGAGGTCGACAGATGGAATCATTCGAAGCGAGCTACTACACCTCCCGGACCCCAATTGATAGTCGCCTCGCGGTGAGTTGGAGTAGAGAGTTTTAGAGAGGAGGAAGAGGGCGATGAGAGGGAGGAGGGGGGTCACTTGAAGTAGGTACTGCGGTCGATCTCGGAGAGCGGAATGCCAAGCAAGCACGCTAAAATTGAGGAGTAGAAAGTCGGCCAAATGACGAGGGGAAGAAGAAGAAGCTAAGGAGTTTTCCTTTCTCCCTCAACTCTTGCCTCCTGATACTACTCGACAATGTCTGCTACATCGAAAACAACCTTATCAGCTACACTAGATCTCCCCGTCGAGGCTAAAAGAGATGCGCTGTTGATAGGTGAGTTTCCCGTAGACTCGTCGAGAAAGGATCATCATCAGCTAACAACTGCTCGCTCAGTTCTTCTCGATGATTGCCCTATGCCACCGTGAGCTCTTACAGACGTCAGATGGAGAAAAAAATTGACATAATGTTGCGAAACAGGGTGAGGGAGCAATACGGAACTTATCATGATATTTTGGTTTCGCATTTCCAGCACTCTCTCGCAGTCAGCACGCCAGAGCATTCCTCTGCAGGTTCCAAACTTGGTTCGACACACCACAAACTTACCATCGAAAGTTACGACGTGGTTCAAGGTTGTTATCCGTCGGAGGACAGAGTGAAAGAAGCGGATGGAATGCTGCTCACTGGAAGTGGTAAGTTTACAGCTTCAAGCTCCGACTCGGCAGGAACTGACGATTACCTCGCGCCCGGTCCGTGATCTCCAGCCGCTTCCGCTTACGGTTCCGACCCGTGGATTGTCGAACTCGTTTCTTACATACAAAATCTTCCCAAGTTGAACGATTCCATCAAGTTGATCGGTATCTGCTTTGGACATCAAATCATTGCTCGTGCTTTCGGTGCCAAAACGGAGAAGAACGAGAAAGGTTGGGAAGTTGGAACTCGAGACATCGACTTGACTCACACGGCGAAACAACTTTTCACTCGAGTGAAGCTCGTGAGTCTCCATTCTTCTAGATTTTGTCCAGATGTATACAGCAGGGGTATCGATGGTCATGGATCTCTTTAGCTGACTGGTTTCTCGCCTTTCACAGTCGGTTCACCAAATGCATCAAGATCATGTTCCTGTCCTTCCTGAAGGTTTCGAATCACTTGGATCGACCGAGATCTGTCCAGTCCATGGTATGGTCAAATTTGTTGATCCAGAGGGTCCCAAGTCGCTCGAGAACGTTTCAATCCTCACTTTACAAGGTTCGTGCTCGTTTTCGAATCTTTTCTCGCCTCCCCGTCGAATTTCGATCTGACCGGCGGTATCCCTGTGATCCTTCCTCAGGTCATCCTGAGTACAACGCAAAGATAGTGAACGAAGTAATAGCGATTCGTCTCGAGAAGGGAGTCTTTACGAAAGAGTTCGCAGAGCAGTCTTATGAGGACGCAAATATGCACGATGACGGTTTGTTGATTGGTTGGAAGATGCTAGCTATCCTGGGGATCTAGTACGAGTCGCAAGGACTCGACCATCGAGAAGGGACAGAGTCGAAATCAGAAATCTGAAGAAGAATCGTTAAAATTCTGTTGTCATTTTACGTAAAGCTTAGTGTATCTTTAGAACTCGCAAGCGCAATATACAGCAGTAGATCGTAACGAGACCGATTCGAGCTTGAGAAAGAGAGACTAGCGAATATCGGCTATGTAAACAGGGAAAAATCGACCGGCAATGCGATTTCGCTTTCACTTCCTTCTATCTTCCATCTTGCACAACAACATGTCTACTTACAACATTCCCGGTTTGAGCATCACTGGTGAGTAGCTAGACATCATCCTAACTCTCTCGCTCTGCCTCCTTTGGGCTTCCCGCCTTCTCCGCTTCCGATTACCCTCGCTCTTTTCCAACTTCTCTCCTTCGGGAAGAGTAGGAAGTCATTCCAACCTCTCAGTACGACTCCACAAAGGTCCCATTACATCCGATAGGTCAATTGGGAACTAAGAGATCAGACTTGAAGGTGAAAGGGAGGCATCATTCTCTCGAAGGGAGAAATTGTACACAACTGTCCTCGAAGCTGAACTTTTGTTGTCTGTGTTGATCTTGATTCACAGCCAAAGTCGAAGGTGAGCTCCCACTCCTCCTCCCCCTATAACTCTCTCTCTTTCTTTCTTTCTTTTTCTTTCCCCTCTCTCCCCACCATTCGACCCATCGGAACAACTCGCTGACCTCCCTCCCTCTTCTATCCGTTAGGCGTACATCAACAAATCCTTTCAAAGGAAGCTCTCGAGTTCCTCGTCGTCCTTCATCGATCTTTCAATTCGACTCGCAAATCTCTCCTTCATCGTCGTCAACTTCTCCAAGCCCAATTCGATGCCGGCGCTCTCCCTGATTTCCTCAAAGAGACTGAGCACATTCGTAACGATCCTACTTGGCAAGGTCCCAGACCTATGCACGGTCTCGAAGATAGGCGTGTCGAAATCACTGGACCCGTCGATCGCAAAATGGTGATCAAGTTCGTTAGAGAGTCTCTCTTTTCTCCCGTCGCCAACAGGCGCGCATGAGCTGATCATAGCTCTCTGCGTTATAAGCGCTTTGAATTCGGGTGCTGCGACCTTCATGGCTGACTTCGAAGGTGAGCTCAAGTCGAGAATTCGCACTTCTCCAATTTCAAGCTGACCGGCAACTCGTGCGACTAGATTCGAACGCTCCCACTTGGCTCAACAACCTCGATGGTCAAGTCAACCTCCGAGACGCAGTCCGCCGCCAGATCGCGTTCAAGGGACCGAATGGAAAAGAGTACAAACTCAACGACAAGATCGCTACTCTCATCGTTCGGTACGCATCACCATCTCTCTATCCTTGGGATCGCATAGACTTATCTTGTTGTTCTGTTTCTAGTGCTCGTGGATGGCACCTCGACGAGAATCACATCCTCGTAGACGGTCAACCCATGTCTGGCTCAATCTTCGATTTCGGTCTCTACTTCTTCCACAACGCCAAAGAGCTTCTCGCTCGCGGCTACGGACCTTACTTCTAGTATGTTCTGCCTTCTCCGTGCGGTCGAGGTACCGCTCATCTTTACTTTCATTTCACGCTTTTCCTAGTCTCCCCAAGATGGAACACTACCTCGAAGCTCGTCTCTGGAACGACATCTTCCGCATGTCTCAAGATCTGCTCGGCGTACCACGCGGAAGCATTCGAGCTACCGTACTCATCGAAACTATCACGGCTTCTTTCCAAATGGACGAAATCATTTACGAGCTCAGGGAACATTCGAGTGGATTGAACTGTGGTCGTTGGGATTGTAAGTCTCACTTCATGCTAATGAGAGCGGTAGAGCTCGTGCTGACAGAGCGACTTCTTCTTTAGACATCTTCTCTTTCATCAAGAAGATGAGAATGCACCCCGACTTTGTTCTCCCTGATCGATCTCACGTTACGATGACGGTTCCTTTCATGGCTTCATATGTTCGACTCCTCATCAAGACTTGCCACAAGTGAGTCGCGCTGTCTTTCTTCAACGAGTCGGTCCTTATCTCACTCTCCAATAATTCACTCAGACGAGGTGTCGCTGCTATCGGAGGAATGGCTGCCCAAATCCCTATCAAGAACGACGAGGCAAAGAACAACGCCGTCATGGACAAAGTCAAGGCTGACAAGCAGAGAGAATGCGATGCCGGTCACGACGGAACTTGGGTTGCTCACCCTGGACTCGTCAAGATTGCTCTCGATATCTTCAACAAAGGCATGCCTGGACCTAACCAAGTGAGTGCAGAGATTCGCTTAGTTTTCAATTGATGAATGTCCGAGGCTGAGCTCGATTTCGTTCATATTACAGTACCACATTCGTCGAGAAGACGTCAACGTTACCGCTCTCGATCTCCTCAACACCAACGTTCCCGGAGGTATCTCTGAAGACGGTATTCGAGGCAACTGTATGGCTCTTCTCCACTACTGCGCGAACTGGGTCGGCGGTCTAGGTTGCGTTCCTGTCGCGAATCGTAAGTTCCAGTTTCCTGCCTTCGCCTTGACGAAAGTGTTGACTGACGTGACTCTACTGTCTGACAGTCATGGAAGGTATGCTGACTCGCGGTTCCGGATCTTCTCGAGGGTATCGCTGACTCGGTTTTATTTTATTTTAGATGCCGCTACCGCCGAGATTTCTCGCTCGCAGCTCTGGCACTGGGTCAAGCACGGCGCTTCTACTCAAGATGGTCAAAAGATCACTGTCGGTCTCGTTGACAAGATTCTCGATGAGGAGACTGCCAAAACGAAGAAGTCAGGACTTGACGGCAAGAGGGTCGACTTGTGTGCTCGCTACCTCAAGGAGCAAATTAGGGCTGAAAGGTTGAGCGACTTCTTGACGACTGACCTCACGTGAGCATCACAAGTTTTGTCTGTCTCGAATTCGGGTTCGAGGACTAACAAGTTTTGTTTTCACGCTCTAGTCCTCACCTCGACGAATACGCTGCTCCCACGCGTCCCGCCAAGCTTTAAGCGACAAGGACATCTATTGCCTGTGTCGTTGTACACAATCTTCCGTAGTGTCTACAGTCCCTCCTTCAGCTTCGTAGTTTGATTCGAAATAAAGTAGTGCTTTCCCTTCACTCTTGTCCGTTCCTTGCCTTCTCTCTCACTCACTCCTCCACTTCTCCGAGGTTCAAGGAGAAGCGTGTTCTGGTTTCGGCTGAAGGGAATTGTATTGAAACGAGGATCTACAAACCCCAATCGATCGTGCTTTCTGGCGACGGCGTAATCGGACCCTTCCACCCTTGCCCTGCTACGAGCCAATATCCGAACCGGAGGCCTACTACCGCAACGACGAGAGCGAAGAGCCATACCCAGTCTCCCGCTGCAAAGTCGAGATTGAAAGAAACGAGAGCGCGAGGCATCCTCGGTTCCCACCAGCGATGTAGGGACGGGCGATCTGGAGAGGTGCGAGTCGAAGGAACCGGTATAGAGATATCGACGGTGTGAACAAAGCCTGGGGTTTGGTTCTTGTGAAGAACGTAGAGAGTTTGTAACTGCATTCCGAGCAGAGAATGGTTAATGGTCAGTCCTCTGATCTAGTCCCGAGATACGGAACTCAACTCACCTCTTCGTTCCATCTCCATTCTCCATCGCCGGTTCTCATTTTGACCTTCGCGACTCCCCTTTTGAACCATTTTCCATATCTTCGTTTCGGCAGATAGATTTCCGTCTCTCTAGCTGCGCACTCGACTCCTACGATTGGCGGATTCTTGGACGAAGGGCGTTCAGGTGTAGGGATCGCAGCTGCTAACGGTGAAGAAGGCGAGATAGGGTTGATGTAGGCGAGCGAGAACCGTAGAGTGTGAAAGTCGAAACAAGTTCGGAGTGGAATGCCGGCCGTCTTGACCGCATATGGTCTCTGCATATGCGACGCAGTAGTCAATCAGTGACAGAGCAGGACAATCGAAGACAGTCAGAGTGGAGTAAGGCCCTGCTCCTTTTTTCCGCCGGAAGTTGTGAAGTTCGGTTCGCGGATTTCAACTCACCTCGATAGCATCGAGTACTCTTGCTCCAACATTCAGCATGGCCGCAACCTCGTCCTCTCCTTCGTTGTTCGCCTCATGTGCTGCCGCTTCGAGTGTCGCTTCTGAGACATCTGACGCAGAGAACCAGGAGAAATTCTCGCCGTTCCATCCGTCTCCCCATTCATCGACGTTCTCGGGGTTGTAGTTCCATAAGCTGATACCGTAGAGACTGTCAGATCAAACGCATCCTTTCGAAAGAATCCCGACTCAAAAGAACTCACTTGTAGCAGGCGAGGTTCTCTTCACCGATGGCGTGAAGAATCGAATCGATCATTCGTTCCTGATAACTCCCGATCCAATCCTTCTTCCCTCTCTTCTTGAGTGCCTGCGGACCGCCATTCAAATCGAATGGACAACCGGTTTCGCCGATGACAACCGGGTGCTCGCCGATGTTGCTATAAGACGCATTGAGTATGTTTGAAAGCTGTGTTGTATAGCTGAGAGAGGGGGGCAAAGTTCAGTGTAGGTACCGTTCTCAGGACCGGACGCCGTGTGAGAGACTCACTTTTTCCGCAAACCAGAGCGTCCGAGGTACTGTAGAGACGGAATATCAGACGTCAGTAACGCGATGAAGGCGCTCTGCTCTGCAAGAGCGCAAAGGGAAGAGGAGGGTCGTCGAAATACCAGCGCTTTGAGCAAGAACATTCCCTAACAATCTCCGATTTGTCAGCAATGAAAGCGCAAGAGATCTGAGATGAACAAAGCTGCTCACCCTTGCCAATCCTTGTACATTCGCGCTCATCCAACCCAGTTTCTTTTCGAACAAAGTTTTTAAATCATACCAATGAGGAGCGAAGACGAGGTTCGGAGGTCTCGCTTGATGTGGATAAATCGGGGCGAGCTGTTAATAGTCGATGAAGAGTCAGGTTTACGTCAGAGCACGAGACAGAGGGTACAAGAGGGACTCGCCTCGTTCGGAATCGGCTCAACGAAAGTAATCCAGTGCTTTGGGTTCCGGCCGTTATTGAGCATTCGATCCCCAAACTTCTTGACGAATGGGAAGTAGCAATCCCTGTGATACATGAAGTAGCTTATTCAGTTTCAGACGCGCAGAGCGGAGAGAATGGATGACGAACCGCTCAAAATCGACTAGCTCGCCGCGTCGGCGCAGACCTCGAACTCCTTCGAGTCTAATGTCGCTTGGAAACCTTCGAAAGTATTCCATTTTGAGCACAACTGGCTCTCCAAAGTCACCTTTAGTCGAGTCCCATCTCCAAACCCCGTGCTGCTCCCACAGACACCCTGATGATTCACTCCGCAGTGCACGAATTGTCGTAGTTGGGGAAGGTGGCGAGTAGTCGGGAGTCGAGAGCGGAGGTAACCATGCTGGACGATGCTTCGGTGGAGATAGCAGGACACGATGAGAGACGGCGGTGACGGGGAAAGCTGGGACATAGTGAGGAATTTCCACCGCATGATTTGTACCAAGTGCCCATGATTGAATAGCGCTTGGGAAGTAGCCGATGGCGAGATCTGCTGTCAAGTCCCATCTGTTTGCGAGCGTAGTCGAGATGGTCACTACCGAATGGAGAGTACTGAGAGAGCATTAACTGGCTCACGCATGAGGTGAATGCAACGAGATATAGCCTCGATGTGGCTCGTTGATGACCTGCGCCGACGAGGTTAAGCCAGTCGTTGACTGATAAGGCGAAGAGACAACTCACCTCGAATCCCATCACCGCTTCGCAGTCACTCAGCCAATCCGCCAACTTTCCAAACGCTTCGATCATACACTCTTGTAGGAAGATTTGTAATCCTACCAACTCGTCCTCACTCCCTGCGTTACCCCAATCTCCTCGATGGAGCCTTCGCTTGACTTTCCGTTTCGGACAGAAGATTTCGCCGCCCCAAAATACTGTCGCCATCGTTGCTGCTCCCAATTTCGTCATTCCTGCAGGCCAGACTTTCGGTGGAGGATCTTTGTTCGTGTCGAGATGTAGGTTGTGAGCGTGAGCGGCTCCAGTGGATTTCAGCGCGCGGATATCGAGTCCGACCAGTTGAAGAGTCCATGTTGGAGCTCCAGAACCACCGGTATGTCGACTCCAGACGTCTTGGTGAGCGTCTATGTAGCATTTCATGCCGTAACGAGGGAGGAAGAGGGAGATGAGGTCGTGGAGGTATTCGAGGTAAGATTGATCGATTTGTCCCGGACCAGAATGCTCCAGGGCCTCCCAAGGAACGATGAGTCGAATAAAGGTGAAGCCCCAATTCTTCAGGCGAGACAGGTGAGTGTGACTGTCAGATACAAGGGAGTGAACAGTAGGAGTTAGCGAGAGTTGCGTGCGAAATTTTGCGAGAAGGAAATTTACGATTCGTCCAAAGGCCACGGTCTTCCAACGAAGGACACGGTCTCTCCATCGTACCAGTCCTCTGTTATCGACATTGACTCCTCTCATCAGTTAGCTCGCGTAAGAGGAGAGTTTGAACGATGGAAAGGGGAACGCACCGCCCAGATCGAGGTGAGTTTCTCCGTTCTTGGGTATTTTGGCATTCCCACTGACGTTTGTCCCATGAAGCAGTACCCTTCTACCGTACTCGTCGATGAAATATCTCCCCTTCGAGGGGTCTAGTGTTCCTGAGAGTGAAGTTGCGGTCGATCCAGTTGAGCCAACGAGATAATCGGGAGCTAGCGAGGGATGATCGCGAATCGGTTGAGGTTGACTATAGAGTCCATCGAACTCTGCTAGCATGCTATTCGAGAGGAAAGTGAAGGAACCAAGAGTCGCTCATCTCTCTCGCATCTCTCTCTCTTTCTCTTTCTCATCACTCAACTTTGTTCGAATGCCAGCTTCGACACACGCAGATAGTAGTATACAACCTCCGAACGCCAAGCGCAAGAAACTAGACGACTCTCAAGCTCTTCTACCCTTTCAAAGAGATCTTTTGACAGAATTGATTCCCTCTGAAGACGCAAGTCCAACTTCAACAGATGGCATGGTCATCATGGCGAGAGGACTTGGATTGAGGAGTGTAGTGACTACCTTTGTACGTTCTTCCTTTGAAGAGGTTCAAGTCGGCGTTTCAAGTGGGGTTTCGGTTTGGTTTGTTGAAGGACCTCTCTCTTTCTCTCTTTTTAGCTCAAGATCTATGACATGCCAGAGAAGTTGGTGTTCGTCCTCAACGCAACCGCGGATGAAGAGAGGGGATTCGCCGAAGAAGTGGGAATGAGATTGAAAATTGTTGGTTACGATTTACCCGAAGCTACGAGGTAAGTTTTGAGTCTACCTCATTCGTGTGTGAAGAGCTTAACGTTGTGGAGGTCCCCCTCGATAGGGAGAAAATGTACAAAGACGGCGGATTGTTTTCAGTTTCTTCGACGATTCTCATTACCGATATGTTGAAAGGAAGCGTTCCCGTCGATTTGGTCACTGGAATGGTCGTTATGCATGCAGAGAGGTATGTTGCAGTTGCTTGAGAATACGAATTGCAGCTGATTGCGCGAGTTCTACAGCGTCACTCCTACTTCTCAAGAAGCTTTCGTAATTCGAATCTATCGACAATCGAACAAGGTGAGGGGCTATGGCTTCCTTTCCCTCTCACTAGTACGATCAACTCACTCCTACGTGGTCCTGACGTTGTATGTTAAGACCGGATTCCTCAAAGCTTTCTCCGATCAACCAGAAGCTTTCACGTTTGGAATGTCGCCCTTGCAAACTACCCTCGTACAACTGAAACTGCGTGAAGTAGTGATCTATCCTCGGTGAGTCCCCTCACCCCTTCTACTTCGTTCTGCACGAGTTACGATCAGCTAAGTCCACTGTGCGAGAACAGATTTCACGAAGCAGTTGATCGCGACTTGAAAAAGCGCAAAGCCGACGTGATCGAGTTCTACCAACCTCTCACTCCTGCTATGATGGACATACAAAACGCTATCATAGACTGTATGGAAGCGACATTGTCTGAAATCAAGCGGAGTAACCACTATGTGAGTTCATCGAATGCCAAAATTCCTTGATCGATCCGGTACCGATTGACGCTTGACTATAGCTCGAGGTTGAAGAATTGACAGTCGAGAACGCTCTATTCCGATCCTTTGATTCGCTTGTTCGTGCACAACTCGATCAAGTTTGGCACAAAGTTGGCGCGAAAACCAAAAGTTTAGTTGCTGATCTGACTACACTTCGGAAACTACAAACGTGAGTCACTGGTCTACGATACAGGACATCTCCAAGTCTTCTCTGAACAACGAAATATCTCTGATCAGGTTCCTCCTCTCGATGGATTGCGTTCGATACCTCCAATACCTCGAAACGCTTCTCTCCTCTTACACACCAACTCTCGGCGCTCTCGATCGCAGAGAACGACCTGCATGGCTCGGTACACCGGCTGCGGATACAATCTTCAAAACGGCTCGTTACCGAGTTTATCGTCAAAAGGAGGTCAAGATTAAGAGTACGAGGGAAATGAGCGTGGACGGTCTGGAGATCCCAAACGACTTGGACGATGGGGATTGGATGGTCAACGGTGGATCGACAGAAGATGACGAGGAAATGTTGCGAATCATGGAGGAGGAAGAGGAGGAAGCGGCGGCGAGAGCTCGAGAAACGAGGGAAGAGACGCGGAACGTCTCGGAGATGCCACCTCCAGCCTTACCACCACGACGAGCGAGAAGATGGCTACCACCCGGAGTCGAACCCGTTCTCGAAGAACAGCCGAAGTGGTTACTCCTCTCGGAAGTGCTCGAGGAGATTGAAACTCAAATGCATTGGGCGGCGGTCGATCCTTGTGAGATAGATTCTGACTTCTATCCTCGTACATTCGAGCTGACGCTTGACTTCCTCCCATCAGATGGATACTCGAACGATACTATACTCGTCATGTGCAGCTCGTCTTCAGATTGTTACAACCTCGGCAACTATCTCTCGCAATCAGATTTGACGAGTAGCGGACAAGCACTGCTCGAATCCAACTTGAAGAGCTACTTCTGGTGGAAGTCACAGGTCTCGAAGTTATCTCGTTCGCTTAAGAAGACGAGCGGTTTCTCGAAATCGTCAAAACCTTCAACCTCCTCGTCAAGCAATGCGTCGGCATCCTCGAAGTCGTCGACCAGTGCTGGTACTCCGAGTTTTGGTACAATCGATAAAGGCAAGAAGACGGGAGGGATGGAGATCAGCGCCGCTCTCAAACGAAAAGACGCTCAACGCGGAGGAGGAGGCTCTGGACCATCAACAAAGCGTCGCAGGATACGA
>Ga0308170_10003672_pt1 | contig 12428 bp, 16 predicted proteins | sample PhyBR2_2_FD_202136 | JGI IMG/M metagenome (GOLD analysis project Ga0308170, IMG submission 202136) | Phyllosphere microbial communities from UC Gill Tract Community Farm, Albany, California, United States - DLSLSB.R2 | ecosystem: Host-associated > Plants > Phyllosphere > Unclassified | place... | reverse complement strand
CTCCGCCGCTTCCGACCCCGTAAAAAAACCAACTATCGTCATCGACGCCATAAAGACATCTTTGAGAGTCATTTTTGCCGCCGATGAGCGCGGGATAGCGGCAAGAACCGGGATATATTTCAGCGTTACGCGAGAGTCCAGCTTCATTTCACCGGACTCGTTGTAACTGAAAGGGATACCGAACTGCTCAACTTCGTCATAAGTTGGCTCGCGGATTTCAAGAACATGCAGCGTCTCATTTGCCGCCACAATGGGTTTAGTCAGTACCAATTCTTTCACTGATAAAATCCTTCTGAACCGTGGAACTCAAGGTCAACCGTGCCCTCTTCGGCGTTGTGGTTAGCCTCACCAAACAGCCAGGCTTCTGTCAGGACATACACCTGACCATTCGCAAGCTCAGCAGTACCGGTCATGCTATCGGACTCTGTAATTTTGCTCAGTGGGAAGCCCTTCGGCACCTTAAAAGTGCCTTTGATGTAGGGAGCGCGGTGCGTCTCCTTACGATCAACGGAACCATCAAGGCCGATAACATCATCATTAATCTTCGTGTTCATCGGCACTTCAATGCCACCCGTCAGCGACAACTGAAGCCCGTCGAGTTTGAAATACGTGGTACCAGCAATACGGGACATTATTCGCTCTCCTCGCTGTATTGCAGACGGAACTGATTAACCAGAGCAAACACGCGCAGCTGATTAACATAGTCAGGCGGGAACAGCACATCGACGCGGTTTGGATTATCCGCGTTCCGCTCCACCACCAGATAGGTTTTGAACAGGTCAAAGTTCTCAACGATGGCTGATCGCTCCATCTGTTTGTAGACCGAGCACATCTCACCTTTGATGACCGCTGGCGTCACCACGGCCTGACCATCACCAAATCGGGTGCCGTCATTGGCCAGTTTATGGCGCGGGTACTTGGAGGTGATCACGCTCTTCAATTCGCGCAGTACGTAAGCACTGGTATGCAGCGTTTCACTGTCCAGATAGCTGTTATCAGCCACGCCGTAATTGTTCTGCTGATAGGTCGTAATATCACGCTGAATACGTAGCACGCCGCTCTCTGCATAGGCCGTTGCAATGCCGTGCGTCAGCAGAGACTGTTGCTCTGAAAGAATGAAACGGGTGCCTTTCGGCGCAGGTAATGCCCCGGTCAGTTCTCCGGTTTGCGTTGGTCGCGCCGGATCGTTACGGATAAATACCGCATTGCGGGCGGTACGCATCGCCACCAGCTCATCGCAGCAGGTTTGCGTAGACACTTCATAACCCGCAACGGTGATATGCTGGTTATTCATGGTGTCGCCGAAGGCAACCAAGTCTGACAGCGTGCCTGTTTTAGCCGTGTAGACGTGGCCGTATAGCTGACGTGCGTAGCTCCATCGACCTGAACCGTCATTCATTTCCAGCGCCATAGTCGCGAGGGAAGCTGAATCACTGAACGGAAGCCCGATAAAATCAAACGGCTCATCACCCATCGCAGCAATGGTGTCGGTCAGGTCAGGTGAACCTGTGCCGCCAGAAAGCGCGGTAATGGTCACGGTAATGCCGTCCGGGGTAGTTTCACCGCCTACCGTGCCGTAATAGTTGAGCATCAACGGGATGTCGTTCCCGGTCAGTCCCTTATGGCGAGCCTTGACTGAAACGCTGCCATCAGTAGCAGTCGCGGTGACAGGCAGGCTGATATTCGCGTTGATAGCAGTCGCAAGCGAAGTGGCAACGTCAGAAGCCTCATCTCCAATAACCACGGCGGCCTGAACACGTTCAACCCCGATATATAGGCTGAGAGTTCCTGATGCCTGTGCGGTGCCTGCAATGACCATCGAGCCTGCCGCCTGCGCACCTGTTGATTCACCTACTGCCAGAATCCAGAGTTCACCAAAGGGGTCGATGGCGCGATAGCGCTTGACCATACGGTGTAACTGGCTGCCGAAACCGCAGATTTTCCCGGCGAGATCAGCTGATGGCATGATAGTGAGCGTGTTTTTCACAACCGTGGCCGTAGTCGCCACAGTGCCGATTAGCAGCGCCGGGCTGCTAGAGCTCGCGGAATTCGCTTGGCTGGCATCCATTTCTGCCCAGAACAGCGGCACGCGGATATCAGAAGGCACCTGATTAAAGCTGACAGTCATCACTCGCCACCTTGTTTAGTTGCGTCTTTTGCAGAGGTCTTGCTCTCTGCTTTGACTTCCGTAACATCTCCAGCCTTCATACGGCGGAGCCAGTAAGTGCTCATTTCGACGTTTCGTCCTTCTTTAGGCAACAGGTCGCCACGGGCTGGATCAGGAACTGATCGCCCGGCTACAGGTTTAAATTTCATTGGTTACTCGCTGAGGTTGACCCGAAGTTTGTGTTCAATGATGCCGTCTGGTTTCTGGTCTTTGCCGATGAAGTCCACGTCGACGTCGATTTCTTTAAATTCATCCAGAGCGTCTAGATCGTCCTGCTGGCGAGTCATCTCGCCAGTTATTTCACGCGTCAGCATGAACTCAAACTGGTAGTAGAGGCGGCCCCGGTCCATATCCAGAAGCTGGCCGCCGGAATACGCCACCGGGCCTGCGTCTGAATCGGGTTCCCAGCCCAGCAGAGCCTTCCAGATTTGCTGCCGCACATCATGCACGGCGTCATATCCGGCAGCCTGACCGCGCTCATCGCGCGTGTTGTCGAGCACGACTACTACAGCAAAGCCTTCGGTCACGTTCTGCCAGTAGTCTGTCAGGGACTTCTGCTCAGCGGTGACGTCTTCGGTAGGAACCACATACGCCGCCGGCAACTTCATCTTGCCGGTTTCGGGGATGGACCTGAACTCAGCCGCCCCGGCCACGTTACCCGCGAACAACGGACATCGCGCCCGGAGTGCGGCAATTACCAGTGATAGCTTCATTTTTTTTTCCTTTCAGGGCGCAGGGAGGTACGCAGTGCACGACTCAGCACATAGCGCGTCCACGTTTTGCGCGCCTCCAGCACTTCGGTCATGTAGTTTTTGCGCGGAGCAACGCGCCAGCCATTACCGCCAGACTTGCCTTTGTGATGGCTCTTTTTGCGTTTAGCACCGCGCTTCACGCCGTAGAACAGGAACGCCGGGTAAAAATCACCTTCAATGAGGCGGTTACCCTCGCCCCGCTTCTGGTTGGGCGCGATACGCACCATCAGGCCCGGACGGCTTTTTGATGCGCGGGGAACATAATAGCCGATGGACCGCGCCAGCCTGCCGGTCCTGAAACCCGGATACTCACCCGGAGCGGACCGACCGCGACGCATGACCAGACGCCGGGCATCGCGCATATGCACCTGGCCTATTTTCACAAAGGCCTTTCGCATCTTGGCGCGGTTAAAGACAAGCTCTTTCGGCTGTTCGAAATCGACGTGCAGCAGTGGCTTAGCCATACATATCTCCATCGCGCTCAACCGCGCCCAGCTCCTCGCATTCCATTAGCAGGTAACGGCCAGCGGAGTTCAAATCGCGAAGGCGCTTAACCCGGTAGATATTGCCGCCATAAACGACCTCAAAATCAGAAGTAATGCCCTTTCGGTAACGGATCGTCATGTAGTGGGTGATGATGTCGTCAGCCTGAACGGATTCGTGATATGTGGTGGCACCCACCTGCCGGACCTTCGCCCATACGTCCTTTTCATTCTGATAGACCGGCTCTGTGCCGTAGTCCGCTGCCGCCTGGTCGATGCGCTGGCGCAGGTGAATACGCTTATTCAGCTCCCCGGGGTCAGGAAGCGTGAATACCGCACTGGTGTTTGATGAGCGTTGCTGCATGCTAATACCCCGACACCGGCAGACGCCGTGAATAGAGCAGGAACTCAAACGCCTGCGGCGTCTCCGTCATCTCCAGCTCTGAAACTGAGCTGCGGTGTTCATACCAGTGACTGACCAGCATCAGCAGCGCAAGCCGAATATCTTCGGTAATCACCATGCCATCGGTATCAAGCGGGGCAATGTCTGCCACCGTTTTATAAAGATTGCGATTGAGGTAAGTCACCGCCTTTGCCTCGGCAGCCAGAGCAAAAAGCTCAAGCAGCCGATCCTCTTCCGTGAAGTCGCTATCAAGACGGCACTGCTGTTTAATTTCTTCGAGCGTCAGCAGCATGGTTTTCAGCCTTTTTTGTTTTTACCTTTTGCTGGCTCTGGCTCTGGCTCTGGCTCTGGCTCTGGCTCTGGCTCTGGCTCTGGCTCTGGCTCTGGCTCTGGCTCTGGCTCTGGCTCTGGCTCTGGCTCTGGCTCTGGCTCTGGCTCTGGCAGAACAACAGAATCTTCTTTAAACATCTCTGCATAGCCTTTTTTAATTAGCTCGCGACCATGCTGTTCATCGGTATCGATGGTATTACCTTCAGGCACGACCGTGCCGCCGAAGTAATTCGGTTTAATCAGAAGCAGTTTCATATTTGACTCCCGGAAAAGCGGCCCGAAGGCCGCTACCATGACTAACCAGCTGCAGGAGCCGGAGCGGTGAATGAACCGTAAACGAACGCCTCAGGACGCTTGACGGCAAGCGCCAGACGCTCTTCACAGCGGATTGAGATCATGTTTTTCTCAAAGTCGTCGGCGTTTTCGGTGGAGATAACCACGTTGGCATCTTCGCGGTCGAAAATCTGCGCTCCGGCATTAAATGCGCCGGTTAGGAATTTACCCTGGAACGCAGCCGCTTCGGTCGCGACAACCGGCAGCCCCCATAAAGTAGGACCGGTCAGTGCTGCCGGGTTCGCCAGAATATAACGGCCCAGAGAATCCTTAGTCAGCTCGATCTTCGCCCAGTCAATGAAGTGCAGAACATGGCCTGACGCCGGGAAGCGCGCCAGCTGCGCCTGCAGCATAGCCAGTCGCAGATCATCAATACCGCTCTGGTTTGCAACGCTGAAAGCAGCCGCGTACGCAGATGCCTGTGGAACGATGCCGTTCAGATGCGTGCCGGTGCCGTCGCCGAAGAGAATTTCCTGCTCTTCGACATACTTCAGTCCGTAACGGAGCTCGGCGTCAATTGTCGACTGCAGCTGAGGCATGTCGTCCAGAATCTGCTTAGCAGCTTTGAACAGGTGCGCGATAGTGCGGACCGGCGTGATTTTTTCCGCAAAGGCAATGTCGCTGTACGGCTTGGTGGTGTTCTCAGCGACAGTCGCCGCCTTATTGGTGAAGCCGGTCTGCTGTACCCAGTAAATGGTGTTGGATTCGGTGCGACCCGGTGCGATAAGGTCGCGGATGAACAGTCGCTGTTTCGGCTGCTGATCGATGCCCGGCAGGCGGTCAGGCGCAACAATCTGGCCTGGCACGTTTACGGACAGCAGTGCAGCCTTAACAGGGATGCTCAGGCGCTTGTTACCTTCGATGCTAGCTGAAAATGCCTTCAGCGCTTCAGAAGAAACAACCTGACCGCCCACGGTTTCGATAACGTTTTTCGCATTCGCCAGCGGCATCTGTGCAACGTGCTGCTCCAGGTCACCCAACGCTGCCTTAAGCGTTTTTTCTGCTTCACGCATGGCGTTAAGCTCACTCGCCATTTTATCCACTACCGCTTTGGTCTCGGCTGATAGCGAACCGGATTTTTTCGCCTCAGCCAGCGCTTCCTCAGCCTTCGCATTAAACTTGCCGCTGGCTTCGTTGATGCTGGCAGTAACCTGCTTCAGTACTTCATTTACTTCAGACATTGTTAATCCTTATTTGCCGAACGCGGCCAGCGCGTTTTTAAGTTGTGCAATATTTTCGGGGTTGATTTCGTCGGTAGCGCCCGGCATACCTTCAGAGGTGGCAGCAGCGCCTGGCTTGCTGCCGGTTAGTGCTTTGAGAAGCTTTCGACGTTCGGAACGTGGTGCATCCGTTTTAGCCAGCATCGCGTCCAGCTTGCGTAATGCAGCGGCGGGGCTGTCGTCGTCGTCCGCAATTTCATCTGCAGAAAGCAGCCGATCCGCAAATCCTTTGTCAACGGCATCACTGCCGCCGATGTAGGTTTCAGCGTCCATCATTGCGTCGATAGTTGCGGTATCCAGCCCCGTGCGGGCACCGTAGATATCGTTCATGGCTTTATCAAAAGGCACCATGTCAGCCGCAATCTGCTGCATGTCGTGACGGTTGCCCATCGCATACACCCAGCAGTTATGGATCATCAGAAAGGCACCGCGACCAATCTGGACCTCATCACCGGCCATCGCGATGATCGAAGCTGCAGAAGCAGCGAGGCCCAGCACCTTGACGGTGACTTTTCCCTCGTACTCGCGCAGCAGGTTATAAATTGCCAGGCCTTCAAACATATCGCCGCCGGGCGAATTTATATTCACGGTCACATCAGCACCGCCGATTGACCGGAGGGCGGCAGCGATGCGGCTGGCGGTGACGCCATCGCCGTACCAGTCAGCGCCAATGACGTCGAAGACGGAAATGCTGTTCTCTGCCTGCTTTGCGGCTTTAATACCGCCGTTCCAGCGCTCCATTGCGGAGGACGGCAGATCGCGATTTTCGCGCGCAAAAGGCCGCCCCTCCGGCGCTGCCGGAAGACTCTTCAATGTCATGGGGGATGCTCCTAAGCCGCTTGTCTAAGCGGAGACTGTTCTAAAGGAATGTCCGGGAAAACGGCATTGTGAACCTCGCGCAACATCGTAGCCCTTGCTTCGATGCTGTTTTTGCGCAAGTCCTCAAGCGGTGTCAGGTTTAGCTGCACCGTGTAAATATCGCCACCTTCAATCGGTGGCAGATTCTCCAGGCGGCGCACGTCATTACGTGACATCCAACCGTTCTGCAGCGCAGTGGTGTAATAAGCGGAGCGTCCGGCACTGTCGGCACGCAGCAGGCCTTCAACGGAGAACTCAGCGAATAAATCTTCATCGCCATTAAGCAGGCAGCGTGAAATCTCCTGCTCGATGTTCACCAGCATCGGGCGCAGCGTATTCGTCAGAAAAAGCAGGTTCATACCTTCAACGCTCGACGCCCAGCTGCTCTGCTTATCAACGTGACCCACCATAAACGGGGGTACACGGAACCAGCGGCAGATTTCCTCAATGCTGAACGAACGTGACTCCAGCATCTGAGCATCTTCAGGGTTCAGCGTAATGCCCTGATAGGACATGTCGCCTTCAAGCACCATTACCTTACCTGCATTTTTTGACCCAACGAACCGGTTAAGGTTTTCACGGTTTTTCTGTCGCTGTTCTTTTGTCAGCAGATTCTTTGAAAGAAAGAAGCCTGAGGTCTGAATACCGTTTTCAAAAATTTTCGCGGCTGACTCTTCGACCGCCATCGCTGCGCCAAACACGTCGCGCCCGGTGCGCATCGGCATCATTCCGCATACGCCGTCCAGACCAAACCCCCGGATGTGCATCATGTTTTTAACCGGAATGATGCGCGGCACGCCCTTCTCTGTGTAGGTGTACTGCAGTTCCCCGCTGTCGAGCCGTTCAACCTTCATGCTCTGAGGAAGTAGCGGCACCAGAGAAACCAGCTTCTGGCCGATCATCTTTTTCTCAACGTAGGCATTACCACGCAGGCAGATGCTGGCAACCACCATCAGCATGAAGCGCGACGGCGTCATCTCGCTGTTGGGACGGCGGCACAGCAGCTGATAAGCAGGATGATTGATAGCCAGCTTGCGGGAGCCGTCAGCTGAGCGCTCGTATACTTTCATCGGCAGAGTTGAAACCGACTCACTGAGAAGTCGCACACATGCCCAGACCGAAGCCAGCGCCAGCGCTTTCTCAGCTGTCACTACTTTTCCACTACTACTTGTGCCGTACCATTCCTGCCAGAAAGCAGCATCGTTAAGCCCAATGGACTCGCCAAGCCAGTTGACAATCGCGCTTTTGATGCGGCCCGGCTGTTTCTTTTCCTTCATCAGATACCTACCATGATCGGGTCGTCAAAAAAGTCATCGGGGTCGCCACTGTCTACCAGCACTGCATCCTCAGCAGCACCAATCGCCATAGCAGACGCCACCACGCCATCAATACGGCCAGTGCTTTTCTTTTTGGCAAAGATACGATTGTCCTTCTGATCTGCCTCCAGTACTGCAGACGCAGCATTCCATCTCAGGCAGGGGTTGGGCCGGATAACCAGCACCCGGTTATTAAGATGCTCCTCAAACAATTCGATAGAGCGTGGCATCCACAGCCCGGACTCCTGCGCCTTGTAAAAGCCCTGACCGTGAGGAATCAGGTCAACGCTTACAGACTCGCTTTCCAGCTCAGGCTCCAGATACTTGATGCGATACTGGTCGAAGGCGATGCACTTAATATCGTATCTGGCCGCCAGTTCACCGATACGCACCGCCACAAAACCGTAGTTGACCGCTTTACCCGGCGGTGCGTGAATAAATCCGTTACGCAGCCAGGCATCATAGGGAACATGGTCAGTCTTAGCGCGCTCAAGCAGAGAATCTTTTGGCGTCCAGAACTCAACCAAAAGCTTTTTAGACTTCGGAAAGTAAAGCGCCAGCGCCGTCAGGTCACGGGAGCCGGACAGGTCAAGTCCGCCATAACACTCTTCACCCTCCAAATCATCGGGGTTAAATTCCTGTTCGCAATTCATCCATGTGTCGCTGTCTATCCACGGGTCGGACGCCTCCACCCACTGGCAGAAGTTAAGACGCCGCACGATGCTCTCTTTCGACGGCATGCCCCGAGCCTGCGTAACCTGCTCCCGCAGATATTTATCTGTGAAGGTCTGACCCAGTGACGGGTTGGCCTTACCCCAGCAGGACTCATCCTTGAAAGGGTCGTCGCCCTCATCGAGAGAACAGATGAAGCTGAAAAAACTATCATCCTCCAGGTCACCTGCTGCAACCTTGCGCCCGTACTCGTGATACTCGTAACAGACGCTGGTCTTATCGTGGCCGCTGTTTGTGATGAGGAACATCAGGGCCTGACGGCGGCCTTTTGTACCGGCACGCATCATCTCAACAACGGCGTTTGTCTTATGCTCATGTACTTCGTCAATCAGCGCGCCGTGCGGTCGCGGGCCTGACTGACCATCATCGGAGCTGATCGGCTTGAAGAAAGAGCCCGTCTGCAGGAACGCAAGGTTCCACACGTTCAGTCCGGTGCCGGATTTAGTGATGCGCTGCGCCAGCGCGGGCGACTGATCGACCATCGTTACCGCATCGCGGAACAGGATCATCGCCTGGTCTTTTTTCGTGGCCGCGGCGTAAACTTCGGCGCGTGGCTCTTTGTCCGCCATCAGCAGGTAAAGACCTACACCACCCGCCAGGGGCGATTTACCTGATCCCTTACCTGACTCGATGTAGCTCATGCGAAAGCGGCGTGTACCGTCTTCCGACTTCCAGCCGAACAATGAGCCAACTATGAAACATTGCCAGGGTAGCAGGATGAAAGGCTTTCCCTCATGCTCCCCGCCGTTGAGTTTCAGTACCTGAGCAAAGAAGTTAACAACGCGAATTACAGCTTCAACATCCCAGAATAGGCCTCGTGCTGGCCCTTCTTCCAAATCAAGCATGTGGCGGGCGCATGCCGCGCGGATGTCGGGTCCGGCAATAACCGCGCCGCTGGTAACGTCCATTGCATACTGCGTAGCCGGATCAACCGAAGAACTGGTTGAGCGGGTCTTCTTCTTTTTCTCCACCATCAGCATTTACCTTTGACCGGGCAGCCGGTGTCAGGCCGAACTCCACCAGATAACTTTTAAACCGGCGATCCACATCTGCCAGCATGGCGACAGCCGGGTTAGCTTTAATTAGAAAATCACCCATCTGGGTTTTAGTCGTATAGGTGCGCCCTTCGATATCAACTATCTGGCGCAATTGCAGAATTTCTGCATAAAGATCGCAGAGCCGTTCGAGCGCAAGTGTGTCCGCAACCGTGAGGACACCCATCCCGTCAAGAAGAACAGTGAGCTTTCCCCAGGCTGTTTTACCCCAGTCGGTCAGATGTGATGGAGGGCTTGGAATTTCACGGGCTGGCTTTGGCTCATTTTTATTGAGCGCGCGCTTGCCGGGATTTCCGGTAACAACTTTCAGATGGGTAGGTTTTGGTCGTCTTCCGGCCATGAAAACCTCCCAGAAAAAAACTTTTCATTTCGCGGTTGTGCATACAAAGGGGGGCGGGCGGTCAGGAAGACGTTATTCCCTGAACTCTTTATCCGCCCCTCCCTGCGTGTCTGTGCTCTACCCCCTGCGCCAGTGCGATTGTGGGTCCAGTGGCAAGCCGTTCTCATCACATCCGATCACGTGCCCACGCTTCTCCTCGCGTTGCTTAGTGGAGTCGTGGTGCTGCTTGCACAGCGGCTGCCAATTTACTTTATCCCAGAAAAGCTTCTGAGCCTTAGCGATCACATCCTGCTTACCGTCGTTAATCGCTTCTTTCAGACGGTGGGGCTTGATGTGATCAACCACGGTGGCGGCCACAGCCCGACCCTGCCGATGACACATTACGCAGAGTGGATGCGATTTCAGGAATGACAATCTGGCTTTTTCCCAGCGGCTGTTATAGATGCGTGGCTCAGGCATAAAGTGTTCCTGCTGGTCAGACAGATATAACCCTCGGAAATGGCGATATGGCCAACCGATGATTCGTTGTGTTTATGCTGGAAAGTGAATTCAAATAATGCAGATTTATCAAAAAAACCTCCCAAGAGAGGTTTCAATTGAGTAAGGTCATGGCAAAACGAATTCAAGGGTAGCTATTCTTGGAGGAAGTAAAATCTCAATATCCCTCACGTTATGCCAGAACAACCTAAACTCCATTTGCCATTCATCATGCGTAGATTTCATAAAGTGGTTTCTGAAGTGCAGTTTGGTGTATTCACAAACCCCTGCCTTGCAGGAAACTTTTGTAGCATCCTCTACAATACGTATTAATTTTTTTATATCTAATATTCTTACGCACGCTTTCTTTCCAAGTTTCCTAGCTATAAATTTACTTCGTTTTGTTGAGGTGCAGATCACCAATCCATCTTCGTAGTACCTGTCAACAGTTCCATGTAACCTACGCCCTTCGATTATACAGTTTTCAAAGCGAAGACCTCTTGCAGCACCCTCAATCAATAACCCATTGTAGGGTGTGTGAACATCAAAGGTTGAGTTATCAATAAGGTTTTCATCAGGTGTCATAGTGCCGGATCGCTCGACACTTATGTATCGACTAGCCGTAAAAAAAGGTACAACTCCACCGGATATCCAAGCGTCTGCCCACTCAGGATTGGTAAGGTAAAGATAAAAGTTCATCAAGCCCTCAATAATGCTGTAAATCCACAATCTATAGCATTTGAAGACATCTAAAAAAGTAATTTTTAATTAGTTGGTGTACCGCTTCCTTATGGCTATTGGTTTTCAATACCGCGTATTGCAGCGCGATCAATGTTGCACTGCTCAATGACGCCATATAGCGAAACGTTCAGCTCTACTGACTCACCATAGGTCATCGAGTCACCGGGAGCCGGAGCCTGTAACGGTCTTGTCAGTTCCGCTGGCAGGTTTAACCGCGGCTTGCTGATTACCCGGTACTCCACTGGCTGACTTTGCCGCGTCCCGCAACCGCTCAACAGCGCGACTATCGACAGGAGCAGCAGCGCTTTTATCCGCTTCCAGATAGCGCTTAATCTCATTCCGTAATTTCCTGTTCTGCTGTGCCGTCACCGCGCGTTGTTCTGCAACCTGACTCATCACCGCGTTTTGCTTGTTAACAGCCTTTACCAGGTCATTGACGCTGGCGGCTAAGTCGTCGTTCTTGGAGCGCAGATCGTTTATCTGGCTGTCTTTGCTGTTTGCCAGTTGCTCCAGCCGCTCATTGGTAGCCGTCAGCTGTGAGTTACGCGCATTCAGCCCCCAGAGACAAATGCAGATAAGACCAATGATGATTACGTGCGAATAGTTTCGGATAAAGCCGATTACGTTGAACATAGAATCCCCTTAGCTTTTAGTAAGCGGGATTTCCTGTCATCCAGACCGTTAGTGCCACCATTAATGACTTTGGTGATGCGGGTAACATCATCAAGGTCTGCCAGTTCGTTTAAGCCGTGATTCTTCCACCATGCAGCTGCTGACATCGCCGCCTGAAGGTTTTCAGTCAGCAGTTCAGGGTTTGCCACCACATCAGCGCTTAGCTGCCCGGAAAGGGCTGCGTAATTCGCCTTGCCGGTAATCTGAATCAGTCCACGCCCGCGATAGCGATAACCATCACCGGAAGTAACATCACCATTGCCATTACGGTTCGCGTAAATGATGTTGGCGATCATCTTCTGATTGGCGGCGTGTTCAGCGTTTCGCCCATAGGCTTTAGCCTGCGCCACAGTGATGCGTTTACCGAACATGGCAGTAAGCGCGTTCTCGCTGTAATTCAGCCCCTCTTCCACTTTCGTGAATTCGGCTGACTCATGCCCCACCTGCGCCAGAAAGTGCGCCTGCCGTAATGGGGTATTGATACCGAATGAGCTCATGCTGGCAGCTATGCGGGGAAACCACTTGTCGCGCAGCGCATCAGATACGCCAG
>Ga0308170_10003670_pt1 | contig 12433 bp, 12 predicted proteins | sample PhyBR2_2_FD_202136 | JGI IMG/M metagenome (GOLD analysis project Ga0308170, IMG submission 202136) | Phyllosphere microbial communities from UC Gill Tract Community Farm, Albany, California, United States - DLSLSB.R2 | ecosystem: Host-associated > Plants > Phyllosphere > Unclassified | place... | reverse complement strand
CCTACAGCCTGCGGAACCTCGATGTGAACGCCATCGGCACCATGACGCTTCCGACGGCGGGCTCCGGCTTCGTGGCCGGACAGTCCGTGCTGTTCCCTGACTACGGAGGAATCGCGGCGGTGGGCGCGGCCCTGAGGGAGGGCCGGATCGCCGACTTCGCGAAACCCTAGCCACCACAACCGCCTGCTGTTCAGCCGCGCCTCACCCCGGGTTCACCCGGCCGCCAGAATGTGTGTGCCGGCCCGGGAGAGCCTGAGGACATGACTGAGTCTTCCCAGGCCGGGGTTTCCCGCCGCACCATCGTCAAGAGTTCCGTCCTCGCCGCCGCGCTGGCCTCCGTTCCCGCAGCCAACGCTTCGGCAGCCACCCACTCTCCCGCCGGCGTCGCGCTGGTCCGCAACCGGCTCACCCTGCCCAGCGGCATCGCCACCGGCGACGTCACCTCCGATTCCGCCGTGCTCTGGTCCCGCGCCTCGGGTGCCGGGCGGATGACGGCGGTCCTGCGGGCAGTGGAGGACGCCGGCCAGGTCCTGCGCGGGCGCGGGGCCTTTGAGCGGGTCCTCCGCGGCCCCCGGGCGACCCAGGCCTCCGATTTCACCGCCAAGATCCACGCCGGACATCTGCCGTCCAACACCCGCTTCGCGCTGGAGATCAGCTTCGAGGACGACGGCGGCGCGGCCGGTGAGACGGTCAGCGGCACCTTCCGCACGGCACCTGATGCCGGGACGGTCAACGGCGCGGGCCGCATCGGCGACACCAGCAACGGCGGTGAGGTCCCGGCGTCGTCAGCGCAAAGCTTTGTGTGGACCGGTGACACCGCGGGCCAGGGGTGGGGCATCAACGAGGAGATCGGCGGCATGCGCGGCTACCGGGCCATGCACCAGACCCGCCCGGACTTCTTTATCCACTCCGGCGACACCATTTACGCCGATGGTCCTATCGCCGAAACCGTGGTGGAAAAGGACGGGCAGGTGTGGCGGAACCTGGTCACGGAAGAGGTGTCCAAGGTGGCCGAGACGCTCACCGAGTTCCGCGGCCGGCACCGCTACAACTCCATGGACGCCAACATGCAGGCCCTGTTCGCGGACGTGCCGGTGATTGCGCAGTGGGATGACCACGAGACGCACAACAACTGGTACCCGGGCCAGATCCTGGATGACTCCCGCTACACGGTGCGGGACGTCAACACCCTCGCCGCCCGCGGCCGGCAGGCCTGGCAGGAGAACATGCCCATCGCGGACAGTTCGGCCATCTGGCGTCCGGGAACGTTCGACGACGCCGGCACGTACCAGCCGGCCCGCATTTACCGGAAGATCTCCCGCGGCCCGCAGCTGGACATCTTCTGCCTGGACATGCGCACGTACAAGTCCCCCAACACCGACGGCAAGGAACCCTACGCCACCGCCATCCTGGGCCAGGAGCAGGTGGACTGGCTGGTCAGCGAGGTCAGCAAGTCCAAGGCCACCTGGAAGGTGATCGCCAACGACCTTCCGCTGGGCGTCGTGGTGCCGGACGGCCCGGTGAACGAGGAGAGCCTGTCCAACCGCGACGCCGGCGCCCCCTTGGGCCGTGAGCTGGAGCTCGCCGGGGTACTGAGTGCCTTCAAGCGCAACGGCGTGAAGAACACGGTGTGGCTCACTGCTGACGTGCACTACTGCGCCGCCCACCACTACTCCCCCGAGCGGGCTGCCTTCACGGACTTCGACCCGTTCTGGGAGTTCGTGGCCGGTCCCATCGCGGCGGGATCGTTCGGCCCCAATGCGATGGATGGCACGTTCGGCCCCGAGGTGGTGTTCTCCAAGACCGGGCGCTTTGCCGGCGAGTCCCCGCGCGACGGCGAAAACCAGTTCTTCGGGCACGTCCAGCTGGGTGAGGACAACAGCTTCACCGTGAGCCTCCGCAACGCCAACGGCGGCACGGTGTTCTCCAAGGTCCTGACCCCCGAACGGTAGTTTCGGCACGTTATTTCCCACCGCCCCTGGGTACGCCCTTGATAGTTGTCCTGCATTCGGCAGGGCATTTTCGGCACAGTATTTTCGGCACGGTATTTCGGTGAGGACGGGGTGTTTCTTGAAGGGTGATTCAGCGAACGACGACGGCCTGACCGAGGCGGTCGAGCAGGCCGGGGCAGTGGAGCTCCTGCTGATCCGCCATGGCGAGAGCGAAGGCAACGTGGCCGCCACGGAAGCCCGGGAGGCCGGCGTTGAGGTCATCCCCGTCCCGGCCCGCGACGCGGACGTGAACCTCTCCGGGACCGGAAGGGAGCAGGCCACGGCGCTGGGTGTTGCCCTGGGCCGGGCCGCCCCGGAGTTCCGTCCGGACGCGGTGGTCTCTTCCCCCTACGCCCGCGCCCGGCAGACCGCAGAAATTGCGGTGGAAACAGCGGGCTGGCCGCTGCAGGTGCGCACCGACGAACGTCTCCGGGACCGTGAGCTTGGCATCCTGGACCGGCTGACCCGGCTCGGGGTGGAGAACCGCTACCCCGAGGAGTCCGAGCGCCGGGACTGGCTGGGCAAGCTGTATTACCGGCCGCCAGGGGGCGAATCGTGGGCGGACGTGGCGCTGCGGCTGCGCTCTGTCCTGGCCGAGCTGAACAACCTCGGCATAGGCCAGCGGGTGATGCTGGTGTGCCACGACGCGGTGATCATGCTGTTCAGGTATGTCCTGGAAGGGCTCAGCGAGAAGGAACTGCTGGACCTTGCAGCCAGTGAAGCCATCCTCAACGCCTCGGTGACCCGGTTCGTCCGGCCCTCCGGCGCGGGACCGTGGACGCTGGAGAGCTTCAACGTTGCCGACCACCTGGCGGAACAGGGCGTCGCCGTCACCGAGCACGCCGGAGACACCAGTGTCCGGCCGCGGTGAGCCTTCCGGCGCCACCCTCGTAACGCCGTCGCTCCTGCGGCAGTGGCCGCTGCCGGCGCCTGGCGGGGACAAGTATTCGCGCGGATCGGTGCTGGTGGTGGGCGGAGCCCGGGCAACTCCCGGTGCTGCCCTCCTGGCCGGGACGTCGGCGCTGCGGGCGGGGGCCGGGAAGCTCACGCTGGCGGTGGCCGAGTCCGTGGCCGTCCAGCTGGGGGTGGCGCTGCCCGAATGCGGTGCGGTGGGCCTTCCCGAGACTGCCGGCGGCTCAGTGAAGGCGGAACTGGACCGTATGTCCAGCTACCTGGACCGGTCGGACACCGTCCTGGTGGGGCCAGGGCTCGATGATCCAGATCTTGCCAGTGACCTATTGGAAGCCATGCTCCGCCGCGAGGCAGAGAGGGACAGCGCTTCAGAGGGAGGTGCCGCCATCGTCCTTGACGCCTATGCCCTGGGCGCCCTGGTGCCGCTGGAAGACCGGCTGGACCCCTGGCGCGGCCGGCTCATCCTCACGCCGAACCCCACCGAAGCCGGGATCCTGCTGGGACGGGACGTGGATGACCTGGAAAAGGACCTCGCCGAGATCTCCTCCCGGTTCGACGCGGTGGTCAGTTGCCAGGGTTTGATCACCCAGCCTCCGGGCCTGGAGCCGGATGAACCGGATCTGTGGAAGATCACCACAGGCTACGGCGGCCTGGGCACCTCCGGCAGCGGCGATGTCCTGGCCGGAGCCATCGCCGGGCTTCGGGCCCGCGGCACCAGCAGCACCCAGGCGGCCTGCTGGGGCACTCACCTCCACGCGGCCGCGGCTGACCGGCTCGCCAGCCGGCTGGGGCCGCTGGGATTCCTGGCCCGCGAACTTGCGGACGAACTCCCCGCACTGATGCTGGAGTTCAGCGTCTGACTCCCTGCCCCGCCTTTGCAGTCCCCGGACACGTGGATGGCCCCCGGCCGAAGCCGGGGGCCACCGTGACGGGAGGTTGGGCCTAAGCTGCCGGTGCGCTGTCTGGCGCTGTGGCGTGCACAGAATGGCGATTCGCCCCAAAAAAGGCAGTCAACAGATCTGGCCGCCTCCCGGGCCTGCGTTGAAACTAAGCGGCGATTTCCTGCTTTGCCCCCTTCGTCTCGATCTCAATCTTGCGCGGCTTGGCCTTTTCGGCGACAGGGATCCGCAGCGTCAGGACACCGGCGTCGTAGCTGGCCTTCACATTCTCGGTATCAAGCGTGTCGCCGAGAATCAGCTGGCGGCTGAAGACGCCGCGCGGCCGCTCAGCGGCAATGAGTTCGGTGTCCTTGCCCGTGGGATCGGGCCTCTCGGCCCGGACCGTCAGGACATTCCGTTCAACATCCAGTTCAACCGAATCAACCGCTACGCCGGGCAAATCGAAGGCCACAACGAACTCCTGGTCCTCACGCCATGCATCCATTGGCATCGCCGCCGGGCGTGCTGCCGTGCCGAGGACCTGCTGGGCCAGCCTGTCCAGCTCGCGGAACGGATCGGTTCGCATCAACATGGCTTCCCTCCTCGTAAGAGATGGTCCAACACAGTTTCCTTATCAGCCGATCTGTAGTGGCTGATATAGATTTTTTAGCACTGCAGGGAGAGGTCTTCAAGGGCTCAGGCAAGGATTTTTGGAAGATTTTCCGGCCCCGCCAGGACGTGGAAAAGGGGCCTTCCGCCCAGTGCGGGTGCACGGGCGGAAGGCCCCCTGGAGGCCTGATGCCGGGTCAGTCCCGGGTGGGATCGGGCCGAAGCGGTGCGGGCCCGGGGTCCGGGACGGGCAGCGGCCCCGGCGACGGTGGTGCGGGGAACGGGTTCGGTGACGGCGGGCCGGGCGGGCGTGGCTGGGTGGGATCCGGCGATGTGGGCTCCGGACCGGGTTCGGGCGGAAACGGCTCGGGTTCGTGCACTGGCGGGATGGTCATGGAACTTCCCCTCTCACGCTGGGCGGATGTGCCTTGAACTGAACAGAATACGCCTGCCGTCGATCCGCAACCAGCCTCCCCCACCCCTGTTGCTCCATCAGTTTCGGTCCCTAAACACCGGCCTTGGGAGCCATAAGTGATGGAGCATCGCGACGGCGGGAGGTGGTCACCGTGCGCAGCGTTCAGTCCCCGGCACCCACCAGCCGCAGCCATGACGCCAGCTCGCGCGGGTCCGCCTCCCCGCTGCGGTAGCCGATATACCCGTCGGGGCGGACCGCCACCACGCCCCGCCCGGGGTGGCTGGTGAGCCGGTGGACGTGGACCAGCGGCGGACTTGCCACCGCAGCCAGGGTGGCGCCGGCACCCAAGGTACCCGGCCCGGCGTCGCGCTCGAAAAACACATGGATGCCCGGTACGGAGGTCAGTTCGTGCAGGCGGACCACCCGTCCGGCGACGGACACGGGCCCGTCCGGCAGCCGCTCCCCCGGCTGCGGCCAGCGGCCGGCCCGGGGCCTGCGGTCACGGGATATGGCGCTGCCGCGGTAGTTCACGAACGGCTGGGCCAGCAGCCTGATGCCTTTGGCGGTGAGCCACCGCCGGCGCAGCAGCAACGGCAGCGCCGGTGCGAATGCGGGCAGGACGTTCCGGGCCAGCCGGGCCACCGGATGCGGTGAGGCCTCGCCGAAGAAGATCACGTGCGTGAGTGCCAGCACCCGCCGGGCCGCCAGCCGCCGCTCCTGCCCGTAGGTGTCCAGCAGCTCGGGGAGGGGCCTGCCCGCCGACGAGGCGAAGCCCAGCTTCCAACCGAGGTTGAGGGCATCGAGGATGCCGTTGTTCATGCCCTGGCCGCCGGCGGGAGAGTGGGCGTGCGCGGAATCCCCGGCCAGGAATACGGGGCTGGCACCAAAAGTGCTGGCGATCCGGTGCTGCAGCGGAATCTGCGCCGACCAGCGCACATCGTTGACCGCAGCGCCCAGTCCCGATTCCCCCACCAGGCGGGCCACTTCCTCCGCCGCAACGGGTGGACCCAGCTGGCCGAAGCGGGCTCCCGGCGTCGGGGCGGCGGGGCGGGTTGCGAGCATCCGCCAGGTGGCGCCCTCGCCCAGCGCGAAGAGGAAGAGCAGCCCGGCAGCCCCGACGGCCACATGCAGCAGCCCCTGGTCCAGGGATTCATCCAGTTCAAGGTCGGCCATGACGGCTTCCACCCCGTATGCGCCGCCGCGCCACTGTGCACCGGTCAGGCCGCGGACGGTGCTGGACTGCCCGTCGCAGCCGGCCAGGAACCGGGACACATGGTGCTGCGGCAGGTTGGGGCCCGGGCCGCCGGCCGGATGCAGGTCCGCGTGCACCAGGCCCTGCCCGGCGGTCAGCGCTGGTTCATGCTGGAACCCGCGGAACTCCACGCCCCAGTCCACCGGCACGCCCCTGGCCTGCAGCGCCCGGCAGAGAACGTCCTCGACGTCGGCCTGCCGGACCAGGGTCAGGTGCGGGAAGGCCGTGTCCGGGAGGTCCGCGTGGCCCAGCCGGGCTTCGACGACATGCCGGCCCAGGTGGATGCGTGCTTCGGGCGTCGTGTCGGCGCGGTTGAGCAGCTCATCGGTCACCCCCAGCGGACGCAGGCCCTCCAGCGCCCTGGCGTGCAGCATCATGGCCCGGGACGGACGGGCCTGGTGCGGGCGCCGGTCCACCACCCGGACTGCCGCACCGTGCGCGTGTGCCTGGAGGGCTGTGGTCAGTCCCGCGGGACCCGCGCCGACCACCAGGACGTCGCTGTCCGTCGTCGTGCCTTGCCCGGGTGCCATGGGCTGCGGACGCTAGTTGTGGTCGAGGAGACGCCACCAGGCGTGGTCCGCCTGGGCAGCAGGCTGCATCCGGGCGGGGTTGGCGAGCACCTCGTCGCGGCGCAGCCCGGGAAGCACCTTGTAGCTGATGGAGCCGGGGACACTGACCAGTTCCAGCACCCGCCACAGGGCGGAAGCGTACTTCCGGGCGCGTTCGGCGCCGTCCCATTCATACAGCCCGCGGTAGGCGCCGAAGGTGTCGTGGGCGCACCAGAGCTTGGAGACAAACCCTGGGAACCCCACGAAGAGCGGAGTGTTCAGGAGGCTCTCCGCCTCGAACAGGCGATGCGCGCGGCCGCGGACCAGCCTGAGCGTGAAGGCAACCACCAGGACGCAGGGCTCGGCGGGCTGGCGGTCCACGGCGGTCTCGCGATAGACCCGTGCAGTGCTTCCGTCGGCGAACCGCAGCACCCGGCCCACGTTGTGTTTCGGAAGATGGACCTGCCGGCGCACCAGCATGGCACAGGACGCTCCCGCGCAGCGGGCAACCGCCAGCCATGCCTTGGCCCGGGGAGCGGGTCCGGATTGGACGGTCATGGCGTCTCCTTTCCTCTCAACGCCCTTCCAGCCTGACCGGCAGCGGAGCCCGGCCCCAGAGTCTTTCGCCCTTTTCGCCTACCCCCGTAGCGAACGGCCTGCGGGGTTGGCGGAGGGGGTCTATATATTGAATCCATGACCTCCACTTCCCTGCAGGATTCCACCGGTACGGCTGTCCCGGTCCCCCCGGTTGCCAAGAAGATCCCCACTGAACGCACGCACCACGGGGAGACGTTCGTGGACAGCTACGAATGGCTGCGGGACAAGGAATCCCCGGAGGTGGTGGAGCACCTGCGGGCCGAAAACGCGTACCAGGAAGCCGTCACCGCGCACCAGGAGCCGCTCCGTGAGGCCATCTTCCAGGAGATCAAGGGCCGCACCCAGGAAACCGATCTTTCCGTCCCGCACCGGAAGGACGGCTGGTGGTACTTCAGCCGCTCGGCCGAGGGCAAGGAATACGGCATCCACTGCCGCGTAAAGGCTCAGGACACCGGAGACAAGGTGGCCGACTGGACTCCTCCTGCCGTGGAGCCCGGGGTGGAAATTCCCGGCGAGGAGATCCTGCTGGACGGCAATGTGGAGGCCGAAGGCAAGCCCTTCTTTTCGGTGGGCGGCACCGCCGTCACCCTCGACGGCACGCTCTACGCCTACGCCGTGGACAACTCCGGCGATGAACGGTTCACGCTGCGCATCAAGGACCTGTCCACGGGCGAACTGCTGCCGGACGTCATCGAGAACATCTTCTATGGGGTCTCCTTTTCCCCGGACGGCAGCCGCCTTTTCTACACCGTTGTGGACGACTCGTGGCGGCCCTACCAGGTGAAGTCCCACGTGCTGGGCACGCCGGTGGCCGAGGACCAGGTGGTTTACCAGGAGGACGACGCCGCCATGTGGCTGGGCTTCGAGCTCTCCGCCGACCGGCGCCACCTGGTGTTGGGCATCGGCTGCTCGGAGTACAGCGAGACCCGGCTGCTGCGCTTCGACGACCCCGAACAGGCCGTCACCACAGTGATCTCCAGGAACGAACGCATCCTCTACGAAGCAGAGCCCTTCCTGCTGGACGGTGAGGAAAAAATCCTGCTCACGCACAACCGCGGGGCCATCAACTCCATGGTCTCCCTGGTGGACCCGGCAGAGCTGCTCAAGCCGCTAACGGAACAAACCTGGCAGACCGTCGTCGAGCATTCCGACGACGTCCGCGTCAACGGCGCGGGCGTCACCGCCACGCACCTCATCGTGTCCATCCGCAAGGACACGATCGAACGCGTCCAGGTGATGGGGCTGGCCGGCCTGGGCACCGCCGCCCAGCAGTCACCGGTGGAGCCGGCCTTCGACGAGGAGCTGTACACCGCGGGCGTCGGCGGATCGGACTACGAAGCCCCGGTGATCCGCCTGGGCTACACCTCCTACTTCACGCCGTCGCGCATCTACGACTTCGTGCTCCCCACGCCGGAGCAGCCGGCCGGCGAGCTGCTGCTCCGCAAGGAAAGCCCGGTCCTGGGCGGGTATGACGGCAGCGACTACGTGGCCAGCCGGGAGTGGGCCACCGCCGGCGACGGCACGCGCATCCCACTTTCGGTGCTGCGGCACAAGGCCGTGAAACAGGATTCGACGGCGGCGGGCCTGGTCTACGGGTACGGCTCCTATGAGATGAGCATGGATCCCGGCTTCGGCATCGCCCGCCTGTCGCTGCTGGACCGCGGCGTGGTGTTCGTGATTGCACACATCCGCGGCGGCGGTGAACTGGGCCGGCATTGGTACGAGGACGGCAAGAAGCTCGCCAAGAAGAACACCTTCTCCGACTTTGTGGACGCCACCGACTGGTTGGCACGCTCCGGCTGGGTGGATCCTGCCCGGATCGCGGCCCTGGGCGGCTCCGCGGGCGGGCTCCTCATGGGCGCCGTGGCCAACATGGCCCCGGACAAGTACGCGGCCATCGTGGCGCAGGTGCCGTTCGTGGATCCCCTCACCAGCATCCTCGACCCGGATCTGCCGCTGTCCGCGCTGGAGTGGGAGGAATGGGGCAACCCCATCACGGATCCCCAGGCCTATGCGTACATGAAGTCCTACTCCCCGTACGAGAACGTGCGGGAGGTGGCCTACCCGAAGATCGCCGCCGTGACGTCTTTCAACGACACCCGGGTGCTGTACGTGGAACCGGCCAAATGGGTGCAGGAGCTGAGGAACAAAACAACAGGCTCCGAACCCATCGTGATGAAGATCGAGATGGACGGCGGCCACGGCGGCGCATCCGGCCGGTACGTCCAGTGGCGCGAGCGCGCGTGGGACTACGCGTTCATCGCCGATGCCCTGGGCGCAACGGAACTGCTGCCCGGAGCAGGGTTGAAGCAGGACTGAACCGTTCGGCGGCGGGCGTGTCCCGCCGCCGAACGCCTCCCTTTGCCCCCCGCCATGGCAGGCAGGGTTTCAGTTCACGCCTGCGGGTGCTCCGCCAGCCACTCAGCGAGTGTTTCAAGGTTGGCACGGACGGTGCGGCCCTGTGCGCGCTCCACGAGCGGATCGGCGATCTTTCCGAAGATGCCGCCCAGGCCGGAGTCGGCGTCAATCCGTTGGGTGACCCTGGTCCCGCCGTCGGCCGGTTCCAGGGTGAAGGCCACCGTGAAGTTCAGCTTTCCTTCGACGGAACGGGAGACCATCCGCCGCGGCGGGTCGAACTCCACCACCTCGACGGTCCAGTCGAACCGCCGTCCCATGATCTTGCTTGTTCCCCGTCCGCGGGTTCCCTTCCCCACGGGACCCTCCCCCACCTGCTCAGAGGCGGTAACGGAGGAATCGTAGGCCGCGGTGTTGTCGAACTTCGACAGGAAATCGAAGACTTCCTGCGGCGGCCGGGCGATGACAACGGATTCTTCTACTACTGGCATCGGGATCTCCTGGAACAGCGCCTGGTGCCGGCGCGGCTCGGCCGGCAGGTAGGCACAGCGCCAGCTTGGACTGCTGCCGCGTCCCTGTCAATGCGCCAATAAGCTAATCATGCTTACTATTGTGGGGCACTTGTTTTCCGCAGGGACACCAGAGGAGCGGACATGTCATTGAGCAAGGGAACGCACGTGGAGTGGAACACTCCGCAGGGCAAGACGCACGGCAGGATCGTGGAAAAGAAGACCAGCGACTTCGAACTCGACGGCAACACGCACCGCGCCAGCAAGGACCAGCCGCAGTATGTGGTGGAGTCGGAGAAGACCGGCGCGCGTGCGGCGCACAAGGCGTCCGCGCTGACTGAGAAGAAGTAGCGCCGTGCCTGCCCGGCATGAGGTGCCTGCCCAGCATGAGGTAGTGATCATCGGCGGCGGCAACGCGGGAGTGTCGCTGGCGGCCCGGCTGGAGCGGTACGGAGTGAAGGACGTGGCGCTCATCGAGCCCAGGGACCACCACCTGTACCAGCCGTTGTTCTCCCACATCGCCGGTGGGCGGGCGCAGGCCAAGGAGGCCGTCCGGCCACAGGAATCAGTGGTCCCCCGCGGCGTCACCTGGATCCGGGACGCCGCCGTGGGCGTGGACGCAGACGCCAACACCGTCCGGCTGGAATCCGGGACATCGCTGGGCTACGGCCAGCTGGTGGTGTGCCCGGGGCTGCAGTACGACTGGGACGCGGTGCCGGGAATGGCCGAGGCCGTCTACTCGCCCTACGGGGCATCGCACTACGAGTTCGAGCTTGCCCCCAAAGCCTGGACGCTGCTCAGCGCCATGACCTCCGGCACCGCCATCTTCACCATGCCGGCCGGTCCCATCAAGTGTGGCGGGGCTGCCCAGAAACCGATGTATCTTGCCTGCGACTACTGGCGTGAACAGGGAGTCCTGGACAACATCCGCGTGGTGATGGTCCAGCCGTATCCCACCGTGTTCGGAGTTCCGGAAGTGGACAGGGAACTGGACCGGAAGATCGCCGAGTACGGGATCGAACTGCGGACCAACAGCGAACTGGTGGCGGTGAGTCCTTCCGGCCGGCGGGCAACGATCCGCGACAACGCCGCGAACACCACCGAGGACCTGGAGTACGACGTCCTCAATGCCGTCCCGCCGCAGTCGGCGCCGGACTGGCTCAAGGCCACTGACCTGCCGGCGGCCGGCAGCGCCGGCGGTTTCGTGGAGGTGGACCGGCAGACCCTGCGGCACCTGCGGTATGCCAATGTCTGGTCCCTGGGCGACGCCGCGGGCACCACCAACTCCAAGTCCGGCGGGTCGCTGCGAAAGCAGACCAAGGTGTTGGCAAGGAACCTGGTGGCTGCCCGCAAAGGGAAGCCGCTGCGGGCGAAATATGACGGGTACTCGGTCTGCCCTTTCACGGTTTCCCGGGACACCGTGGTGTTCGCGGAGTTCGACGACCTCTACCGTCCCAAGCCGACCATCCCCCGCGTCCCTACCTGGAATGAGAGCCGGCTGTCCTGGGTGGTGGACCGCGATTTGTTCCCGAAGATCTACTGGAACCTGATCCTCAAGGGCCGGGCTTAACGGCCGCGTGTGAACCGATGCGCCATTCATCGGCAAGGATGGCGTAGATCAGCTCGGTGGCCCACTGGCCCTTGTAATGCCACTTGTCCACGTGCCGGGCCTCCAGCCGCATTCCCAGGCGGCCGCAAAGGGAGGCGGAGGCCACATTGAGCTCGTCCAGGCGGGCTTCGATCCGGTGCAGGCCCAGCTCCTCGAAGCCCAGCCGCAACACCGCGCCGGCGGCCTCCGTCCCGTAGCCTTTGCCGCGGGCTCCGGGGGCCAGCGTCCAACCGACTTCGCCCTGCCCACGCCCGGGCAGCCACTTGAGCACCACTTCCCCCTGCAGCCCCGGCTCACCTGCGGCCTCGATGGCGAGAGCCAGCCAGTCCCCCTCCTTCTCGAAGACAAAGTTGGCGTAGTGGCCCACCCGCTCCATTGACTGTGTGTAGGTCTTGGCAGGGCCGGGCAGGAAGCGCGCGGTCTCCGGCAGCGAGTGGTAGGCGTGGAAGGCGTCCAGGTCGCCGCCCTCGAACCGCCGCAGGACCAGCCGTTCGGTCCGGATGGGAAGGGATATCCCGGACATGGATGCTAGCGGCCGGCAGAGACGACGGCGGCCGTCGCCTCGGCGATGGCGCGTTCCTCGTCCGTGGGAACCACCAGAACGGGAATCGCGGAGTCCGGCGTGGAAATGACGCGCGGTTCCTTGGACCGCTCGGCGTTCAGGCCGGCGTCGAGCTCGATGCCCAGGGCACCCAGCCGGTCCGCCACATGCGCCCTGAACTGCTGCGAGTTCTCACCGATCCCGGCCGTGAACACCA
>Ga0308170_10003669_pt1 | contig 12435 bp, 11 predicted proteins | sample PhyBR2_2_FD_202136 | JGI IMG/M metagenome (GOLD analysis project Ga0308170, IMG submission 202136) | Phyllosphere microbial communities from UC Gill Tract Community Farm, Albany, California, United States - DLSLSB.R2 | ecosystem: Host-associated > Plants > Phyllosphere > Unclassified | place... | reverse complement strand
GGCCTCGCTCTCTCTCTACACCGCCTGCTGCCAGTCGAGGCCGCTCACCAGTACCGTGAGCACAGCTGCCACGCCTACGCCGAGCTACAGCACCCGCCGCGCCCGCCGTACTCGACCGCCTCCCCCTCGACCTCCTCGCCCGCTCGTCGAGGCCCTCCAGCCCGTCGTCGACCAGCACGAGACGATCAGCGACCGCCAGATCGTCAACTTCAACCCGCTACTAGTCCTGTCGCCCGGAACGCATCGCTCGGCCCACTGTCGCCTGCGCGACCTCATCCCCACCCTCGCCCCTCATCTCGCCATGGTCCGGCTCGAGTACACGCAGAGCGACCCTTACGTCCACGCGCAAGGGCTCGACTCGACCTACCTGCTGTCGCTCAAGGTCTTCTTCTTCGCCGAGGTCCAAGGTTCCGACCTCGTCGACCTCGACCCCGCCCTGTGGCCGCCCATCGCCGCACCGCTCGACCTCGTGCACGCGTGCGACCATCACGCGCGCCATCACTACGTCTTCGGCTGGTCGATGCCGTGCTTTGTCGAGTACGAGACCGAGCGCCTCAACGTGCTCGACGAGCTGCACCGCCGGGTCCTCCTCGACTCGCCCTTCTCGACCTCTCGACGCTCATGCACTCGATCCAGGGCGTGCCATGCGACAACGGCGCGCTGTTCAGCTTCGAGGTGCTCGCAGTACACGTCCTGCACAAGGACTGCCCGGGCCTGCTCGGCGGCACGCTCGCCGTCCCCCTCCTCCCCGCTGAGCCCACGACAAGCTTCCGCTCGACGACGATCTCAAGACGGTTATCGACAACGCCACCGCAGCATGCACGGCGGCATCGGTCGACCTGCTGTACGAGCAGGACGAGCAGGACGAGCCGGATGAGCAGGACGAGCAGGACGAGCCCGTCTCGCTCGTCTTTCTGGCGTCACGCGCGGCGCAAGCAGCCTCGCGCCGCCTCGGGAGGGCAATCCGTCAGATTGGTAGACGAGGATGAGCGACGCTGTGCGGCAATGGATCCTGATTGGACCCGCTGCACCGTCTCGCACGAGAGCTTCGAGAGCCGTTTCGAGCGATGTCCAGGACTGCTCGGCAGGCCTTTAAGAAAATGACTGCGCTCTCGGTGAAGCGTACCAAGCAGAGAGGAACATCCTCGAGACCCGTGCTCGAGCGGTGGAGAGGAGCGTCGTCGAGGAGGAGAGGGAGATGACGACGCGGCGGCTCTCGCTCTCAACCACTCTCCTCACCCACCGAGGTGCGCCAGAGCCCGCCACGATGAGCTCTGACGACGCCCAGCCCGCCCGCTACCGCCTGTCGGCCACCCTCGCCGGCCACGCGGCCGACGTGCGCGCCCTCGCCTCGACCCCACGCGCGACCCACAACGGCGGCGCGACGACGAGGATGCTCCACAGCTACAACGCCTCGGTCCCCGTCCTCTTCTCGGCCTCGCGCGACGGGTCCGCCCGCAGCTGGCTCAGGAGGGGCGGCGGCGGCGGCGAGGGCGACGCGGCGAGCGGGCCCGGCTGGAGCGAGGGGCAGCTGTTCGGCGGCGCAGAGACGGCGGCCGGTCACGAGGGCTTCGTCAACGCGGTCGAGTGGACGTCCCAGACGGGCGAGGACGCCCTCGGAGGTGCGTCGCAGCTGCCGCCTCTCGTCTCGACTCGGGCGTCAAGTGGGGGCAGCACACAGCTCGCCGCCCGCTGCCGCCCTGCGTCGAGAGACTTAGGCAGCTGACCCTGTGCACCATGTCTCGCAGGCTACCTCCTCACCGGCGGGCAGGACAAGCTCATCCACGCCTGGCCGCTCCCCTCCCCCTCCACCCTCTCCTCGCTCGACTCGTCCTCGGCACCGCCCAACTCGCCCAGTCACACCCTCATCGGCCACGAGGCCAACGTGTGCGCCCTCCACGTCAGCAAGGACGGCAAGCGCATCGTGAGCGGCAGCTGGGACAAGTGAGTCGCGCTCGCCCCGTTCCCTTTCGACCTCTCGTCGGCGGGCGGCATGTTCGTAAGGGGTGCGCGGCGACTGACTCTCGCACTCCCTCCGCAACAGGACGGCCAAGGTGTGGAAGGACTGGCAGCTCGCGTACACGCTCGAGGGCCACGAGCAGAGCGTGTGGGCCGTACTCGCGCTCGAGAGCGACGGCTCGGCAGAAGAGGAGGACCTTGTCTTGACCGGTGCGTCTCTCTCCCTCTGCAGATCACTCTCTTCCACTTGGGGTCGTCGGCGTTACTGACGAGGAACTCGTGCGAGCAGGCGCCGCCGACAACCTCATCCGCCTCTTCAAGCGCGACAAGCTCGTCAAGACGTTCAAGGGCCACACGCAGGCGGTGCGCGCGCTCGCCAAGCTCGACAAGAGTGCAGGCGGCGGCGAGGGCGAGGGCTGGTTCGCGAGCGGCAGCAACGATGGGTGAGTTCGACGTCTCGCTTTGCTCGAGGTCGGGTCCTGGCCTCACCCGCCGTCGTCATTTAGAACGAGCGACGAGCTCACGTCCTCTCTACCCTGCAGCACCATCCGCCTCTGGTCCCTCCTCACGGGCGACTGCGTCCACACCCTGTCGGGCCACGACTCGTTCGTCTACTCGCTCGCGACCATCCCCGACTCGCTCGGCGGCGGCCTCGTCTCGGGCGGCGAGGACCGCACCGTCCGCATCTGGCGCGCAGAAGACGGCGAGTGCATCCAGACGATCGTCGTGCCGGCTGTGTCGGGTGCGTCCCCTCCTCGGCCAGGTCGTCGTCCTCTCCCTCGAGCACGAGCTGACCCTGCTCCTTCCTCTTCACCCTGCCCGCAGTCTGGTGCGTCAACGTGCTCGCCAACGGCGACATCGCAGCGGGCGCCTCGGACGGCAACGTGCGCGTCTACACCCGCACCAAGGAGCGTGTCGCGAGCGAGGCCGATCTGGCGGTGCGTCCCTCTCCTCCTCGTCTCCTCTCCCTCGGCTCGGGCTCAAACACGTACTGACGTTGAGTACGAGCAGGAGTACGAGGAGCAGGTGTCCAAGACGGCCCTAAACTCGTGAGTCAGCCTCCCGCTCGAGCCTCCTGCGCCTCATCGCGCGCCGACTGCAGGTTGGGGAATGCGCCGACGCTCACGCTTTCCTCTTGCCTGCAGGTCCCAGATCGGCGACCTCAAGAAGAGCGACTTGCCCGGGCCCGAGGCGCTCGACGAGCCGGGCAACAAGGAGGGCCAGGTCAAGATGGTCCGGACGGTCGGCGGCACGGTCGAGGCGTACCAGGTGCGCTCCTACCTCGCCCTTCTCATTCCCCTCGCACACATTCTGACTCTGGGTCCTTGCTCGCAGTGGTCGGCCGGCTCGCGCTCGTGGCAGAAGATCGGCGAGGTGACCGACGCCGTCGGCTCGTCGCGCAAGCAGCTCTACCAGGGTCGCGAGTACGACTACGTCTTCGACATCGACCTCGGCGGCGGCGCACCGATGCTCAAGCTGCCGTACAACACGAACCAGAACCCGTACGCCGCCGCGCAGGACTTCCTCAACGCCAACGAGCTCCCGATGGGCTACATCGACCAGATCGCCGCCTTCATCGAGCAGAACACGGGCGGCGTCAAGCTCGGCGGCAGCGGCAACGTCGACCCGTTCACGGGCGCGAGCAGCTACCGCTCGACGACGGGCGGCGGCGCAGGCGGTGCCGGCCGAGGCGGCGGCGGCGGCGTCGACCCTTTCACCGGCGGGAGCAGCTACCGCTCGGCAGGAGCAGGAGTGAGCGCAGGCAGCTTCTCGGGCGACCCTTACACCGGTGCGTCTGTTCTGCCCCCTCCACGGCGTTGTCGAGCTCGAGCTGACGGTGCTTCCTCCCGGACAGGTGGCGGCGCTTCCTCGGCATCTCGTTCGGGCGGCGTCCTTCCTCATGTACGTCCCTCGTCGCGCTGCTCCTCGCTCGTAAGCGTGAGAGCGTCGTGAACTGACCGAGATCTCGCTGTTCGCAGACGTCGTTCCTGTCCTTCACCCAGGCCAACCTCCCCGCCCTTCGGAGCAAGCTCGCCCAGCTCTCGGACCAGTTCGCCGCCTCGCCTTCCACATCCTCCCTCGCCCTTACCGCCGACGACCTCGCCTCGCTCGACCGCCTCATCGCCTACCTCCTCGTCGCGCTCTCGTCGCCGTCCACCCCTCCTCCCGCCGACTCGGACACCGCCGTCGTCGACAAGCTCCTCACCTCCTGGCCGGCCGAATCGCGCTTCCCCGCCCTCGACCTCGCCCGGCTCCTCGCCCTCTCGGCGCCGACCGCAGGCTCGTTCCCCGTCGTCCTCGCGACGGCGACGTCGTCGACCGAGAGCGACATCAACGCCATGCTCGCTCTCAGGGCGCTCGCCAACGTCTTCGTGCCGTTCGTCGGCAAGGCGACGATGCAGAGCGAGGCGCGGGACGTCCTCGCGAGCCTCAAGAAGCGGGGCGGGAAGGCGGCGCTCAACAAGAACGGCAAGGTCGCGTTCGCCACGGTCCTGCTCAAGTGCGTCTCGCCGTCTCTCTCTCTCTCCCTCTCCTCCAGGCTTGAGTACACGCCGACAGGGCTGACTCCTCCTTGTCCCTGCAGCTTCTCGGTCCTCGCCGCGCAGAAGCAGCTTGACGCCAAAGCAGCGGAGGATCTCGCCGAGCTCGCCGTCGAGGTGCGTCCTCATCCACTTCACTTGAGCTCGATGAGCACGTCGCTGACTCACTCCTGCACGCAGCTCATGAACGACTCGGACAGCGAGACCGTCTACCGCTCCATGATGGCCCTCGGCAACCTCGTGCGTCCTCCTCTCGCTCAGTACCTCTCCTCGTCGCCAGCGCTCACGCTCGGCTCGTCATGTGCGCAGCTCGTGTCTTTCGAGACGGCTGCAGCGCTCTCGGCATCGGCGACGCAGCGGTACAAGGCGGCGGCGAGGGATGCGGCGCAGCGCCTGCCCGAGGGCCGGATCAAGTCGCTCTCGCGCGAGTTGGCGTAGCGCAGGAAGGAGCGTGCATGTCCAGGAGTGCAATGCAAGCATGACTAGAACATCGTGTCTACGGGTCGTGCTCGTCGCCGAGGTCTGCACGCAGAGAGCGAGTGCGAGTCAGCGAGAGGCAAGGCCGACGGCTCGCGGCTGCGCCGCTGCATCTGTGCCGCGACAGCTCTCGCTCTTGGACCTTTTTGAAGCACGTAGCATGAGAGACTCGATTGCACTCAGTCGGCCATCTCGAGCTGCGCGGCAAAGTACCGAACCGTCTCCTCGAGCCCAGCCTTGACCGTCCAGCGCGGGTCCCACCCGAGCACCTCCTTGGCGAGCGTCGTGTCGGGCCTCCTCCTCGGCGGGTCGTCGACGACGGCGGGCACAAACTCGATCGTGCTCTCGGGCGTGCCGGCCGGGAGCGGCGCGACGTCGCCCGCGGCGCGCAGCTCGCGCACGGTCGACAGGATCTCCTCGGCCCACGAGAGGACCGTGCCCTCGTCCGACGAGCCGATGTTGACGGGCGTGAGCGAGTGCGACGACTCCATGAGGTCGATGAGGCCCGTGACGAGGTCGTGGACGAACTGCGGGCGCGGGGAGCGAGAGCGTCAGCGCGGGCTCGTGCCGGCGACGACGGCGAGCGAGAGAGCGCAGGACGCACCATGAGGGACCGTGTCGCCTGCCCATCGCCGTACACCTGGAGCGGCTCGCCTCGCAGCGCCGCCACGGCAAAGTTGCTCACGAGCCGGCCGTCGTCGGTGCTCATGCGCGGTCCTGCAAGGACAGCTCGACGACGTTAGAGCCCTCGCTAGCCGAGAAGAGAGATAGCTGAGGCGCAGCGCGAGAGGGACGCACCGAAGCAGTTAAAGATGCGCGCGACGCGCACGTCGACGCCGTCCTGCCGCGCGTACCCGTACGTGAGCGCCTCGGCGACGCGCTTGCCCTCGTCGTAGCACGCCCGTGGCCCATTCGGGTTGACGTTGCCCCAGTAGCTCTCGGGCTGCGGGTGCACCGTCGGCGAGCCGTACACCTCGCTCGTGCTGCTGAGGAGGAAGCGCGCCTTGGTGCGCTTGGCGAGCCCGAGCATGTTGAGCGTGCCGACGAACGACGTCTTGAGCGTTTTGACGGCGTTGAGCTGGTACGCTTTGGGCGAGGCGGGGCAGGCGAGGTGGTAGATCTGCAGTCAGGAGTCGAGGCGAGTCAGCTAGGGTCCGAGCGAAGAGGGGACGCGGCGCGAGAGCGAGACGCACCTGGTCGACCTCGAGGAGGATAGGCTCGACGACGTCTCCTCGGATGAGCTCGAAGTTGGGGTGCCCGCTGCAGGGAGGGAGTGAGGAGGGTCAGCCTTGAGCAAGTCGAAGCGGACGAGGTCGGGCTGGAAGGGGACGCACACCCAGTGGGACAAGGTTGTCTTGTTGCCGCTGAAGAATGAGTCGAGGACGACGACGTCGTGCCCGAGAAACATGAGGCGGTCGACGAGGTGGCTGCCGACGAAACCTGCGCCGCCCGTGACGAGGATGCGCTTGCGCTCTGTGCGGGCGAGCTTCTTGACGGGCGGGTAGCTCGTGCGGGTGGCGAACGCGACGGCCGAGGGCCAGCCGGCGACGACGTGGGGCGAGTAGCGGTCGGACGAGACGGAGGGGTGGCGGGCGTGGGAGGGAGGAGGCGGCGAGTCGGTCGTCGGGGCGCCGCCGGGGTTGAGGTAGAGCGACTGGAGCTGTTTGCGCGCAAGAAGGGCAGCGTCAGCCGAGGCCTCGACTCGTGCAGGAAGCAGGAGAGAGGACGCACGAGATCAAGCGGGACCTGCTCGCCCTGGGTGCCGACGTCGAGCATGTCGTTGCCGTCACGGTCCTGGACCGAGCGAGTTGAAGGTGCGCGCGAGTGGGCTCTTGGGGCGCGGTCGAGCGAGGGCAGCTGGCCGAGGAGCGAGTCGCGCTGGTGCGGCATGGCGGTGGCGAGGGCGAGGTCGGCCGGAGTTGGGCGACGGGAAGGCGAGGCGGGGATCCAGAGGAGTCGAGGGGAGCGAGGCGGCGTCGGCGGCGAGCGCTTGCGGGTCGAGCTGGGCGGGTAGCTGAGGAGTGCGAGGTGGAGGCTACAGTGCGTGCAGCCCTGCACGAGCGAGTGGTGGGTCGAGCGAGGACAAGGGGCGAGCCTCTCTTCATCAGCTCGACGCTCTTCCGCTCTCTGTCGTTCGCATCGCACCTGCTGCTCCGACTCGATCCACCATGGGCTCTGACTGGGGTCAGTCACGCTCCCTAGCCCCTCGCCCGCTCGCCGCACGCTGACCCTTGCTCTGGCCCCCCCCCCCCCCCCCCCCCGCCCACCACGTCCTCCTTCTTTCCGTTGCCTCGCCTCCTGCACAGACGCATCCTCCGACGAGGAGACCACGGCTCCCACCGCCGCCGCACCTCTCGCCTCCTCTTCGTCGACCCCGGCCAAGCTCGCGCCCGCCATCCCCGCCGTCAAGAAGGGCGGCAAGTACGCCGACGAGGACCTGTCGGACGACGACGTCAAGGACGACTGGGACGTCTCCGAGAGCGACGATGACGACAAGCCCAAGAAGCCCGCCGCCGCCGTCGGCAGCATGCGCAACAAGGGCGTCACCAAGCAGAAGATCCTCCAGAAGGAGGAGGAGGACCGCCGCAAGGCAGAGGAGCAGGAGCGCAAGGTCCGTCCCGCCCCTCCCCCTCTCTCGTCCAGCGCACTCCTCCACCTCGAGCTGACCCCGAGACCGCAACAGGAGCGCGAGAACGACCCGGCGGCGTTGAGGGCAAAGGCGCGCGCGGCCCAGCTGCGGTCCGACATGGACTCGGCGGCGACCCTCTTTGGCGAGTCGAGCCTGGCCGGTGCGTCCTCTTTCTCCTCGCCCCCTAGTGCTCTTACCCCCCGCAAAGCTGACCGACTGCCCTCCGCGCCGCGCAGACAACCCGCTCGACATGGAGTGCCGCAACAAGGACGACTTCACGGCCCTGTCGACCTCGCTGTCCGACCTCCTCATCCAGAAGCACTCGTCGTCCAAGCACTTTGCCGCCTTCGTCGACGAGCTCACCAAGGCGCTCGCCCAGCCCCTCAAGTCGGACGAGGTCGGCAAGGTGCGCGCGTCCATGGCGTCGCTCGCGATTGACAAGGGCAAGGCCGAGAAGACGGCGGCGTCGGGCAAGGGTCTCGGCGGCAAGGCGCCCGTGCGCATGGTCGCGAGGGGCAAGGAGGACCTGTCGTCGTTCGGCGAGGTCCTCGACGACGAGGCGGCGGCGGCCAACTTTGACCCGGACGAGGACTTCGTGCGTCCCTCTTTCTCTCTCGCGCGCGCTCTCTCTTCTCTCTCCAGTGCAGTCTCGCTGACTCTCTTCCCTCCTGCAGATGTAGATGCGCGCTTCGAGCTTTGCCGGGCAAGGCGGTGCTATAGATGCCCTTTCCCTCGCTCGACTGCTTCCGAGAGTGCACGGTCCCTTTGCGCTAGCGCTGCTTCTCTCAGCTCACCGCCGCGCCTCTTCGTCTGCACCTGTGCAGCCAGGCGTCGAAAAGGTGCGACAGGATCGCTCGAGCTGCGGCGCACAGCTCGCCGAGGCCGAAAGGAGGTCGGCGCCCGTCCGCGGACTCTCCGTCGTCCTCGTCTCGGTCCTCGTCGCCGCCTTGGCTCAGCTCCTGCTCGAACGGCGCCTGCCGCACTCGCTCGCGGCCCTGCAGCCCACCCAACCTGCGCACACGATGCCGCTCGCCGCCCCGCCTCGCGACGCGCTGTCGCTCGTCCACCGCTCGCGCCGGCCTCTCGACACGGCCCTATCGCCCTACTCGACTCTCCTGTCGCCCCTACGAGGCCTCGAGGACCACCTCATCTCGTCGGCGTCGGCCATGGAGGAGATCAAGGCCGAGCAGCTCGAGCACTTCCCCGACGCGAGCGGCGCGACCCACACCAAGCCGCTCTTGCCCAACCAGCGCAGCAAGGTCACGTCGGTCTACTACGCCGACATGAGCGTCGTCGCCGTCAGCGGGGACCTCGTCGCCGTCGCAGCGGGCGTGCGCGCCGAGCTGTGGAGCGCGAGCGACGCCATGGTCGGCTGTGCGTCGTCCTCTCTCCCTCTCCCCTCGCTCCCTCCTCTCCTCTCGCTCGATGCTGACGATATGTCTGGACCTTCGCGCGCAGGGTGCGAGGCGGGCACGCACGGCTTCGGCACGACCGAGATCACGGCGCTGTGCTTCTCGCAGAGCGGTCGGTGCGTCGCTCCTCCCCTTCTTCCCCGAGTAGAGCCGAACGGCGAGCTGACTTGGCTTTCTCCCGCCATGCAGGTACCTCTGGGTCGGCAGCCACAGCGGGCAGCTGTTCGAGTTCGACACGGCCGCCTTCACCTCTCGCCCCTCGCTCCTCTCGGCCATCTCGATCCCTGTCGTCGCGCACCGCACCGACGCCCACCCCGAGGGCTCGCCCATCATGCACATCTTCCGCTCGTCGGCGACCGAGATGTGCACCATCGACGCCGCCGGCACCGTCGTCGTGTGGCTCCCCGACCCGCACCTCGGCAAGCTCGCGTCGCTCCACTCGCACTCGAAGGTCCTGCGCATCCCGCACAGCGCGGCGTTCGTCAAGGTCGTCGCCGAGCGCATGTGGGCGAGCTGGAACCTGTACCCGTCGGCAACGGGCGCGCACAAGACGTGCGCGCTGCGCGCCTTCGACCTGAGCGGCCCGAGCGCCGTCTGCGAGGGCGAGCGCAGCTGGACGGTGGACGTGCGGGACGGCCTCGGCAAGGTCACGAGCAGCTGCAGCGTGCCGTCGCACCCGAACCTGCTCTTCTTCGGCCACGAGTACGTCCCCCTCTCTCCCCTCAGGACAGCTCGTTTTGGGGGTCCGAGCGCGCGCTGACTCAGGCTACCACTCGCAGGTCCGGGCACATCTCGATCTGGCGCCGCGTCGACGTCAAGATGGTCGACGGCAAGAAGGTGTCGCTCGTCGCCGTGACGGCTCTGTGCGGCCCGTCGCGCTTCCTGTGGGCCGGCTTCGACAAGTGCGTCCCCTTCCTCTCTCGAGCTCGAGGAGATCCTGAGCTGATGCGCCTCTCTGTACGCAGCGGTATGATGGAGATCCTGGACGTCGCAGGCGCAGAGTGGCGCGTCGTCAAGCGGTGGAGAGGGCACCGTGGTACGATCCTCTCGCTCGGGCTCGACCCGAGCTCGCTCTGGACGGTGCGCTCTCTGTCTCTCTTCCTCTCAATGCCCCTCCTCGATCAAAGGCTGACGATCATCGGTAGGCCTCCTGCTTGCGTGTCTACAGCGCCGGCGCCGACCTCACCGTCCGATTTTGGGTGCGTCTTCACCTTCTCCTCTCTACACTCCCTCCTTTCGAGCGGGCGCTGACGCTCGCCGACCTTCTTTCTCTCCGTGTGCTCGTCGACAGGACGGCCTTTTGAGGCAAGACTGGCTCGGCAAGTCGACGTTCACCGACCGCGCCTCGTTTCGACCTTCCTAACTCGCCCCACCCGCTCGCAGTCTCGCACATGGCACGCTCGACCGACTCGTACTGCAACTTTTCGCCCCTCAAGCTCGGCATCTTTACCTGGAACGTCGACGGGCAGAACCCGGACCAGCTCGAGAGCTCGGGTCCGGTCGACAAGGAGCTCCTCGGCAGCTTCCTCACCTCGCTCAAGGCGCCCGACCTCGTCGTCTTCAACTTTCAAGAGGTGCGTCGCACGCTATCTCAGACGATGCACGAGCGCAGAAAGCTGACTCACCGCCCTTCCAGCTCATCGACCTGACCGACCTCACCCTCGCGGCCCGTGCGTCCTCGCTCACTCGCAACTTCACTGCCTGCGAGTCCGACGCTGACGTGCATGCCCTGCAGGTACCGTCCTCTTTGCGACCAAGACGCACGACGTCACGGGCCGCTACCGGCACTGGCTGCGCGTGCTCGAGAAGGCCGTCAAGCGGTATCTCGGGCCCGGGTTCGAGCTCGTGTGCAACGAGAAGCTGGTCGGGGTGCGTCCCCTTCCGCTCGCCTCTCAGCCAATCGAGGTCTTCACGAGAGGCTGACGTACGAACTCGTGCGTGCAGCTCTTCACCGTCGTGTTCGCCCGCCGAGCCGTCAAGTCGCGCATCCGAGACCTCGCCGCTCAACACATCAAGACCGGCTTCGACGAGGCGTACGGCAACAAGGGCTCGATACTCGTCCGCCTCGTCCTCGACGACAGCTCGTTCTGCTTCGTCAACGCGCACCTCGCGGCGGGCAAGACGCACCCGGCCGAGCGCGAGCGGGACCTCGTCGAGATCCTCGACGCCAACCCGGTCTTTCCTCGTCCGAGCGAGTGCACGCACGAGGCGTACGTCGGAGGAGGAGACGGCACGCAGGTGTCGGACGCCGAGCTGACCTTCTTCGCCGGTACGCTCACTCTTTCTCCTCGCTCGACCTCGATCTTCCGCAGCTCGAGCTGACCTTATCCTCCTCCTCCCCTCCTCCTCACTCCTCTCGATCTTGTTCCCTCGTATGCAGGCGACCTCAATTTCCGTATCGAGCTTCCTCGCGACGAGGTCCTTCGCACCCTCTCGTCGTCCGACTCGCCCGAGGGCGCCTACAAGGCTCTCATCCCGCACGACGAGCTCACCCGCCTGCGCCTCACCTCCCCTACGTTCCGCCTGCGCTCCTTCACCGAGGCGCCGATCGCCTTTCCGCCGACGTACAAGTACGACCGCCGCTCGAGCAGGTACGACACGAGCGCCAAGCAGCGCACGCCGAGCTGGTGCGACCGGGTCCTGTGGCGCGCCGAACGACCCGAGAGCGTCGTGTGCGACAGCTACGGCCGCTTCGAGGCCGACTTGTCCGACCACAGAGTGCATCCCTTCTCTCGCTCGCCGTCGCCGGCTCTCTCACTTTCTCTTTCTCCTTGAGGCAAGGCGCTGACTCTCCTCGACTCGACCTTCGCCGCAGCCCGTCGCCGCAACATTCACGGTTCAGGTGCGCAAGGCGGATCCAGTGCGCAAGGAGGCGGCGTACCGAGCGGCTGTGCACGAGTGGGCCAAGGTCTCCGAGGGCTTGCTCGAGACGGCGAGGGCGCAGTATCCGCCGGGCATGTAGCTGAGCGCGCAAAGTCTGTCAATCACTAAGCACTCGGCGAGGACGACCGAAGCGCGCGAGCGAGAGCGGGTGCGGCGAAAGAGCTGGAGAGCAGCTCTCGCAGGGGGCCTGAGCGCGCGCTCTCGCCGAGCCATGTCGCGAATCGGCTTGCGTGCAAGTCGTGCTTGGACGGCGCAGGATGCATGGAGCGACGCTCGAGCTTGCGAGACGTGCTCGCAGCCGAGATAACTCGCTTTTGGCGTGCTCGCTCGGGCCGGTCGACTTGAGAAGGCAAGAAATGGAGAGAGCAAGCTGCCACCGACAACGTTGCAGAGCGAGAGCTAGAAGAGGATGAGCGTCTACTGCAAAGGGTACGAGAGCGCTCGACGAACCCGAGGAACTAGTAAGCGCGGCGAGAGCCTGCGCGCGAGCTCGAGCGGCGCATCGACGCCCGGCTGTTCGAGCGGCCGAGGCTCA
>Ga0308170_10003667_pt1 | contig 12438 bp, 9 predicted proteins | sample PhyBR2_2_FD_202136 | JGI IMG/M metagenome (GOLD analysis project Ga0308170, IMG submission 202136) | Phyllosphere microbial communities from UC Gill Tract Community Farm, Albany, California, United States - DLSLSB.R2 | ecosystem: Host-associated > Plants > Phyllosphere > Unclassified | place... | reverse complement strand
CAGCTCAGTCGCTCCAGCACCAGGCAGGAACGGGATATATGCATAGTATTGCTTTGGCATACCGGCCTCTCAATGGGTAATGACTTCCACAACTCCCTGCATTCGTCCGCAGTCACCAGGCGACGTCTTCCTAATCGAATTTGAAATCGTAGGAAAACTCGCTTTCGTTTGCATGGACAGCCACGCCGGCGATCGCCTTGTTGTCCAGCATCCGATTTAAAAACTCGCGGCTGATATCCGGCAGCATCGTATTCGTCAGAATCGCATCGATCATCCGCCCGCCCGATTCGCTTTCGGTACACCTCGACACCACCAGCTTGACCACGTCCTCGCTGTACGTGAACGGAATCTTGTAACGCGCCTCGACGCGTTTCTTGATGCGGTCCAGCTGGAGCTTGACGATCTTGCCGAGCATGTCGTCCGACAGCGGGTAATACGGAATCGCCACCAGCCGCCCCAGCAGCGCCGGCGGGAAGACCTTGAGCAGCGGTTCGCGCAGCGCCTTGGCCATGCCCTCCGGGTCGGGCATCAGGTCCGGGTCCTTGCACAGGCCGGCAATCAGCTCGGTGCCGGCATTGGTCGTCAGGATGATCAGCGTGTTCTTGAAATCGATGAAGCGCCCTTCCCCGTCTTCCATGAAACCCTTGTCGAAGACCTGGAAGAAGATCTCGTGCACGTCCGGATGGGCCTTTTCGACTTCATCGAGCAGCACCACCGAATACGGTTTGCGGCGTACGGCTTCGGTCAGCACGCCGCCTTCACCGTAGCCCACATAACCCGGCGGCGCGCCCTTCAGGGTCGATACCGTGTGCGCTTCCTGGTACTCGCTCATGTTGATGGTGATGAGGTTCTGTTCGCCGCCATACAAGGCTTCGGCCAGCGCCAGCGCCGTTTCCGTCTTGCCGACGCCCGAGGTCCCGGCCAGCATGAAGACGCCGATCGGCTTGCTTGGATTGTCCAGGCCCGCGCGCGAGGTCTGGATGCGCTTGGCGATCATCTCCATCGCATGGTCCTGGCCGATCACGCGCTGGCTCAGGGTCGTGGCGATATTCAGGATGGTCTCCATCTCGTTTTTCGCCATGCGGCCAACCGGAATGCCGGTCCAGTCGCCCACCACCGCCGCCACCGCCTGGTAGTCCACGGTCGGCAGGATCAGCGGGGTCTCGCCCTGCAGATCAGTCAGCTGCGCCTGCACCGCGCGCAGCTGCGCCATCAGGTCCGCGCGCTGGTCGGTCGTCAGGGCGGCGCCGCCGCCTTCCACCCCGGCGGCCTCGGCTGCCTCCTCCAGCTTGCTGCCGGTTCCCTCCACCGGCTGCGCGCCGTCGCGCAGGCGGGCGCGCAGCGCCAGCAGCTGGTCGACCAGCGCGCGCTCGTCGTTCCAGCGGGTCTCGAGGCCGGCGAGCCGGTCGCGCTCGATGGCCAGCAAATCGTGCGCATCGGCCGCGCGCCTGGCGGTCTCGATGCCGATCGAGCTCTCGCGGCCGATGATCGCCAGCTCCGTCTCGAGCGCTTCGATGCGCTTGCGGCTGTCGTCCACCTCGGCCGGCGTCGCGTGCAGGCTGACGGCCACGCGCGCGCAGGCCGTGTCGATCAGGCTGACGGATTTGTCGGGCAGCTGGCGCGCCGGGATGTAACGGTGGCTCAGCCTGACCGCGGCTTCGAGTGCCTCGTCCAGGATCTGCACCTTGTGGTGCTTTTCCATGGTCGAGGCCACGCCGCGCATCATGAGGATCGCCCGTTCTTCGCTCGGTTCGTCGACCTGGATGCTCTGGAAGCGGCGCGTCAGCGCCGGGTCTTTCTCGATGTGCTTCTTGTATTCCGCGAACGTGGTGGCGCCGATGGTGCGCAGGGTGCCGCGCGCCAGCGCAGGTTTCAGCAGGTTGGCGGCGTCGCCGGTGCCGGCCGCGCCGCCCGCGCCCACCAGCGTGTGGGTCTCGTCGATGAACAGGATGATCGGTTTGGCGCTGGCCTGGACCTCGTCGATCACGGAGCGCAGGCGCTGCTCGAACTCGCCCTTCATGCTGGCGCCGGCCTGCAGCAGGCCGACGTCGAGCGTGCGCAGCTCGACTTCCTTGAGCGACGGCGGTACGTCACCGCGCGCAATCCGTTGCGCAAAGCCCTCCACCACCGCGGTCTTGCCGACGCCGGCCTCGCCGATCATGATGGGGTTGTTCTGGCGCCGCCGCATGAGGATGTCGACCATCTGCCGGATCTCATCGTCGCGCCCGACGATCGGGTCCATCTTGCCGCCGCGTGCCTGTTCCGTCAGGTCGACCGTGAATTTTTTTAGCGCCTCCTGCTTGCCCATCGCGGCCGGGGCGATGGCGCCGGCCGCTTCGCCGGGAACGGCGCCGCCGCCGCTGAAGCCGTCGGTGGCGGCCAGTTTCGCTTCCGGGGAGTCGCCCAGCATCCTGGCGAAATTGTCGGACAGGTGTTCGAGCTTGATGCGCTCGAACTGGCGCGACATGCCGTACAGCGCGTTGCGCAGGCTGGTCGTTTTCAGCAGGCCGACGATCAGGTGGCCGGAGCGCACCTGCGATTCGCCGAACATCAGGGTGCCGTAGACCCAGGCGCGCTCGACCGATTCTTCCAGTTGCGACGACAGGTCGGTGACCGAGGTCGAGCCGCGCGGCAGACGGTCCAGCGCCGCTGTCAGGTCGCGCGCCAGGGCGGCCGGATCGAGCTCGTATTGCTTGATGATGCGTACCAGGTCGGAATCCTGCAGTTGCAGGATCTGGTGCATCCAGTGCACCAGCTCCACATACGGATTGCCGCGCAATTTGCAGAACACGGTGCTGCTCTCGATCGCCCGGTAGCACAGGCTGTTCAGCTTTCCAAACAATGCAACACGACTGATGTCGGCCATGATCGTCCCTTAAATTGGTGCTGCGGGTTGTAGTTCTGTTCGTCCTTCGGGCTGTGCTTCGATGGTGCGGTGATTGATCAGCATCTGGTCCGGATCGCGGCGCGGCTCCGCACTCGTCAGCCAGGTGCTCCAGCCGACCCGCAAGGGCCCGCCGAGCCGCAAGGGCGGCATTTCTTCTTTTTTCAGGATCAGGCGCACGTCCCAGTCGAGCGCCAGGCCGGCATAGGTCCGGACCCAGGCCAGCAGCCGCTTCAGGCTGTCGCCGCCCGGCAGGAAGCGGAGGTAATCGTCGTAGGCCAGCGGGCCGATCACGATGCGGAACTTGTTCTGGCAATCCCAGACCTTTGTCCCGAGCAGCAGCGAGGCGCCCAGGCGGTTGCCGTCCTCGCTGCGGCCGATGCGGCTCTGGATCTCGGCCGGCAGCGGCATCCAGTGGCCCACGAACTGTTCGATGTGCAGAGGAAGCCTGAAATATTCGCGCAGGATGGTCGCAAGTCCGGAGGCCGGCCGCGCCTTGCTGGCCAGCAGGCCGGCAAAATGCAGCTTGGCGAAATCGCCGATCTCATCGCGCTCGCGCAGCGCCGGCGCGCCGATCCCGAACAGGCTGCCGACGAAGACGGAGAAGCGGTCGCCGTCGGCCCGGTCGAGGCTGATCGCCGGCTCGGCGCTGGCGCGCGCACGGTAGAACAGCGACAGCATGCGGTGATGGAACACGTCGAGGAAGGCCAGCAAGGTGGGGTCGCCGCCGTGGCGCAGGCGGTCGCGCACATACTCGGTGATATGGGTCGGCATCGGTCCGTTGGCGCCGAGCAGGCCGAAAAAATTCACCGCGAGCCGCGCCCGCGCGTCGGCGCCTGCGCGCACGTACTGGCCCAGCGCCGTCGGATGGAAGACCAGCGCCGGGTCCTGGCCGAAACGCACCGCATCGTCGCGCGGGCGCAGCGAGCTGCCGATGCGCGGCAGCTGCGGGTGCGCGTTTTCGATCAGGCGCAGCACCTGGAAGAAATCCATGCGCGCCGCGCGCCCTTCGAGCAGCGCGTCGAGTTCTACAGGATCGCGCATGTGCCTCCCTTCGCCGGCCAGCGCATGATCTCGCCGCGCGCGGGCGTGCGCACCACCGTTTCGGTGAAGGAGTTGATCGACACGTATTGCGCGAAGAACTCGCTCAGCACGCCCCCCAGCACGAAAGCGCCGGTCCCCTCGAAGGCGGCGTCGTCCAGCGTCAGGGTGATCTCGATGCCGCGGCCGACGGTGATCGGCCCCGGCGACGGCATCCGCCGCGTCACCGCCCGCGACGACACCGAGCGCACGCCCTCCACCTGCCTCTGGCCGTTCAGGTCGGCCGGATGGCAGTACAGGGCCAGCATCTCGCGCAGGGCGACGGCGCCTTGTTCGGGATCGGTATCGAGCAGCGACAGGTAGTTCAGCGATAACTGGTTGAGCAGGCGCCAGGCGACGCTGCCTTCGGCAAACGAGGGGTGCGGCTGGCTGGGACCGGCCACGCAGCGCACCGCGGCGACCGGCGCCCCGCCGTCGAGGATGAAGTCGGTCTTGCCGGCCCCGATCGGCATCGACAGCGGCAAGTCGCGGTTGGTGCACCACACCGACAGGCCAAGCTGGCGCAGGTCGCTGCTGTAGGGCGCCTCGGCCGCGTCGACGATCGAGATGAATGCCTCGCTGCCGATGTAGCTCGAACGCGGGCCATCGCGGCGCTGGCGCTGCGACACCGCGCGCTGCTCGCGCCGGACCTGGAAGAAGGCCTGGTCCTGGTGCAGCGCGCCGATGTCGCGCGCCGTGTAGAACGGCCGGAATGCCTGCTCGGAACCGGGACCGCTGCCGTATCCGGTTACCGATTCGACCTGGTACACCTCGTAGTCGAGCGGCCGGGTGCGGTCCACCAGCACGTGGTATTCGAACTGCTCGCCGGTGACGTTGATCCGGTCGGCGCGGCGCTGGAACAGGTTCGCCACGGGCGTGCAGTTGAGCGCGAAGTTGCCGCTGTCGAGCGTCTTTTCCAGTTGTACGTCGGCGCGGTTGAGCAGGATCGTGACCTCGAGCTCCTTGTCAAGGCATTGGCGCAGGCCGGCCTGCAGGCCACTGAGCTCGACGAACTGGTAGCGCTGGGGGAAGGCGAAATATTCCTGCAGCAGCCGATAGCCCTGGAAGCTGCGTTTGCCGCTGGGGAGCAGCGCGTCGCGCTCGTCGAAACCCAGCGGCTGCAAGGCTTTCTTTGGCAGCAGGCTGTGCCAGGCCGCCGGGCGGCCGACCGGCGTCACCAGCACGCCTTCCACGCTGCCGAGCAGTTTTTCGTAGATCCGCACCGGCATCTCGTCGGGGCCGCGCAGGTGCAGGGCCAGGCGGTCGAGCGGCAGGTCCCTGAAGGCGGCGCCGTGGCTGCGCAGGCGCAGGCGCACGCCCGCCTTCACCGCCGGCGGCAATTGAAGGTTCAGCCCCGCCTGGGTACCGCTGTGCGTGAAGAACTTCGCCTCGACCAGCTCGACCGGCCACAGCGTCACTTCGTGCGCGCTGCGGTATTCGCAGGCCGTGTTGTCGCCCTTCCCGAGCACGCTGCGCATGGCGCTGCCGCGCGGGACCACGAAACCGCGCTGGAGGGCGGGATTGGCGAGGTCGGGCTGCAGCTGCACCACCGCCATCGACGGCGTCGGCGCCAGGAAGTGGGGATACACCAGCTCCGACAGGTGCTGGGTAAAGCGCGGGAATTCGGCGTCGATTTTCATCTGCACCCGCGCCGCCAGGAAGCTGAAGCCTTCCAGCAGCCGTTCGACATACGGGTCGGAGCACTCGAACCCGTCGAGGCCGAGCCGGCCGGCGATTTTCGGATAGTCCTGGGCGAACTCGCCGCCGACTTCGCGCAAGTGCTGCAGCTCCTGGCTGTAATAGCGGAGGAAACGCGGGTTCATGCGACGCTCCGCGAGCCGGATTCGGACAGCACCATGGCGCCGCGGTCGAGATCGAGTTCGGTCTTGAGGTAGAGGCGTTCCGGATAGGGCTGGGCCCACAGGTCGGCTTCGATTTCGAAGATCAGCTTGTTGTGCTCGACCTCGCCCGCCGCCGCCCTGACGCTCACGCTGCTGCGAATCAGTCGCGGCTCGAAATCCCAGATGGCCTGGCGGATACCGCGCTCGAGCCGGCCCACGTTCAGGCTCGCGATCGCGTTGCCGGAGATATCGGGCACCCCGAAATTGATGACGGAATTGGCCAGGTGCGGGAGCTTGACCGTGTCGACCGACGACAGCGACATCAGGTTGGTCGTGTTGAGCAGCCAGGCCAGGTCGCGCAGCACGCCTTCGCGCAGCGTGCGCAGCGACAGCACGCGGCGCTCGCGCGGTTCGACCGTCTTGGCCGGTTCGTCGTCGCTCAGGCGGTCGAGCAAGGACGGCTGCAGCCGCTCGCGGGGCGCCAGTTCAGTCATGGCGCGCGGTGTCCGGCTCGAAATCCGGGGCAGATTCCGGCGCGGATTCCGGCTCCGGCACGGCATCGAATTCGATACTGCGTACTTCCATCAGCGCGAATTCACCGGCATCGGTCACCAGCATGCGCTGGCCCAGGCCGTGCCCTGCCAACGGCCCGTCTTCGATCCACTCGGTACGGCGCCCCATCAGCAGGCCGTCGTCGCCGCGCCCGACGGTATCGTTATAGCGGGTCGGAATCAGGCCGACCGACTGCGCCCCATTCGTCCAGGTGAACGAGGCCGGCGTCCACACGCTGTCGCGCAGGTCGGCCGGCGGTTCGAGCTCGATCCGGCCGATGCGCTGCATGGGGATCCAGAAATAGCGGCCGTTGACGATTGCCTCGACCACCGGCCCCAGGCGCCCGTCGGCGTCGGCCAGCCATTCAAAGCGCTGGCCGTCGATGCTGCCGGCGGACGCCGGCGCCGCATCGAAAGCCTGGCCGCGCAAGGCCGCGGCGAGCTCGGGATCGCCTTCGTCGTGTTGCAGCGCCTGCAGCAGGGGCGCCAGCCAGGCCGGCGGTTCGCCGAAGATCAGCGGCGCCCGCGTGCCATTGAAAATGTCGGCGCGCAGCGCTTCGCACTGGATCGCCGCGCGGTAGGTCTGCGCCATGGGCAGGGTGGCCGCATCGAGTTCGGCCGCCACGTTCAGCTGCGTCAGCGCGCGCGGCCACTCGCCCATCACGCACAGCAGCTGGAACAGGAACACCCGGAGCCTTGCGCTCGACGGGTCTTTACGGACCTGGCCCTGCAGTTCCTTGAGTGCCGATGCCAGATCGCCATCACGTACCAACTGTTGTGCAAGCATGCCGGGCTCCACGCCGCAAGCGAAGGCGGCGCAATGACTGCGGTGGTTAAGGAATACGGGATCGACGCCGCCGCGCCCGCCGGCCAGCGGGCTGGCAGGCAGGCGTCGGCTTGGGGATGATTACCAGGCCACGTTCTCGGCGATGTTCCACTTGAACGGTTTCACGCCGTCGAGCGTGCCGTCGAGTTTCTGCGGCGTGTAGCCGAAGTTCACCTTCCCGAAGTTGAGGGTGATGTTTTCGGTGAGGCGGTCTTCGCCGCCGCTGCCGCCGGTCGACACCGAGGTCACGATCACTTCTTCCATGGTGATCTGGATGTAGGTGTGCTGGCCCTCGCCGGCCTTGCGCACCAGCAGTTCGCACTTGGGAATGTGCGTCCCCTTGGCCAGGGCGACCATCAGCGCATTCGATGCGCTGTCGACGTATTTGGTGAACGACAGGTCCTGGAAGTTGGCCTTGCCGGCGCCGCCGCCGCCGCCCATATGCGTGCTGCCCGACTGGCTCATGCCCCAGCTCCAGGCCAGGACGTCGATATCCTTGGTCTTGGCGCGCACGCTGTCGCGGGTTTCGCCTTCGATCGATTTCCCCATGTTGATGAACATATCCAATGCCATTTTCATTCTCCTTTTATGAACACAACGATGCGGGCCCGGGCTCCCCGGCCCCGCCACTTCGGAATGGGACCTGCGATCAGCCTTTTGCGGACGGCAGTTTCGAGACCAGCCGCAAGGAGATGGTCAAGCCTTCGAGCTGGTAGTGCGGGCGCAGGAAGAACTTGGACGTGTAGTAGCCCGGGTTGCCTTCCACTTCCTCGACGACCACTTCGGCGGCAGCCAGGGGCTTCTGCGACTTGGTGATTTCCGAGGAGTTGGCCGGATCGCCGTCCACGTAGTTCATGATCCATTTGTTGAGCCAGCGCTGCATGTCCTCGCGCTCCTTGAAGCTGCCGATCTTGTCGCGCACGATGCACTTGAGGTAGTGCGCAAAGCGGTTGCAGGCAAAGAGGTAGGGCAGGCGGGCGCCCAGGTTGGCGTTCGCCGTGGCGTCCGGATCGTCGTATTCGGCCGGCTTGTGCAGCGACTGGGCGCCGATGAAGGCGGCGAAATCGGTGTTCTTCTTGTGCACGAGCGGCATGAAGCCGTTGGCGGCAAGTTCCGCTTCGCGCCGGTCGGAGATCGCGATCTCGGTCGGGCATTGCATGTCGACGCCGCCGTCGTCGGTCGGGAAGGCGTGCACCGGCAAGCCCTCCACCGCGCCGCCCGACTCGATGCCGCGAATGCGCGAGCACCAGCCGTATTCCTTGAACGAGCGGGTGATGTTCACGGCCATCGCATACGCCGCATTGGCCCAGGTGTAGTTCTTGCTGCCGGCGGCGGAGGTGTCTTCCTCGAAGTCGAATTCCTCGACCGGGTCGGTCCGGGCGCCATAGGGCTGGCGCGCCAGGAAGCGCGGCATGGCGAGGCCGACGTAGCGCGAATCCTCGGACTCGCGGAACGAACGCCAGGCGGCGTGTTCGGGGGTCTGGAAGATCTTGGTGAGGTCGCGCGGATTGGCGAGTTCCTGCCACGACTCCATCAGCATCACCGACGGCGCCGCGGCGGCGATGAAGGGCGCGTGGGCTGCGGCCGCCACTTTCGCCATGCCGGACAAGAGCTCGACGTCGGGCGCGCTGTTGTCGAAATAGTAGTCGGCCACGATGGCGCCGAAAGGCTCGCCGCCGAACTGCCCGAACTCTTCCTCGTACATCTTCTTGAAGATCGGGCTCTGGTCCCAGGCCGTGCCCTTGAACTTCTTGAGCGACTTGGCCAGCTCGTTCTTCGAGATGTTCATGACCCGGATCTTCAGGGTCTCGTCGGTCTCGGTGTTGTTCACCAGGTGGTGCAGGCCGCGCCAGGCGCTTTCCACGGACTGGAATTCGGGCGTGTGCAGGATCAGGTTGATCTGCTCGGAGAGCTTCCTGTCGAGCGCGGCGATCAGGCCCTCGATCGTGGCCAGCACGTCGCCCGAGATCATGCTGCTGCCTTGCAGGGCCTGCTCGGCGAGCGTGCGCACCGCATTCTCGACCGACTCCTTGGCCTTGTCGGATTGCGGCTTGAATTCCTTTTGCAGCAGGCTGCCGAAATCGCTCAGTTCGAGCGTGCCGCCCACCTGTTCCATCTGTTCTTGTAGTTCAGCCATCGTAGTCTCCGCGCGGGTTAGCTTGCGTCCTGCGGCTTGGGAGCCGAGGTCAGGGCCTGCATCAGCGCAGGTTCGGCGAGCAGCTTGGCGATCAGGTCTTCGGCGCCGGTCTTGCCGTCCATGTAGGTCATCAGGTTCGACAGCTGGCTGCGCGCTTCCAGCAGCTTGTTGAGCGAGCCGACCTTGCGCGCGATCGCCGCCGGGGTGAAGTCGTCCATGCTTTCGAAGGTCATCTCGACCGACAGGTTGCCATCGCCGGTGAGCGTATTGGGCACCTGCACGGCCACGCGCGGCTTCATGGCCTTCAGGCGCTCGTCGAAGTTGTCGACGTCGATTTCCAGGAACTTGCGCTCTGCGACCGGCGCCAGCGGATCGGCCGGCTGGCCGGATAAATCGGCCATCACGCCCATCACGAAGGGCAGCTGGATCTTCTTTTCCGCGCCGTAGACCTCGACGTCGTATTCGATATGCACGCGCGGCGCGCGATTGCGTGCGATGAACTTCTGGCTACTTTCTTTACCCACGATTGACACCCCCATGTATGAACGACACGTTTGCCCGCTTTTGCTTCTTCACTGCTTGTTCACTGCTTGTCGACTGCTGGTTGACTGCTTGTGCACTGCCCGGTAATCGCTTGTTCGGTCACCGCTTGTTCAGTAGTCACTCTCCTGTTGCGTGCCGTCGGGGCCGCGGATAACCGTCAGCTGCGCGATGCCGTCCGGCGCCAGGTCCTGCATGATCTCGAAGAAGTTCATCGGCACCAGGCGCTTGGCCCGCTGCAGCAGGATCGGGATCGGGCTCGATGGCTCGTGGCGGCCGTAGTACTGGACCAGCTTTTCCAGGGTGCGCAGGACGTCTTCGCGGCTGGCGATCTCGCCGTTGATGGCGACGCGGGCGCCTTGCGATCGCGCGCCTGCGGTGTCGCCGGCGCTGTCGCCACTTTCGGAGGACTCGGCCGGCGCGGCGCCGGCTTCGCCCTGCTGCTGGCGCGCGAGGAATTCGTGGGCGCGGCGCAAAGGCCGGGTCAGGGCATCGAGGTTCAGTGCCTGCGAGCTGCCGACCTGGCGCACCAGGATCACTTCGATGTTCACCACCGCCGCCAGCGCGCGCCCGAGCGCCTCGACGGCGGCGGCCAGCTTGCCGGCATCGAGGTCGGCGATGGCGCTTTCGATCGAGCCGAGCGCGATCTTCTCCTGGCCGGCAGGCGGCGGCAGTTCGCCGTTGGCGACCTCCAGCAGCTTGATGCTGAGGGGGCCAAGTCCCGGCAGCACCACCAGCGTCGCCTCTTTCAGTTCGCGCACCAGGGTGCCGCTGTCGGCGAGGATGGCGAGGGAGTTGATGCGCAGGGTCGGGTCGTTGTCGTCGTCGGCGTCGAGGGCGGGATGCACGCTGTCCCAGCGCAGGTCGAGCAGGCGTTCGATCAGCGTGACGGTGTCGGCCAGGCCCTCGATGCCGGAGAGGGCCAGGTTGGCGCGCAGCAGGTGGATGGCAAGGCGCAGGTCGCGGCTGCGTTCGAGCAGCTCGCCGGCCACGCGGCGCACGACTTTCCAGTCGGGCGGGACGGCGGGCGTGACGGTCTCGCCATACTGCACTTCGGGCTTGCCGAGCGCTTCCTGTTCGAGAGCGAGAAATGCGGGATCGTATTCCAGGTCGGGCCCACAAGGGGCGTCCGGATCGATTTCCGCCAACCATGCATCGACATCGATAGTGCTCATCCGTACTCCGGCAACATGCAGCGTTAGCGATACATGAACGAAACGGTGAAGCTTTGCCCGCACCCGTCACGTAGCGACGCGTGCGCCATCTGAGCGGCGCCTGGCTTACCATCAAAGGTTAGCCGGGAGATCTTGGACAGATCAAATACTAAACGAACTACCAACAAGAAATATACAAAAATTATCGTTTTTCGGTAAAAGAGTTGTAATCGAGGACACAGCCGCATTCGTGGTGCATAGAGGCGATCGCGCCAGGGGTGGCCTTACCCGCCTTGGTTGGCGGACGCGGGCATGCATCCGGGATAACGTCCTGTCCCGCATTTCCTTGCGCCGGCGACAAGCCTCCGCGCGCGCACTTCCGATCGGCCGGGACGCAATAAAAATATGGCAAGCCACTGCCGGGTGGATGATAATGAACGCTCCAGCCAGCGACCTCTGCCATGAGCCATCCTCCTGAAGACGACCGTACCGTGCTTTCCACCGCCGGCATGCCGGCGCCGCAGACCGGGCACACCCACGGCCGGGCGCATGCGCTGCCGGCCGGTACCCGCCTCGGCGAGTTCGACATCGCGGACGTGCTCGGCGAAGGCGGATTCGGCATCGTCTACCTCGCCTACGACAGCTCGCTCGAGCGCCAGGTGGCGCTGAAGGAGTACATGCCCTCGTTTGCTGCGCGCACGACCGAGGCGCACGTCAGCGTCAAGTCGGTCCAGAACGCGGACAGCTTCGAGGCGGGGCTGCGCAGCTTCATCAACGAGGCGCGCATGCTGGCCCAGTTCGACCATCCCTCGCTGGTAAAGGTCTACCGCTTCTGGGAGGCGAACGGCACCGCCTACATGGTCATGCCCTATTACCGCGGGCCGACCCTGAAGCAGGCCTTGAAGGAGCGCACCGCGGCGCCGGACGAGGCCTGGCTGAAGGCCCTGCTCGCGCCGCTGCTGGAAGCGCTCGACGTCATCCACCAGCACCACTGCTACCACCGCGACATCGCCCCCGACAACATCCTGATGCTCGACGAGGGGCGGCCGCTGCTGCTCGACTTCGGCGCGGCGCGGCGCGCGATCGGCGGCATGAACCAGGCCTTTACCGTCATCCTCAAGCAGAACTACGCGCCGATCGAACAGTATGCCGAGATGCCCGGCATGAGCCAGGGCGCCTGGACCGACCTGTATGCGCTGGCCTCGGTGGTGCACTTCGCGATCGACGGCCAGGCGCCGCCGACGGCGGTAACCCGCATGCTGTCCGATCCCTACGTGCCGCTGGCCACCCGTTACGCGGGCCGCTACAGCCAGGGCTTCCTCGAGGCGATCGACCGCGCCCTGGCCTTCCGGCCCGAGAACCGGCCGCAGAGCGTGGCCGATATGCGCGCGCTGCTCGACTTCGACCAGGCGGCGCACGAGGGCA
>Ga0308170_10003665_pt1 | contig 12440 bp, 5 predicted proteins | sample PhyBR2_2_FD_202136 | JGI IMG/M metagenome (GOLD analysis project Ga0308170, IMG submission 202136) | Phyllosphere microbial communities from UC Gill Tract Community Farm, Albany, California, United States - DLSLSB.R2 | ecosystem: Host-associated > Plants > Phyllosphere > Unclassified | place... | reverse complement strand
TCCTTGGGTCGTTAGCTCAGCTGGTAGAGCAGCGGACTTTTAATCCGTTGGTCGCAGGTTCGAATCCCGCACGGCCTACCAAGAATTATCGAGAAGCCCACGAATTTCGGTTCGTGGGCTTTTTGCGTTTTGGTCACGCTCTGGTTGCTTTGGATAACGCCTGGCCTCGCCAGGTTCCAAGTAACCTGGGTGCCCTTCGGGTAAGCCGATCCGCATGAGCCTCTGTTAGTACTGTTTCGCAGATCCTGTAGCGTCTTCTTGCTGCAGGCATCGGCGTGAATCCCCTAAACAAACACTGTGCAAAATCCGATGCCCGTAGGCCATGGGGATTTGCCTGTGCGTGACCTAAATTGGGTAATCCATTGTCAGGTCAGAACATCTCTGTATCTAAATCATTGTCAAAAAATTACGGCTACCGTGGCCTATATGACAAACCTGACGTCAATCAGATAAGAACACTTTTCCGAGCCACTCAGCCGAAGATAATAATAATTAATACGACGGATAACCATGCGTAGGTTTTAACAATCATACAATTTTCTATGCAAAATGGCTGATGCAGGATTATGCCAGGCGAACTTTAACGCCTCTCCTACTTGGAAAATATTAGAAATACATCCATGTGGATTTTTATATTTCCATAAAAAAATATCACAAAATATCACTTGATCAAACTCTGGATCGGCTCACCCGTAGTGCTCATAGAATTCATTTATCAGAACTTAGTAAGCGATTTAGAAGAAGAAGATATTTGAGGTTTGCCGAACGTTAATCGATGCACTTAATCGAGAAAATGACATTACTTTCTGTGATGAAATTGAATATTATCGGTTAGAATCCGGCGGATTCCATTTTGCAAAAAAAATATGCCAAAATATTCCGCAGCCATTGCTCTGATCGTCATGAGCCTTCCTTTGGTCGCCTGCAAACCCAAAGCATCCTCACCAAACTCAGACGCTTCAGCTACCACAGTGACCTCATCGCAAGGTTCGAATAGCACGACTGCCGCACCGGTAACAGGCCGCGCGCCAGCATCCCAAGCACAATTCGATATCGAAAAAGTCCCAGCCAGCAACGGTGTGATGCCACCCTTTCCGTATCTCGAATATCCTTCAGGTCTCAGTGAGGAGGGACGCTTTACTAACAAGGCGAATTTTGACTCGCTCCATGTAGTCGTTGGAAAGCAACTCAGGAAAGTGGAAGGTCGTGTCGAATCCCACAAGTTTTACCTCAGTGATGTCAACATGAGCGAAGCGGAAGCGCGACGAAACTACGAAAACCTGATCGGACAAATGGGCGGTGTGAAGGTCAACAGTGCGACACCTTCCGAACTGGCTCCCCCCTTAAGCACGGAGAATACGGCAAACGAGCAGAAAACCCGCTTCGCGGACCTGGGTATGACTTACGACGTCTATTTGGTACGGAAACCCGACCAGTTAGTGTGGATCGTGCTCATGTCGGGCAGAAGCGCTGTCAGCACACTCGTCGTAGCTGAGCAGCCGTTCAAGCAGACGATCGCCTTTGTCACGGCCGATGCAATGCAAAGCCAACTGGCTTCCGCCGGCCACATCGCCCTGTATATCAACTTCGATACGGACAAGGCAGCCATTCGCTCGGACGGCCGGCCGGCTGTAGACGAGATCGCCAAACTCCTGGAGAAGGACCCTTCCCTCAAGCTGACCATCGAAGGCCATACGGATAATGTTGGCGATCCGGCCCACAACAAGGCCTTGTCACAGCAGCGAGCGGACGCCGTGATGGGCTCACTGCTTGCTGGGGGCATTGCCAAGGACCGCCTCAGTGCCGTGGGTCTGGGCGATGCCAAGCCCGTGGCTGATAATCAGGACGATACTGGACGTGCCAAAAACCGACGCGTCGAACTGGTCAAACGTACCTGATCCGTGGGCAGACTAACTGCACCCATCCATTCCAGAAGCTATTCATCAAAGGAACGACATGAAACACGGATTGAAACTCGCCGGCATGATCGCTGCCATCGCCCTGCATCTTCCCGCCCATGCAGATGAGAAGTTAGACATGCTGAAGAAAGTGAACATCGATGGATGCATGAGTGTTATCCAGATAGACAAAGATGCGCCCAAGGATCCCAAGTTGGCGAATCCTTATTGCACTTGTGTCTATGAGAACCACTTCAACAACTTCACCAAGCCAGAACTTAACAGCATGTTTTTGGGTACGCCAGCGCCCCCGAACATGGACAAGAATGTGCAGATCCGCCTTCAGGCAGCCATCAGAGAATGCCGCAAGAAAATCGGCGCCTGATCGTCGCGGTATTCCGCCACACTGCGGGCCCGCAGCATCGAAGCCTGGCAGGCCGATGTCGCATGGGATGACGTCATAGGATCACTACCGCGTCGCCGCCGAGCTACCTGCCAAAATTTGTTGTTGCAATGAAGGCGTTACGAGAAATCGTGACGCCTTTTTTGTTTTAGCTCGTCCGATTTTTACAACGCTTCCGCCACAGCGCGCCAGCGCTTGAGGGCTGGCCATACCCACCTTGGCTACCGCGCGGCGCAACGTCGCACAGCCTTGCGTCTCGTCAGTAAGTTCCCGCAACTCAATAACTACAGTCAGAAATTCGTCGTACGTTCAAGCGCGCACACATCGCCACGCGCACATCCCGACGTCAACAATCCGCAGCTCAACCGATGAGCGAGATGATGACTGACCTTCACGCACTGCTGGACGCCCACCAGAACACCCGCCTGCTGCGCATGACGTTCCCGGAGAACGACGGCCCGCAAGCCACGCTGATGGTGAACCGGTTCGTCGGCACGGAATACGTGTCGCGCGACTTCGACTACACGGTGGAACTCCTGAGCGACGACGCCAGGATCGAACTTGAAACGATCCACGGCAAGCTGCTGTGCATCTCACTCGTACAGGCTGACGGTCGCCTGCGGCCCTTCACCGGGTATGTGAGCTCGTTCAAACTGGTCAAGACGGATGGTGGCGTGGCGTTCTATGAGGCCGTCTTGCGGCCATGGCTGGCATACACGCGCCTGCGCCGCAACAACCGCCTGTTCCATGCGCAAAGCGTGCGCCAGCAAACGGAGAAGATCTTTGCCGGCTACGGCAGCCTGCCGGACTACGACTGGAAGGTCGCCGGTGAGCAGCCGCAGTTCACGATGGCCACGCAATGGGACGAGACCGACCACAACTATCTGTGCCGACGCTGGGAAGCAGCCGGCTACAGCTATTGGTACGAGCATACGGGCGACGGTCACGTGCTGAAGGTCTGCGACGACACGCGCACCGCAGACCCGATCGATGGGCCCTCGCCCGGTATCCGCTTTCATGGCGCCGGTGGCGCAGTCGAAGAGGACGCGTTCAGCGACTGGAGTGCGTTGCGCCAGTGGGCGTCGGGCCAAGCGACGGTGAGCGGCTTCGACTTCAAGCATCCGCACCCGGTCCACGCCGGTACCGTCACCATTGCCCAGCAGGGCGATGTACCGAAACTCGAGGTGCACAGCTATGAGGGCCACTACGGCTTCCTGCACCACCCGGGCGCCACCCGGCTTTCACGGCTGCGCATGGAGGAAATCGAAGCCCGCGGCGAGCTGTACGAAGCACGCGGCAATAACCGGCGCGTCGCCGCCGGCAGGTGGTTCAAGCTGCTTGATCATTTCAGCGAAAGCGAAGACAGCGAATTCCTGATCCTGGAAGTGCATCACGAAGCCAGCAACAACTACCTGCAAGGAAAGAATGTACTCGCCGAGTATAAGAATCGCGTGCTCTGCCAGAGCAAGGCCGTGCCTTGGTTTCCCGGACGCGGTTTCAACAGCACGACGACCAGGCTGCTGGCCCTGCAGACCGCCATCGTGGTCGGCCCGGAAGGCCAGAGCAGCCTGAATGTCGACCAGTACGGCCGTATCCAGGTCAGGTTTCACTGGGACCGGGACGAAACCAGCAGTTGCTGGGTACGGGTAGGCAGCAACTGGGCCGGCGGCGAAAAGGGCCTGGCCAGCCATCCGCGCATCGGCTCGGAAGTCATCGTGCAATGGCTCGACGGCAATCCCGATCACCCGATCGTCACTGGCTCCGTCTACAACCAAAGCTATATGCCGCCGTGGAAGTTGCCCGGCCAGCGGGCATTGACGGGGCTCAGAAGCCGCGAGCTGATCAGCAGCGGTGGCAACTCGCCTGGCGGGCGCAGCAACCACGTGGTGCTGGATGACACAGAAGGACAGATCCAGGCGCAGATCAAGAGCGACCATCTGGCCAGTCAGCTCAGCCTGGGCTATATCAACCGCATCGACGACAACGCCGGCCGCAAGGGCCCACGTGGCCAGGGCTTCGAGCTGCGCACCGATGGCCATGGCGCACTGCGCGCGCAGCAAGGCCTCTTGATCAGCACTGAAGCCCGGCCCAACGCCCGCGCCCATATCACCGACATGGCAGAGACGCTGGCGCACATGGCGCAGGGCCAGGCATTGCACGACAGCCTGTCGCAGGTCGCGCAGCAAGCGCAAGCGCATCAGCCGGGCGACCAGGACCAGGTCGCCGCCGCGCTGAAATCGCAGGTCGACGCCGTCAAGGGCCAGGGCGGCCAGCCTGCACAAGGCGAATTTCCGGAATTCCAGGCGCCCCACCTGGTTCTGGCAAGCCCCGCCGGCATCGAAACCAGCACACAGGGTTCCACCCATCTGATGAGCATGGAGCACACCGCCCTGACCAGTGGCGGCCATGCCAGCCTGAGCGCGGGCAAAAGCCTGCTCGTCAGCGTCAAGGAAGCGGTGCGCATGTTCGCCTACAAGGCCGGCATGAAGCTGGTGGCGGCGGGCGCCGACATCGACATCACCGCCCTGAAGGACAGCATCAACATCCTGGCCAAGCTCAACATCACCCATACCGCCAACCGGATCACGATCACGGCGAAAGAGGAAGTGGTGATCAATGGCGGAACCAGCTTCAGCCGCTGGAACGCGTCCGGCATCGTCCATGGCACAAGCGGCGTCTGGCGCCAGCACGCGGCGCAGCACAACCTTGACCCTGGCAAGAGCGAAGGCACACCGGCTTTGCCGCAGACCGTGAAGCTGGCACCGGGACAGCTCGATCTGCTTCACCGGTATGTGAACCAGGAAGGCAGCAAGAAGCAAGGCGTCGGGCAAGGCGACTACACCGTCGTCGACGCCGAAGGTGGCGTGCACCAGGGGACGCTCGATGGCGACGGCGTTGCCAGCGTGGCCGGCCTGCCGATGGGAATGGCCACCGTCAGCTATGGCAGGGATCCGCGCGACCCGTGGGACGAAGGCAGCTATTTTGGTGATGGAACCGAATGGCCGGTCGTGGCGCAGTCCGAGGCGGACGCCGGTGCGGCGACAGACAGTCTGGAAGACACAGCCGACAAATTCGGCGCGATCGCGCAGCTAGAAGAGCAAGGGGTGAGCGCGGTGCAGTCGTTGAAACAGGGCGGCGCGCAAGCCTTGCTGGCGCAGGCTGGCCAGGCGGCCATGGCCCATGTTGCGGGCAAGCTCCCGGGCGGCGCGCCAGCCATCGGCTTGCCCGGATCACTGCCGCGCATTGGCGCCGACGTCGTGGCCACGGTCCTGAAAAAGTCCTTTCAATAGAGCGCCACCATGACCGAACCTGCGCAAGCCTCCTCCAAGCCCGCCCAACGCGCGCCAGAAGTTGCGGTGGCGCCGCTCGACACCATCGACCAGCAAGACGTCAGCGCCGGCGCTGCCGCTTTCGACAAATGGCTACGTAAGTTCAGCCATGATTACATCACGCTGGACCGCTTGATCACAGTAGCCGGCAGCTTGCCGGTGATTGGCAACATCATGGCGTTGATCGATGCCGTCATGGACATCGTGGGCGTGATCCAGAAGCTCATCAACAAGAAGGAAATCGAATTCCTGCAGTGGGTCAGCCTGGGTATCAACCTGATCGGCGTGGTCCCAATACCACCTGCGATGAGCGCGGCGCGCATGACCCTGCGGCCGACCCTGCACCTCGTGCGGCAAAAGCTGGCATCGGGTGTCAAGGATCTCGGCAGCGCGCTGATCGAGGTGCTGATCGTGCACCTCAATGCCAAGCTGGCCGGCGAGATCGACACCTTTGTCGATAAAGCGATGGACAAGCTGCCCAGCATTCTGAGTGAATGCGCCACTACTGCTGACGGCGTTGCCGATGACCTGGTCAAGGTCCTCAATAGCTGCATCGGCAAGGAGCCGCTGTTCGACGTGGCCACCCCTGCGGACGTGGAGACGAGGCTGCACGACCCCAAGACAACGAGCAGCTGGCGACGCATGCTTGGCGCACTTGGCCAAGAATACAAAAAGAGCGCGAACTATATCGTTGCTGTGGCAGCCCGCCACCTGCCGCAAATCGCCGTAGAGGGCGTGAACGGCATGGTCAATCACCTGACCGACTTCAAGCCGGCGTTTCGCGGCAAGCTTGCGGCACTAGCTGACGAACAGGCGCAGATGAGCATCCGCTGGATACTGATGCGGCTGCGCGACGCAGTCAAAAAACACAAGAGGCGCTATCCGGCACTTGTCCCGTCAAGCAAGGGCGCGCAGCACCAGAAGGACAATCCCGGCCACGAACTGGGCGCCACTGGCCGGCAAGTTCCGGCCAAGGGTGACGCCAATGCCTGCAAGCTGTGCCCGGCAAAGGGCGGCACGGCGCACTCGATCAGCTTTGCCACCGGCGCCGAAACCTTTACCCATACCGACTTCGTTCTTGATGCGCCGCTTCCCATCGAATGGAGCCGCACCTACCGCAGCCAGCTGACTGCCTATGACCACGGCCATCTCGGCTCGCGCTGGCTCACGCCGTACAGCACGCGTATCGACGTGGTTGGCCAGGGCAAGAGCACGGCCCTCCTCTATCACGCCGCCGATGGCCGCAGTCACCGCTACCCGTGCCTCGACATCGGCCAGCGGCACCACGATCCGGTCGAGCTGATCACGCTCACGCGCATCAGCGTCTCCCTGCTCGCGCTCGACTTCGGCAAGCCCCTGCCAGAAGGCGAAGCCAGCGCCTGGCGCGAAACCTACGAGCTGGTCGACACCGTACGCGCCAAGGCCGCCGAGATGGGCAGACAGCATTTTCGGCTGATCGCGCTGCATGCCCGCAACGGCGCCGCCCTCGGCCTGCGCTACGACCACGTCGTTGCCCATGGTCCCCATGCCGGCGAGGCGGTGTTCAGCGACATCATCAGCAAGCAAGGCGAGACCGTCGTCGCCCATGCCGGCACCCAGGTCGACGCCAACAGCGGCCGCATCCGCGGGTTGTGGGAAATCCGGGATGGCAATCTGGTACGCCAACTTGCCGCCTACGATTACGACGACGACGAGCAAGGTGACCTGGTCCGCGCCCAGGACGACAACGGCGCCGCTTGGCAGTACGGGTACGACCGCCATCTCATCACCCGCTACACCGATCGCACCGGGCGCGGCATGAACCTCGCCTACGACACCAGCATCGACAGCGGCGCCAATGCGAAGGCGATCCGCGAGTGGGCTGACGACGGCAGCTTCGACACCCGGCTCGAGTGGGACAAGAACATTCGCCTGGCCTACGTCACCGATGCGCTTGGTCAAGAGAGCCGCTACTACTATGACATCGCCGGCTATACCTACCGCATCGTGTACCCGGACGGTGGCGAGGAATGGTTCTATCGCGACGCCGCCAAGAACGTCGTGCGCCATATCGACGCCGACGGCAGCAGCGAGCATTACCGTTTCGATGCCCATGGCAACCTGCTTACGCACACGCGCGCTGACGGCAGCCAGGTCCACTTCGAGTATGACAACCAGCACCGCGTTACCGGCATCCGCGATGGCGAAGGCGGCACCTGGAAGCGTGACTACAATGTCCAGGGCCATCTGGTTGAAGAGACAGACCCGCGCGGGAACAAGACGCAGTATGCGTACGACAAGCGCGGCCAGCCCATCGAGATCCTTGACGCAAAGGGTGGCGTCTCGAAACTCACGTACAACCCGGGCGGTGGACTCGCCAGCTACACCGACTGTTCCGGACACAGCAGCCATTGGGAATACGACGATCGCAAGCGGCTGACCAAGAGCGTCGATGCCGCCGGCAATGTCACCCGATACCGCTACACACCCCTCAGCGCCGACACGCTGGCGCAAGCCCGCAACGAAGCCAGCGATGGCGGCAATCATCCCGGGCAACTCGAAGCCGTCATCTACCCGGACGGCAAGCAAGAGCAGCTGCTTCATGACGCCGAAGGCCGGTTACTCGCGCACACCGACGCGCTCGCCCGTACCACAACTTACCGCTACACCACTGCCGGATTGATCGCCAGGCGCATCGACGCCCTTGGACATGGTCTGCACTACCGCTGGGACGCACTCGGGCGCCTGGCCGCGCTGGAAAACGAAAATGGCAGCGTCTACCGCTTCCGGTATGACCCGGCCGGCCGCCTCTTGCAGGAACAAGGTTTTGACGGCAAGGTCACCGAGTACCGTTACGACGACGATAGCGGCGTGCTGATGGAGACCCTCGACGCCGGCGTGACCACGCGCCTCGACTTCGACGCCATGGGCAGGCTTGTGCAACGCCGGGCCGCGGCCCCTGGTCAGCCGGAACAAACCGAAACCTTCGTTTATAACGCCAACGGCCAACTGGCCGAAGCGCAGAACGAACACGCCAGGCTGCAATGGTTCTACGACCCCGCTGGCAACCTGGTGCGCGAGCACCAGCACTACCAGGGGCCGTTCCATCCAGATAAGGGCACCGCAGTCTGGCACCACCAGCATGACGAATTGAACGGCCGCATCGGCACGGTCCGGCCCGACGGCCACCGTACCGAATGGCTGACCTACGGCGCTGGCCACGTACATGGCCTGCTGCTCGACGGGCAAGAGTTGGTGGCTTTCGAACGCGACGCGCTGTACCAGGAAACCAGCCGCACCCAGGCCAACGGCCTGCGGCAAACGATGAAATACGACCCGGCCGGTCGCCTGATCGAACAGCAACTCGGCCCCATCGCCCAGGTCGGCCAGAAGGATCGGTTGTTCTACCCCGATCCGTACCGTCCCGACGTTCAGGTCGGCATGAGCGCCGCAATCTTCCGCCGCTACCGTTATGACCCGTCCGGCCAACTGGCCAGCGTCGAAGACAACCGGCGCGGCCACATTGAATACCGCTATGACCCGGTTGGACGGATGCTAGCGGCAAACAGTGCAATGGGCTACGAAACTTTCGCTTTCGATCCCGCAGGCAACATACAAGTACCTGATACGGCGCAGCAAGGCCCCATTTCCCAACGCGCCCCGCTATCGAAACTGCTGGACAACCTGCTCAAGGAATATGCGGGCGTCAGTTATCGCTACGACGATCGCGGCAATCTCGTGGAGCGCACGCAGCATGGCAAGCGCTCCGAGTATGCATGGGATGCATTCAACCGAATGACCCGCGCCGTAACCTCGCAAGGCGTCACCACCTTCGCCTACGATCCATTGGGGCGGCGCATCGCCAAGCACCATAAGGCGATGGATGGTGGCGCTCTCCGGGAGCCAACCCGGACGATGTACGGCTGGGATGGCGATACGCTGGCGCTGGAAAGCAGCGTGTATGGGGGCCATGCTGCGGGCGAACGGACCGTCCACTATTTGTACGAGCGCGATAGTTTTGTGCCGCTGGTGCAGGCGACTCGAAGCCAGGCGCTACGACTCGGGCCCAGCACGGATGTCAAGGCGCTGATCGTGGGGAACTATGGCAAGTACGATATTGAGCTTGATCCGCTATGGAACGGAGAGGTTGAGCTGGAAGCTGAGCCCTTCGGCAAAGACGAGATCGCGTTTTATCAAAACGATCATTTGGGCACCCCGCAGGAGTTGACCGATTACAAAGGCAAAGTTGCTTGGTCGGCGCAGTACAAAGCGTGGGGTGAGGCCAAAGAGGCAATCAGCGAGGCGGCACGTAGGGCAGGAATTCGAAATCTCATACGGTTTCAGGGTCAGTATTTCGATGACGAAACGGGACTGCATTACAATCGGCATCGTTATTACGATCCGGAAGGTTCACGCTACATAACAGCCGATCCCATCGGCCTACTTGGCGCAACAAACGTTTATGAGTACGCACCAAACCCGACGGGTTGGATTGACCCGTTGGGTTTGCGGAAAAAAAACAAAAAAGTAGACTGTCCTATATGTAGTGGAATGCCATGTAAAGGTAACAAAAATCCCTCTCGCGGTGCGGCAAGATTCCAAAGTGGTAAGCACTATCCTAATAAAGATCGTTGGTCAAATGTTATGCTATCCAAAGGAACCACTATCTATACACTTTATCCCTATGGCACGAAGCCAGGCGGCTTTTTTGCTGATGAAGCTACACTTATCGCATCAAGAAAATCAATTAACGCATATCATGAAGCAACACAAGTGGGACATTCCGGAAAAAATTCCAGATTATTCACATTCGACCCGAGACAGAAACTACAAGCATTCACACTAAAAGAAGATCTTTGCGTAGGAAAGGCTTATGCCTTAGCCAATGACCAATATGGCCCTGGCGGAGGAACCCAGTATTACATCACTACCAAAGATCGTATGAGTATAGAAAAAGGCCCACTGACGGAGTTAACGAATTTATGATTAATTTCGCTGAAGGAAAAATCAATCTCGGCGAGGAAATCCTTTCCGTATCATCTAGCTTTGAAGACTTGGAAAACCTTGCCGGAAAAGGCTTGATTGAAAGACGAGAAGACGCTGGAGGCATGTATTACTACGTCGAAGTTCAAGAGGACGCAATGAGGTTTGGCGTTTTCATCTCGTTACGAGAAAAAATATTGAATGGTTGCTATTGCGATGGCTAGACCGTCCTATTAAAAGTTGGGATGACGCAAGTGAAAAGGCAATGACAGATGAATATCACCTAATATCGAATTTCTTGAAAAAACATATCGGAGCTTCACCTAATAATATTAGAACCGGAACGCGTACGTGGCGTTTCAAGTGGGGTCAACTTAATTTGAGCTATGAGGTGCGCTCCTTTGATGTAGCGATTTTTATGGAAGATCGATGAAAACATTGGGCAGGAAGGGCAGTGAAAGTAATAATTTTTGACATGTACGCCGGAGCAGATGGCAAGCGATCGAAACCGACGCTGACTATCTAATTAAATCTAAAAAAAGATACGATAAATGGAAGCAGCGCATACCAAAACCTTTCAACCAGGTTTTAAATTTTTTTGTTTCAATAGATGCGTTCACGAGAGTTCAAGCGTTACATGGTGAAGGTCTTTCCAATCTAACCATGCAATCGGTTCAGGTTTTTTAAAAATCCAGTTAACTTTGATATTGACCGCTCTACCAACACCTTTGATTGAGGATTTTCTCTTAGTATTTAAAATCTTGAAATATTAAGTATCAGCATTGCCTATCACGAGCTGAAGATTGCTTTATGTTTAGCTGTTCAAGGAATGCGAAGTTTCGTCGAATTTTTCGTAATCTTAGCGAATTAAGGAGATCAAAATGAATGTTAAACAGTTTATTTCGGCTGCAAGTATAACAACCGTTGCATGCATTGCACTCGCCGAGCCAGCACCAAAATCTATTGACTTAAATAAGCTGTATAGCCAATTTGAAAAATCTGACTATTCAACTCTCGAACTTATGGATACGACAAAACAAGTTCTAGTCTCAGGTGCAGTACTTGATATTAGTCAATCAATTTCTGGAAGCTCTATATTAAAAATCGGGACTCATGCCAACTCACAAGAACTAGCGAGATTGACTACCGGCGATGATGTGCAGGAAAATAAACTGAAATTATTAAAAATTGGCTCTAACTTCAAAGCCATTTGTGATTTAGAATTTTCCTCAGGGACCCAGTATATACCCTTCCAAGATTGTGTTTTTAAATAGCGCTAATCCTCATCAAGCCAAACCCGGAATTCAAGCAAAAAATTTCGGGCGGTCTTATTAATTTAGCGCGATTTAAATTTTAAGAATTAACGATGTCAGATTTCCATTTAATTCAACAGTAAATTTTAGAAACCAAAATTTTGATGAAGGCGTCACGCCGCAATCTATTCAATGTTATTTTCTAGAAAGATATAAATTTTTGTGAAACGCAAGCAAATACGGATCCCTTGAAATTACTTAATCAAGGGTAGCAGGATGCTTTTAAATGCCCAAGGCTTTTTTCAGTGCTTTAGTCTAGCTTCCCCCAATGACCGTAAATTATTTACTACGGAAAGTAAACAAGCCAGTCGTGATCGCGACCATGACGTACGAGTGCCGCCATGCTTATCACGCAGGCCGACAGTCTCATGTCGCACAACGTCCACACTCACCACCTCCTGAACATCTCCAACTCAGCCTTTACTGCTAAAGTCTCGCATCTTTACAACCACCGCTCCCCCGTGAAAGCCATAACAAAACTCTTCGAACTCGGTTACGTGTTCATCGTCATCCTGTTCTTCGCCTGCGGCATCGG
>Ga0308170_10003664_pt1 | contig 12444 bp, 12 predicted proteins | sample PhyBR2_2_FD_202136 | JGI IMG/M metagenome (GOLD analysis project Ga0308170, IMG submission 202136) | Phyllosphere microbial communities from UC Gill Tract Community Farm, Albany, California, United States - DLSLSB.R2 | ecosystem: Host-associated > Plants > Phyllosphere > Unclassified | place... | reverse complement strand
GTATTACAACGGCCACACCACGCTTCTCGCTGCCAGTGCCCAGCGATCGCAGGTTCACGTCCCGCCCGCCCCACCGGATCCGTTCTCCGCACCCGGCGGGGCGCCGCTCTGCGGGATCAGTCGTGCATCGCGTCCTTGACGCCTTCTCCGGCTTTCTTCACGTCGTCCTTGAGGTTCTCTCCGGCCTCCTTCAGGTCGGCCTTGGCCTGATCCATCCGACCCTCGTTCTCGAGCTTCTCGTTGTCGGTGACCTTGCCGGTCGCCTCCTTCGCCTTGCCCGCCATCTTCTCTGCGGTGTTCTTCACGTGATCGGCAGCGCTCATGGGTCTGCTCCTCTCCATTCGGTCGGTGCTCATAGGCTGGCAGGTGGGCGCCGGATAGTCGACGGGGTTGACGGCACCCGGGCCAGTCGCTAGAGGAAGATCTGGTATTTATCCTTGGCGTTACGTAACAAGCTGGGTACACTGACCGAATGGACGCCGTGCTGCAGGCCCTCGCCGACCCGAGCCGTCGGGTCGTGCTCGGAATCCTGCGTGACCACGAGGCGACGGCGGGAGAGCTGGCTGAGGCACTGCCGATCGCCCGCCCTGGTGTGTCGCGGCACCTGCGCGTGCTGCGAGATGCCGGCCTGGTCGACGTGCGACAGGAGGCGCAGCGACGGATCTACCGGCTGCGGCCCGAAGCTCTCATCGACCTCGACGCCTGGCTCGACGACTACCGCGATCTATGGACCCAGAGACTCGATGCCCTGCATACCGAGATCGCTCGAGGGAAGAAGGACAGGACATGATCACGACCGGCACGATGTGGGAGATCGACGGCGCCCACGGGGGCATCCGCGTGGAGGACGTGTACGACACCGACATCGCAGACCTGTGGCAGGCGTGCACGGATCCGGCGCGTCTGGCGCGCTGGATCGTCACGGTCGACGGGGACCTCCGCCCGGGCGGCGTGCTCGACGCGACGTTCACGAGCACCTGGACCGGGCGGATGCGGATCGACGTCTGCGATGCGCCCCGTCACCTCGTGCTCACCCAGCAGCCGGGGACCGACGAGGAGACCGTGATCGAGGCCTGGCTGCAGGAGGAAGGCGCGCGGTCGCGACTGATCGTCGAGGAGCGCGGGCTCGGATCCGGCGTACTGCACTTCCACGCAGCGGGCTGGCAGGTGCACCTCGAGGATCTCGGACTCTCGCTGCGGAACGACGCCGGCGCCCATCCGGGCGGTTGGTCGGCGCAGCAGCCGGCCGAGGCGTGGCGGTCGCGCTGGCAGGAGCTGATCCCCGCCTACGAGCAGGTCCGCGCCGGCTGACGCGCGCCGTCAGCGCACGCGGCGGTCCTGCGCGAGGGCGATGAGGCGCTCCAGCACAGGCCCGGAGCGCAGGCCGTTGTGCTCGTGCTCGCTCGTGACCCACAGGTGCAGACCGGGCAGGAGGGCTGCCGTCTCCATCGAGAACTCCAGTGGCACGTACGGATCGTTGACGTAGACGGCCGCCGCACCGCGTGCACCGGAGCCCGCGATCGCCTCGGTGTCGTAGATCGTGGGCCACGCGTGCTGCGCGAGCGCCAAGGACACGTCTCGCCAGGGGCGGAACGCCGGCACCGTCTCGGTCCAGTCGCGGCGGATGTGCTCGCCGGTGAACAGCGTCACGTCTTCGGCGAAGTCGGCGGGCTCGACGCGCTCCGCCGACCAGTCGGTCACATGTCCGTTCGCGTAGCTGGACTCGTGGAACACGAAATAGAGGGGGTTGCGACCGTCGAACGGCATGGCCGCGGCGAGGTCGTATCGGAACGCGTTGGAGCCGGGCTCGAGCTCGAGCAGCTTCCACACGGTCTGCCAGCCGTCGTCGGTGCCCAGCGCGGAACCGACCGACCGCAGCCGGGACGGCGAGACCACCTCTCCATCGGCTAGCACGATCGCGCCCGAGGCCGCAAGATCCACGAGTCGGCGCATGCGGTCGCGGTGCTCGGGGAAACGCCGGTAGTACCGCTCCGACGCGTCGCGCATCTTGTCGTAGCAGAGGGCGTACACCTCGTCCGGGGTCCGTGTGACCGTGCTCAGACCGCCGGTGAGGTAGGCGGAGTCGACCGAGGCGGGGTCTGTGGACAGGTACGCGAGCGTCGTGAAGCCGCCGAAGGACTGCCCGAGCACGTTCCACCGCTCGACGCCGAGGTGCGCGCGCATCGCCTCGCAGTCGCGCACGATCGAGTCCGCCCGCAGATGCGTGAGGTATTCGGCGACGGCCTCGGAGCCGAGGGCGAGGATGTCGTCGGACACCGGCGTCGATCGGCCCGTGCCGCGCTGGTCGATCATCACCACGCGATAATGCGACAGTGCCTGATCGAGCCAGGACGGCCCCGTGGGCGCGTGCAGGGCCCGCGGCGCTTCGTGTCCCGGACCCCCCTGGAGGAACACCAGATAGGGCAGCTCCTCTCCGCCCGGGCGGATCACGACCGAGGCGAAGACGTCGATCGTGCGGGTGTCCGCGGGATCGGACCACACCAGGGGCACGCTGAGCGTGTGCTCCTCGAGCGTCAGGTCCATCATCCGGCGGCGCAGGACAGGGGCGGCAGAGATCGTCATCACATCACATTCCCGATGTAGGAGTACTTCACGAACACTTCCGCGGCCAGCCCCGACTCCTCCAGGAGACCCTGCACCGCGCTCATCATGTACTTCGCGTCCCAGCCCATGTAGAGGAAGTGGCCGTCGTCGAGCTCGTCCCAGGTGCCGTTCCACGCCTTTTCGCCGTAGATCGGCCCGCCGTTGCGGGCGTTGAACGCGTCGAGAGCTTCGCGCGTGTCCGTCCAGCCCCGCCGGAAGACGCGATTGAAGAGGTACTTCACGTCGGGGACCTCCCAGCGCTCACCGCGGTACTCGACGTAGTCGAACTCCCGCTCCCACCCGGTCGGCCAGCCTCGCCGCCGGACCGCGTCGAGGATCGGGGTGAGTCCGTCGTCGTCGATGTCCACGACGGCAGGTCGGCGCCAGACCTGCACGAACGCGTCGGTGAGCGCTGCCGTCCGCTCCGCGATCGCCGCGGTGCCCCACGCATCGAGACCGGCCAGAGCGTTGTTCTCGTCGACCCGGCTGCGGCGGTAGACGTCGCGCTTGTCCGGGAATGAGGCGCCGTAGACGCGTTCGGCGAGAGGGTCCTCCAGCAGGGTCAGGTTGCCCAGCGTACCGGCGAGGGCGCGGTGGCTGTTCTGCTCGTCCTCGGAGTATTCGCTCCATGCACGCGCGCCGTCCCCGGACCAGGAGTCGTGCGGCGCAGTCGGAACGATGTGCTCGACGTCGAACCCGCGCGGGTCGGCGACGCCCTGGATCCGGCCCAGCACATAGAGCGCGTGGGGGAGGTCGGTGAACTTCAGAGCCACCCGGATCCGCTCGTCCGACGGCGTGATCCGGGCGAAGGCGCGCAGCAGCTCCTCCGGCCCCTGTGCCCTGGCGCGGCACAGCCGGGCGATGAGACGGTCGTTCGGGATGCCGACGACCGCGCGGCGCAGCAGCATCGACTGCATCCGCTCCAGCGTCTGCACCAGTTCGTCCTTGGAGATCAGGCCGAGCTGGTGGTCGCGATAGGTGCTGAGCACGAGCGGATACGTCGAGCGCCCGAAGGTGTTGACGTAGATCAGCTGCCGCCGGATCTCCGGATCCTGCTCCTGCGCGGGATCCAGCAGGATCCGGTAGATGTCCGAGAACTCCCGCCACACGCGCGCCTGCGCGGGTAGGTCGTCCATGCCCATGTGCGGGAACTCATGACGGAACGCGCTGTAGACGCCGTGCTCGCCGTCGACGGACACCTCGCGACCGGTGGTCATGATCAGGAAATGGCGCCAGAATGCGCCGATCACCTCGCCCGTGTTGCGCTCGATCGGCAGCCAGAAATCCTCCTCGACCTGCCGCTGCTGGGCGTGCGAGAGCCCCATGAGGATGTAGTTGTGGATCAGTTCGTGATCACGCAGCGGTTCGCCGGTGGAGTTGAGACTCTCGAAGATCTGCTGCGCGTTGGCGGCCTCGCCGAGCGTGATCGACACGTGCTCGAGCTTCTGCAGTCCTCGCCAGATCCGCGGCGCCTCCTCGGCGTGCACCTGGGAGCGGAAGAACGCGTAGTTGTCGTCGAAGCGCGACTCCGGCTGGTCGGTGCCGCGCCGGTCCAGCACGACGGACTCGAACAGGCCGGCCCAGGCCTCATGCGGGCGGAGCTTGGTGCGGTTCGGGTCGGCGGGTCGCACCAGCACCCGCGCCAGCTCGTCGGCGAGACCCTGATCGATCTCGCGCACCGCGTGGTGCAGGGCCGCGATGAGCAGCATGAGCGTCGTGATGCGCTGCTGACCGTCGATCAGGATCAGATCGGCGTCCGGGTGGGCATGGTCTTCCGCGGAGAGGATCGAGCCGATGAAGTGCCGATGCGCGTCGTCTTCATCGGCCACGGCGCGGATGTCGGACAGGAGCTTCTCGCAGCCGCCGATGTCCCAGCGGTACTGGCGCTGATAGACCGGAACGACGATCGTGGTCGCGGGGGAGGAGAGCCACTCGATCGTTGAGACTGCGGTTGCTTCGACGTTGGTGGCCGTGCTCATGCTGCTGGGCTTCTCCTCGGATCGCGTGCTGCCGGGACCAGTCTATTCAGCGACCGAAGGCGCCCCGATATTCACGGCCGTCCCTCCGGGCGCGTCGAAGGCGCGCTGTTAGGCTGTCCTAAGAAGGGCCTGTTAAAACGTGCTGGCCCCTTTATGAAAGGACATGACTCGCTCATGGCATACATCAAGTCCGCCGCCCTCGAGGACAAGGGCTTCGTCGTCCTCGACAGCTACAACCAGGAGCTCGACCCCAAGGAGTGGCTCGACATCGAGTACAACGACTGGAAGTCGTCGGGCGACACCCGCTTCGCCCCGCTCGCGTCCGCCAAGGGCGAGATCGAGTGCAACGGCTTCTGGAACCACGTGCCCCCGCGCACGGACAAGGACGGCGTCTGGATCGACGCGCAGACGTCCAAGGCGCCGAACCTGACGCGTCGCGCGCAGGAGCCGGGTGCGAACGTCGGCCGCTGCCGCGTCATCGAGTTGCAGCCCACCCCGTACGGCGAGTGCCTGTACAACCTGCACCAGGACGACAACAACCGCCTGAACCCGGACGGCACCGGCTGGGTCGTACGCGGTTTCTTCAACCTCACCGACGACAAGGACAGCTACTTCGTCCTGCGCGAGAACCGCACCGACCCGAGCGTCGAGTACCGTATCGCCCTCCCCGCCGGCGCGCAGCTGATCGTCGACACCCAGCGCCTCTGGCACGCCGCCACCCACAACGGCACCGAGCCGCGCTACTGCCTGATCACCTCGTGGACCTCGGGCCCCGAGCTCGACGCCTACATCGAGAAGTACCACGGTACGGATGAGGTCGAGAACTACCCGGTCGACCAGGCGACCCTCGACGCCGGCTACGAGGAGCAGGCCCGTCGTGATGCCGCCCGCGCCGCGTACTACGCCGCCAAGGGCCAGAAGGAGAAGATCGCGATGAGCGAGGCCTGAGCCTCCTCGTCCTCTCAACGGTCCCCGGCGCTTCGGCGCCGGGGACCGTTTCCTTTTCGCAATGAGTTACCCAGTTGTGATTTCGCCGAGGATCGGTGAGAATGAGCGCATAACCGCATAACGCCGTGCTTCGCGGATCAGGTCGTAGGGGAAGACGCACCTGATGAAACGGAGAGACCATGGCAGCACAAGCACGCGGAGTGGTGTACATCCACTCCGCACCGCGCGCGCTCTGCCCGCACCTGGAATGGGCGGTCGGACGCGCTATCGGGCGCGCCGTCAACTTCGAGTGGACCGAGCAGCCCGTCCTCGACGGCGCCCGCCGTGCGGAGTTCTACTGGGACGGTCCCGTGGGCACGGGTGCGGCCCTCGCGACCGCGATCCGCGGCTGGGAGCACCTCCGCTTCGAGGTGACGGAGGATCCGACCCCGCGCAGCGACGGAGGCCGGTGGCTGCACACGCCCGACCTGGGTGTGCACTATGCGCAGACCGACGCGGCGGGCAACATCGTCGTCGGCGAGGACCGGATCCGCTACGCGATGGAGATCGCCGCCGGCAGCCCGATCGAGCTGCAGCGCGAGCTCGATGTCGCACTGGGGTCCGCGTGGGACGAGGAGCTCGAGCCCTTCCGGCATGCGAGCGACGATGCCCGCGTGGTCTGGCTCCACAAAGTGGGTTGAGCCGCTGCGCCGGCGAAGCGGTGAGGACTCGTGTGATCCGGTCCTGAGGTCTGTGGGATCGAGGGCACCGGATCACACGAAGGGACGGGGATCGGAGGAGGCGCGATTATCGGGGGTCGGAGAGCAAGGACCCGGAACCCGAGAAAGCGTATCCCCGGTCCTGGGCCGGAGAGATAACAGAACAGCACAACAGAACACAGCGAGAATCGCCCCGACCGCTTCGATGTGGAAGCGACCGGGGCGATGCTCGTGGGAGTCGGCGTCAGCCGTCGTAGGAGCGGATCGCGACGACGGCGTTGTGCCCGCCGAAGCCGAACGAGTTGCTGATCGCGAGCTGCGGGCCGTCGCCGAGCGGCTGGGGCTCGCCGGACAGCTTGAACGGGACTGCCGGATCCGGCTCGGTCATGTTGATCGTCGGCGGGGCCACGCGGTCGCGCAGAGCGAGGATCGTGAAGACCGCCTCGAGCGCGCCCGTCCCACCGAGCAGGTGCCCGGTGGATGCCTTGGTCGCCGAGACCGGGATCTCCGTGATCCGGTCGCCGAAGACGTTCTTCAGCGCCTCGTACTCGTTCGGGTCGCCGACCGGAGTGGAGGTGGCGTGCGCGTTGATGTGGGTGACCTCGTCCGGCGCGGCGCCGGCCTGGGCGAGCGCCTGCTCGACCGCACGGGTCGCGCCGGCACCGGTCGGGTCGTTCGCGGTGATGTGGTGCGCGTCGGCGGACACGCCGCCGCCCACGATCTCGGCGTAGATCTTCGCGCCGCGGGCCAGCGCGTGTTCGAGGGTCTCCAGCACGAGCGCGGCGCCGCCCTCGCCCATGACGAACCCGTCACGGTCGATCGCGCCGGGACGCGAGGCGTGCTCGGGGTCATCGTTACGGCGGGAGAGTGCCTGAGCGGAGGCGAAGGACGCCATCGTGATCGGGTGGATCGCGGACTCCGCGCCACCGGCGATCACGACATCGGCCAGGCCCTCCTGCAGGTGGTTGAACGCGTTCGCGATCGACTCGGTGCTGGAGGCGCAGGCGCTGACCACGGAGCGGGCGTAGGCCTTCGCGCCGAACTGCAGCGAGAGGTTGCCGGCGCCGGCGTTGGGCATAAGCATCGGGACCGTGAGGGGCATGACCCGCCGCGGCCCCTTCTCGCGCAGCGTATCCCAGGCATCGAGTAGCGTCCACAGACCGCCGATTCCGGTCGCCCAGTCGACTCCGAGGCGCTCCGGGGCGACCTCGGGCGCACCCGCGTCCTCCCAGGCCTCGCGGGCCGCGATCAGGGCGAACTGCACGGACGGGTCGAGGCGCTTGGCCTCGTGCCGGGGAAGGACCTCCTCCGGACGGACGGATGCCTCCGCAGCGAACGTCACCGGGATCTGGTACGTCTCGATCCAGTCGTGGGTGAGGGTGTGCGTGCCGGAGACGCCGGCGAGCAGATTCGCCCAGTTCTCCGGGGCGGTGCCGCCCAGGGCGGACGTGGCGCCGATGCCGGTGACGACGATGCGCTTGGTCATGCGTGGTTCCTTCTGGGGATCAGGGTGGGGAAGAGGAGGATGCCACGCCCCGCAGAAGCGCGGGGGGTGGCATCCGCGGGTGTCACTCCTGGCCGGCGACGATGAAGCTCACGGCGTCACCGACGGTCTTGAGGTTCTTGACCTCGTCGTCGGGGATGGTGACGCCGAACTTCTCCTCGGCGTTGACGACGATCGTCATCATCGAGATCGAGTCGATGTCCAGGTCGTCGGTGAAGGACTTCTCCAGAGCGACCTCCGAGGCGTCGATGCCGGTCTCGTCGGTGATGAGCTCTGCAAGGCCAGCGAGGACCTCGTCGTTGCTGAAGGCCATGATTTCCTCTTTCTTTGGGATGGTTTAGGAACCGGTGAACAGTCTAGGAGTCGGCGGCGCCCGGTCAGGGGAGCACGACGACCTGCGCGCCGAACACCAGGCCGGCCCCGAAGCCGATCTGCAGGGCGAGGCCGCCGCTGAGTTCGGGGTGCTCCTGCAGCAAGCGGTGCGTGGCGAGCGGGATCGACGCGGCAGAGGTGTTGCCGGTGGTCTCGATGTCGCGCGCGATCACGGTGGTCTCGGGCAGCTTCAGCTGCTTGGCGAACTCGTCGACGATGCGCATGTTGGCCTGGTGCGGGATGAAGGCCGCCAGATCCGATGCCTCGACGCCGGCCTGTTCGAGCGCCTGCTTGGCGACCTTGGCCATCTCCCAGACGGCCCAGCGGAACACCGTCGGGCCCTCCTGGCGCAGGGTCGGCCAGGGCGCCTTGCCGTCGCGGAACTCGGTGAGGGTGTGGTTCATGCCGACCGCATCGGCCTTCGAACCGTCCGAACCCCAGACCGTGCCGGAGATCCCGGGGAAGTCACTGGGGCCGACCACGACGGCGCCGGCTCCGTCGCCGAGCAGGAACGAGATGCTCCGGTCCGTCGGGTCCACGACATCGGAGAGCTTCTCCGCGCCGATGACGAGCCGGCGCACGCAGCGTTGAGGTCGTAGGCGGCGGCGGGGTTCGCGCCGACCCGGTCGGCGACGATCGCCGAGACGGAGGGGGTCTGCTTCGGGTTGCTGATCGTGGCCACGATCACAAGGTCGATGTCGGACGGCGCAACGCCGGACTTCTCGATCGCCTCGATCCCGGCCGTCGTCGACAGATCGATCGCGTCGGTGGTCGGCACCGCACGGGCACGTGTGATGATGCCGGTGCGCTGACGGATCCACTCATCGCTCGAATCGATCGGGCCGATGAGGTCTTCGTTCGGAACGGCGTTCTCTCCGCGGGCGGCGCCCACGGAGTAGATGCGGGTGTACGCGGGGCCGGTGGCCTGCTTGAGCGTGGTCATGCTGCTTCTCCGTTGTTGTCAGCGCCGTTCAGCAGCGCCACCGCCGCGTCGAGGTCGTCCGGGGTCTTCACAGCGACGGCGGGAACGCCGCGCAGCCCGCGCTTGGCAAGACCGGTGAGGGCGCCCGCCGGGGTCAGCTCGATGAGACCGGTGATGCCGCGCTCGGCGAACGAAGCCATGCACAGGTCCCACCGTACGGGGGAGGAGACCTGGGTGACGAGGTTCTCCAGCGCCGTGACGCCGTCGGCGAGGACGGATCCGTCCTTGTTCGTCCAGAGCATCACCGTCGGGTCGGCGGCGTCGACGCCTCCGACGGCCTCGCGCAGAGTGTCGACGGCCGAGGCCATGTAGTGCGTGTGGAACGCGCCGGCGACCTGCAGGGCGATCACGCGGGATCCGCGTACGGGGGCCTCGGCCAGCGCCGCGAGGGCCGGCAGGGAGCCTGCGGCGACGATCTGACCGCCGCCGTTGTAGTTGGCAGGCGTGAGGTCGAGATCGGACAGTAGTGCGAGCACGGCCTCCTCATCGCCGCCCAGGACGGCGCTCATCCCGGTCGGGGTCCTGCCGGCGGCGTCGGCCATCGCGCGGCCGCGGATGCCGACCAGGCGCATCGCGGTCTCCGCGGGAATCACGCCGGCGTCCGACACGGCGGCGAACTCGCCGACCGAGTGGCCGGCGATCCCGTCCGGACCACGGCCCGCGCGCTCCCGCAGGGCCTTCGCCGCCACCAGCGAGGCGGCGACGATCAGGGGCTGCGCGATCCGGGTGTCGCGGATCGTGTCGGCGTCGGAGACGGTGCCGTGCTGGATCAGGTCGACCTCGGCGGCCTCCGAGTACGCGGCGAGGTCGTCGGCGACGCCGTCGAGCTCGAGCCAGGGGGAGAGGAAGCCGGGGGTCTGGGAGCCCTGTCCAGGGCATGCGAAGACGATCACGTTCCCAGTCTGCCAACGATCCGCCGGTTTCGGTGGCTCAACCCTCACAAGAATCCGCAGATCGGTTATCCGAGATGTACAACGCGTTCGCCATCGTGCCGTCGAATGATCAACGCGGGCGACGTGGACGAAGTCCGCGGCGGACCGGATCCGCGGTGCCGATCGTGCCGAGCACGAGCGCCGTCTGCAGGATGAAGGCCTCGCGCGGACCGGTGGCGTCCCAGCCGATCACCTCGCTGATGCGCTTCAGGCGGTAGCGCACGGTGTTCGGGTGCACGAACAGCTCCCGCGCGGTCGCCTCGAGCGACCGACCGTTGTCGAGGTAGCTCCACAGCGTCGTGACCAGATCCGTGGAGTGATCGTGCAGCGGACGGAACACGCGCTCGATCAGCGTCTGCTTGGCCAGCGGGTCGCCGGCGATCGCGCGTTCCGGCAGCAGTTCGTCGGCATCGACAGGCCGCGGTGCGCCGCGCCAGGCGCGCGCCACGGCGAACCCGGCCAGGGCGGCCCGGGCGCTCTGGCCGGCGTCGACGAGTGCGGCGACGGCAGGGCCGACCACGACGTGCCCGGGGCCGAAGGACGGCTCGAAGGTGCGCGCGATCTCCGCGAAGGAGAACTCGGCGGGCTCGGCGCCGTCCGTACCATCGTCCGTGGCAGCGGGCTTGGCGCGCCCGACCACCAGCACGAGTCGGGATCCCTGCACGCCGATCAGCACGTCGACGGCCAGCTTGCGGGCGGTGCGGCGCACCTGGTCGACGTCGAACTGCGGCGGCGTAGTGCCCACGATCACGCAGACCTCGCCGTGGCCGTGCCAGCCGAGGGCGGCGATGCGGCTCGGCAGCTCCTCATCGGCCTCGCCCGTGAGGATTGAGTCCACGACGAGCGCCTCCAGGCGCGCGTCCCACAGCCCCCGGGCTTCTGCGGCGCGCGCATACACATCGGCGGCCGCGAAGGCCACGTCGCGCGAGTACAGCAGGATGGCGTCGCGCAGGTGCTGGCCGTTTCCCGCCACGCGCTCCTCGGTCACCTCGACCGTGACGCGGATGAGCTGCAGCGTCTGCTGCAGACTCACGCTGCGCAGCAGCTCACGCGGTGCGGCGGCGAAGATGTCTGCGGCGATCCAGGGGGTCGACGTGGGGTCGTCGTACCACTGGATGAACGAGGTGATGCCCGCCTGGGCCACCAGCCCGACGGCGGAGCGTCGGGCTGGCGGCATCTCCGCGTACCACGGCAGCGAGTCCTCGAGACGCTGCAGGGTCGCCGTGGCGAGATCCCCGGAGATGCGGCGCAGCCACGCCAGCGTCTCCTCCTTGGTCATCTCGGGAGGTCTGCTCATCGTGCCGTTGGCATCAGCTGTCGCCACCGGCGTTGCCGCTGGTGCCGGCGTTCACGTTGTACAGGTCGTACTTCGTGATCGCCTGTCCCACGACGGAGCGGTCGATCCGCCCCTCGTCGGCCAGCGCCTGCAGAGCGCGGACCACCATGGACGGGCCGTCGATCTTGAAGAAACGGCGAGCGGCGGCACGCGTGTCGGCGAAGCCGAAGCCGTCGGCGCCCAGCGTGTAGTACGCACCGGGGACCCACTGGCGGATCTGGTCCTGCACCGCGTGCATGTAGTCGCTCGTCGCGATGAACGGACCCTGCGCGTCCTTCAGCTTCTCGGCGAGGTACGCCGTCTGCGGCTCCTGGTCCGGGTGCAGGAAGTTGTGCTCGTCGACGGCCAGGCCGTCACGGCGCAACTCGGTCCACGAGGTGACCGACCACACGTCCGCGGACACGCCCCAGTCGGCGAGCAGCAGCTCCTGGGCCTCGATCGCCCACGGCACCCCGACGCCCGACGCGAGCAGCTGCACGCGCTGCCCCTCGCCGGATCCGACGGAGATGCGGTGCAGACCCTTCCGGATCCCCTCTACGTCCACGTCCGCGGGCTCCGCCGGCATCCGCATCGGCTCGTTGTACACCGTCAGGTAGTACATGACGTCTGGGTTCGGGTGGGTGCCGCCGTACATCTGCTCGATGCCGGCCTGCACGATGTGCGAGACCTCGTAGCCGTACGCCGCGTCGTAGACGAGCGTGGCCGGGTTGGTCGAGGCGAGCAGCGGGGACTGGCCGTCCGCGTGCTGCGTGCCCTCGCCGGTCAGCGTCGTGCGACCGGCCGTGGCGCCGATGATGAAGCCGCGGCCCATCTGGTCGCCGGCGGCCCAGAAGGCGTCGCCGGTGCGCTGGTAGCCGAACATCGAGTAGAAGATGTAGATCGGGATGAGCGGCTCGCCGTGCGTGGAGTACGCCGTCGAGGTGGCGGTGAACGCGGCAGCCGCGCCGGCCTCGTTGATGCCCACGTGCATGATCTGCCCCTGCGGGCTCTCCTTGTAGGCGAGCAGCAGCTCCCGGTCGACCGCGGTGTAGTTCTGGCCGTTCGGGTTGTAGATCTTCGCCGTGGGGAAGTACGCGTCCATGCCGAACG
>Ga0308170_10003662_pt1 | contig 12446 bp, 12 predicted proteins | sample PhyBR2_2_FD_202136 | JGI IMG/M metagenome (GOLD analysis project Ga0308170, IMG submission 202136) | Phyllosphere microbial communities from UC Gill Tract Community Farm, Albany, California, United States - DLSLSB.R2 | ecosystem: Host-associated > Plants > Phyllosphere > Unclassified | place... | reverse complement strand
GAGCCCGGCGCTGTCGCCCATCGCGTCGGCGCCGACGTCCGTGTCTGGCGGCGACAGCGGGTCCGAGCGAGAGCAGGGCCCGGGCCAGAGCCAGGGAGCGGGCAAAGAGAAGAGGCGCGAGGTGCGAGGGCTGCACGGCGAGGCCGGCGCGCGCGAGCTGAGGAGGCTCGAGAGCTCGTTGCCGTCCAAGGTCGCTACGGCCATCTCGCGCGAGCTCGACAAGCACTGTGCGTCCATCTCCCACTCTCGGTCAAGCTTACTCGCGCTCCTGGGCTGACTCCTCTCTGCATGTGCCACCCGCAGTCCTGCAGCTCGAGCAGCACTCGACCGCCGCCTCTTCAGCTTCGGTCTCGCGCGAGCAGGGGCTCCTCGTCGCCGTGCAGCAGACCGTGTCGGCGTCGGTCGCTCAAGCCGTCGAGAGCGCGCTCGTCCAGCAGGTCGGCGGCGTCGTCGAGCATGCCGTGCGGTCGCAGATGGGTCGCACTGTCGAGGATGTCATCACTCGGGTGCGTCGACAGCTCACGCCTGGCCTGCTCTCTCTCACCGTGCGAGGAGCTGACCTGGACCTTGACCGTCGGTCGCAGGCACTCCCTCTTGAGCTCGAGAAGCAGCTCAACCGCCCCGCCCTCAGCTTCGCCCTGTCGTCCTCGATCGCGTCGACCATCGCGCCGCCGCTCGAGCGGCACCTCACCGGCTCGCTCGTCAAGCTCGTCGTCCCCGCTCTCGAGCAGAAGCTGTCGGACGCCGTCGCCGGCATCGTCGGCTCGATCCACAGCGAGATGGTCGGCGTGCGCAAGGAGATCGTCCAGGAGCAGAGCGGCGCCGTCGGCATCCTCGAGGACGAGGTGGCGAGCCTGCGTCAGGAGGTGTCGACGCTCAAGGCCATGATGGAGCAGATGCACGCGCTCGTGCTCAGGCAGAGCAGCGAGTCGCGCTCGGCGGCGCCGTCGGCCTCGCCTCGGGTCCCGCAGCAGCCGCCCTCCCTCGCCCAGCACTCTCCCCTCCACCCGCACGCGCACCAGCACTCGCACCAGCACCAGCAGTACCAGCAGCCGCACCAGCAGCGTCACGTCTCGCAGCCGTTCGTCAGCGCCGCACCTCCTCCCCCCGCCGCCGTCGTCGCCGCAGCCTCGCACCCGCGGCCCGGCCCCTCGCCTGCCCTGCCCGTCGCCATGCACGCCCTCCCGCCCATCCCGCGCGTCGCGACCCCTCCCGAGCGCTACGAGGAGCTCTTCACCGAGGCGATGCAGCCGCAGCACGAGCCGTCGTTCGTCTCGCTCCAGCACCTCGTCGCCTCGTCGCCCCTGTCGCGCATCGACGCCGTCTTCCCGCCGCCGCCGGCGCTGCCCAAGATCAGCATGGCCGTCGTACTGTCGCTCGCGTACCGGCTGTCGCAGGTCGTCGCCGACCGCCAAGGCCCGCTCGACGACGAGGGCAAGAAGGTCCTTTTGTGGCTGCGCAAGGCGATCGCAGCGTGCGACGGCAAGGTGCGTCCCCCCCTCTCTCTCTCCTTTTCGTCCCCTCGCGAGAGCTGCGCTGACGGGCCCCTCCCTCTCGCGCGCACAGCAACCGCCCGACCTGCTCGCCCTCATCCCGCGTATCCTAACGAACGTCGTCGAGAACCTCGTCCTGCGCGGGCGCGCCCTCATGGCGCTGCAGGACCTCGCCGGCGCCAACGACGTGCGCCTCGTGCAGCAGTACGCGCACGCGCGCCTGACCCTCTTCGCGCAGCCCGGCGCGGGCGAGGGGTTCGAGCAGTTCCGGCGCTGAGCGAGGGCGGACTCCTTCTTTCTTCTCTCGCTTGCGTCGTCGTCGCAGCAGCAATCTGTAGCAGAGCTCGATACCCCTCGCCGTACATGCAGTCTGTGCAACTCGCGCTGTGCCCAGACCTCCTCTCTTGCTCTCGTCGAGAGCCCGCAAGGAACAGCTTGGAGAACCTGCTCTGCTCGTTGCACGCGCTCACGCTCGCCGCGCACCCTCCCCAGCGACGCACCGACGCGCTCACCCTCCCTCGCCGCCGCCGACCTTGGGCACGGCCGCGTCCCATGGCCCGCTCAGGCGGTCCTTGTACCGAATGACGAGCCACCCCCTGACGAGCGGCGCGGCGACGCTCGTGCCGAGGAGGACGACGGCGGCCCAGGGCGTCGCGTCCGAGCGCGTGCTGCGCAGGAGGACGAGGGCGGCGCCGGCGAGGGCGGTCGTGAGGGCGAGGGCCGGGCGGAGCGGGAGCGACGAGCGCAGGAGCGGGAGAGGCCCGAACCAGAGGGTCGCGAAGAGGAGGAGGGAGAAGACCGAGGGGTTGGACGTGAGGCGCGACGCGAGGACGGTCGAGCCCGAGAGGGCGGCCGTGAGCGAGATGGTCGAGGGGAGGGCGGCGCGGCGGGCCATCTGGCTCGGGCGCGCGCTCGGGCTCGCTGTCGAGGTCGTCGCCGACGCGCTGCGCGCCCACCGGAGGGTGGACGAGAGCGGGATGGCGCGGTAGTCGGCGAGGAGGGCGTTGAGCGCAAAGAGGGTGCCGCTCAGGGCCCAGATCGAGTCGGACGTCGTCGCGCGCGTGAGCGTCTTGAGTGCGGGCGCGAGGAGGTACAGCGCGACGAGGGGCACCAAGGGCGCGACCGTCGGCGGCGCTGGGGCGCCTGTGCCGCCGCCGGAGGGGCCGAAGAGGGACGTCGACTCGCCGATGAGCCACGACCACAGGCGGAAGACGCCGCTCAGGACGGCGCAGGCGGCGAGGAGGGTCGACGACGAGAGGGTGCCTTGCGACAGGCGGATGAAGACGGCGAGGAAGATGAAGGTGCACGAGAGGTGCTGCGTGATCGGGACCGTCTGGCGGAGGAGGGCCGGGAGGGACGCCGGGTGGACGTTGACTGCGCGGGCAAAGGAGAATCAGTTTCGCACGACAGCGACCTCTAGGTTGACCTTGTGGAAGGGAGAGACGCACCGTTGCGCTTGAGATCCGAGAGGAAGGACGCGTCGACGTGGTTGTCCGGGTACGGCTGGCGGAGCCAGAGGACCTTGCGGTACAGCGCGAGTGGCGGTGCCTCCTGGTCTGCGTGCATTCAGTGTACCTCATCAGCAGATTGAACGAAGCGCATCGCAGAAAGGAGGGTGAGCGCACCTCGCAGCATGCCGATCTCGTCGAGCGCGAGCGGGAGCAGGAGACACAGGCGAGTACGGCCTCGGGCGAGGGTTGGCGCGGACAGGAAGGTCGAGTCACTCAGTCTCGTCGTTCTGGCCTAGCGAGCATGGCCTCTAAGCTGGGTGGTTGTTGAGCAAGGTGGCCAAGAGATGAGAGAGAGGAGGCGAGCCGACGAACCCGGACCTCTCCCCCTCCCACACCTCGCCCGCCTGCCCTTGACTGCAGCTACTCTCGCCGTACGCTCTCTCACCGCGTCCAGCCACCCGCCCGAGCCAGTCCCGCCAGCCCGCGACGCCGCCCTCGCCCAGAGCCGCTCCACGTCCGACACGGCTCATGGCCTCGCGACTGCCAGCCTCGAGGGGCGCAAGCGCGCGTCCAGATGGCTCCCCTGCTTTCTCGGTCGAGGTTCCGGTGCGTCCCCTTTGTCGCAGAGCCTTCCCCGCCGAGGACGCCCCGCTCACCTCCTCCCCCTCGCGCAACAGCCGGCCAACCTCATCCACGCCGAGATCCTCGCCGTCACGTCGGCCATGCGCAAGAACCAGCGCTGGGCATCCGCCGCCTACGCCGCCTACCCGTACCTGAGCGGCTCGACTCGCCTCAACGGCTCGCAGGGCGTCGGAGGCTCAGGCGTCAGCTCGACCTCGTCGTCCCTCTTCCGCGACAAGGAGGCCAGCGCGCGCACGAGCAAGAACGCTCAGGCCCTCGGCCTCATGGGCGGCTTTGCCGAGCTCAAGTTGCGCCTGCGGGAACTCGATGGTGCGTCTCGCCCTCCCCCCACATCGCTCCCCTCCTCGTCCTGCTGCCGCGCGAGCACACGAGAGCTGACCCGCGCGTCCTTTTCTTGTCACGCAGACGCAAGTGAGCTCGACGCCGTCGCACTCCTCCACCCTTTCCTCGAGGTCGTCCGCTCGCCCGAGACGTCGGGCCCGATCACGGCGACGGCCCTGTCGTCCATCGACAAGTTCGTCACCTACTCGATCCTGTCCCCCTCGTCGCCCAACCTCGCCCTCGCCATGTCGCAGCTGTCGTCGGCCGGCACGCACTGCAAGTTCGAGGCGAGCGACTCGGTGTCGGACGAGGTCGTGCTCCTCAAGATCCTCGACGTCCTCCGCAACTGCCTCACGGGCCACCTCGGCGACGTTCTCAGCGACGAGAGCGTGTGCGAGATGATGGAGACTGGGCTCAGCATGTGCTGCCAGATGCGCCTCAGCGGTGCGTCCTCCTCTCGCTTGCTCGCTCGTTCCCCCTCCTCGCCGGCTCGGACGACGACCTGACGCCGCCTCGTACCCATACCTGCAGAAATGCTTCGACGATCGGCCGAGCGCACGATGCAGGCCATGGTCGCCGCCGTCTTCTCGCGCCTGCGCCACCTCTCGCCCGAGGACGACCTCGCCGCCGCGCCGCCGACCTCTTCGGCTGCGTCCGTCACCGGCGTCGACGTCGACGTCGCGGCGGGCGCCAACGGGCTCCGCATGGTCGCGCCCGACCCGAGGAGCGCGCAGATCCCGGCTGCGGGGCCGGTCGGCGAGGACGGGCTCGAGGACGAGGCGGACGAGAGGGAGGAGGACAAGAAGGCGCTGCTCGAGGACGAGAAGGACGGCTTGGTGGACGGCGAGGCGATCAAGGGTGCGTCCTCTCGCTCTCGCCTTACCCTCACGCTGCCGCGGCGCTGACCCTGAGCGCCTCGCAGACGACGAGCCCGACATCGCACCGTTCGGCCTCGCGTCGATCCAGGAGCTCCTGCGCGTCCTCATCTCGCTCCTCAACCCGCACGACCAGCAGCACACCGACACGATGCGCCTCATGGCGCTCGGCCTGCTCAACATCGCGTTCGAGGTCGGCGGCAGGAGCATCGGCGAGTTCCCGGCCTTGCGCCTCATGGTCGCCGACCACCTGTGCAAGCACCTCTTCCAGGTGCGTCTCGTCCCTCGTCACGACTCTTCGCCCAACCTCGTTGACGTGACTGACTCGTCCGTCGCCGCGCTCGCACACAGCTCGCCCGGTCCGACAACCCTCAGCTCCTGTCAACCTCGCTCCGCGTCATCACCAACGTGTTCGACACGATGCGCCCGCACCTCAAGCTCCAGCAGGAGCTCTTCCTCTCGTTCCTCCTCGACCGCCTCATCCTGCCCAACGCCGCCGGCCTGCGCAACGCCGACCTCGAGTCGCAGCTCGACCTCTCGACCTGGGCGCGCGACAGCGCGACGGCGGGGCCCAACGGCGCCGGGCACGAGTCGGGCGGCGGCGGCGGCGGCGGCGGGAACGGCGGCGCGCCCGAGCGCACGTCGACGCCGACGCCGGCGTCGCGCGAGCGGGGAGGCGCGGGGGGAGGGCCGAGCGCAGAGTCGCGCGAGCTCATGCTCGAGCTGCTGTCGCACCTCGTGCGTGGCAAGCACTCGATGGTCGACCTGTGGGTCAACTACGACTGCAGCGTCGAGGGTGAGGACCTGTACGAGCGCCTCGTCAAGTTCCTGAGTCGGGTGCGTCCCGCCTTCCCTCTCCCCCTCTCTCCAACGCCTCGCTCCCACCTGCCTCGACCACTGACGCCCTACTCCTCCTGCAGGGCGTGTACCCGCCGCACCAGGGCGCGTACCAGCAGGACAGCTCGCAGCTCATGTGCCTCGACACGATCCTCGAGCTCGTCGCGCACATGGCCGGCCGCCTCAACGAGGTGCGTCTCCCTCGCTCCTCTCGCGCTGCACGTCGCCCGAGCCTCTTTCCTGACGCTTAGACCGCACCTTGCAGGCGCCCGACCCGTCGCTGCCGCCATCGCTCGCCGAGGACGTCACGGCGTCCAAGGCGAACAAGCGCGTCCTCCTCGAGGGCGCCGCCGCGTTCAACCTCAAGCCCAAGGTCGGCCTCAAGTTCCTCGAGGAGCACGGCATCATCTACAACGACCCGTCGGTCCCTCGGGCCGAGAGCCTCGCGCGCTTCTTCAAGACGACGCCCCGGCTCGACAAGCGCTTGCTCGGCGACTTTATCTCGCGGCCCGACCAGCTCGACGTCCTGCGCGCCTTCATGCAGCTCATGGACTTTGAGGGCGTGCGTCCCCTCCTCTTCAAGTCCGCCTCGAGGTCTACCTCGGAGCCGCGCACTGACCCCTTCTCTCGACCGCTCGCCCGCCCGCAGAAGATCATCTGCGACGCTATGCGCGAGCTCCTCGAGGCGTTCCGGCTCCCCGGCGAGTCGCAGCAGATCGCGCGCATCACCGAGACGTTCGCCGAGGTCTACTTTGCGACCGAGCCGCCCGAGATCCGCTCGCAGGACGCCACCTACGTCCTGTCGTACTCGGTCATCATGCTCAACACGGACCAGCACAACTCGCAGGTGCGCAAGCGCATGGACCTCGAGGCGTACGCGAGGAACCTGCGCGGCGTCAACGACGGCAAGGACTTTGACCCCGAGTACTTGGTGCGTCGGCTCTTCCTCCCTCTCCTTTCGGCGCGGGCTCGGCAGCGCAGAGCTAACTTCTCCCTCTCGCCCGCTCGCAGAGCTCGATCTTCGACTCGATCCGCAAGCGCGAGATCGTCCTGCCCGAGGAGCATCAGAACCAGGTTGGGTTCGAGTACGGCTGGAAGGAGCTCCTTCGTCGGTCGCGCCGTAGCGGTGCGTCCTTCTCTCCCTCTCTCCTGAAGACTCTCCCCACCTCGACCGGCGCACTGACTCGCCTGCTCGCCGTCAACAGGGCCCTTCACGCACAGCCCGACGAGCGTGTTCGACCGCGGCATGTTCGCCGTCGCGTGGAAGCCGCTCGTGTCGGCCATGTCGTTCGCCTTTGCCAACTTCCGCGACGACTTCATGGTGCAGCGCGCGATCGGCGGCTTCAACCACTGCGCGGCGCTCGCGGCGCGGTTCGACATGCCCGAGGTGTTCGACTACTTGATCCTGTCGCTCAGCCGGGTGAGCGGGCTCGTGCAGGCGCCGGCGGCGTCGCAGGAGGTCGGCAACTTCCCCGTCGTCGAGGTGGAGGGCCAGAAGGTGACGGTCAGCCCGGTCGCGGTCCGGTTCGGCACCAACGTCAAGGCCCAGCTCGCCGCCGTCGTTCTCTTCACGATCGCCAACCACAACGGCGCCTTCATCCGCCGCGGGTGGACCCAGATCTTCGAGATCTACCAGACGCTCTTCACGCACTCGCTCCTCCCGCCGTCGATGCTCATGATGGAGGACTTCCTGTCGGGCGCGTCGGCCATCCCGCTCAAGCCCAAGACGGTCGCCGTCCCGCGCGAGGAGCGCCGCGGCGACGGCGGCCTCCTGTCGACCCTGTCGTCGTACCTCTTGTCGCCGTACGGCGCCGGGAGCGAGATGGCCGGCACCGACTTTACCGACGACGACATCGAGACGACGCTCTCGGCCGTCGACTGCATCGCCTCTTGCCGGGTCGAGGAGCTCTACTCGCAGATCTTGTGCGTCTCTCTTTCGCTCGACGAGCTCGCACCCCTCCCTCGCCGTCGTGACGCTAACGCTCCGCCTCTCGCTCGCAGCGACCTCAAGGGCGAAGCGCTCGTCGCGCCCGTCCAGGTCCTCGTCGACCTCGTCCAGCGCGTCACGATCGACCGCACCCGTACGCGGTCCGGCTCGGGCTCGGCGCCCAACTCGCCCCAGATCAGCATCACGCCGTCGAGGGTGCAGCTGCCGTACGACCCGTCGGCCGTCCTGCTCCTCGAGATCGCGACGAGCATCGTCGCGCGGTCGGGCGAGTCGTTGACCGACCTGTGGCCGCCGTCGTTCGACTTCCTCCAGCGCCTCCTCGCGTCGGCCAACTCGTTCAGCAGCCTGTTCAACGAGCGCGTCGTCGCGTCGCTCTTGCGCCTCGTCGCCGAGGTCATCAAGTCGGACGAGCTGCGCGACTCGTGCTTCCTCGCGCTCGACATGCTGCGGTCCCTGTCGCCCACCGTCCTCAGCAGCGTCGCTGAGCCGCTCATGGCCGGCCTGTCCCGGGTCTTTCTCGAGAACACCGCCCGTGTGCAGTGCGTCCCTTTCCTCCCTCGCCTCGAGTCTGCCTCACCGCGCGAGGCCTGCAGCTGACTCGCCGTTGCTTCCCTCGCAGCTCGCCGACCGAGTGGAACCTCTTGTTCGCCCTCTTCTCGGCCACGTCGGAGCAAGAAGCCGCCGCTAAGATCTCGATGGACCTCCTGCGGCAGCTCGCCGCCGGCCAGCTCGGCGCCCACCTGCACGCCGACAACTATGCCGCCTTCCTCAAGACGCTCGCCGGGTTCGCCCATGTCGCGCCGAGCAACAAGGCGAGCGAGCGCGCGAGCGACGAGGCGGCGCTCGTGCGCGGCCTGCAGATCGTCGACGTCCTCCACGAGGTCCAAGCGGCGGTCCCGAACCTGATCGCGACGTCGTCGCTCTCGCCTGCCCGAGGTGCGTCCGCTCTCTCTCTCGTCTCGCTCGAATCGCCCGTTGCGCAAAGTGCTGACTTGCACGACCTGCGCGCAGCCTGGGACGCCGCCTGGATCCCGCTCCTGTCGGCGTACGCGCAGCTGTGCCTGAACCCGGCGCGCGAGCTGCGGCAGAACGCCATCTCGAGCCTGCAGCGCACGCTCCTCGCGCCCGAGATCCTCCACAACACGGACGTTGACCTCACCGTCATCTTTGAGCGCGTCTTCTTCCCGCTCCTCGAGGAGCTCCTCAAGCCGCAAGTGTTCCGGCGCGACCCGGACGGCATGGGTGAGACGCGTCTGCGCGCGTCGGCGCTCCTGTGCAAGGTGTTCCTGCAGTACCTCACGCAGCTGAGCGAGCGCCAGGGCATGCACACCATGACGGAGCTCTGGCTCAAGATCCTCGGGTACCAGGACCGGTTCATGCACTCGGGCCGCCGCGACCAGATGGTGCGTTCCTCTTCTCTCGCTCTCTTCCTCTCCGTCACCTCTTCCTGCCGCAGTCCTGACTCGCTGTTCGTCGTCGCGCAGTTCGAGGCCGTCCCCGAGCTCCTCAAGAACGTCCTCCTCGTCATGAACGCGAGCAACTTCCTCGTCCCGCCGTCGGCCGAGGGCCGCACGCCCGAGCAGGCTCGTCTCTGGGACGCGACGTTCGAGCGCATCCACCCTTTCTTGCCCGAGCTGCAGCGTGCGTCGCCCTCTCTCTCTCGCCTCGCCTCGCCCCCTCGCCCGGATCGAGCTGACCTCGCGCCAACCTTGTGCCCGCAGGCGAGCTCTTCCCTCCTCCGCCCGTCCAGGTCCCCTTCTCCTCCCCCGCACCTTCGGCACCGCCTGCACCCGCAGCGCCGTCTCAGCCGCCGCCACCTCCCTCGCAGCAGCAGCAGCAGCCGCGAGACGTCCCGGCCTCGCTGTTTGAGCCCGCCGGCGCGCCGTCGCCCCAGCAGCAGCAGCAGCGCGCGCCCGTAACGCCCGGATCGGAGAACACGGTAGACCTGTTCGGGCCGTGAGGAGGAGGGAGCGAGTCGGGTCGAGCCGAGTCGAGGAGGGCTTCCAGGTGCGAGCGAGGGCGGGTTGCGCGCGAGGAGGGATCATGTAGTCGTCGGAGCTGTGCAGTACCCTGTTTCTCGCTGTCTCTCGCTGCCATCGTCGCCGTCCCCGAGGTGAGCAGGAGAGCCTCGAGAGCCGCCTCGAGACAGCACCTTCCTCTCGCTCGCCTTCCTTCTCGCTCGGCCGGGACAGAAGACGGTAAGGTATTGCACAACAGGACTAGAGCAACTCGTGCGCTCGCGCCCGTCACCAAACGCTCAGCGCCCAGGCGTGCCGCAAGTCGTCCTCGAGCTGGCGCTGCCGCCGCCCCTCGAGCTCGAGCGCTCGGGCCTCGGCCTCGCTGAGCGGCGGCGGCGCGCCGCCCGGCGCTGCGTCTCGAGATGTCGGGCGCGTGTAGCAGAGGAGGCGGGACTGCGCGCGCGAGGAGACGAAAGTGCGGGTCTGGGTCAGTTGAGTTGGCGGTCGACGAGCGGCGGAGTCCGGGTGGCGGCGCCGGAGCAAGAGAGAGCGAGAGGAAGACGGACCTGGCCCGGGATGCGAGCAGAAGGAGCGAGTACGCGCGCGAGGATCGCAGAGAGGAGGCTTGACCTGCGGGCGCGCGGCGGTGGCGGTGGCGAGGGCAAAGGCGGACTTGAGAAGGTCAGCGGCTGGCAAGGAGGAGGAGGCCTGAGCGGGAGAGGACGGCGGGCGCACATGTGCTGAAGGTGGGGTTCGCTCGCGTTGGTGTGCAGGAAGAGAGATTGTGGATGCTCGCGCCTGCGTAGCAGCCGCACACTCGGAGCAAGCCGGAGCGGAAGCAGAGGGAAGGCGCGCGCGATCCTGAGAGGAAGCGGGGGTGGCGACGGCGAACGAGCGAGCGAGCGCGCGAGGCGAGGAGCTTATCCTCCTCGGGGTGAGCAGGAGTTGCACTGCTCGAGGAGGAAGCGCAGAGGCAAGCGACGAGGAGAGGCGAGGAGAGGTCCGTGCGCAGCCGAGCGCGGCGCCGCCGTCGGCCCGGGCACGGCGAGTCTGGCTCTCTGTCGCTCTACCAGCTCTGCCACCAGAGCTTAGCCGGCCTCACCAAACTCACAGAGAAGCGCTCGAGCGAATAGTCGAGCCCTTGTCTGCGTTGCGGCGCCCAAGAATCTACAGCTTCGCCTTGTCGCCCTCCTCTCCCTCCTGCGCCTCCGCCATGCCCCTCGCGCCCTCCCTCGCGTCCCTCAGGTACTCGTACACGACGGAAAAGTCGCGCTGTGAGAACTCGTCGCGGTGCGAGAGGCGCTCGTACAGCTTTGCGGCGAGCTGGCCGAGCGGGAGCGGGGTCGACGAGCGCGCGGCCGAGGTGAGGGCGAGCTGGAGGTCTGCGGGGCGGTGTGGGAGGTGGAGGGGTGCGGGTGGGACGTGGGGGAAGGGAAAGGGGAGGGAGAGGGTGCGTATCGAGCAGGAGGGGAGGGAGCGAGAGAGGGAGAAGAGTCAGCGTCGGGATCGGCGACGACGCTCGCACTCGAGCGAGCGAGCTCGCGAGGGCGCACCTTTGCTCATGAGCCTCGTGAGGAACCCGCCCGAGTAGTTCCTGTCAGCGGGCGTCCCGACGCCGGGCAGCGCGCCGGGCGCCGGGTTGTTGACCTCGCTCGGCCAGCACTTGCCCGTCTGCGCGCGGCGTTCTCGTACGTCAGCGCGGTTCGGTTCGAGAGCAAGGGAGGGGAGCGAGGAGGGGGACGCACAGAGGTGTTGATGACGCTCGCGAGGACGTCGGGCTTGAGGCCGAGCGACTCGCCGAGGAGCATGGCCTCGCTGCGTGCGGAAGAGGAGGGCGCTCGAGGGGGTCAGTGCGGGGCGCGACGAGGGAGGAGGAAGCGAGAGGGAGGGGGAGACGCACGCCGTGCCGATCATGTTGATGCCGAGGAGGAGGCTGCGGCACGACGAGGGGGGCGGGTCAGCGAAAGGCGCGGCGAGCGGGTTTGAGGAGGACAAGGAGCGAAACGCACTTGTTGCAGATCTTGACGGCGCTGCGAAAGGGCGCGTGCGTCAGTAATCGTCTGGGGAGGATGTCGACGAGGAGAGAGGGAGAGAGGGAGGGCGACGCACAGGCCGTTGCCGGACGGGCCGCAGTGGATGAAGCGCGCGCCCATCTTTGCGAGGTGCGGCTGGGCGCGGTTGAACCTGCGCCGGGGGCGGGGCGAGAGTCAGTCCTCGCTCTTCTCTCCCTGCGCACGAAAGAGAGAGAGAGAGGACGCACGCCTGCTCGGACCCGCCGACCATGAAGCTGAGCGTGCCCTTGTCGGCGCCGACGACGCCGCCGCTCACGGGCGCATCGACCATGTCGACGCCCAAGTCGGCCGCCCTCCTCGCCACCTCGACGCTGTGCTCCCTGTCGCCCGTCGTGCAGTCGATCAAGAGCGTGTCCCTCCTCGTCGCGTCCGACAGCGCCTCGAGCGCCTCAAAGATGCCGTTCTCGCCGCAGTACACCTCGTCGACCTCGTGCCGCGAGGGCAGCATCGTCACGATCGTGCTCGCCATGCGCGCGACGCCGGCGGGTGCGCTGGCGGGGAGGACGTCGCGCCCAGAGTAGGCGCGCGTGTGCGTGTCGAGGAAGGTCGACAGGGCGGGCGGGTGCGCGTCGTACACGACAAAGGCGGGCTTGGCCTGCCCCGGGGTGAAGACGCCCTGCTGGCCGGCGAACGTCTTGTTGAGGAGGTTGGCGGCCATGCCGCGGCCCATGGCGCTGCGGGCGGGTCGGTGGGCCGGGGTCAGCGTGGGGAGGAGGGGGAGTCGAGGAGGAGGGAGAGGACGCACCCGAGGCCCATGAAGCCGAGGGTCGCAGCGCGGTCGGTGTGGCGCAAGAGTAGAGTAGGGCGCATGGCTGCTAGCTGCTGGCGCTGGGCGTGTGCGGGTGTGGG
>Ga0308170_10003661_pt1 | contig 12449 bp, 16 predicted proteins | sample PhyBR2_2_FD_202136 | JGI IMG/M metagenome (GOLD analysis project Ga0308170, IMG submission 202136) | Phyllosphere microbial communities from UC Gill Tract Community Farm, Albany, California, United States - DLSLSB.R2 | ecosystem: Host-associated > Plants > Phyllosphere > Unclassified | place... | reverse complement strand
CTGAAGCTATCGTTCTCGACTCTCCCGCTCTTCCTCCGATCCCTTCTCGTGCACCCTCTCGAGCTGGATCTTCTCGCAACGACTCGACGCACTCCTTCCAGCCTCCACCACCTAGTCCGCCCCGACTAGCGATCCCAGCTCGACCCCCTCCTCGTCAGAATCCCGACGCCTCGACGAGTCAACGTAACCTGACAAAATCGGTTCCATCCCGGCGATCTTCCCCTCGGCGATCGTCTCCTCCTGCAGTGGAGCGAGTCGCTGCCCCTCCTCCTCCGACTCTGCCACGCGACCTTCCTCCTCACATCGCCCGAGATCAACCCCCTGCACCTCCTCAGATCTCGACTGCAAATTCGGTTCCGAAGGGTCCGAGAGTCCCTGTTCAGAATCGACCATCCCACTCAACAGCTGCCCGTCAACAACCTCAATTCGTCGACTCTCCTCCACCGTCTCGTCCTCAGAACCCAAATCCAACTTCTCGACCTCCCCCTCCTGCACCTTCTCTCCTCGCCCGCACCACCGAGATCGAAGTACGAGGTAGTGCTCCTACTCCCTCTTCTATTGCCCCCACACCTTCTTCAGCATCGCAAGCAAGGAAACCTTCGTTGATGGATCGAGTGAACGGGAATGGAGGAACACCTTCGACCGCTTCTTCAAGCAAGAGCGCCTCTCCTCCAGTTAGTCGGGCGCATTCACCTCAAACTGGATCGAAGAATCAGCAGACGTCGAGAGCTTCGCCTGGAGTTACGAGAGGAGGAGGAGGAGGGAACGGGAATTTGAAAGGAAAAGGTCAAGGACAGGGACAGGGTCAGACTCAGAATCAAGGTCAGAATCGAAGCCAAGCGAATCCAAATCCGAAGCAACAGTCGCATCAGCAGCAGCAACAACAGCAACAGAGGGGGAAGAAACGAGGACCCGCGAATGATTTCGACCACCAAAACTCGAATGCGAATCCAAGAGGAGGAGGAGGAGGGAGTTCTTCGATACTCGATCGGATAGAAGGTACTGGATCGAATGGACAAGGTCACGGACAGGGAGGAGGAGGAGGAGGTCGAGGAGGTCAACCGAAGAAACAGCGAGGGAATGGGAACGATGGAGGTGGGAGTTTATTGAGTCGACTAGGGTGAGCTTCGTTCATGCAACTCGAATCATTATCGTTGCGAACCGGTTGCATGCAGAGTTTCGCGCGGTGAACTTGCCCGTGAAATGGTGCAAAATTGAGGATTCTTTGATTGGCCTGTCTCCGCATTTTCTCCCCTCTTCCTCTCTCCTTCCTTCCTTCTTCCAACTCTTCCAACTTGTTTCCCCTTCTTTTCTGCATTCTCTACGCGTAGAAGACATCTAGCTACACTCTCGACCTAGTATCACCCTTCAAAACCAACAACAACAACAACAAACTCCGAAAAGAATGGCTTCCGTACTAGTTATTGGTGGAGGTTTGTCTGGATTGAGTGCAGCTCACACTGTATATGAACGTGGAGGTAATGTAACTGTCCTCGAAAAGGTGAGCCCTCCTCTCTCATCCTCCTCTGCCCTCACCTTCCCTCGCCTTCCCTTCCCTTCTTCGCCTTTCCCCACATGGGATTCAAATTCCCCTTTCAAGTCTCAAACCCGTACGCTGACAGCTCTACCTTTACTCGTTGGATAGAACGGTTTCTTCGGTGGTAATTCAACCAGTAAGCCCGAATTTCACGTCGAATGGAACGCGAAAGAGAGACTAAGCAGAGTAAGCTTTGAACGTTTACAGAGGCCACTAGTGGTATCAACGGTGCTGGTACGGCCGCACAAGCTGCTCTCGGTATCAAAGATTCGACTGCTGCTTTCTTCGCCGATACTAAAAAGTCGGTAAGCTCCAACACTCTCAAAACATTCCTCTTCTCATCTTTTGGTCTTCGCCACTCATGCTCACCAACACTCTCACTTCTATAGGCTCGAGAGCTCGCTCGAGATGACTTGATCGAAGTTCTCACTGGTCGTTCCGGAGACGCTGTCAACTGGCTCACTTCTCGTTTCGGCCTTGACCTTTCAAAGGTCTCTCGTCTCGGTGGTCACTCCTTCGAGCGCACTCACCGAGGAGGCGCTCAATTCCCCGGAATGACGATCACTGTCGCACTCATGGACAAGCTCGAAGATATCGCTGAACGTGAACCTGATCGTGTCAAAATCGTCAAGAAAGCAAACGTCAAACAACTCATCAAAGAAGGTGACAAGGTTGTTGGAGTAGAATACGAGTATGGAGGGAAGCAACACAAAGCTTACGGTCCTGTCATTTTGGCTACTGGTGGTTACGCTGCCGATTTCTCGAAAGATGGATTGTTGGCTCAGAAACGACCTGAACTTCTCGACCTCCCTACTACTAACGGAGACCATTGCACGGGAGATGGGTACGTCCCCTTTTTGACTAGTCTCTATGCTGTTCGTTCAGATTGATACTGACTACTCGAGCTTGAAAACTTCGTGTGTGTAGAGCGAAAATGGCTTTCGCAGTCGGAGCGAACGGTATCGATCTCGAGAAAGTTCAAGTCAGTCTCTTACTCTCCTGACTGAGTGGAACAAGACTGACGATGAGCGTCGTGTAGGTCCACCCTACTGGTCTCGTCGATGAATCTGAACCGGATGCCAAAGTCAAATTCCTCGCTGCCGAAGCGCTTCGTGGATGTGGAGGTCTTCTCCTCGACGGAGAAGGTAACCGTTTCGCCGATGAACTCGGTCACCGTGACTACGTTACTCAGAGAATTTGGGATAACGGAAAGTACCCCGTTCGACTCATCCTCAACGGTGAAGCTACGGAAGCTATCAAGGTGAGTCGCTCTTCCTCCTTCTTTCCGTCGTCGTGTGGTCCAAGCTGACGCGACGCTCCTGCTCGCTCTTCACAGTGGCACTGGTAAGCTCCTCTCGAGATTCGCTCTTTCATCACATGCTTCGTTCGCTGACTTTCGATCGACTTCTCTCACCCTCGTTCAGCAAACACTACACTGGTCGAGGTACGTTCGCTCTTTGTAACCATCTCCTGCGACTGATCGATACTGACGAGCGGCTCTTCTCCTCAGGTCTCATGAAGCGATTCGATACTGTCGAACAAGTTGCGAAAGAGATGAACCTCCCCGTCGAAAAGGTTCAAGGTACATTCAACGACTACATGGAGATCGTCAAGGATCCCAAGAAGGACCCGTTCGGAAAGAAATTGTACATTGCGAAGAATCGTTTTCTCTCTTTCAAAGTCAAAGTTGAGACTGACCTGAATCGACACGTTCCTCTTGCGCAGCTTCGACAACACCAACTGGAAGAATGAGGCTGGACCTTTCCATGTCGCCGTTATGACTCCCGTACTTCACTGTGAGTTTGACCTCCTTCCCCCCTCCCTTTTGCGATCTGAACCAAACTCATCACTTTTCGTTCGCGAATCCAAAGACACAATGGGAGGGCTCGAAGGTAACACGAAAGCCGAGATCGTCGACAAGAGTGGTAAACCGATCAGCGGTCTCTTCGCTTCTGGAGAAGTTGGTGAGCTCAATCTTTCGAATCTTTCGAATCTCGACCGTGACTGACTTTCTCCCTTTCTCTCGCTAGTCGGTGGTGTTCACGGTGCCAACCGTCTCGGAGGATCATCGCTATTGTAAGTCTCGTGGCTTCTCTCGCATTCTCCCTGTTTTCGCAAGCTGAACATGAGCACTTTTTAGGGGATGTGTTGTTTTCGGTCGAGTCGCTGGAGATTCTGCTTCCGCCTACCTCTTCAAAGACATTTCGAAGAATGGTGGAGGATCTTCCTCGTCTTCTTCGGGTGCCGTTTCACGTCTCAACCAAGTCAACGGTCACCTCTCGCTTCCTTCGACCACTATCTCTGTCGACCCCAACTCTCAACAAGTCTTCCTCACGATCAACTATGGCCAAGGTGCACAAGCTAGTAGCTCTGCTGGATCTTCTGCCAGTGCTACGGGTGACGACGGAATCAAGCCGAACGGACCTTCGACCGCTCAAGAACCTGCGAACGAGAAACAAGCTGCGACTCCTCCCAAGGAGCAAAAGGATACTGGCAAAGAGTACACAATGGAAGAGGTCGCCGAACACAACAAGAAAGACAATTGTTGGGTGAGTTTCCCCTTTGTCGCCGTCGTCGTCTGTTCATCGCTGACTTCTCTTTTCCTCGTTCCTTCTTTTTCTCGACAGGTTGTTATCCAGGGTCAAGTCTTAGACGTCACTGATTTCCTAGAAGATCACCCAGGAGGACCAAGTAAGCACAAACTCGAGAGTCAATCCATGAAGTTCATTTTACTGACTCAACTTTTCTTCTGTCCCCTTCTCCTCTTTGCCTCCCTATCTCGATCCTACTGCCCTCTCCACTCTACCCTTCTACAGAAGCTATCATGCTCTACGCTGGACGTGAAGCTACCGAAGAGTTCGGACTCGTTCACGACGATTCGATCTGGAAGAAATGGGGACCCAAACTCTCAATCGGAACCATCAAAGCTTGAACAGGCTCTCTCCTTTCTTTCTGACCTGTAGTACTCTTTCTCTCTCTCTCTCCCGTTATTCTCTCGCTTTCTCTCTGTCTCTCTCTAGGATGTACCGCGATCGATCGAAATTCTCTCTCTTTTTAGTACCCTTGTCTGCAACCATAAGTGCTCTTCCTTTTCCTCCTTGGTACTTGCGAGAGCCCGAACTAGCGTGGAGAGGCTTACGGTCCTGTCGTTTTGGCTACGGGTGGTTACGCTGCCGATTTCTCGAAAGATGGATTGTTGGCTCAGAAACGACCTGAACTTCTCGACCTCCCGACTACGAACGGAGACCACTGCACGGGAGATGGGTACGCCCCCTTTTTGACTTAGTCTCTATGTTGTTCGTTCAGATTGAACCTGACTACTCGACTCTGAAAACTTGCGTGTAGAGCGAAAATGGCTTTCGCAGTAGGGGCGAACGGTATCGATCTCGAGAAAGTTCAAGTCAGTCCCTTACTCTCCTGACTGAGTGGAACACGACTGACGATCAGCGTCGTATAGGTCCACCCTACTGGTCTCGTCGATGAATCTGAACCAGATGCCAAAGTCAAATTCCTCGCTGCCGAAGCACTCCGTGGATGTGGAGGTCTCGAAGTGACTCGCGTACTGATGCGAGAATAGTCTACGATTGGACGAGTGCTCGCAGAGGTGAAATACGAGGGCATCAAAAGCGAGAGAGAGGCAAAATTGCGAAAGTGTCTATAATTGCACTTTGAAGGACTTCGAACGCGACTAAGTAGTACGGAAACGACGAGGAGAGACAAATAAGAAAGACTACTGATTATTGAGAAACTTGACGAAACGAAAACAGCGGATTTTGGAGGAAAGCATCAGAGCTTTGACAAGGTCCGACGAAATTTAATCGTCCATTGCTCGTCACTGATCACAAGCGAAAGCGTGAGATTGACCGTAGCGGAGACGTTGACGGTGACTGAGCGAGTGCGCAGGTTTGGCCTGTAGCAAGCGCGGAACAGCTGGGATTATTGACGATTGCGAGATTTGGAGAAGAGAAAAAGGAACGAAACGTACCGGATGCGGGACTATTTTGATACGTTGCTCACTCGCATTATGCTGTGGATAGTGTCAGTTTTGAAGCCTTCAGAGGAGATGGATCGGTTAACTCACATTGAAATCAGACTTCTCGAGTAAACCTCTGGGAACAGGAGGAGTACGGTTGATGAATTGGTCACCGATGTGAACTCGGAAGAGGATCTGCTTGAGCGGGACTTGTCCTTTTGCGAGAGGTGCGCGCCATAATCCGAGCTTGAGAAAGGTCACGGAGGGCGAAGTGAGCATTCCGTCGTGAACGTGACCTCCAAGTAAACCTGATTGCTGATCGAAATCGTAGCGAGTTCCGGTTCCTTGAGCAACGACCTCTAGCTGGGTCCAAGTCTCGTAAAGTCCGTGATCTGCACAAGACGTCGTCAATTCAAGCTTCGAAGTCCTGGAAAACCTGTTTCAAAGAACTCTTACGAGCTACACCATCGTAGTACGTGTGAAGTGGGAGCTCCATCCCGTTGACCGTGGAGCGACGACCCCATTTTTCCATTTCACCCTCCGGATGGTCGATGAAAAGTGGGTTTCGACGAGAACGAATGCGACGAGGAAAGCAAACAGCTTGCGGAAGCTCGACGATATTCCCTGACCCCGGCAATGCGACTTCAGGATTGACTTGTTCGGCGAAGAGGTCGTCCCAGGGTCGAGAGGATTCGTGACCCGACCTTGCAAAGGGATAGACTGGGAAAGAGATGTGCTGTGGATGCATCGACGACTCGTAAGCTATGCGGCATTTGACACCTTTGACGCTGTATGCCTCATCGACACTCATACCTGCTTGCAGCTGGTAAGTCAAGTGTTGCTACGATGAGAGAGCAAAGCGAGCAACATACGTTGTGCCAAGGAATCGATGGGGAAGCAGTGTTGGACGCCTGCTTTCTCGTATTCAGCTCGAAGCTCAGGACTACCGAGATCATTGACCATCACTTCGGTGAATCGCTCTAGACGGGAGAGGTCTCTGTCATTCTGGAAGAGAAAGGAGAAGGAGGCTTTAGCGGAATCTGAGGAGGAGGTACAGAGGGATCGGCTTACGAGAAGAGCAGCCTCTGAGGACTTTGACATTGAGCGTGTAGGTGAAAGAGTGTCAGGGAGGGGGAAAGAGAGGAAAGGGAAAGACGAGACAGACGAGAATCAAAAGGAGGGTTTAGACAAACGGGTTTAGACGACAGTCCCCTGTGAGTCTGACGGAGCTGAGATCCGAGCAGTTCAAGCTCAGTCCTAAATTCAGACTCAGAAACGCTCCGTAGAGCGAATGAATGAACTCGTTCAAATGCGGAAGAGAGGCAGAGAGGCGATGAAGAAAGCGCGTTCGAACAGGAACAGCTAGATCATCATCCGAAGCAGTCGGAGGGCATATAGAGAGATTTTGGTAGAGTCTGTGAGTGGTAGGAGGGAGAGAGACAAACCTCGAGATCAGCAGCTTTTGACCTCTTCCTCATCTCAACAACACTCGTTTGAACGCCTAGAACTCACTCGACAGCCACACAGAGCCACGCCCAGCCCACCGCTACCGCTAGCGAGTCTTTCCGAGTCTGCATGTTCCCATCTTTTCGTTCCCTCCTCAAATGGTTCGCTTGCACGGTCGCACTCTCAGTCGGAGGTGTAGGAGTAGGACTCTACTTGGGACAGACTAAACTCATCTACCCGAGTGGCATTCCCGCAGGTCAGCCCCTCTCTCTCCCTTTGCTCGCTTTCTACCCCCACCATCGGAGCTAACCCTTCTCTTCGCTTGAACAGGCTCAAGAGAGAATGTACCAACACCAGATCAATTTGGAATGCCATATGAGGAGCTCACGTTGACGACACCTGACGGAGTCAAGATCAAGGCGTTCTTGATGCTGTATGAGAAAGACGGAATTCTAGCTAAGGACAGACCGACAGTGCTGTTGTTACATGCAAATGCTGGAAACGTCGTAAATACAATTATATCGCTCATAAGGACGAGTGCGGAATCGCTGATGCGCTCTCGAGCTCAGGGTCATCGTTTGCCGATTGCGAAGATTTTTTACAATCGAATGAGATGCAATGTGCTGGCTTTGTCGTATCGAGGGTGAGCTCATTCGGTCCCTTGAAGCTCATGAGGGGAGATGCTGATGTTCTAAGAGCGATGCAGATATGGCAGAAGCGAAGGAACGCAAGTCTCGTTTTGTTCCTTCTTTCGATTGTCATCACGCGAGGCTCTCAGGCTGACGTCGAGCTTCTCCCACAGCGCCAACGAGAGAGGAATCAAGCTCGATGCGCAGAGTGCCCTCGATCACATTCTCTCGCATCCGAAACTCGAGAAGACTCCCGTTTGGTTGTACGGTCAATCGATCGGAGGTGCCGTCAGTATCTTCCTCGCATCCCAGAATACACAACGTGTGAGTCTATAGATTCCTATACCATCTTCGCGAACCCGAAAGCAGAGCCTGACTCACTCGACCGGAACAGGTTCGAGGGCTGGTCATCGAAAACACTTTCCTCAGTCTCGTAAGCTTATTACCCTGTACCTCGGTCATCACAACCGAAATCTGACATCGATCTTGCCTCTATCGTAGCCGAAACTCGTCCCTCACGTTCTACCTTTCCTCTCTCCCTTCGTTCCTCTGCTCCTGCATCAAATTTGGCCAAGCGAACGTTACATCTCGACACTGCCGAAAGATTTCCCGGTTCTGTTCCTTGCGGGAAAGAGGGATGAGTTGGTCGAACCGGGTCAGATGAAGGGATTGTGGCGAGTTTGCGGGAGTGAAGAGAAAGAATGGAGAGATTTCGAGAATGGTACACATAGTGAGCTCTCCAGATCCTCCTCTATTTCTTCTCTGACCCAGACTGACCTCTGCTTCTTAATGACTAGATGACACATGTGTTCAACCCGGTTACTTTGACGACATCGCAAAGTTTATTGCCAAACATTCGAATCTACCTCTCCTCTCGGACACCACCCCCTCAGCCTCGACAAGCGAGAAGCCTGCGCCTACTCTTGATACCGACTCGCTAGCAGCTCAACCTTCCGAACTCTCCTCACCTACCGAATCCTCGTCGTCTTCTCTCGAATCGTTCGAAATGATCGACGCCTCGAGATCGCAAGAAGTACTCGCTGGAGCAGGAAGCTTGGGACCGAGAGAGGAGCTGAGGGAGCTAGGAAGCGAAGCGGAAGAGAAGCTGAAGGAGCTCAAGGAGAAGCTGTGAATACCATATTCGAGAAGTTGGGTTATTAGCTTCTGTACATAAACTGTTTGTAATACTTTGTCGCGCTCTGGAGGTCGTCCTAAAGCTGTGTCGATGCGAGCCTTGAGCGAGAAACGATCGAGGATTAGGGAGGAAATCAGGTTTGCGACGAAGCAATTCGACTTCGGTTGACAGGAGGGGGACGGCTTCAGGCAGCGGCAAGTCACCGGCCCTAGCATCCTATTGCTCAGCTTGAGCGACGAGAGCCAAATAAACTTGCGAAACTTCCGCCTTCAAGTCGAAGCGAAATCCTACTTTTACCCCTTCACCGCTCTGTCTCCCTTCGAAGCACAGACGACTCGATCACTTGCGGAAACCTTCTTTTCCTCCTACCGCGTGGACTAGCTTTGATCGAAGGGGATCGAACAATCTTCGGAGCCTGTCACATCTCCGTTTCGATCTCGCTTGGCGGCAACCCCACAAGAGGAGAACTGAGTGGCTATAGTACAGGATGGACTTGGTTGCTAGCCCTCGAGGCTAGTGAGCAGCTCGTAGGCGAAGGAGCGACCGTTTTCTTCCCACTTTTATCAAATCTCCCATCTCCTATTTCTCGCACAAACCCACTTTTCCACGAGATGGAACCCACTTTGTACACTGGAGGAGGACATGACTCTGCGGGGAAATCGCCGTAGAGGTCAACGTTTTCCTCCTTCGTCCTCCTTCTCCTCTTTCTCTCTTCGTTCAAACTCTTCGCCCTCTCCGATACCATGGCAACCTTATTCAGCGTTCCACCCGAGGCCGTCAGCTCCGGTCAACGTCAAAGTCTTCGATCAGCTTCCAGCAACCGGTCTCCTGTCGCTATCTCAACGGAAATCGTCTCCTCTCTTCCCTCCTCAAACCACGATATCGCTTCATCACAGCTTCCCTCTCCAACAAGCCCAAACACCTCAAGTGCCACAGAAATGAACGAGGAGTCAGGATTCGAATTGGTCGACGGAAATATCAAGCTGTTTGAATCCAACAAACTGATAGTGGAAAAGAACTACGTGAGCATTCTCTCCCTCTCGCTGTCGAAACCGATACTGATGAGAAATCTGCTCGCGTCTAGGCTACGAGTACTGACACAAGAGGACTCAGTAAGCTTAAGTATTCGCCTCTCCTCCGCTTACGAAGCTGACTTTACTTGATCGTCTCTTACCTTTGCTCCCCTCGATTAGTTCCAGTCTACGAGTATCAAATCGGTTCAAACCGCACGAACAAAGTCATCGTCGACCGACAAACTGGATACGTTCTCATCACTGGCATTTGGAAAGCACTCGGAAGGTTGAAGACCGATGTTGTCAAACTTATCGAAAGTCAACCTTCGATTGCTCCAGTCGTTCGAAAGATCAGAGGAGGTGTTCTCGATATTCAGGGTACCTGGTATGTCGCTGGCCTGCCCTTGATGCTACGAAAGACTGATGTTTGTCTCCGTAGGTTGCCGTTCGAGATTGCGAAGAAGTTGGCGCAGCGCGTAGCTTGGCCACTCCGAGATGAAGTTAGTCGAGTTGACGGTCTTTCCGCCTCACAGATATTTCGCTGACGCTGTCGTCGTGCGGTACAGCTTGTTCCAATCTTCGGCCCAACCTTTCCGCCTAGCTGTTTGGCCCCAGGTCAGCTAGGATTCGGCGATCTCGTTCTCTCAGAGCCACCTCTTCATCCTCCCGCTCGTCGAACACCTCGAGATCTTGAGCGTCGTGCAAAGGCGAAACAGGCAGCGAGAGCTGCTCAGAACAACTCGTCAATCTCGACCATCTCACAAGCCAAGGCAAGTCGACAGACAGTGCCAGATCCTCCCATCGTCGAAGAACCTACTCCTACTCCGATTCCTGCTCCTACTCCTGCCCCTGTTACCACCCCTCGCCTCCCTTCACCTTCTCCGACTCCTCCCGCGACAGCTATTCCTTCGACCTCGAAACCCAAACCAGTCAAACAGCCCAAACAACCTAAACAAACTGCTCCTCCTCTTCCTCCTCCTCCTACTCCTCAAGTCGTACGATGTCCCATCGTTCAACATCCCTCTCAAGCTGGACCTGTCCGACACGAGTGGAAAGGATACGATGCCCCTTTACAGCCTTCGCGAACTTACTTCAACTATTCGACCTACTGGCCTTCGACCGCTCCTTCGAACTACGATCCAAGGTTCTTCGCCCAACCTTTCGCATCTTCTTGTTGTGTTCCGACAGGTGCCTACTCCTCCTCGACTAGATACCGATCCATCTCGAATCCTTATCCAGTCTCAGAGTACGGTCGACAACGCATCCGTCTTCCTTCAGGAACGGTTCTACCTCCTCGTTCTTCCTTCTCTTCCTTCACTCCAGCTTTGGCCACTCCGATTGCCTCCCTTCGCTCGACCATCAATCGTCCACCTTCGCCTATGCGAGGCTTGTCTACCGATTCGGAAAAGCATGCAGTTTGAGTCGAGCTTTCGAGAATACAAATACCCCCGTTCTTTTGTTCATACCCCTTCTTCAGCACCGCAAGTATATCTCGTTCTCACCCTGTATGATCAGTAGAATCTCCTTCTTCAGTACGTTGTACTCCATAGTCAGACTTGAAAATGAACTCTCGCTTCTTCAGCCTTGATCGAATACTACCAGCCTTCGAGTGCGAGCAATCAAGAAGCATACTGAATGACTTGCGAAACAGGCGAGTCGCAGTACGAAGGAAAGGGAACAAGGTTGCATGCAAAGCCGAGGAAATATACAACGACATGTTACGAAGGAGAAAAGGCAGAGATCAAGCTGCTTCAACTAGGGATTCGTTCTTCAGGCCTCTTGTAGGGGACTATCGAAAGAGAAAGGAATGAGCTAGGTTTGCTGCAAAATGAGCGAAAGAGAGAAAGAAAGCTCACCTTTCAAGATTCGGAAGATATCTTGTTCAGTTTTGATACCAGGCACTCGAGTGCCTTCAGTCATCTTTTCACCTTTCTTGTCTCGGATGACTGATTTCGACAAGCATTTCTGATTGAGTGAATAACCCATGTGTCGAGCTTTGAGGCGAAGTGAGCGATTGTAGTGATCGTTTCCAGTGAAATAGATCATCGCAGCTGGCATATCATCCCTGTCAACAGCGAGAGAAGAAGAAAAGTGAGACAGCTACTCGAACCAGAGAGAGAGAGGAGAGAGACGTACCAAGGAACTCCCAAGATGTCGATCCTTCTCACTTTGCTCTTCTCGTCAAGCTGGCACAATCCGTTCACTTTACAGTGTAGATCCGACCAATCATCACTTTGAGATAGGATGTGTTTGAAGAATCCTTCTTCGCGTAGAACGGCGTACATCTTTCCAATCGCTCCCGAATGAGTTTTGCCGTCTGAAGTCGGATCCCTCGTAACGAGGACTATCGGAGAGAAGAAACGATCAGCCCTTTTACCGGTAAATGGAGCAAATAGAGAGGAGACTCACTATCGATATCACCTGAATCTGGTTGACCACGACGGTAAGAACCCATGCATTCGACTTGGAGTTTGGGGTCGACCCTTCTCGCAGCGGCAAGGACAACTCCGTATAGCTTCGTTACTTCTGATCGAGGGATTCGACTGAGTAGGTCGTCGTAGTACTCGAGTCCGATTTGTTGATCTGAAGTCAACTCGGAGAAGTATTCAGGTCGTTTGAGATCTTCAGGAGTTTTCGCTCCTTTAATCGCTAGTTCACGTCCACGAGCTAATCCGATACCTACACATAGATTCTAGAGTCAGTATCAGCGGTAGAA
>Ga0308170_10003657_pt1 | contig 12454 bp, 10 predicted proteins | sample PhyBR2_2_FD_202136 | JGI IMG/M metagenome (GOLD analysis project Ga0308170, IMG submission 202136) | Phyllosphere microbial communities from UC Gill Tract Community Farm, Albany, California, United States - DLSLSB.R2 | ecosystem: Host-associated > Plants > Phyllosphere > Unclassified | place... | reverse complement strand
ATTTCCAGCCCACGCCGGAAACCCTGCGCATGCAGGCCGACATCGCCGCGGTGCAGACTCAGGTCGAACGTTTGCAACGCCTGGCCGACGGTTTGCGCGAGCACCAGGACCCTGGTTTGCACGTGGTGTGCACGGCGTCCCTGGCTCACCAGCTGTTGCCGCAGAGCATCGCGACCCTGCGCCGACGCTTCCGTGAAACGCCATGCACCCTGGGGGTCCAGAACACCGACGAGATGGTGCGCAGCCTGCTGCTGCACCAGACCGACGTCGGCCTGAGCCTGCACTGCCCCCAGCATCCCTCCATCAGCAGTCAGGTCCTGGCGGAAGGTAAGCTGCAGCTTCTTGCTCCCCAGGGATGGCTCTCTCCCAAACATCGCTATATCGCACTGCATGAGCTGGCGGGACAGGCCATGATCGGCCTGGAAGGGGAAGATCCGCTGAGCCTGGTGCTGGAGCACAAGCTGCAATCGCTCAATCCGCCGCCGCGAATCCACACGCGGGTGCAGACCTATCCGATGATGCGTAGCATGGTCGCAGCCGGCGAAGGCCTGGCCATCGTCGATCCGTTCACTGCGGCAGACGCGCGTGATCAGGGGCTGGACACCTGCCCATTGTCACCCGCCGTGCCGGTGACCTTGTACGCCCTCACGCGCAACGCAGGGTCGAGCTCGGCAGCCGAAAAGACCCTGCTGGAAATCATCGCCCACAATGCCCAGGCGCTGCTCTCACCCGTCCGCGAATAGCTGATACCAGAACAGCGCCGTCTCGCGGCTGGCCGCATCGATCGCCTGATAACGCAGGTAGTCGACGCCGCCCAGCCGGAAACCGCAGCGCTCGTACAGATGGCAGGCCGGCAGGTTGTTGTTCTGGGTTTCCAGCATGATGCCCGGCAGGCCTTGCTTCACGGCCCAGAACCGCACCACGTCCAGCAGCGACCTGGCCACACCCAGGTTGCGCGCCGAAGCATCGACGGCCAGCTCGTCGACATAGGCGAGGTTGTTCCAGTGCCGACTGACCACCACATGACCGACCGCTTTCTCACCCAGCCAGGCCATGAAGATGGCGCCGCCAGTGTCGGGCTCGCGATAACGGGCGAACTCGGCCGGATCGATGCCATAGTCCTTGCGATAGGCCCGTATGGACCTCAGGGGCCAATCGGCTACCGGCCGATTGAACTCGGGCGAGGCGTAGCCAGACACCTGGGCACTGAAATCGGCACCCAGTACATAGTCGTCGAAGCTGGCGTCGGCCAGTCGGATGCACACTTGCGCAGAGAACGTCACCGAGTGCGCCGAGGTGGCCTATGAGCCCAGTTGCGTCCAGAGCGCATCGGCTCCGGCGGCTTTGGCGATGATCTGCAGGCGCGCCATGTGCTCGTCGAGCTCGGCCTGACTGGCGCGGATGATAGCCGTCTGCCGACGATCCGCAGGCAGGCGACGGATCTCGCTGCCCTGCTTGCTGCTGCTGTCGCCATCGCTGGCGTTGCCGGCCAGCGACAGACTGGTCTGCCCCCCGGTCATGGCCAGGTAGACGTCCGCAAGGATCTCCGAGTCGAGCAAAGCGCCGTGCAGTTCGCGCCCGGAGTTGTCGATGCCGTAGCGCTTGCACAGCGCGTCGAGGCTGTTGCGCTGCCCTGGATGACGCTCACGCGCCATGGCCAGGCTGTCGATCACCGTGCAGTACTCGGCAATGTTGGCCCGCTCGGGCATGCCGGCGATCTTGAATTCGTTGTTCAGGAAGCCGACGTCGAAGGTCGCGTTGTGCGCGATGATCTGCGCGCCCTGGATGAACTCGTAGAATTCGTCGGCGACTTCGGCGAACCGGGGCTTGCCGACCAGAAACTCGTCAGTGATGCCGTGCACACCAATGGCGCCCTCGTCACTGGGCCGGTCCGGTTGCACGTAGACGTGAAAGTTGCGCCCGGTCAACCGGCGTCCCATCAATTCGACGCAGCCGATCTCGATGACGCGATGGCCATCGGTGACCGGCATACCGGTGGTTTCGGTGTCGAATACTACGGAACGAACGGCCATGGGCAAAAACTCTCGAGCGGGTGAGCGGAAATCGGGGGTAAAACGAAGAGCTGTCGGTTCGAGAAGATCGAACCGCGGGCGGTGAAACTCTAGCACAGCACGGCAGGCGCTCCCAGCGACCTGCCTCGGGCTACCCGACCGGCTGCCTGGCTACGCCTGACGCATCCCGCGCACTTCATCGACCCCGCGGTTGGCCAGGTCATCGGCGCGCTCGTTGCCCGGATGGCCATTGTGCCCGCGGACCCACTGCCATTTCACTTCATGGCGATTGACCTGTTCATCGAGTTGTTGCCACAGGTCGGCGTTCTTGACCGGCTGCTTGGCGGCGGTCTTCCAACCGCGTTTCTTCCAGTTGACCATCCACTCGTTGATGCCTTTCATCACGTATTCGGAGTCGGTCACCAGCAGCACGCTGCAGCCACGCTTGAGCTCCTGCAGGCCGCGAATGGCGGCGGTCAGCTCCATGCGGTTGTTGGTGGTGGTGCTCTCGCCGCCCCACAACTCTTTCTCCACGCCCTTGCACACCAGCAACGCACCCCAGCCACCCGGGCCCGGATTGCCCTTGCAGGCGCCGTCGGTGAAGATTTCCACAGTGTCACTCATCAGGCTTTTCCATCGATGTTCGGATTGTCTCGGTTGACCTTGGCCATCGGCAGCGGCAACAGCTTGCCCATGGGCTCGCGGCGTTGCTGCACCAGTGGCCGCAGCCCCACCACCATCTTGCGCGCGACCAATATATAGAAGCCTCCGCCGCCGCTCTGCCACTTGCCGGCAACCCGCTCCAGACCGGCGAGACGCGCCTGCCAGCTGGGCGAAGCAAGCGGCGGACGATAACACCCGAACCGGCGTTTCTCCAGCCCGAAGCCCAGCAGGTTGAGCCAGTCGGCGACCCGCGAGGCGGAGAAACAGCGGGCCTTGTGCAGGGCGTCCTTGGCGAACACCCGCCGTGCGCCCCACGCGCTCCACGGGTTGATGCCGACGATCAGCAGGTGCCCGCCTGGCCGTACCGCGCTGGCCGCCTCGCGCAGCAGGCCGTGGGGCGACAGGCTGAAATCCAGCCCGTGCTGCAGCACCACGACGTCGGCGGCGTGTTCGCCCAGGGGCCAGGCCTGTTCCTCGCAGACGATCTCGACCCCTGGAAACGGCGCGCCCATGCGCACGTTGCGGTGGATCTGCCCGGCCACCGGTGGCGGCTCGGCGCTGGGGCCGTAGTGCACCAGGTAGCCACCGAAGAAACGCGCCAGCTCTTCCTCGAGCAGGCGCTGCTCCTCACGCAGCAGCAGCTGGCCATGCGGCCCGGCGAACCACTCGCGGGCCTGGCCGATCAGGTCCAGCCACTGTGGGTCGGCCTGGGCAAAGGCGGTATCGGTCATGACGATCTCCCACGCTGAGGTTCACCTAATGCCGACGCGGCACTAAGATGGACCATTAATCGAAATCAAGCGAACCGAGCCATGATACAGATTCAAGCGCTGAACGCTTTCTCCGACAACTACATCTGGTTGTTACAAGACACTGCGGCGGGCGAATGTGCAGTGGTGGATCCGGGCGACGCCGGGCCGGTCGAGCGATGGCTCGACGCCCATCCCGACGTGCGCCTGACCGACATCCTCATCACCCATCACCACAATGATCATGTGGGCGGCGTCGAGGCGCTCAAGCGTCGCACCGGTGCCCAGGTCAGCGGGCCCGCCCAGGAATCGATACCGGCCCGGGACCGCGCGCTGCACGACGGCGACACCCTGGACGTGCTCGGCCTGCACCTGCAGGTGCACGACGTACCGGGGCACACGGCAGGCCACATCGCTTTCTATCACGCCAGCGATACCCAACCCCTGCTGTTTCCGGGCGACACGCTGTTCGCCGCCGGCTGCGGTCGCCTGTTCGAAGGCACGCCGCAGCAGATGCACGCCTCGCTAGCGCGCCTGGCCCAACTGGCCGACGACACTCAGGTCTACAGTGCCCACGAGTACACCCTGAGCAACCTGAAATTCGCCTTGGCGGTCGAGCCCGGCAATCCCGACATCGCTCAACGGCTGCAAGAGGTCACCGCGTTGCGTGAGCGCAACGCTATCACCCTGCCCACTTCGATCGGCCTGGAAAAGCGTACGAACCCTTTTCTGCGGGTCGCTGAAACATCCGTTAAACAAAAAGCGGACGAACGGGCCGGAACGGCTCATGGCACGGCGCAGGCGGTGTTCGCAACCTTACGTAGTTGGAAAGATAAGTTCTGAAGGCCGCTGATTTGTGTCGGAAATTTCTCAAAGGTTGACCGACCTTCGGTCACTTTCTAGAATCGCCCGACATTTTCGCGCGGAACTATCCTCCAGCCAATGTCGTCATCCATACGCACAACCCTCAAGTCCGACGCATTGACGCGACTGGCCCAAGCGATCGCGGTCACCCTGTGCGCCGGTCTGGCCGGTTGCCAGAGCACGGCGAGCGTCTCATCAGGCACTGGCCAGGACGCCCGCCCCCATGCGCTGACCGCCCACGTGCGGCCCAAGCCGATCTTCGTCAACCAGGCCCAGGCCAAGAAGGCCCCGCACGATGTGTGGGAGCGCATCCGCGACGGTTTCCAGCTGCAAGACAGCATCGCCATGAACCCGCGCGTCGAGCAGCAGCGCCTGTGGTTCGTCAGCAACCCGTCGTTCCTGGAAAGCGCCAGCGGTCGCGGCAGCCTGTACATGCACTACATCGTCGAGCGCCTGGAAGAACGCGACATGCCGTTGGAGCTGGCCTTGCTTCCGGTCATCGAAAGCGCGTTCAACCCCATGGCCTACTCGCGCTCCGATGCCTCCGGGCTGTGGCAGTTCATCCCCTCCACGGGTCGCTACTTCAACCTGCGCCAGACCAACTTCTACGACGGCCGTCGCGATGTCACCGCCTCCACCGGCGCGGCATTGGACTACCTGAGCAAGCTGCACGAGATGTTCAACGGCGACTGGCTGCTGGCCCTGGCGGCCTACAATGCCGGCGAAGGTACGGTCAGCCGGGCCATGGAGCGCAACGAGAAACTGGGCCTGCCCACCGATTACTGGAACCTGCCCCTGCCGCAGGAAACCCGTGACTACGTGCCCAAGCTGCTGGCCCTGGCCGAACTGGTGCAGTCGCCCCAGGCCTACGGTGTGAACCTCAACCCGATCGCCAACCAACCGTACTTCGATGTGGTGGAGGTCAACCAGCGCGTCGACCTGTCCCGCGTCGCGGCACTGGCCGGCATCGACGAAGACGAGATGTTCCAGCTCAACCCGGCGTTCAAGAAGCGCGTGACCATGGAGCCCACCCAGCACCTGCTGGTGCCCACGGCCAAGGCACAATTGCTGACCGCTAGCCTGTCGAACATGAAGCCCGAAGAACTGCTGACCCTGGCGCCCGCCCAACGCGTCTTCGACGAAGTGGCAGTGGTGCAGCCCAGCCGGCCCAAGTCGTACACCGTGCGCCGCGGCGACAACCTGGCGTCGATCGCCAAGGCGAACAAGGTCGACACCCGCGACCTGCAGCGCTGGAACCGCCTGACCGGCAAGAACCTCAAGGTCGGCCAGACCCTGGTGATGCAGGCCGATACACAAGCCAAGGGTCGGATGGTAGCCAAGGCCGGGTCGGCCGCCAGCGATGCGCAGAAAACCACCACCTACAAGGTGCGCAAGGGTGATTCGCTGTACCTGGTCGCCAAGCGCTTCAATGTCGAGATGCAGCACCTCAAGCGCTGGAATCCGCGCAGCGGACATGCGCTCAAGCCCGGCCAGACCCTCACGGTCTATCTGAACCGTCGCTGAGGGCGCCTGACCCCGCAACGATCCGCCCTGGCGGACGTTGCAGGGCCAGCCGAATGCCACCACCACTCTTCTTCCTGCTGAGACAAACTGTTACTGTAAGCGCAACAAAGTCATTGCCGACCGGTTCGGATTCATGAATTGATGCGTCCCCTCCTTTTCAGCCTGCTGGGCCTTGCGTTGAGCACCTGTGCCAACGCAACGATCACCCAGAGCCACGGCTATGCGCAATTCGGATCGCTCAAATACCCGGCTCGCTTCAGCCACTTCGATTGGGTCAACGCCGACGCTCCCAAGGGTGGCACCTTGCGCACGATGGCCTTCGGCACCTTCGACACGCTCAACCCCTACACCTTCAAGGGCATCAGCCCGGTCCAGACCGCCAACTTCCTGCAGTACGGCATCAATGAGCTGAACGAGCCGTTGATGGTCGGCACCGGGCAATACGCGCCTTCGGGTGATGAACCCACCTCCAGCTACGGCCTCATCGCCCAATCGGTGGAATACAACGAAAGCCGCAGCTGGGTCGTGTTCAACCTCAGGCCGCAGGCGCGCTTCAACGACGGCCATCCGATCACCAGCGCGGACGTGGCGTTCTCTTACCGAACGCTGTTGAGCCAGGGTCATCCGATGTACCGGACCAACCTGCAGGAAGTGCTGCGGGTCGATGTGCTGAGCCCGACGCGGATCCGCTTCGTGTTCAAACGTTCGGGCAACCCGCTGCTGATCCTGCGCCTGGGCGAGTTGCCGATCCTGCCCAAGCACTACTGGCAAGGCCGGGACTTCCAGGCCACCACCTTCGAGGTGCCGGTGAACAGCGGCCCGTATCGGATCACCCAGGTGGTGCCGGGCAGACGTCTGGTGCTGGAGCGGGATCGAAACTGGTGGGGCAAGGACCTGCCGGTCAATCGCGGCAAGTACAACTTCGACCGCATGGAAGTCGAGTTCTACCGGGACAGCGACGTAGCCTTCGAAGCGTTCAAGGCGGGCGAGTTCGACATCTACATCGAGCACCAGGCCAAGAACTGGACCAACGGCTACGACTTTCCAGCCGTGCGCCGCGGAGAAGTGATCAAGGCGCAGATCCCCCACAAGATCCCGACGCAGACCCAGGGCCTGTTCTTCAATACCCGTCGCCCGGCCTACAGCGATCCACGCGTGCGCGAGGCACTGGGCCTGCTGCTGGATTTCGAATGGACCAACCGCGCCCTGTTCAGCGGCGCCTATCGGCGCACCGAAAGCTACTACCCCAACAGTGAATTCGCCGCCACCGGCCTGCCCAGCGGCAAGGAACGGCTGCTGTTGTCGGCGTACAAAAGCGCGCTGAGCCCGGCCTTGTTCCTTGAGGCGCCAAGCATGTCCGCCACCGATGGCAACGGCATTCCCCGGGCCACGCTGCGCCAGGCGCTGCACCTGCTTGGCGAGGCCGGCTGGACGTTGCAGGGCGACCGCCTGCGCAATGCCGCTGGGCAGCCGCTGCGCCTGGAGATCCTGCTGGTCAATTCCAATCTGGAGCGCATCCTGGGCCCCTATGTCGCCAACCTGGCCAGCATCGGCGTGCAGGCCAACCTGCGCAGCGTGGACCGCGCGCAGTACAAGCAGCGCCTGGACCAGTTCGATTTCGACATGATCTCGCTGACCCTGCCGCAGACCCTGAGTCCGGGGCTCGAGCAATGGCAGTACTTTCACTCCAGCCAGGCCGCGGTGCGCGGCAGCAAGAATTACGCGGGCATCGCCAACCCGGTGGTCGACCGTCTGCTCGAACAGTTGCTCGCCGCCCAGAGCCGCGACGACCAGGTGGCCGCCGCCAGGGCGCTCGACCGCGTGCTCCTGTCGCAGCACTACATGGTTGCCAACTGGTACCTGGACTACCACCGCCTGGCGTACCGCAGCCGGTTGGCCTTCGTCACTACCCCGCCGTACACCCTGGGCCTGAGTGCCTGGTGGATCAAGCCTACGGAGAAGATTCGATGATGCCCTTACGTGCCCTGAGCAAGGCCCTGAGCGCTGTCGCGCTGTGCATCGCCGCCAGCGTGGCGCACGCCGCGCCGCAGCATGCACTCACGCTGTACGACGAAGCGCCCAAATACCCTGCGGACTTCAAGCACTATGACTACGTGAACCCCGACGCCCCCAAGGGCGGTACCTTTCGCCAGAAAGGCGTGGGCAGCTTCGACAGCCTCAACCCTTTCATCAGCAAGGGCGTGCCCGCCGACGACATAGACCTGATCTACGACACCCTGGCGCGGCGGAGTCTGGACGAGCCCTTCACCGAGTACGGCCTGGTGGCCGGCCGCATCGAGAAAGCCCCGGACAACAGCTGGGTGCGCTTCTACCTGCGTCCCGAGGCGCGTTTCCACGATGGCCAGCCCATGCGCGCCGAAGACGTCGTGTTCAGTTTCCAGACCCTGATGCAAAGCGGCTCGCCGCTCTACCGAGGCTATTACGCCGATGTCGCCGACGTCGTCGCCGAAGACCCGCTGCGGGTACTGTTCAAGTTCAAGCACAGCAACAACCGGGAATTGCCGCTGATCCTCGGTCAACTGACGGTACTGCCCAAGCATTTCTGGCAGGGCCGGGACTTCACCAAGGGCAGCCTGGACATCCCCCTGGGCAGCGGCCCCTACAAGGTCGCCGAGGTCAAGGCGGGTCGCTCGATACGCTACGAGCGGGTCAAGGACTACTGGGCACGCGACCTGCCGATGAACCGCGGGCTGTTCAACTTCGATGTGCTCGATATCGAGTACTACCGTGACAGCACCGTGGCCCTGCAAGCCGGCAAGGCCGGGCAATTCGACTTCTGGCTCGAAAGCAGTGCGAAGAACTGGGCCACCGCCTACGACATCCCGGCAGTGCGCGAGAAACGCCTGTTGCGCGAGGAAATCCCCAACGGCAACCCGACCGGCATGCAAGGCTTCGTCTTCAACCTGCGCAAGCCGCTGTTCCAGGACGTGCGCGTGCGCGAGGCCCTGGCGTTGGTGTTCGATTTCGAGTGGACCAACAAGCAACTGTTCAACGGCGCCTACCTGCGCACCGACAGCTATTTCGAGAACTCCGAAATGGCGGCTTCCGGCCTGCCCAGCCCGGCCGAACTGAACATCCTCGAACCGCTGCGCGGACAGATTCCCGAACGCGTCTTCGATACGCCGTTCAGCAACCCGGTCACCGACGCCAGCGGCATGCTGCGCGAGCAGCAACGCCAAGCCTACAAACTGCTGCAGGAGGCCGGCTGGCGCATCGTCGACGACAAGATGGTCGATGCCCAGGGCACACCGGTGAAGATCGAGTTCCTGCTGACACAGGCCGACTTCGACCGGGTGCTGCTGCCCTACAAGCGCAACCTGGCGGATCTGGGCATCGAACTGGTGATCCGGCGTGTCGATGTCTCGCAATACGTCACTCGGGTGCGCTCGCGCGACTTCGACATGATGGTCGGCAGCTTCGCCCAGTCCACCTCGCCCGGCAACGAGCAGCGCGAGTACTGGGCCAGCTCCAGTGCCGACAAGCCCGGCAGCCGCAACTTCATGGGGCTCAAGGACCCGGCCATCGACAGCCTGGTGGAGGGTCTGATCAATGCGTCCTCGCGCCAAGACCTGATCGACCACACCCGCGCCCTGGACCGGGTACTGCTCTGGGGCCACTACGTGGTCCCCAACTGGCACATCAAGACCTGGCGCGTGGCGTACTGGAACCACATCGGCCACCCCGCCATCACGCCGCGCTACGACATCGGCGTGGAAACCTGGTGGAGCAAGCCCCAGGCCACGCCTGCGGTCACCACCACGCCTTCAGGGACGCCATAAGATGCTGGCCTACATCCTGCGCCGACTGCTGCTGATCATCCCCACGCTACTGGGGATCCTGATCATCAATTTCGCCATCATCCAGGCCGCGCCCGGCGGGCCGGTGGAACAGATGATCGCCAAGCTCGAGGGATTCGACGGCGCCACCAACCGCATCGCCGGTGGCGGCGCCGAAGTGGCGGTTGCCGGTTCCAGCTACCGCGGTGCGCAGGGCCTGGACCCGGCCCTGGTGCAGGAAATCGAGAAGATGTACGGCTTCGACAAGCCGGCGCCCGAACGCCTGTGGATCATGATCAAGAACTACGCGCGGCTGGACTTCGGCAGCAGCTTTTTCCGCGACGCCAAGGTCATCGACCTGATCGTGGAAAAGATGCCGGTGTCGATCTCGCTGGGCCTGTGGAGCACCTTGATCATGTACCTGGTGTCGATCCCCCTGGGCATCGCCAAGGCCACCCGCCACGGCAGCCATTTCGATGTCTGGACCAGCTCGGCGATCATCATCGGCTACGCCATTCCCGCGTTCCTGTTCGCCATCCTGTTGATCGTGGTGTTCGCCGGCGGCAGCTACCTGGACTGGTTCCCGCTGCGCGGCCTGACCTCCAACAATTTCGAGGAGCTGAGCTGGGGCGGCAAGGTACTCGATTACTTCTGGCACCTGGTGCTGCCGGTCAGCGCGCTGGTCATCGGCCACTTCGCCACCATGACGCTGCTGACCAAGAACAGCTTCCTCGACGAAATCGGCAAGCAATACGTGGTCACCGCCAAGGCCAAGGGCCTGAGCAATCATCGTGTGCTGTACGGCCATGTGTTCCGCAACGCCATGCTGCTGGTGATCGCCGGCTTCCCCTCGGCCTTCATCGGGATCTTCTTTACCGGCTCCCTGCTGGTGGAGGTGATCTTCTCCCTCGACGGTTTGGGCCTGATGAGCTTCGAGGCCGCGATCAACCGTGACTATCCGGTGGTGTTCGGCACCCTGTTCATCTTTACCTTGTTGGGGCTGGTAGTGAAACTGATCGGCGACCTTACCTACACCCTGGTCGATCCACGCATCGACTTTGGCCACCGGGAGCATTGAGATGAACCTGTCTCCCCTCAACCGACGCCGCTTCGAGCGGTTCAAGGCGAACAAGCGTGGCTGGTGGTCGCTGTGGCTGTTCCTGGTGCTGTTCGGCCTGAGCCTGGGCGCAGAGCTGATTGCCAACGACAAACCGCTCGCGGTGCGCTACGACGGCGAATGGTATTTCCCGGCCTTCAAGCGCTATCCGGAAACCACCTTTGGCGGCGAGTTTCCCCTGGAAGCCAACTACAAGAGCCCCTACATCCGCGAGCTGCTGGCGGCCAAGCAGAGCTGGACGCTGTGGGCACCGATTCCGTTCAGCTACCAGAGCATCAACTACGACCTCAGCGTACCGGCACCGGCGCCGCCGTCCGCGCAGAACTGGCTGGGCACCGACGACCAAGGCCGCGACGTGCTCGCGCGGGTGATCTACGGCTTCCGCATCTCGGTGCTGTTCGCCCTGACCCTGACCATCGCCAGCTCGGTCATCGGGGTGATCGCCGGGGCGCTGCAAGGCTTCTATGGCGGCTGGGTGGACCTGGCCGGCCAGCGTTTTCTGGAAATCTGGTCCGGCCTGCCGGTGCTGTACCTGCTGATCATCCTGGCCAGCTTCGTGCAGCCCAATTTCTGGTGGCTGCTGGGCATCATGCTGCTGTTTTCCTGGATGAGCCTGGTGGATGTGGTCCGCGCCGAGTTCCTGCGTGGCCGCAACCTGGAATACGTGCGCGCCGCCCGCGCGCTGGGCATGCAGAACGGCGCCATCATGTTTCGCCATATCCTGCCCAACGCCATGGTTTCGACCATGACCTTCATGCCGTTCATCCTCACCGGTGCGATCGGCACCCTGACCGCGCTGGATTTTCTCGGCTTCGGCCTGCCTGCCGGCTCACCGTCGCTGGGCGAGCTGGTGGCCCAGGGCAAGTCCAACCTGCAAGCGCCCTGGCTGGGCATCAGCGCCTTCACCGTGCTGGCCCTGATGCTCAGCCTGCTGGTGTTCATCGGCGAATCCGCCCGTGACGCCTTCGACCCGAGGAAATGACATGCGCCAGGACAATCTGATCGAGGTCCGCGACCTGGCCGTCGAGTTCGTCGCCGGTGAGAGCCGCCAACGCGTGGTCGAGAACATCAGCTTCGATATCCGCCGGGGCGAAACCCTGGCGCTGGTGGGCGAAAGTGGCTCGGGCAAATCGGTGACGGCGCACTCCATCCTGCGCCTGCTGCCCTACCCGCTCGCCCAGCACCCCAGCGGCACCATTGCCTACAATGGTCGCGATCTGCTCACACTGCCGGAAAAACAACTCAGGCAGATTCGCGGCAATCGCATCGCCATGATTTTCCAGGAGCCGATGAGCTCGCTCAACCCGCTGCACAACATCGGCAAGCAGATCGGCGAGGTGCTGGCCCTGCACAAAGGGCTGACCGGAGCAGCCGCCACACAGCGCACCCTGCAGTTGCTGGAACTGGTCGGCATCGGCGAACCGCACAAACGGCTCAAGGCATTGCCCCATGAGCTGTCAGGCGGCCAGCGTCAACGCGTGATGATCGCCATGGCTTTGGCCAACGAACCTGAACTGCTGATCGCCGACGAGCCCACGACCGCGCTCGACGTGACGGTGCAGTTGAAGATCCTCGAATTGCTCAAGGAACTGCAGGCCCGGCTGGGCATGGCCCTGCTGCTGATCAGCCACGACCTGAACCTGGTGAAGAGAATTGCACACCGGGTATGTGTCATGCAGCGCGGTCGCATCGTCGAACAGGCTAGCTGCGAAGAATTGTTTCGTGCAC
>Ga0308170_10003655_pt1 | contig 12461 bp, 9 predicted proteins | sample PhyBR2_2_FD_202136 | JGI IMG/M metagenome (GOLD analysis project Ga0308170, IMG submission 202136) | Phyllosphere microbial communities from UC Gill Tract Community Farm, Albany, California, United States - DLSLSB.R2 | ecosystem: Host-associated > Plants > Phyllosphere > Unclassified | place... | reverse complement strand
GGGGAGGACGCGGCGTCGAGGACGCGTCGGCGGCGCGCCGCGCCGGCGGGAACTCCAGCGCGAACACCGTGTAGAGGTCTACGCGCGAGCGGCAGCGGATCTTGCCGTGCCAGGCGTGCACGATGTCCTTGCACAGCGCCAGGCCGATGCCGGCGCCGGTGTTCGGCGGGTAGGAATAGAAGCGCTCGAAAATGTAGGGCAGCCGGCGCGCCGGGATGCCGCAGCCGCTGTCCATCAGCAGCAGGCGCGGACGCTTGCGGGCGCCGTCGACGATGATCCGCACCTTCCCCTTGCCGGCGCGCTGCAGGGCCTTCAGTGCATTCCGGAGCAGGTTGAGCATCACCACCGCGGCGAGCTCCTGGCGCCCGCGGAAGGCGAAATCGCTGCGCACCACCACGCTCACCAGGCGGCGCTGCTCTTCGCTGACGAAGGGATAACGGCCGATCACGCCGCTCACCACCCCGGCCATCGAGACCCGCTCGTTGGGCGCCAGTTGCCGGTTCATGGCCGCCGCCGACATCAGGAACATGTCGATCATCTGGTTCATGTGGCGCACCTCGAAGCCGATCCGCTCCAGCGCCTCCGGCACGCCTTCCTCCGCGCCGGCCACCGCCCGTCCTATCCCGCGCACGTTGGCGGAGATGCTGATCAGCGGCGTGCGCAATTCGTGCGAGACCATCGCCAGCGCCTGCGCCATGCCGGCCAGCTTCTCGCTCGCCAGCAGCCGGCGCCCGATCTTGGTGAGGGCCACGATCACGATCGTGAAGACGTAGATCGGCGCCTGCTCCAGCACCAGCGGCAGCGCGTGGAAGTCGCTGCTGGCGTTCGGATCGCCCAGTACCACGTACAGCAGGCAGGCGGCCAGCGCGCCGGCGGTGCAGGACAGCAGCGCCCACAGGGAGTCGAACTGGAACAGCAGGATCAGCGCCAGCAGCAGCGATTCGCCCCACACGGCCGAGCCGTGGTTCATCAGGAACATGTAGCTGAAAAAGAAGGGCATCACGTAGGTGACGCTGATGAACTCGTAGGGACGCAGCCAGTTTCGCTTGATTTTGCGCGGGAACAATAGTGCCGGAAGGCATAGAACAAAACCGAGTATCCGCAGGCCCGGGCTTTCGAACTTTTGTGGGAACCACATTGTCCAGATGAGGTAGTACGCCGGCATGCCGATGCAGCCGACCCAGGCCAGGAAATGCAGCCGCACGACGGCATGCTCCTGCTGCTGGTCCTGGCGCAGCAGCCACGCCAGCAAGGCGGGGCGGGTCAGCCGATAACGCATCCGGATCGGCGCACTGATGTTCTCGATGCTCCTGTACAGCAGATTCTTCACTCGGCAACTCCCGGTCGCAGACCGTCCGTTTTCGATCCTTATCAATTCGCAATTGATCTCACTCAATTTTCGTTGAGCTTGAAGGAAACCGCTGAGGCGAGATTGATCTCGGTCAAGGGTGCGTCGATAAGGCGAGCTGAATTTTTGCGTATGGACACAATGAAACTTTTCCTGGAGATAAAAAAATGACACTACTGACCAAAGCCCAAACCAATGCCGGCCCGGCTGCCCTGCGCATGCCCGCCTTCGTCACCCGCCGCATGGACGAACACCACGTGAACCGGATCGAACAGCTGATGGGCGGCGAGCACGTCCACGTCTGGAAGCGCCAGGGACCCGGCGCCGTGATGTTGGCCGGTAACGATTACCTCTGCCTGGCCAACGAGCCGGCGCTGCTCCAGGCCCAGGTGCGCGCATTGCAGGGCAACGACGGGCAGAGCCTGATGTCCGCCGTCTACCTGCAGGCCGGCAGCCGGCAGCACCGGCTGGAACAGAAGTTCGCCGACTTCATGGGCGCCCAGGAGACGGTGCTGGCGCAATCCGGCTGGGCGGCGAACGTCGGGCTGATGCACAGCATCGCCGAGCCGGGCATACCGGTCTACCTCGACATCATGGCGCATGCCTCGCTGTGGGACGGGGTCCGGCTGGGCGGGGCCAAAGCCGTGCCCTTCCTGCATAACAATATGGACCACCTGCAGCGCCAGTTGAACAAGCACGGCGCCGGCGTGATCGTGGCCGACGCCCTGTACAGCACCGACGGCAGCCTGGCCCCGCTGCACGAGGTGGTCGCCCTGGCCGAGAAGACCGGCAGCGTGCTGGTGGTCGACGAATCGCATTCGCTCGGCACCCACGGCCCGCGCGGCGCCGGCCTGGTGATCGCCGCCGGACTCGAAGACAGTGTGCACTTCCGTACCGCCTCGCTGGCCAAGGCCTTCGCCGGCCGCGCCGGCATCATCACCTGTTCGAGCCGCTTCAAGGGCTACTTCCTGTCGGAGTCGCGCCCGGCCATCTTCAGTTCCTGCCTGCTGAACCACGAACTGGCCTGGTTCGATGCCGCGATCGATTTCGTCGAGCAGGCCGACGCCCGCCGGGCCAGCCTGCGCCGCATCACCGAGGAAGTGCGCACCGGGCTGGGCCGGCTTGGCTACTGCGTCGACGAGGGCAGCGAACAGATCGTCGCGCTCGAAGTGGGCACCGAGCCGAAGACCCTGGTGCTGCGCAAGGCGCTGGAAAACCGCGGCATCCAGGGCGCCGTGTTCTGCGCCCCGGCCACGCCCAGGAACCGCGCGCTGGTGCGCCTGACCCTGAACTCGGGCCTGACCAAACGCGAGATCGCGAAGCTGCTGGGCGCCTGCGCCGACATGCGCGAGGAGGTCGACCTCGAGAACTGGACCTCGACCGTCCGCCGGCGCCGCGTGCACTGACTCGGAAGGCCAGGAAGTTGTCTCCTAAAGGCAAGCACAAAATCGTGGAGGGCTGACGCTTTCGCTTACGCTTACGCTTAAACAAAAGACAACAAGGAGACAAGCGTGAGCGACAAATACAGGCTCGTAGGGCCGATCTACGATTGGCTGAGCGCCTTCTACAGCGGGAAGTCGATCCACAAGTGCAAGGTCGCGATGCTCGATCGCCTGCAGCCGGGCGATCGGGTGCTGTTCGCCGGCGTCGGCCACGGCAGGGATGCGGTCTACGCGGCGCGGCGCGGGGCCGAGGTCACCGTGGTCGACCTGTCCGAGACCATGCTGAGGAAGTTCCAGGCCAACCTGGCGAAAGAAGGCGTGCAGGTCTCGATCCGCCAGGTCCACAGCGATATCATGAAGGTCGAGGAGTACGAGCGCTACGACATGGTGGTGGCCAACTTCTTCCTCAACGTCTTCCACGAGGACATGATGGTGAAGGTGCTGCAGCACCTGATCCGCCTCGGCAGGCCGGGCGCGCGGGTGGTGGTCGGCGACTTCTCCTTCCCGACCGGGAACCTGCTGAGCCGCCTGGTGAAGACCTTGTACTGGTATGGCGCGGTCGGCTTCTTCTGGCTGTTCGCCGGGAATGCCTTCCACAATATCTACAACTATCCCGAGTGGATGAAGAAGCTCGGCCTGCGGGTGCAGGAGCAGAAGCACTACAAGCTGTTGCTGCTGGACTGCTACTGGTCGGTGCTGGGCGAGAAGCCGGACCTCGCATGAGCGACGCCGCTCTCGCGCTCACCCGGCCGCTCGCGCCGGCCGACGCCGCCGTCCACGCCGACCTGGCCCGGCGCGTGGCCTGGCTGAAGGAATACGGCAGCCACGCGATGTCCTTCTCGACCATGCAGCCGGACATGGCCTACTTCGAACTGCCCGGCGTCGGCTACATCGCCTACGCCCAGTACTGGGGCATGCAGTTCGCGCTGGCCGATCCGGTATGCGGGCCGGAGCAGCGCGCAGTGCTGATCGACCGCTTCCTGGAGCGCTTCCCGCGCGCCGTCTTCGTCCAGGTGAGCAAGGCGGTGGTCGATCACCTGCACGGACGGCACGGCTATTACGGCACCCAGTTCGGCAGCGAATCGAAGATCGAACTCGCGGACTGGAGCCTGCGCGGCGCGCGCAAGCAGATCGTCCGCACCGCGGTCAACGGCGCCCGGAGCCAGGGCATCGAGATCCGCGAGGGCGGCTTCGACCACGACGTCAAGCGCATCTCGGAAGCCTGGATCCGCACCCGGCGCTGCAAGAACAACGAGATCCGCTTCCTGATCCGGCCGATGATCATCGACTACCGCGAAGGCACGCGCTACTTCTACGCCTACGATGCCGGGGGCGAGGCGGTCGGCTTCGTCTTCTTCGATCCCATCTACCGGAGCGGCCGCCTGGCCGGCTACGCGCCGAACATCTCGCGCTCGTCCGCCAACTTCCGCCAGGGCCTGTGGTACGCGCTGATGGCGCATGCGCTGGCGGTGTTCCGCGAAGAGGGCGTGCCCTGCGTGGACCTGGGCCTGGTGCCGCTGCAGGTGGATGCCGCGCTCGAACCCCAGGAGTCGCGGGTGCTGCGCGCCACCATGTCCCTGATTCGCGAGCGCATGGACTTCCTGTACAACTTCAAGGGACTCGAATTCGCCAAGTCGCGCTTCCAGGGCCGCATCGAGAAGACCTACTGCTGCCACCGCAACGCCATGCCGGCGCTGGCGATGACGGCCATGTTCCGCCTCACCCGGATCATCTGAACCATGACCCACGAATTGAGCGTGCCGGCCGCCCTGTCCGGCAAACGCATCCTGCTGACCGGCGCCACCGGCTTCCTGGCCAAGGTGGTGCTCGAAAAGCTGATCCGCACGGTGCCGGACGTGAAAGGCGTGATCCTCCTGGTCCGCGGCGGCGAGGCCGGCAATGCGCGCGAACGTTTCCGGCGCCAGATCGCGACCTCCTCGATCTTCGACATCCTGCGCGCCGAGCGCGGGCCCTGGCTGGAGCGCTTCTTCGAAGAACGCCTCGAATGCCTGACCGGCGAGGTGACGCAGGACTGCTTCGGCCTCGGCGCCGGGCGCTTCCAGGAACTGGCCGCGCGCACCGACCTCGTGATCAACGCGGCCGCCAGCGTCAACTTCCGCGAACCGCTCGACCAGGCCCTCGACATCAACACCCTCAGCCTGCGGCAACTGACGGCGCTGGCGCGTGCGGCCGGGGCGCCGCTGGTGCAGGTCTCGACCTGCTACGTGAACGGCTACCGCCGCGGCGACATTCCCGAGGACGCCGCCGCGCCGGCCGGGCGCGCCGCCATCGGGCGCAACGGGGAAGGCCGGCACGACATCGAGGCCCTGGCCGGACGCCTGCGCCGCCGCATCGACGCGGTGAAGGCGCGCCACACCGATCCGCAGATGCTGGAGCGCGAGCTGACCGCGCTCGGCATCCGCGAAGCCAACCGCCACGGCTGGAACGACACCTATACCTTCACCAAGTGGATGGGCGAACAGCTCGCCATGCAGGGCATGCGCGGCCGCCCGCTGACCATCGTGCGGCCGTCCATCATCGAGAGCACGCTGCGCGATCCGGCGCCGGGCTGGCTGGAAGGGGTGAAGGTGGCCGACGCCGTGATCCTGGCCTATGCGCGCGGCCGCACCAGCTTCTTCCCGGCGCGCCCCGCAGGCATCATCGACGTGATCCCGGCCGACCTGGTGGCGAACGCCATCCTGATGGCGGCGGCCGAAGCGCTGGCGGGTCCGGTGGGCCACCGCATCTACCAGTGCTGCAGCGGCGCCTCGAACCCGATCCTGGTCGGGGACCTGATCCGCCTGCTGCAGCACGAGGCCAAGCGCAACTGGCGACAGTACGACAAGCTGTTCCACAAGGAGCCGAAGCAGGACTTCCGGGTGGTCGGTAAGCTGCGCTTCCGGCTGGCGATGGCCGGCGTGGCGCTGGGCGCCCTGGCCTGGAGCGGCCTGCGCCGCCTGGCCGGCCAGCCCGGCGAGACCCCGGCGATGGAGAAGCTGCGCACCACCCGCCTGCTGGCGATCACCTTTTCCTTCTATGCCCAGCCGCGCTACCGCTTCGACAACCGCGGCCTGATGGCGCTGGCGGCGCGCTTCGGCAAGGACGGGCAGGAAACCTATCCGGTCGATCCGCGCATGATCGATTGGGAGGATTATCTATGCAGGGTGCATATGGCGGGGCTGAACCGCTATGCGCTCAAGCGCAAGGAGGCGAGAGGGGGGCAGACGGCGGAAGAAACGGCACCGGCGCTGCCCCAGCCCGAAGCCGTCCGCTGACGCAGCAGGCTAGCGGATCGCCACGCCCCAGGGCAGCTCGCCCACCGGGATGTCGGCGATGCGCTTGCCCGTTTCGGTATCGATCACCGAGGCCGTGCCGGAACGGCCGTTGGCCACGTAGAGCTTGCGCCCGTCCGGCGTCTGCGCCATGTTCCAGGGCCGCTGGCCGACCGGGATCGAGGCGCTGACCCGGCCCTCCGCCACATCGACCACGTCGACCCGCGCGCCACGCCCGCTCGACACATAGACTTTCGCGCCGCTCGTAGCGACCACGACCCCGTTCGAGAACGGCCCCACCGATACCGGCTTGCGCGGCGTGCGCGTGGCGACGTCGATCGGATACAGCGTCCCATCGAGTTCGCAGGCCACCCAGGCGGTGGCGCCGTCCGGCGTGAAGGCGATTCCGCGCGGGCGCCGTCCGACCGGCACCGAAGCGACCACCGTGCGCCGCCCCACATCGATCACGTCGACCTGGGCGCCGTCCTCGGCGCTGACGTAGAGCCAGCGTCGGTCCGGGCTGAACACGGCGTGCTCGGGATTCTTGCCCGGCACCTTCAGTGTCCAGCTGGCGTAGCCGGCGCCGGTGTCGATGACCACCACGCCGTTCGCCAGTTCGCTGGCCGCCGCCAGCAGCCTGCCGTCGCGCGACAGGTCGATGCCCTCGGGGGATTCGCCCAGTTGCGCACCACGGTGTCGCCGGCGGTATCGATCACGCTCACCGTGCCCGATTTCTCGTTCGGGACATAGGCGAAAGGAGCGGCGCCACAGGTGCCGGCGGCACCCAGTAGCAGAGAAATCAATGGTTTCCAGGGCATCGTCGGCTCCGTCATCGTCATACCGCCGAGCATAGCGAAATATGGCAAAACCGGGCTTTCGATTGCCGGGACAAATCATCCGTGATTCGTGCGTCAGTTCGCCGGAAATTTTGCTATATCTACAAATATAGTTATAAATATAATACCGGAGGCGACTATGCGGATTCGGGGGCTGTCGGTGCCCGTCATGCTGGCGGCAGCGGCCATGGCAGGAATGGGGAGTGCCCATGCTCAGTTGAGCAATGACGGCGAATGGCCGATGGCGGCGCGGGACTATGCCAGTACGCGCTTCAGTCCGCTGGACCAGATCAACACCAACAATGTACGCACCCTGAAGGTCGCCTATACCTTCGATACGGGCGTGAACCGCGGCCAGGAGGCGGCGCCCATCGTGGTCGGCAACACCATGTACGTGGTGGCGCCATTCCCGAACTACCTGTTTGCGCTCGACCTGACCAAGCCCGGCGCGCCCCTCAAGTGGAAGTTCGAGCCGAATCCGGATGCGCGTTCCCAGGGCGTGGCCTGCTGCGACCTGGTGAATCGCGGCGTTGCCTACTCGGACGGCAAGATCTTCATGAATACCCTCGACGGCCAGTCGATCGCGGTCGACGCGGCCACCGGCAGGGAAGTCTGGCGCACCAGGCTTGGCGACATCACGAAAGGCGAGACCATCACGATGGCGCCGCTGGTGGTCAAGGACAAGGTCCTGGTCGGCAACAGCGGCGGCGAACTCGGGGTGCGCGGCTGGCTGGTCGCCCTCGACGCCCGCAGCGGCAAGGAAGCCTGGCGCGCCTGGAGCACGGGGCCGGACAGCGACGTCCTGATCGGCCCCGACTTCAAGCCCTTCTATGCGGCGGACCGCGGCAAGGACCTCGGCGTGAAGACCTGGCCGGGCCAGGCCTGGAAGATCGGCGGCGGCAACGTCTGGGGCTGGATCTCCTACGATCCGCAGGCCGACCTGATCTACTACGGCACTGCCAATCCCGGGCCCTGGAATCCGGAGCAGCGCCCCGGCGCCAACAAGTGGACCGCCGGGATCTTCGCGCGCAGTCCGGGCGACGGCCAGGCGCGCTGGTTCTACCAGTACAGCCCGCACGACCTGCACGACTACGACGGCGTGAACGAAAACGTCCTGCTCGACATCCCGATCAAGGGCCGGCAGCGCAAGGTGCTGGTGCACCCGGACCGCAACGGCTATGTGTACGTGATGGACCGCCTGAACGGCCAGGTGCTGTCGGCCGAGCCATTCGTCCACATCACCACCACCGAGGGCGTCGACCTCTCCACCGGGCAGCTCAAGTACAACCCGCAGAAGCAGCCGCGCGTCGGCCAGCCGGTCCGCGAGATCTGCCCGGTGTCCCCGGGCGGCAAGGACTGGCAACCGTCGGCCTGGTCGCCGCGTACCCGGCTGCTCTACATCCCGCACCAGAACCTGTGCCAGGACACCGACACCTACGACGTCTCCTACATCGCCGGCACGCCTTATGTCGGCGTCGACAACAAGATGTACGCGGGACCGGGCGGCAACCGCGGCTTCTTCACCGCCTGGGACGTCGCCAACGGCCGCATGCGCTGGCAGATCCCGGAGCGCTTCCCGGTGTGGAGCGGAGCGCTCGCTACCGCCGGCGACGTCGTCTTCTACGGCACCATGGATGGCTGGTTCAAGGCCGTCGACGCCCGCAACGGCACGCCGCTGTGGCAGTTCAAGACCGGCTCCGGCATCATCGGCCAGCCGATCGCCTACCGCGGACCGGACGGCAAGCAGTACGTGGCGATCCTGGCCGGGGTCGGCGGCTGGGCCGGCTCGATCGTGTCGGGTGACCTCGACTCGCGCGACGGTACCGCGGCCAACGGTTTCGTCAACGCCATGAAGGATCTGCCGGCCTACACGGGCAAGGGAGGGACGCTGTATGTCTTTGCGCTGCCCTGATCCGCGCGCCGTGTTCGCAGCCGCCGCGCTGGCACTCTGTGGCGCCGCCCACGCGGCCGCGCCCACCCAAGCCGCCGAGCTGCGGGTCTGCGCCGATCCGGCCAACCTGCCGTACTCGCAGCGCGACGAATCCGGTTTCGAGAACCGCATCGCCCGGCTGGTCGCCGACGACCTCGGCATGCGCCTGCGCTGGTTCTGGCAGGAGCAGACCCGTGGCTTCGTCCGCAAGACCATGGGGGCGGGCGAGTGCGACCTGTTCATCGGCGTGCCGGCCGGCTTCGACAAGGTGCTGCGTACGCGGCCGTACTACCGCTCGACCTATGTGGCGGTGACGCGCCGCGGCACGCCGCCCTTCGCCGGTTTCCAGCCCGACAAGCTGCGGGCGCGCCGCTTCGGCGTCCAGTTGATCGGCAACGACCTGGCGGCCAGCCCGCCCGGCTATGCGCTGGCCGAGAACGGCGCCATCGACAACGTGACCGGTTTCCTGGTCTACGGCGACGGCCCGGCCGGCAAGCGCATGGTCGACGCGGTGGCCGCAAACGGCATCGACGTCGCCCTGGTATGGGGGCCGCAGGCCGGCTGGTTCGCGCGCCGTGCCGGTGTGCCGCTGGATGTCGCGCCGGTGAAGCCGCCGCCCGGCTTGCCCATGCCCTTCGAGTACGCCATCGCGATGGGCGTGCGCAAGGGAGACACCGCGCTGCGCGACCGCCTCGACGAACTGCTGGTGCGCAGGAAAGCCGATATCGACGCCATCCTCGACGACTACGCGGTGCCGCGGGTGGCCACCCCCGCCACACCCGCCGGCATTGCCGGAGGCCAGCCATGAAACCGCATTCCTGCATACCCGCCGTGTGCCTGATCGTCCTGCTGATGCTGTACGGCTGCGAGCGCGAACAGCGGCCGGTCAAGGCGCCGCCGGCGGCGTCAGGCATCGCCGATCCTTCGTATGCCGCGGCCGGCAAGGTCCCGGTCAGCAACCATTACGAAGAGAACGCCTTCGCGGTCTCCCAGGGCAAGAACTGGTTCCGTGCCTATAACTGCAACGGCTGCCACGGGGCGGGCGGCGGCGGCATCGGGCCGGCGCTGATGGACGCCAAGTGGCGCTACGGTTCCGACCCCGGCGCGATCTACGCCAGCATCGCCTTCGGCCGTCCGAACGGCATGCCGGCCTTCGGCCAGCACGTGCCGGAAGACCAGATCTGGCAGCTGGCGGCCTATGTGCGCTCGATGAGCGGGCAGCTGAGCAGCTCGGTGTCGCCCAATCGCAGCGACAGCCTGCAGGCGAGCAAGCCGGAAAACCGGCGCCAGAAGGAAAAGCCGGTCCACGAAGCCACTCCGGCGGCGGAGCACTGACGATGAACGCGGCATCTCTCGATCCGGGACCGCTGCAGGATGCGCTGCGCCCGGCCGGCGTGCAGGCCGCCCATATCGGCAGCCTGTGGAACCTGACCCTGGGCCTGTGCGTGCTGGTCTTCGTGCTGGTGCTGGGCGCCTGCCTTTACGCGCTGTGGCGGGCGCCGCGTGCGGGCGCCGGCACCGAGCCGGACCTGTCCTCGCTGTCGCGCCCCGAACGCCGCACCTGGCGCGTGATCGGCTGGTCGACCGGCCTGGCCGGCGCCGGCCTGCTGGCGCTGCTGGCGGCCGATGTCTGGACCAGCCGCGCGCTGGCGCGCCTGCCGCTGCAGGACGCCGTCAACATCGAACTGGTGGGCCACATGTGGTGGTGGGAGGCGCGCTACCGCGACGCCGACCCCTCGCGCGAGTTCAGCACCGCCAACGAGCTGCATATCCCGGTCGGGCGGCCGGTGGTGGTCACCCTGCGCAGCAACGACGTGATCCACAGCCTGTGGATTCCGAATTTGCAGGGCAAGAAGGACCTGATCCCTGGCCGCACCGCGACCCTGCGCCTGCGCGCCGACCGCGCCGGCAGCTACCGCGGCCAGTGCGCCGAGTTCTGCGGCCTGGAGCACGCGATGATGGCGCTGCTGGTCGAGGCCGAGCCGAACGACCGCTACGAGGCCTGGGCCGAGCGCCAGCGCCAGCCGGCGGCGGAACCGGTGGACCCGGTCGCGCAACGCGGCCGCGATGTCTTCCTCGGCAAGTCGTGCGTGATGTGCCACACCATCAGCGGCACCACCGCCAACGCCCGCTTCGGCCCGGACCTGACGCACCTGGCTGGACGCCGCACCATCGCCTCCGGCATGTTCCCGAACAACCGCGGCCACCTGGCCGGCTGGATCGCCGACCCGCAGTCGCTCAAGCCCGGCGTGAACATGCCGGCGAATGAGCTGCCACCCGACGACCTGCAAGCCCTGCTGGCTTACCTGGAGACCCTCAAATGACCGTTCCCGCGCCTGACCAGGATCGCGCCCAGGGAACCTGGCCCGACCGCGACGGCCCCGGCCTCCCGCCCGGCGCCGCGCACACCCTCGAACAGACCTGGAGCGACCCTCCGGGTATCGTCGGCTGGTTCTCGGCGATCAACCACAAGACCATCAGCAAGCGCTTCATGGTCACCACCTTCATCTTCTTCCTGCTGGGCGGCCTGCTGGCCATCGCCATGCGCCTGCAGCTGGCCCAGCCGAACGGCAGGCTGCTCAGTCCCGACCTGTACAACCAGGTCTTCACGATGCACGGCTCGACCATGATGTTCCTGTTCGCGGTGCCGGTGATGCAGGCGGTGGCCACCTACCTGATCCCGCTGATGGTCGGTGCGCGCAGCGTCGCCTTCCCGCGCATGAACGCCTACGCCTACTGGATCTTCACCTTCGGCGGCATCATGCTGTACGGCGCCTTCTTCCTCGACATCGGGCCGGACGCCGGCTGGTTCGCCTACGTGCCGCTGTCCGGCCCCCAGTACTCGCCCGGCAAGCGGGTCGACTTCTGGGCCCAGATGATCACCTTCACCGAGCTGTCGGCGCTGATGGAGGCGATCGTCCTGATCACCACCATCCTCAAGATGCGCGCGCCGGGCATGACCCTCAACCGCATGCCGCTGTTCGTCTGGACCATGCTGGTGACCTCCTTCATGATCCTGTTCGCGATGCCGGCCGTGATGCTGGCCTCCACCGCATTGATCACCGACCGCCTGGTCGGCACCCATTTCTACAATCCTGGCGAGGGCGGCGACGCGCTGCTGTGGCAGCACCTGTTCTGGTTCTTCGGCCACCCGGAGGTCTACCTGATCTTCATCCCGCCGCTGGGCTTCATGTCGAGCATCATCGCCACCTTCTCGCGCCGGCCGGTGGTCGGCTACCCGGCGATGGTGCTGGCCCTGATCGGCACCGCCTTCCTGGCCTTCGGCCTGTGGGTCCACCACATGTTCGCGACCAACCTGCCGGAACTGGGCAAGACCTTCTTCACCGCCGCCAGCCTGATGATCGCGATCCCGACCGCGGTGCAGATCTTCTGCTGGATCGCCACCCTGTGGACCGGGCGCCTCAACCTCAAGACGCCGCTGCTGTTCGTGCTGGCCTTCTTCGTGATCCTGCTGGCGGGCGGCCTGACCGGCCTGATGCTGGCCTCGGTATCGCTCGACTACCAGCTGCACGACACCTTCTTCGTGGTCGCCCACCTGCATTACGTGCTGCTGGGCGGCGCCGTGTTCCCGCTGTTCGGCGCCTTCTATTACTGGTTCCCGAAGTTCACCGG
>Ga0308170_10003652_pt1 | contig 12468 bp, 10 predicted proteins | sample PhyBR2_2_FD_202136 | JGI IMG/M metagenome (GOLD analysis project Ga0308170, IMG submission 202136) | Phyllosphere microbial communities from UC Gill Tract Community Farm, Albany, California, United States - DLSLSB.R2 | ecosystem: Host-associated > Plants > Phyllosphere > Unclassified | place... | reverse complement strand
GTATTCCTGGATGTCGCCCATCACCTTCAGCGAGAACTCGGTCGAGAAGATGCAGGTGTTCTGGCCCTGGTCTTCCTTCAGGATGTCGGCCTGGACCGTGCCGCGTACATTGGCGAGCACCCATTCCCTGATCTTCTGCGCTTCGTCGGCGGTGGGCTGGCGGCCGTTGTCCTGCACGAATTTGTCGATCTGCTGGTCGATGGCGGTGTTCATGAACATCGCCAGGATCGTCGGCGCCGGGCCGTTGATCGTCATCGAGACCGAGGTCGATGGGCTGCACAAATCGAAACCGTCGTACAGCACCTTCATGTCGTCCAGGGTCGCGATCGACACGCCCGAGTTGCCCACTTTACCGTAGATGTCCGGGCGCAGGGCCGGGTCGGCGCCGTACAGGGTGACGGAATCGAAGGCGGTCGACAGGCGCTTCGCGTCCATCGCGGTCGAGACGAGTTTGAACCGTTTATTCGTGCGGAAGGCATCGCCTTCGCCGGCGAACATGCGGGTCGGGTCTTCGCCTTCGCGTTTGAAGGCGAACACGCCGGCCGTGAACGGGAAGGAGCCCGGGACGTTTTCCAGCATCAGGAAGCGCAGCACCTCGCCGTGGTCTTCGAACTTCGGCAACGCGACCTTGCGGACCTTGTTGCCGGACAGGGTTTTTTGCACCAATGTGGTGCGAATTTCCTTGTCGCGGATTTTGACGACGTAATCGTCACCGGCGTAGGCTGCCTGCATGTCGGGCCACATCGCCAGCAGCTTCTTGGCGCCGGCATCCATCGCATGTTCGCGCTCGGTGATCAGGTCGTCGAGAACCACTTCGCGGTTCGCGGCGGCCAGCATGCGCCTGGTTTCGCTGAGCTGCTGGCGCTCGCGCGCGAGCTTCACTTGTTTGGCGGTGTTCTTGTGGAAGCCGCGCACGGTGTCCGCGATCTCGGCGAGATAGCGCGCACGGGCCGGGGGCACGATCACGTTCTTGCCGCTCGAGTGCTTCTGCGGCGGGACGGCGAGTTTCGACGGCGCGATTTTCAAACCAAGTTCGGCCAGCTTCGGCAGCAGGCCGTGGTAGAGAGCGGTCACGCCGTCGTCATTGAAGCGCGACGCTTGCGTCCCGAATACCGGCATCTGGTCCGGGTTTTGCGACCACAGTTCGCGGTTGCGCTGGTACTGTTTCGCCACGTCGCGCAGCGCGTCCTGTGCGCCCTTGCGGTCGAACTTGTTGATCGCAATAAAATCGGCGAAATCGAGCATGTCGATCTTTTCGAGTTGCGAGGCCGCGCCGAACTCCGGGGTCATCACGTACATCGAGGCGTCGACGTGCGGGACGATGGCCGCGTCGCCCTGGCCGATGCCGGAGGTTTCGACGATGACCAGGTCAAAGCCGGCGACTTTACAGGCAGCGATCACGTCCGGCAGTGCGTGCGAGATTTCGGAGCCGGCTTCGCGCGTGGCGAGCGAGCGCATGAAGACGCGGCTCACGCCATTCCACGGATTGATCGCATTCATGCGGATGCGGTCGCCCAGCAGGGCGCCGCCCGACTTGCGGCGCGACGGATCGATCGAGATGACGGCGATGTTGATGCGGTCGTTCTGGTCGAGGCGGATGCGGCGGATCAGTTCATCGGTCAACGAGGATTTGCCGGCGCCGCCGGTACCGGTGATGCCGAGCGCCGGCACTTGTAGCGTGTCGGCGGCTTCGACGATCTGCTTGCGCAGGTCGGGATCGACTTTGCCGTTTTCCAGCGCGGTGATCAGCTGGGCCAGCGGACGGTGGCGTTCGGCGATGTCGCCGCTCTGCAGCGCGTCGATGCTGGTCGGGGCATAGGGCGACAGGTCGATGTCGCAGGCTTCGATCATCGAGCGGATCATGCCAACCAGCCCCATGCGCTGGCCGTCTTCCGGGCTGAAGATGCGGGTGACGCCATACGCGTGCAGTTCTTCGATTTCGGACGGAACGATCACGCCGCCGCCGCCGCCGAAAACCTTGATGTGCGCACCGCCGCGCTGGCGCAGCAGGTCGATCATGTACTTGAAATATTCGACGTGGCCGCCCTGGTAGCTGGAGACGGCGATACCTTGCACGTCTTCGGCCAGCGCCGCGGTGACGACGTCGTCGACCGAGCGGTTGTGGCCAAGGTGGATGACTTCGACGCCGTTCGACTGCAGGATGCGGCGCATGATGTTGATCGAGGCATCGTGGCCGTCGAACAGCGACGCGGCGGTGACGAAGCGGACCTCGTTGGCTGGCTTGTGTTCAATAAGCCTGGTGGATACGGAAAGATCGGTCATTGGTACGCTCGTACGGATAATGTGGACACGTATGCCATGTGTTCGGGATCACAAGGCGTTGCTGCTCTGCGCTGTATAGAGTCAAGCCGATTGCATGGCAAGGCGCACTGGCGCATCGCTTTGAAGATATGAGACCTATGCGCCCTGGCGCCCGGGCCAGGCCTCAATATACGTAAAACCCGCGCCCGGACTTGCGCCCGAGGTAGCCGGCATCGACCATCTCGCGCAACAGCGGCGCCGGCCGGTATTTCGAGTCGGCGAAGTCGCGGTGGAACACCTCCATCACCGCCAGCAGCGTGTCGAGACCGATCAGGTCCGCCAGCGCAAGCGGTCCGATCGGGTGATTGGCGCCGAGCTTCATCGCCGCGTCGATCTCGTCGGCGGAGGTCAGGCCTTCCTGCAGCACGAAAATCGCCTCGTTAATCATCGGAACCAGAACCCGGTTGACGACGAAGCCCGGGGCGTTTTTGGCGCTCACGGTGGTCTTGCCGATGCGAGCGGCGAGCGCCAGCGTGGCGGCAAGCGTGGCGTCGCTGGTCTGTATGCCGCGGATGACCTCCACCAGCGCCATCACGGGCACGGGATTGAAGAAATGCATGCCGACCAGGCGCTCCGGCATCGCCAGGCTGGCAGCCAGTTTGGTGATCGACACCGACGACGTGTTGGTGGCGATGACGCAACCGTCCATGGCGATGCGGTCCAGCTGCTTCAGAATCTTCTGCTTGGTTTCCACGTTCTCGGTGGCCGCCTCGATCAGGAATTCGCTCTCCGCCAGCGCTTCGACATTGGTCGTGCCGCGTATGCGGGACACGATGTCGGCAGCGCTTTCCGCCGACAACTTCTCTTTTACCACCAGCTTGGAAAGCGCCCCCTCGATGCCCGATACCGCCCGCTCGATCGCAACGGGGGAGACGTCGCACAGCACGACATTGAAGCCGGCGGCGGCGCAGACCTGCGCGATGCCGCTTCCCATGAGCCCTGCGCCTACCACTCCGATCGTCTTGATTTCCATTGTTGCCTCCATGATTGTCCAGTCCTCCCTCGATCGCTATGAAACGGCCGTGCCGGAAGAGACAGGAAAGAACAGAACTCCGGCAGCGAAGCCCCTTGCGCCGGAAGGTGTCGATGTCGACAAGATGTTCAGATGCGCTCGAATATGGCGGCGATGCCCTGCCCCCCGCCGATGCACATGGTGGCAAGCGCGTAGCGGCCGCCCGTACGGTGCAGCTCGTAGATGGCTTTGGTGGAGATGATGGCGCCGGTGGCGCCGACCGGGTGGCCGAGCGAAATCCCCGAGCCGTTCGGGTTCACTTTGGCCGGATCGAAATCGAGTTCGCGCGCCACGGCGCATGCCTGCGCGGCAAAGGCCTCGTTAGCCTCGATCACATCCAGGTCCTGCACCAGCAGGCCAGTCCTCTGCAGTACAAGGCGGGTGGCGGGTACCGGTCCCATGCCCATGTACAGCGGATCTACGCCCGCATGCGCGTAGCCGACCAGGCGCGCCAGCGGCTTCAGGCCGAGCGCGGCGGCGCGTCCCGCTTCGGCCAGCACCAGCGCCGCTGCGCCATCATTCAGGCCGGATGCATTCCCGGCGGTCACCAGGCCGTCCGGCTTGAATGCCGGCCGCATCTTCGCCAGGTCTTCCGCCGTGACGGCGGCGCGGACATGCTCGTCGGTGTCGAACGATAGCGTGCCTTTGCGCGAGGGAACGGCCACCGCCGTGATCTGCTCCTTGAAATAGCCGGCCGCAATTGCGTGCGCGGCGCGGCGCTGGCTCTCCAGCGCCAGTTCGTCCTGCATCTCGCGCGTGATGCCATAGCGTTCTGCGACGTTTTCCGCGGTAATCCCCATGTGCACTTTCTGCCACGGGTCGTGCAGGATGCCGTTCATGTAATCGAGCAGCTTCGTGTCACCCATGCGCGCGCCCCAGCGCGCCGCCTGCATCAGGTAAGGGCCGCGGCTCATCGCCTCGGCGCCGGCGCCGATTGCGATGTCGGTATCGCCCAGCAGGATGGCCTGGGCGGCCGAGACGATGGCCTGCAAGCCGGATCCGCACAAGCGGTTCACATTGAACGCTGGCGTTTCCTGCGGCATGCCGGCGTCCATGGCGGCGACCCGGCCCAGGTAAGCGTCGCGCGGCTCGGTAGGGATCACATTGCCCATTACCAGGTGGCCCACCTCGGACGGCACCACGCCGGAACGGGAAAGGGCAGCCTGCACCGCCGTGGTCGCAATAGCGGACAGCGGTACATCCTTCAGAGAACCGCCGAACGTACCGATGGCCGTTCGCGCGGCGCCAACTACGACGACTTCACGTTGATTCATTTTCTTTCTCCTCTGTGACAAGCTCGAGCGAGGCCGGAACTCGCTGCAGTGCTACGTCCATGCGTGACTGTACTTGCTCAATGATTAATGGAATTCCCTTAACGGCCCTTGAACGCCGGCATTCGCTTTTCGAAGAAGGCGTCCAGACCCTCGCCGAAATCCGCGCTGGCGGCGCAAGCACGAAAGGCCAGCCGTTCGGCGTCCAACTGGTCTGGCAATGTGCGCTCCAGCGAGGCGCGCATCAGTTGCTTGATTTGAGCGTAGGCGAAGGCAGGCCCCTCGGCGAGCCGCCGCGCCAGCGCCGCGGTCTCTGCCGCCAGTTCGGTGGCGGGAACCACCTTGTTGATAATGCCCAGCCGCGCCGCTTCTGCGGCAGGGATGTTCTCGGCGAGCAGTGCCAGTTCAAGTGCCTTGCGCACACCAACGATCCGGGGCAGCATCCAGGTAGCGCCGGCGTCCGGGCTGGTGCCGATGCGGGCGTAGGCCAGGTTGAAGCGGGTGTCGTCGGCCGCAAGACATAAATCGCAGGCCAGCGCCATGCTGACGCCGGCGCCGGCCACCGTGCCATGCACGCTGCCGATCACCAGTTGCGGCAGGCCGGCCAGGATCAGCAAGGCTTCGTGCAGGGGCGCAATGATGCGCTCGGCAGTGGCCGAGGCACCGACCTTGTCTTCATGAAAACTCGACAGGTCACCGCCTGCCATGAAGGATTTTCCTTCCCCGCTCAGCACCACCACCCGTACGTCCTCGCAGCCGGCGAGTTCGCGGCAGATGACGAGCAGGCGCTCCGCCAGGGCGGCATCGATGGCATTCAGTGCTGCCGGCCGGTTGAAACGTATCGTCGCGACCGCGCCTTGGCGGCTGAAACGGATCTGCTGCCCGTCGTCGGTCCCGGTGCCTGTCGCTGCCGATATTCCTGTCATCATTCGTCCCCTCTGCCCCTTCAGGCACGTTCAAGCTTTTTTTCCACCGTCTTGTATCGCCGCATGCCTTGGCGCACCTTGACGGCGCTTACAGATCGAGCACCAGCGTCGGACCGAGGGCACGTGAACAGCAGGGCGTGAACTGGTCGTTGCGGCTGCGCTCCTCGTCGGTGAGGTACACATCGCGATGCTGCGGCAGGCCATCGAGCACACGGGTGAGGCAGGTGCCGCACACTCCCTGCTCGCAGGCCACCGGGATCTCGATGCCCTGCTCCGCCAGCACGGTCGTCACCGTACGGCCGGGCGGTATGGCATAACATTTTCCGCTGCTGGCGAGGCGTACCTCGAAGGCGGCATCGTCGGTTATTGCAGTCACGGCTGCGCCAAAATATTCCAGGTGGATCTGATCGGCGGGCCAGCCAAGGCCGGCGGCGGTCGTTCGGACATGGTCGATAAATCCGCCCGGGCCGCACAGGTAGATGTGAGTATCCGCTTCAGGCTTGGCGAGCAGCGTCGCGAGGTCAAGCTTTTGCTGCGGCGCGCCATCATCGAAGTGAAACCTGACGCGCGAGGCGAACGACGACGTCAGGATCCGTCCGCGAAAAGCGGTGGATTCCTGCGAGCGGCTGCAGTAGTGCAGTTCGAATACGGCCCCGATACGCGAAAGCCGTTCCGCCATACACAGCAGCGGCGTGACGCCGATACCGCCGGCCAGCAACAGCGTGCGCCGCGCGGGCACCAACGCAAAGTGGTTCCTGGGAGGGCTGATGGTGAGGACATCGCCGACTTGGACGGTATCGTGGACCGCATTCGAGCCACCTCGCGACTTGGGATCGCGCAGCACGGCGATCTGGTACCGGTGCTGTTCAACCTGGTCGTTGCAGAGCGAGTACTGGCGTACTAGTTTTTCACCCAAATGCACGTCGACATGGGCCCCGGCGCTGAACGGCGGCAGCGCCGGGGCGCCATCGAGGGCTGCCAACTCGAGACTGACGATACCGGCCGCCTCGACCGTCTTGCGTGTGACCTTGACGTGCATTGTATTCATCATGTTTGATCCGGGTTGATTACACAGGCGGCGCCCCGGCCGCCTCACGGTACGCATTCGAAAAAACCGCTGCCCGTGCTGGAATCGTGGTTCAGCCGTCGCGGCCGACAGCCAACACTTCAAGTTGCAGCAATTGCGGTGGGGACAGAGCCGGTTGCATCAGCGTGTGGCGCGCCGGCCGCGAATGCGGGTCAGGAAACATCGCCACCCATGCGAGATTGATTGCATCCCGCAGGGATGGGTCTTTGAGAAATACAGTTACCTTTAGCACGTCCTCGACGCCGGCACCGGCCGCTTCGAGGATGCGCTGCATATTCGCGAAAGCGTTGGCGACCTGCTGTTCGGGCTCCGCCGGGATGGCGCCGGTCGTCAAGTCCATCCCGTGAATGCCGCCAGTGGCGATCAAGCCTCCGATGCGACTGGCGGCGGGGATGGGATTGGGGCCGTGATGAAAGCCCTCGATGTCGATACTGGTGCGGTGCTGGTTCATCGGACTCCTTGTGTGGTCGGTTGTGCCGGATTTTGCAACACATTCTAGGGATGCACCGTGGGTCCCGACATCGTTCGTTTTAACTATTCGCCGGATGGCGCGCGATTAGTCGGTTTGAACGATGGCAGGAGCAAAAGGCTGGTCGATACTCGCCGTATATCTGGCGCGCTGATGCGTTCGTGGCGGCGCGTTGCGGGTGCGCGTCCTTCCCGCGCTTCCTGAAAAAAACCCACCCGACCTACTCTGGAGACGATCATGCGAACACTTACCTCCCCCCGTCAGCACACCCTGGGTGACCTGTTGCGGCGCACGCGTCAGCGCTCGCCGGACAAAGTGGCCATACGCTGCGGCGCCGTGGCCTGGACCTATGCGCAATTCGACGATATCAGCAACCGGCTCGCAGCCGGCCTTGCGGCGCAAGGCGTGCTTGCCGGCGACCGCGTCGCGGTGTTGGCACGCAATTCGCACGCTTTCGCTGCCCTGCGCTTCGCGCTGGCGCGCCTGGGCGCGGTACTGGTGCCGGTCAACTTCATGCTCAACACCGACGACGTACGCTATATCCTGGAACATGCCGGCGCCTCCATCCTGTGCGTGGACGCGGGACTGCTGGAACTGGGCAAGGCCGCGCGGGAGGGCACCGATGTGCGCCAGATGGTCTGGCTGCCGAGCGAGCACGAGACCGTGGCGCCGGCCGACATGCTCACGTTTGATTCGCTGGCCGCCACCACCACGGAAGTGCCCACGCCCGCGCTGGAAGCCGAATCTCTGGCCCAGATCGTGTATACCAGCGGTACAGAGTCGCGCCCCAAAGGCGCCATGCTGAGCCATGCGGCGGTGATCGCCGAATACGTCAGTTGCGTGGCCGACATCGCCATCGCCACCGACGACGTGATGCTGCACGCCCTGCCGCTGTTCCATTGCGCCCAGCTCGATAACTTCCTGGGTCCGTGCGTCTACGTCGGCGCGACCAATGTCATCACCGCGGCGCCGGCGCCGGACAAGGTGCTGGGATTGATCGAAAGCGAGCGCATCACTTCTTTCTTCGCACCGCCGACTGTCTGGATTTCGCTGCTGCGCTCCCCTCTGTTCGAACAGGCCAACCTGGACTCGCTGGCCAAAGGCTATTACGGGGCCTCGATCATGCCGGTCGAGGTACTGCGCGAGATGCAGCAGCGCCTGCCGGGTGTGCGGCTGTGGAATCTTTACGGCCAGACGGAGATTGCACCGGTAGCCTTGGCGCTGCAGCCGGAAGACCAACTGCGCAAGGCCGGGGCCGCCGGCCGTGCTGTGCTTAACGTCGAGACGCGCGTGGTCGACGAGAGCATGCGCGATGTGGCGCCCGGCGAGGTCGGCGAGATCGTCCACCGCTCCCCGCAATTATTGAGCGGCTACTACCGCGACCCCGAGCGCACCGCTGCCGCCTTCGAGGGAGGCTGGTTCCACAGCGGCGACCTCGGCACCATGGACGAGGAAGGTTATATCACCGTGGTCGACCGTATGAAGGACATGATCAAGAGCGGCGGCGAAAACGTGGCCAGCCGCGAGGTGGAGGAAGCGTTGTACCGGATGCCTGGCGTGGCAGAGGCGGCGGTGATAGGCTTGCCGCATCCGGTCTGGATCGAGGCGGTGGTGGCCGTGGTGGTAGCCAAATCCGGCCATGCGCTGGACGAGGCCGAATTGCAGGCGCACTGCAGGAGGCATTTGTCGCCGTTCAAAGTACCACGGCAAGTCATGGTCGTCGACGCGCTGCCGAAAAACGCCAGCGGCAAAGTGCTCAAGCGCGATCTGCGGCAGCGCTACACGACGCAACAGAACTGACCTGCCCTCGGAGCAGAGCGCACGTGAGCTGGATGAATGATCCGGCCCACGTGGCGCCACCGAGTATGCGCATCGGCGGCCGGATTCACATCCCCAGCCCCAGCAGGCGGTCGATCAGTCCCTGGTCAGCCCGCAGTGCTGCGCTATCCCCCGCATGCACGACTTTTCCATGATCGAGCACCACGCAGCGGTTCGAGTGTGCCAGCGCGATGTCGTACTTCTGTTCGACCAGCATGATCGCCAGGTTACCCTCCACGCGCATACGCTCGATTGCCTGCATCAGTTCCAGCACGATGATTGGGGCCAGCCCTTCCACCGGTTCGTCAAGCAGCAAGAGCGAGGGATTGGTCATCAGCGCGCGGCCGATGGCCAGCATCTGCTGCTCGCCGCCGGACAACTGGTTGCCGAAATTGTGTTGGCGTTCGGACAGGCGCGGGAACATGTCATACACCCGCCGCAGGTCCCAGTGCCCAGGGCGCGCCACCACGTTCAGGTTTTCGCGCACCGTCAGCGAGGGAAAGACCTCGCGCTGCTGGGGTACCCAGGCGATGCCCAGATGGTTGCGCCGGTAAGGAGGCAGCGTCTCGACGGGCCGACCGTTGATTTTGATCTCACCCCCATGGTGGGTAGTCAGGCCCATGATGGTTTCGAGGAGCGTGGTTTTGCCGACGCCGTTGCGGCCGACCACAACCAGGGTTTCGCCCGCCGCCACCGACAGTGTCACGCCATGCAGCACCCGCGCCGCGCCATAGCCTGCTGCGAGCATACTCAATTGCAGCAGGGGCTCCGCGATGGCGCGGCCGGCATCGGGTGGTGCCATGCGCACGTGAGATGGGAAGAGTTCAGTGTCCAAGATAGGCCTTTCGCGCAAGATCGTTGCTACGAACCTCGGTGGGAGTACCTTCGGCGATCACATCGCCTCCAGCAAACACGGATACCCGGTCGGCGTAGCGGAAGACGAGGTTCATGTCATGTTCGATGAACAGCAATGTGGTGCCGGCCGTGAGGGTGGCCAACTGTTCGAACAGCGCGTGCCCTTGTGCAGTCGACAGGCCCGCAGCCGGTTCGTCCAGCAGCAGCACCTGCGGCCGCAGGGCATACGCCAGCGCCACCTCGAGCAGTCGCTGCTGCCCATACGACAGCAAGCCCGTGGGCCGGCGCGCCTCGCTTGCCAGGCCGAAGCGCTCGAGCAGCGACCAGGCTTCCTCGATTTGCCGTGGCCGACGCGCGAGCGAGCGCAGCGACAGGCCGCCAAGATGTTCGCGCTGGCACAGTGCCAGTACTGCAGCTTCTAGTGGAGGCAGTGCGGGAAACAGCGTATTGAGCTGGAAGGTTCGCACAAGCCCGCCTTGCACGCGCTGCTGCGGCGTCGCATGCGTGATGTCGCGCCCGTCCAGCACTACCCTGCCACCGCTGGGGCGAAGCAAACCGGTCAGCAAATGCACGAACGTGCTCTTGCCGGCGCCGTTGGGGCCGACGATGGCGTGGCGATATCCGGCCTGCAGTGAAAAGTCGAGGTTCTTGAAGATGCTCAGGCCGCCGAACGCCATGCGCAATCCCTCGGTTCGTAATATCGCTCCTGGCGTCATACAGCCTCCCCGCGCCGGCTGGCCAATAGCTTGTCCAGCGTGTTCAAAATACCTTGGCGGAAGAAGGTGACAATGAATACCAGCAGCAGTCCGATCCAGAAATACCAGTAGATCGGATCGAGCGCGGCCACCGTATCGTGCAATAACACGAACACCAGTGCGCCGATGAACCCGCCGTACAGCCGGCCGAGGCCGCCGATCACCAGCATCGTCAGCACATCGGCCGAGCGCTGGAAGGCCAGCACTTCCGGGGCCACGAATTGCGTGGTCTGGGTCAACAGCGCACCGGCGATGCCGGCGCCGGCAGCCGACAGGCCGAAGGCGAGGATGGCGTCGCGTTCTATCGGTGCCCCCAGGGTCAGCATACGGAGCGGGTTCTCGCGCGCGCCGCGCAAGGCCAGGCCGAATGGCGAGCGCACCAGCGCACGCGCCAGCACCAGCAGCACGAAGGCTACCGTCAGCACATACCAGTAAGCAGTGTGGCCATACATGTCGAAGCGGAAAAGCCCAAGTACCGGGGCAAGTGCCACACCTTGCAAGCCGTCGTCGCCACCGGTGATATCGGTTGCGCGCTGGGCTGCGTCGTAGAGCATCATGTTCAGTCCCAGCGTGACCATCAGCAGCGCCACGCCATGCAGCCCACGTACGATGCGACCCGTCAGCAGCCCTGTCAGGCCAGCAGTGATACCGGCCAGCAGCAGGCCGCTGAGCGGTTCGGTCCAGCCAAATTTTGCCAGGAAGCCGGCCGCATAGGCGCCAATCCCGAAGAATGCGGCATGGCCGAGAGAGGCAATGCCCCGGTAGCCTAGAATCAGATCGAGCGACATGGCGAACAGGCCCCACACCAGGATGTGGGTCAGTAGTGGCAGATTGGTACCCGGAATGAAGTAAGCCGCCGCCCAGGCCAGCCAGAAAGCGATTTCCCACCGGTTCCAGCGAGTGCTGGGCTGAAAATAGCTGTGCTCGTGCGGCGTCATGGCATCCCTTTTCGTTGCAGCAGGCCGTTCGGCCGCCACAGCATGATAACTACGGTAATCAGGTAGAGCAGCGAACTGCCGGCCTGGGGCATATAGTATTTTCCAGCGACGTCCACAATGCCGATCAGCACCGAGGCCAGCAAGGTGCCGATGACAGTGCCGGTGCCGCCCAGTGACACCACGATGAGCACGTAGACCAGGTAGCGCAGCGGGAAATTGGGGTCGATCACCAGTTGAGTGACAGCCAGTCCGCCCCCCAGGCCGGCCAGTCCACCACCCACCGCAAACGTCAGCGCAAATACCATGCTGGTGTTCAGTCCGCAGGCGCCAGCCGCGCGCGGGTTGTCGACGCAGGCCCGCACCATGGCGCCGAAACGGGTACGCTCCAGGCCGAGGAACAGCGCCAGCGCCAGCGTCGCTCCGGCGCCGACCAGGAACAGGCGCGACCGGTCCAGCATCAAACCCAGCAGCGGCACCTGGCCGGAGAGCCAGTCCGGCACCTGCATGGGTCGGAACGACGGCCCGAACAGATACGCGGCGCCAGCCACCGACATGAACAGCAAGCCGATGGTCAACAGCACCTGCGTCAGGTCGTCTGCGCCATAGAAATGCCGGAACACCCAGCGCTCGAGCAACATCGTCAACAGTGCCACCAGCACAAAGCAGAGCGGTAGCGTGGCCAGATAGGGCAAGCCGAAATGCGGCATGGCGACCACTACCAGATAGCCGCCGGTCATCGCCAGGCTCACCTGCGCCAGATTAACAAACCGCATCATCCCCATGGTGAGTGCGAGTCCAACGGCCATGGAGAACAGCAAGACGCCGTAGGCCAGTCCGTTGAACAGCATGGTTGCGATCACGGCCATGAGGCGCCCCCGCCTGCGGAGCTTTGCCGGGCTCTCTTATTTGGCGGACGCATCACGCAGCTCCTCGATCTCGATGTTCTGCAGGACGCCATCGCGGCGTTCCACGCGTCGGATATATACGCTCTGGTTAATGTCGCCGGTCGCGGCGT
>Ga0308170_10003651_pt1 | contig 12468 bp, 19 predicted proteins | sample PhyBR2_2_FD_202136 | JGI IMG/M metagenome (GOLD analysis project Ga0308170, IMG submission 202136) | Phyllosphere microbial communities from UC Gill Tract Community Farm, Albany, California, United States - DLSLSB.R2 | ecosystem: Host-associated > Plants > Phyllosphere > Unclassified | place... | reverse complement strand
AAGACTGGGATCGGGTTCTCGAGTCCATCTGCCTTCAGAACTGCAACCAGTGCTGCTCGGATCTGATCCTCGCGCTCGCTGTCATCGAAGCTCCCGTCTCCAAGTGTTTCGGCGAGGTAGACTTGAGAGCCCATGTGGTCGGGGTGATTGGCCCGGAAAGTTCCATGGCGGAGCCGAAGGTAGCCTACCTGGCGACTGTCGATAAAGGCCTCGTACTGCTCAGGCATGGCGTAGGAAGTGCGCTTGAGCTCGAGGATTACCTCAGTACCTTCGAACCCTTGGGCCTCGTCCGCTGCGAGCACTCCGGCATCCTCGAGGTAGCTAAGAAGCTCGTCCACCTTGAGCTGACCGGGGATGTGGCTTTCTCCCAGGGCGACCACGAGGTTGGTGGCTCGAAGCCCTTCGATGAGAGCGCTCCGGGCTCGATCTCGTACTGTCTGCTCTTCCATCTGCAGTTCCTTCTGTGATCGGACTGGGTTCATCCTATCGAGTGCGCTCGACGATGAGCTCGTAGCTCTCAGGGTCGATGCTGAGGAGCATGGTCTCGCCGTTCTCCATGCCGGAGACCTCGAGCTTCCGGCCCGGGCTGAAGAGGAAGCTGCTTGGGTAGCCACTATGGTTGGTCTGCTTCCGGATGGTGACCTCGTAGAGCCTCTTCTCCTCCCTGTGACCCTGGATGCGGAAGATGATGGGCTTGCTGGCGCTGAGGATGTCCGTGCGGATCACCGAGCCGTTGGAGGTGTGCTCGATCGTGGTGAACTTCAGGGTGGGATCACCCTGAAGCTTGAACTCTTCGCCACGGACCTCGCCGAGACTGCGGAGAGCGGCGAACCGATCGAGGTTCTCGTCCTCCATGAGCTCAGCCAGAGTGTCCATGAAGGTCAGAGCCTTCCGAGTGGGGATGACATTCCAACGATCTGCGAGCACCCGAACGGTGCTCAGCGCAGCGTCCCAGGCCTCGTTCACGCTGTCGTAGCTGCTCTTGATGGTCTGGTAGGTGGCGTTGATGTCGGACTCGAGCTTCAGCAGTGCCTGCTCATTGGTGGGATCATACATAGGTCTCACCTTACACGGCTGACTACAGCTGCGCAACTGTCTGTGGAAAGAGTTGCGGATTTGCCTATCCTTGTGTACAGTTCCTCCCATGCGTAGGATCACCACCACCGACCAGGACCTCCTCCTCGAGGTCTCGCCTTGCACCAATGACGAGGTCGATGATTTCACAACCAGCGACTGCTGGAAGCTCGCCAAAGAGCTCCACCTCCGAGGCGTCGGCAAGCTCATCGCTGCGGTTGAGAGCCGGGATACTGACTGGTGGTGCCACATGGCTGTTGAGCTCGAGGATGGCAAGATCCTCGATGCCCACGGGCTCCAGACTCGCAAGCAGTTCCTCGCCCGCTGGCGCCCCTGGCTCACCCAGAGCGATGCCACCGTGGCCTTCTACGATCCCACAGAGGAAACTCACTGGGAGGAGCTGATCGGAGATCAGGACACCAGGCTCACCGACGACGAGGAAGTGGCCGCGATGGCCGATAAGCTCACCGAGTGGTACGAGGACCTCTAGGCGCTGATCGAACTAGCTCTCTTCAGCACCGCGCTGGAGTAGATTCCAGCTAGCTTTGCCCCGTCCTTCGCGAATCCGCTGGTGAAAGAATCAGCGATGGCGATCTGCTCATCCTGAGGGAGCTGAATGAAGCTTGAGGCCTCTCTTCGAGCTAGCTCAGAACGAAGGTGCTTCTGGAAGCTACGCTCCTTGCTGAGAGTGTTCTTCAGATAGCTTGGGGCCAGGCCGGTCTCTTGCAGCTCATTGGGGATTGACTCGATGAGCTTGAGGTCAGCTTCCAGCAGTGGCTTCAAAAGACCGTCCTTGAGATAGGTTTTGTAGGAGGGGAGCTGAGCTGCATAGTCGATGATCGCCTTCTCACCTGAACCTGCGGCCATGAGGGTAAGGATACCCTTGGTCTTACTGAACGAAGTGTCAAGTGTCTTGGTGCCCTCAGAGCTCGGCCGCGCAAGATCGGCTTCGAAAGCATACTGAACAACCAGCATGAAAGCATCGAGCGAAACGATTGGGCTGGGGCTCGAGATCTTACCTTCACCATAGAGTTCATCGGTAACTGTCTGGATGTTGAGCACAGCTGTCTTCTCGCTGCTTGAGACCTTTTTGGAGGGGTCGGTCACTCGCTTCTCGAGATCAGCTCGGATCGAATCGAAGTAGGCAGCTGAAGGGCTCCCGTCTCGAAGGGACTCTCTACTGCTAACTCGAATGGCTCGAACTCTCTTTAGCCCGTTGGTGGTCTCTCGCTTCACCGTGGCATCGATGAATGTCCCCATCGCGCCTCTGATCTCGCTTTCGGGAGCATTGGAAAGCGCAAGGTTCAGGGAGATCTTCTGAAGCTTCTTGTAGCCCTTGCGATAGGCCTTAGAGAATGTGTGACGGAATTCCTTAAAGGCTTCCTCTGAGAGATAGGCCCGGCCCGATTCCAGAAGTGATCGGTGGTAGTCAAAGGGACTATCCCCGCTCTTGGTTTGGTTGCAGTTCTTGCAGATCGGGCACATGTTTCCATCGACCGTGAGTCCCAGGAAATAGACAGGGATCAGATGGTCCCACTGGGTGATTACAGCATCGTTTAGGATCCAGCGACCGTCTTCCTTGAGAAGAATTTGCTCTCCACAGAATGGGTCTCGACCGCCGGTCAACCTACCGAGAAGCTCTACAGCAAAGTTGGGATCGAAGTGTTCAGCGCTGTCAGCAATGTCTCTCTTTGTGAGCTTGTTGAAGCTGTAGTTACACTCGATGTTTCCGGCGGGAAGCGTTTCTCCTGCCGCTCTTGCTTCTGCGAAGCTGATCGGGGTGATCTCCATGGTGTCTCCGTTTGGTCCCGTTGGCATGGTGGTTCGAACACTGTGGTATCGAACCTTGTGCGGTTGTCATGCCGCTCTTGGTTCGTTTTCGATGCGCCGGTCATTGTCATACCAACGATGAGCCGCGAAATTGCGACCCTCACAGTACCTATCGGCCCAGTTCGACGGTAGCTCACCCGGGCTGCAGAAAGATCGACGAGTGTAAGCGAAGCCTAGAGCCTGGCTCGCTTTCCAGCCTCGAGCCGGCGCTTCTCGACCCGCTTCCTGACTGCTCTCAGGATGACCACAGGTGCGCCCACGAGGAAGAGGGTCGTGCCGACTACACCGAGGATGGAGTTCTGAACCAAGTTACGGACCACATGGGATCGAGCCTGATCGTCCTTGATACCAGGATCGAGGTAGGGCTTCGCGGGGTCATACATCACCGTGAGCTTCTCACCGATGGCGAACTCATTGGTGCTCTTGGAGGAGTAATCTCGAAGCCGGGCACTCTGGTCCTGGCCGTCGATCTGGAACTTGACCACGGGAATGTACTCATACCAGGAGCTCCTGCGACCCGTGTGGTGCACCGAATCGACTCGCTCGACCACAGCGCTGGCTGTGATGCCGTAGGCGCGAAGATCACTGTCACGCTGGTAGATGCGGATAGCCGAGGGTAGTGAAATCAGCACAGCTATGAGAAGAAAGGCACCCACGAACATGAACGCCTTGGGGTAGATGTCCTGAAAAACGGGGAAGCGTGGATCTCCAGGCTTAGGCTGCTTCACTCTCTCGCCCATTCCAGTCCCTTCGATTGAGCTACAGGTCCACACTATCGAATGTAGCCCCATCAGAAGGCAGTAGCTGGCAGCCTGCGTTACTTGAAGTCGCTAGCGCTACAATGACCAAGGGAGTAGCTAAAGGCGCCTTAGCAAGGCGCTGAGCGATTCAGTGCCTCGAAGCGAAGCATCGGCCTTCAGCAAAAGAACTGAGCGCCGAAGAGCAGCTTCTCACATCGATGTGCGAAGATCTACCCTCCGGCGCTCAGAGTGCGAGCTACTGTGAGTCAGCTACCCTTGGCCATGTTGCGGCCGGTGTCCTTGTTGATCTTGTGCTCTGCGGCGTCGTGGAGATCGAAGCCGTACTTCTCAGAGACGCCGATCACACAGAAGAGCACATCCGCAGCCTCTTCCTTCAGGTGCTGGAGGTTCTTACCACTCGGATCGGCTTCATAGGCGGCCACTGCCTCGATGAGCTCCCGGGACTCTTCCTTGAGCTTGCTGACCTTGGCGTAGCGAGTCCAACGCACGCCCCGGAGCTTCACATAGCGATGCAGGTAGCCGTTGAGCTTCCGGCTGCGCAGCTTGAGCAACGGAAAGCCCTTCTTCTTTGCGGCCATGGGTGTCAGTCCCTCGGAGAGAAAGTACGGTGGATGGGTGGTGAGATGTCCATGCTAACCACCCACCCGGGGGCTGTCAACTCCTAGGCTGAGACCGGCACTCGCTTCAGGGGAATAGCACCCTGGCGGAACTCTGCCACCAGTGGGCAGACGAAGGGGTCCAGGCGAGTGGAGAGTCCGATGCTGTTGAGGTAGCCGATGACCTCGCCAAAGCCCTTGAAGAGATCCATCTCCCTGTAGGCGATGCCCTTCTCCCGGCAAAAGTCTTGAACCATTGGTCGAACCTTTGCGAGTTGAGGTCGAGACATCGAGGGGAAGAGGTGGTGCTCGATCTGGTAGTTGAGTCCACCCATGAGCACATCCTTCAAAGGGCTCGGAGTGATGTTCCGAGAAGTCAGGATCTGGCGCTCTAGGAAGCCTATCCTGGAGCTCTTCTCAACCAGCGGCATGCCGATGTGGTTCACCGCGAATGCTGTGCCGAGGAAGAAACCAAAGGACAGCATGTAGATCATCCAGGCGATGGGTGCAACCCAGAGGGGGAGGAAGATCAGGTAGACTGCGATGGGAGTGAGAAGCCGAACCACGAGCATGGCGCCCTCGAGGAAGCGATGCTCAGCTCCTCGGCCGCTTCTCCGGCCGAGGCTTTTGAAGGAGTCAAGGAGTAGGTCGAAGCTCGTCAGGAATACGAGGATCGGGAAGAGCCAGCCCTGATTGCGAGTCAGCATGCGCTCAGCCGAAGGCTTCTCATACTTCTGCTCGGTGGAGAAGGCCAAAACTCGGAGCTTGATGTCAGGATCGCCGTCAATCATGTTGGGCTTACCGTGGTGGCGATTGTGCTTCTGAAGCCAGAACCCGTAGGAAAGACCCGCGAAGAGGTTTGCCATGACCATACCTACCCAGGTATTGGCTCGATTGCTCTCGAAGACCTGATTGTGGGCAAGCTCGTGAGCGATGAAGGCGTACTGGGCTGTGAGTATCCCCTGGAAGACGATCAATGGCAGGACGAAGAGCGCCGCGGGTCCTGAGAGTGTGAGCCCTAGGAAGATGATGCCTGCCCATGTTGCCAGGGAGAGCAGAGTGATGATGACGAAGGATCGGATGTAGAAGGAAGGTGTCTTCGTGAGGAGACCTTCGGTCTTTACGCGAGCCAAGAGCTCACTGTAGACTGAGAGGTTCTTTGCTGCCAAGGGAGGGGCTCCAGATTCATTGAGTGTAGACAGCCTACTATCGGCTGCTGTGAGGGCTAGAACCCTCTCGAGGCCTCAGAACCCTGAGACCATGCCCATGACGAGGGCGGCAAGCGCGAGCGCTGCCATGAAGACCACAAGGGAGCGAGGTGCTCCGCCGATACGCTTCTTGGCCATGGTGAACCTACTTTCTCGGACGGGATGCCCGGCTAACATCTGGTTGGTGATCGATGGATCAGGTGAAGTAATAGAAGCCTGAACCTGTGGAACCATCGGGGGACCAGCCGAGCTCCTCGAGCCGCTGGAGCTGAGCTTGAGTACAGTCATCGGGCGAGACGCCTCCGTAGATCGTGTCGTGCTCTGCGGCGAAGTAGTGGTCGCTGCTGTCGCCGCCCGTGGAGGCGATCACGGACCGGAAGATGTTGAGCGCCTCGATGAAGCGATCGTAGTCCCCGGACTTGGCGAGCGGAGGGAGCTCATCGACTTCCTCCCGGTAGATGTCCCAGCCGTTGGCGTTGAGAGTGACCTGATCGATGTTGCCGGGGAACTCGCCAGCGAGGACCTCGATCCGGCCGATCTGAACGGCCGAGAGAGCGCCAGCAGCGCCCTCGAAGTCTCGAAGGAGGATACCCGAGAGCCGGATGGTGCCCTTGATGGCGATGACTGAAGTGCCTGCCGAGGCGAGGTCGAAGAACTGTGCGCTCATGGTGAGACCTTTCTGAAAAGTGAAGATTGAAAGCGGAAGTGGTGGCTGTGTTACCAGCCGTAGCGACCGTAGGCCGGACGGCGGGTGGGTGCGGGTCGACCGAAGCTGTGGACACGCTTGTGGAACTTGTCAGTCTTGAGATTGTAGACCTGCTTGCCTTCGAGCTTGAGCCAGTCGCCCTCGATGGTGGGGACACCTCGAAGATCGTAGTTCATGCCCAGACGCGAGTAGGCCTCGTCGTCGCCCTTGACGGTGGCAACCATGGTGTCGAAGCGACCGATCCCGTCGATTTTCTCCCGGGTCCACTCGGCCTGGAGGACTTTGAAGTGCTCCCGGTTCTTCCGGAGAAACTCCCTGCGCTCGTGCTTCGCCTTCTCCTCCGGGTGGGCGTGGAAGAAGGCGAGCTGGTCGAGCTCCCCGCACTCCTTCGAGTCGTGCTTGTAGTAGAGAGTCGCGCTTCCACCGGGGTTGGTGCCCATGGGAACCCAGCGGTCAGCTTCAGCCTCGGTGAGGAAGCCGGTGCGAGCATAGTCGAAGCTGTCGAAGTCGAACTCATCTCCCCACTCGGAGTCATAGTCATCGTTATCCCAGCCATCCATGGAAATCCGGTGGTAGTAGCCCCGGTTCCAGGTGCCGTTCTTGGATTCCCAGACGACATTTTCCCAGTGGTAGGACATGGGGACGAACTCCTTCGAGCGATGGATGTGGTGCGGCGAGATCAACCATACACCCTGAAGGCAGCCTGCGCAACGGCAAAGAGCCCGGCCGCCGAAGCGGTCGAGCTCTCTGTCAAGAGTTGGGGCTTAGAAGTGCGACTTCGGCACCGCGTAGATGTCTCCGAAGATGCCAAGGACCTTGCCGTTGGAGACCGAGCGGAAGGTCTTGTGGATGACCAGATCCAGGCCGAAGAAGTCCAGCTGATCCTTGAGCACAGCGACATTGGAGAGTCGGAAGGACTGACGGATTCGAACTCGCCCGGAGCGAGATCCCATCACCGAAGCCTGGAGTCGCTCGTTGACGGCCACCTGATAGCGGCGACCTGCCACGATGCGGTGGTTGGCGAGCACCGGCGGAAGGTCCTCGGCGTCGATCTCGTCGTGGATGTAGGTGTAGTTCTGACGCGGCCGCCGGGCCTTCTTCGTCGGAACATCGCCGGTGTGCTCCGGCGCACCGAGTCCCTTGCCGAGGATCTTCTCAAGGTCCCCGTGGTCGAGGAGCTCCATGATCTTCGACTGGAAGGTCTTCGTGCTCAGGTCGAGCTCCACCGAGGCGCCAGCGTAGTCCCCGGAGGTGACACGGAGTTCGATGGTGTGGATGTGCTTCGGATCGATGATCTCGCCGGTGATGTCGTCAACGGTAACGGTCTTGGTGGTCAAGAGAAGTTCTCCTTGAAGTGGAGGTGGCGCTGAGAGCCGCCCTGTGGTGTTCGGTTGGATCGAACCTATACCACGAAAGCTCTCAGCGCAACCACTTCAGTCAAACTGCTCAGAGATGTACTCCCGGGAGAATGCCTCGAGCCGCTCCCGGCCGACCTCGGGGAAGCTCAGCTCCAGCCGTTCCGTGAATTCCTCGATGGCTTCTCGGAGCTCCGGGTTGCGGATCTCCGGCACATCGAGCTCGAGGTCAAGCTTCTCGGAGAACTGGAACATGCTGAGCTCACTGTTCCGCCAGCCGCTGAACATGTAGGGGTAGGGCCACCACTGTCCAGTCTCATCGAGCTGCACGAGCTCCTCACCGATGACCGGATGAGTCGCCCGATAGACGCCCACCTCTGTGGGGAGCTCAAAGCGCTCAGGCTCCTGCTGAACTCGGGGTCGAGCATGCTGCGCCAGGATGGCCTCAACCTCTGCGGCCAGACCGGTCTTCTCGGGAAGGCAGCGTGTCTCGTTGCGTTCGGTCATCGCTTCTCTCCTTCGATGTTGTTGCGATCCTCCAGGGCGATGAGCTCCTCGAGGAGTCGCAGGGGAACATACTCGTACTCGTTGAGGAGGAGAAGGTCCGGGTCCGTGAGATCGTACCACTCAGAGCGAAGCTCCTCGATGCGGTTCTCGTAGTTCGAGAGATCCTTGAGCCCAGGTTCGACAGAGAGGAGCTTAAAGTTCAGGGTCTCACTGTCTCCATGGTTGCGAAAGATCTTGGTCAGTGCGAAGAGTCGAGCTGAAATGAGCTGGAAGTGATTAGCCATGAGCGAAACCTACACCGTTGTCGAGCGGCTGTCAACGGCAGCGACTCGCTCAAACCAGTCCACCATCTTGAGGAGCTCATCCTTGGTGAGCCCGCTGCGGGAGTCGGTGGTGATGATCAGCGAGGGAGCCTCGGTGTGCTCCTCCACAAACTCCCGCCAGAAGAGAGGTGCCTTGTCATCGATCCATACGAATGGCCGGGGATTGCGGCGCTGATCCTCGATGATGTGAAGAGCCTTCCACTCTGTCCATTCCTTGCTGTCCTTGGCGGCGTGGTTGAGAGCTGCCGGAGCGTGGTCGCTGTGGGCGAAGGCCATGCCACTGGCCGCGCGCTTGATCAGCGAGTGCTCGTTCCAGGTAGTGAGCCAGACGAATACGAAGCCAGTGAGCTGCAGGAACTCGGTGAGGAGCTCCAGGATTTCCCGATTCCAGGCGACGGTGGTCTCTTCCCGAAAGAACTTGGAGCCAGCTGTGGGAACCTTCACGAAGGAGAGCCCATCTCGCTTGGGGATGTTGTAGACTCCATCGAAGTCAGAGTAGATCACTCCGGGAATTGCCATCAGCTGTTGTCCTTGTCTGCGAAGAGGGTCTGATCCACACGGATCTTAGAGCCAGTGGCGCTGATGCAAACCACACGCTTGCCGGTGATCCAGCAGGCCGTGTAGTCGACACCTCGGTGGCTGTAGGTCGTACGGCCCAGGGTGATCGAGAAGGGCTTTCCCGAAAGGTCCTTCAGGGTAACCTGCTTCAGGGGCACCCGATTGGTGCCGTAGTTGGGGTGGAGGAGATCCACCGGGAGATTGTAGGTGCTTCCCAGGGCGCTCCTACCAACGCACTTGGTCCGGCGCACATCCACGATGCGAAGCTTGCCGACACCCGACTGCACATCGAATTCCTCGCCGAGGCGAATCTTGACGGGACCGTAGTTGGTCTTGACGATCTTGAGCTCACCCTTTCGATCCTCGAAGACGAAGTCCTGCTTGGCCTGTGGCTTTGCTCCGAGCTCTCGAGCCATGGCCCTCCAAAGAGGTCCGTGGGAGGCCCTCTCGTTCGCGGTGAGAGCATGAGCGACCTCATGGAGCGCAGTGTCCAGAGCTTCTTCCCAGCTGTTGAGGAGCACTCGACGGGAGATACAGATCTCTTTCTTAGAGTATTCGCAGTAGCCCATGCTGCCAGTCTGTCGACCGAAGATTACGGTCCAGCCGAATGCTCCATGATCCCGAAGCGTGTCGAGGATGAGCACCTGAAGACGCTTCTCATCGGGGCTCTTGGCAGCCCAGTAGATGCCTCTCTTCGAGTGTCCGGTGGTGTCCATGAAAGAACCATACACCGATCGGTCTATCCGCGCAACCGGACCCTGGGCGAGCTCAGAGAACTCGATAGCTTCCATCCTTGGAGCGTTCGAGCTTGTGGCTCTGGACATCGTGGTCCAGCACGCTGATGGTGCGGTTGTCGATGGAGAGCTTGCCCTGGGCGATGAGCTCTGCTGCCACGGATAGACTTGCGCGGCTATCGTGCTTTGGGCCCTCATCGAAATTGAGGAGCGCGACAACGAAGCCGAAGAGTGCGGTGAGGATTCCGAACTGAATGAGATCGCTCTTCTCGAGTCTCTCCGGGCCACCGAACTCGCGCCCTGTCTGCAGCTTCAGCCAGCCTTCGAGCTCTCGCTGAGTCTCCGTGTAGACCCTATCGAGCTTCACGCTGAAGGCTCTGATGATCAGCGCCAGAACGATTGCCGAAAGCATGACGAGGAAGAGTGGAATGAGCGTGGTGCCGAGGGCTCCGGAGATGCGTTCTGAATCCGACTGGCCGAAGGAGTAAGCGACGAGCACGATGAGCGGTAGGAGAATGAGCGCACCCACGACTCCCACGATGGTTCCAACGAGCCAGTTGAACTTGCGAGCGAGTATCACGGCCTCTGGATCGTAGATCGGAAGGAAGCCGCTACCGTCTCCCGGTCGGGCTGGATTCAGGGGGATGTTGTTGCGGAAGTCTGCGATGCTGCCCATCGGTCTCTCTGTTCTAGTGAGCTGTTGAAGTTGAGTCTACGCTATCGACCGAAAGCAGGATCATCAGCCGCCCATAGATCAATTTTGGAGCAATGGAGCTCGACCACGAACTGCCTTCTGAGCGCGCAGCCTAGAGCTCAACAGGAACCGATACTCTAGGCTGCGCCGCAGGTGATAGAAGCTAACTTCTCTGGGAAAGCATGACTCTTGGTAACGATGCGCTGCGGCCCGCTTACAGCTGAAAGTAGGCCGCTCTCAGTCCTCGTCCTCGGTGTAGTAGTCCAAGGGATTGTGACCCGTGGAGCCCACATGCTTCCTGAAGAGCTCGACGAGCTGCGGATCCTCGGAAAGCACCTCGAACTCGTCTTCCTCCAGGGTGCCCTGCACATCGGAGTGCTTTCCGAGGACCTCGCCGAACTCGATGTACTCACCGTAGAGCGCCTCAACCTCGGCCCGGGTAGCCGTGAACACAGACTCGAGCTCGCCGGAGCGACCCACATCCCAGGACCAGCGCCAGAGGATCTCCTCTTCGGCCTGTCGAGCTCGCTTCTCGGTGAGGAGCTCTCGGAGCTCTTCCCGGCGCTTCTCATCTCGATCCTGGAGGCTCAGAGCAACGAGCTCAACGAGCTCGGGGTGGCTGTCCACCGTGGCCGCGAGAAGGTCGGTCAGGGGCTCCAGGGTGAGCTGGAGCCCTCCTCCGTGGATCTCATAGAGAGCTGGATGGCCTCCGATGCCCTCTTCCCGAATCGGCTCAATCAGTGCGAGGATCTCATCCCGTGTGGTCATGTGCATGCTGCTTTCTACAGATCTGTCGAAAAAGGTAGGATTACTGTCGGCGCTCAGCCCTAGTAGCGTTCCCAAGGGCCAGGCTTCCGGCGGCGAACGAGGAACTGGTCGCTATCTGGAGCGATGCTTGCAGTGGCCTGAGCATCCTGAAGGCTATGGAGAGGAGTTGCAGAGCCGGGATCCTCTCCATCATCGAAACGACCTGGGTAGGTGATTCCATACTCCCAGGAAGAGTCGACTGGCTCAAGACGAGCAATCGCCGTGGCCACTGCCTCCACCATCTTGGCGAAGGCGATGTTGTCCGGCCTGTGGTTGAGATCGAGGCGGATCGGGCCCTCGAGGTAGGGCTCTAGCGCCTCCCAGATCAGGTCTTCTGCCCTTCGACTCGGCTCAGTTCTATGGAAACCTGCCTCCAGAATGACATCGGCCTCCGGGTAGTAGGGCTGAAGCTGTTCAGCTCCGTCGGGGAGGCTCTCGGCACCGCCGTAGCCACCGAGGTCTGCCATCACTCGAGTTAGCTCTTCGCGCTCATCGGGTTGCTCAATGGAGGCCATCAGCTCCTCGCCTTCGGATCTTCGAAGAGCTCCCAGGAACCGACGGCGCGGCGCCGAGAAATCACTTCATCGTAGAGACCGTCCGAGAGCTCCACCATCTCCCGGGCATCCTCCAGGGAGTGAGCAGGAGTAGCATGGGGACGCTTGGCTCCTAGCCACTTGCGCTGGCCGAAGCCGTACTCCCACTCTTCCTCGGGAAGCCTCACGAAGCCTTCGGCGAGGATGGCCTCTGCAAGTTTGGCGTAGGGGACGGGATCGTTCTCATCCGGAACGATGCTGCCATTGTTGGCATTGTGGAGGATGCGAGCAAGCTCTTCCCTTTGCTCTTCGTGGCTGCGTTTGCCCATCAGCTGTCCTTCCGGGGCTCATGCTCGCGTTCTGCGCCGTCGCTCTTGTGCCAGAGCTCGTCGAGATTCAGGATCTCTTCGGCCCGATCATCATCTGTGAGACTGTGGTCTGCCTCAAGATTGTGACCGTCTCGATCCCAGTAGAGAGGGCGAGCGGGCTGCGGGAGACCGCCGACAGGGGAGGGCGGGCTGGAGAGTACTCCCGGACGCTGATCAGCGTAGTCCGTCGAGGGAGTGCGTCCCTTGAAGATGTAGCGGAAGAACACTCGGAGGTCCTGCCAGAATGTGGGCTGCTCACCCGGTCCACGGCCACGCCGGTACATGAGGTAGGCACCGAGGCCGATGAGCAAGAAGAGGAAGACGACACCCATCAGTGGTCAACCTCCCGGTCTGGATCGTAGAAAACGAGGGAGGTCTCGAGGACCTCACCGGAGCGACTCAGGTAGCTCGTGC
>Ga0308170_10003649_pt1 | contig 12469 bp, 12 predicted proteins | sample PhyBR2_2_FD_202136 | JGI IMG/M metagenome (GOLD analysis project Ga0308170, IMG submission 202136) | Phyllosphere microbial communities from UC Gill Tract Community Farm, Albany, California, United States - DLSLSB.R2 | ecosystem: Host-associated > Plants > Phyllosphere > Unclassified | place... | reverse complement strand
GCGCCGACTCGGCCGCCACTTCGGTCCAGAACCCGGTGCCGCAGCCCAGTTCCAGCACCGTGTGCCCGGCAAGCACGTTGCCGAGGTGGATGCTCATGTCGTCGATGTCTTCGTCCATGTCCGGCTCGAGGTATTTGTCCTCGAGCGCTTCGCCCAGCAGGGCGTAATATTTTGCAACTTGTTGATTGTTCATGTTTTTCTCTTACAGCGTGTGACGTTACAGCTCGTCGCATTACAGTTCATAGTTTTCGCCGCCGCGCATGGCCGACTCGACCATCTTGCGCGTCAGGCTCGGGGCCAGCAGCTCGATGAAGGTATAAATATAACTGCGCAAATACGCGCCCTGCTTCACCGCCACCCGCGACACGTTCATGCCGAACAAATGGCCGACCGGAATTGCGCGCAGGTTGCGGTCGCGCTCGTTGTCGAAGGCCATGCCGGCGATGATGCCCACGCCCATGCCCAACTCCACATAGGTCTTGATGACGTCGGCGTCGATCGCTTCCAGCAGCACGTCCGGCTTCAGCTCGCGCAGGCTGAACGCATGGTCGATCTTGCTGCGCCCGGCAAAAGCGGCATCATAGGTGATCAGGGGGTAACCGGCAATTTCCTCCAGCGAGACCGCCTTCGAGCGCAATAAATCGTGTTCCGGGGGCACCACGACCACGTGTTCCCACTGGTAGCAAGGCAAGGTCACCAGCCCGTCTATCGACGCGATCGCCTCCGTCGCAATGGCGAGATCGGCCTGGCCGCTCTTGACCATGTCCGCGATCTGCTTCGGGTTGCCCTGCAGCAGCGACAAGCGCACCTTCGGGTATTTCACCATGAAGGCCTGCACCACTTTCGGCAGCATGTAGCGCGCCTGGGTGTGGGTGGTGGCGATGGTGAAACTGCCGCTGTCGTGGGCCGCGTATTCCTTGCCGATGCGTTTCAGGCTTTCGATTTCCTGCATGATCAGCTCGACCGACTCCAGCACCAGGCGGCCCGGCTCGGTCAGCCCGCGGATGCGCTTGCCGTGGCGGGTGAAGATGTCGACGCCGAGCTCTTCCTCGAGCTCGATGATGGCTTTCGACACCCCCGGCTGCGAGGTGAACAAGGCCTTCGCCGCATCGGTCAGGTTGTAGTTCTGGCGCACGGCTTCGCGGACGAAGCGCAGTTGATGAAGGTTCATTCCTGTTTTTCTAGATGTTGTGAAAACGCCAGTCGCTATTTTATGCGAATGCTTATGCCCCTACCGTATATAAGCAAATAAATTGTCAGTCGTTTGGAATAAAGCTGCCTGGGCTTACCATTCGATTCAGATTAGCGGGCCTTCAACCCCGAACACGCCAGGATTTTTACTATGTATCGTTATGATCAGTACGACCATCTCATCGTCCGCGAGCGCATTGCGCAATACCGCGACCAGGTTGCCCGCCGCCTGAACGACGAGCTGACCGAAGAAGAGTTCCTGCCGCTGCGCCTGCAGAACGGCCTCTACATGCAGCGTCACGCCTACATGCTGCGCGTCGCCGTGCCCTACGGCCTGCTGTCGAGCGCCCAGATGCGCATGTTCGCGCACATTGCCCGCAAGTACGATCGCGGCTATGGCCACTTCACGACGCGCCAGAACATCCAGTACAACTGGATCGAGCTGGAGCAGACGCCGGACATCCTGACCGACCTGGCCTCGGTGGAAATGCACGCGATCCAAACTTCGGGCAATTGCATCCGCAACATCACGACCGACGAATTCGCCGGCGTGGCCGCGGACGAGATCATGGATCCGCGTCCCTTCGCCGAGATCCTGCGCCAGTGGAGCACCTTCCACCCCGAATTCATCGCCCTGCCCCGCAAATTCAAGGTGGCCATCAACGGCGCCGTGGAAGACCGCGCCGCGATCGCGATCCACGACATCGGCCTGACCCTGGTCTACAACGAAGCCGGCGAAGTCGGTTTCCGTTTCATGGCTGGTGGCGGCATGGGCCGTACCCCGATCATCGGCAGCGTGATCCGCGAATTCCTGCCATGGCAGCACCTGCTGACCTATACCGAAGCCGTGATGCGCGTGTACAACTCGTACGGCCGCCGCGACAACAAGTACAAGGCCCGCATCAAGATCCTGTTGAAAGCGCTGGGCGTCGAGGAATTCTCGCGCCTGGTCGAAGAGGAATGGGCGGACCTGAAGGATGGTCCGGAGACGCTGTCGCGCGAAGAATACGATCGCGTCGCCGCCTACTTCGAAGCACCCGCCTACGCGCCGCTGGAAGACACCGATCCGGTCCTGGCGCACCCGGACAACAAGGCATTCCGTAACTGGCTCAACCGCAACGTCAAGCCGCACAAGGTGCCGGGCTACGCATCGGTCGTGCTGTCGCTGAAAAAGACCGGCGTGCCGCCCGGCGACGCGACCGCCGAGCAGATCGATTTCGTGGCGGATCTCGCCGACAAGTTCAGCTTCGGCGAACTGCGCGTGACCCACGAGCAGAACCTGGTGCTGGCGGATGTGAAGCAGGCCGACCTGTTCGACGTCTGGACCCTGGCCAAATCGAAGGGCCTGGCGACGCCGAACATCGGTTTGCTGACCGACATCATTTCCTGCCCGGGCGGCGATTTCTGCTCGCTGGCGAATGCGAAATCGATCCCGATCGCGGCGGCCATTGCCGAGCGTTTCGACAACCTCGACTTCCAGCACGACATCGGCGACATCGAACTGAATATCTCGGGCTGCATCAATGCCTGCGGCCACCACCACGTCGGTTCGATCGGCGTGCTGGGCGTCGACAAGGACGGCAGCGAGTGGTACCAGGTGTCGATCGGCGGCGCGCAAGGCAACAACTCTGCGATCGGCAAGATCATCGGCCCGTCGTTTGCCGGCGGCCAGATGCCGGAAGTCGTGGCGCGCCTGCTGCAGGTGTACGTGCAGAACCGTTTCGAAGGCGAACGTTTCGCCGAGACGGCGCAGCGCCTGGGCATCGCGCCATTCAAGGAACACGTGTATGCCACGCCGATCGCGGCGGGCGAACTGGTTGGGGAAGACCATGCTTGAAGTAGTCCACGAACACATCATCCGCGGCCGTGAAGTCGTGGCCGACGACTGGCGCGTGCTGCGCCTGGAAGAAAACGAAGCGCCGGAAAGCGTCGTCGTCCCGGAAGGCAAGGTCATCGTGCCTTTGAGCGTTTGGCTGGCGCAGAAGGAAACCCTGTCGCAACGCGCCGAACTCGGCGTCTGGCTTGCTGCCGACGAGCGCTTCGAAGCCCTGAAGGGCGAGTCCGACCGCTTCGCCGTGATCGCCGTCGACTTCCCGAAGTTCAGCGACGGCCGCGGCTATTCGATCGCCTACAACGTGCGCAAGCGCCTCGGCTACAGCGGCGAACTGCGCGCAATCGGCGACGTGTTGCGCGATCAATTGTTCTCGATGGCGCGCGTCGGCTTCAATGCCTATGCCACCCGCCAGGACCGGTCGATCCATGACGCACTGAAGGGCCTGACCGTGTTTTCCGAAACCTACCAGGCCTCGGTCGACCAGCCGCTGCCGCTGTTCCGCCGCAAGGAACGCGACGTGCCGCTGGAACATAGCGACCTCGGCGCAGGCATCTGAGGACCGGGGCCATGAGCGAACTCGCCACCCGTATTCAAGACACGCAAGCCATCCTGGCGCGCATCGCGGCCGACTTTACGCCGGCCGTGTTCGCCTCGAGCCTGGCGGCGGAAGACATGGTGCTGACCGACCTGATCCTGCGTGCGAAGCTGCCGATCGGCATCTTCTCGCTGGAAACCGGCCGCCTGCCCAAGGAAACCCTGGCGGTGCTGGACGCGGTGAAGGCGACCTATGGCTATGAGGTCGCCCTGTTCCGTCCGAACCCTGACGCGGTCAACCGTTATGTCACGCAAAACGGCCTGAATGCGTTCTACGACAGCGTCGAGATGCGGCGCGAGTGCTGCCGCATCCGCAAGGTCGAGCCGCTCGGGCATGCGCTCGCCGGCAAGAAAGCCTGGATCACGGGCCAGCGCCGCGCACAGTCGGCCACGCGGTCGGATTTATCGGTGCAGGAAGACGATCCGGCGCACGGCATGGCCAAATTCAATCCGCTGGCGGACTGGAGCGAGGCCGAAGTCTGGGAATACATCCGCGCCAACAATGTCCCTTACAACGCCCTGCACGACCGCGGCTACCCCTCGATCGGCTGCGAGCCCTGCACCCGCGCCATCCAGCCGGGCGAGGACGTCCGCGCCGGACGCTGGTGGTGGGAAAACGCCGACTCGAAGGAATGCGGCCTGCACGTCGTCGACGGCAAACTCATTCGCATCAAATCCGTGGCTGCTTGAGCCACATAAAGAACACAAGGCAACTCATGACGAACCTCCTGGACAACGCCGGCATCCTTGCCACGGTGAACGCGCGCCATCTCGACGCCCTCGAATCGGAAGCGATCCACATCCTGCGCGAAGTGGCCGCCGAATGCACGAATCCGGCCCTGCTGTTCTCGGGCGGCAAGGACTCGGTCGTCCTGCTGCGCCTGGCCGAAAAGGCTTTCCGCCCGGGTAAATTCCCTTTCCCGCTGGTGCACATCGATACCGGCCACAATTTCGACGAAGTGATCGCCTTCCGCGACGCCAAGGTCGCGGAACTGGGCGAGCGCCTGATCGTCGGCTCGGTCGAGGACTCGATCAAGAAGGGCACGGTACGCCTGCGTAACCCGGCCACCGATTCGCGCAACGCCGCGCAAGCCGTGACCCTGCTGGAGACGATCGCCGAGCACGGCTTCGATGCCTGCATCGGCGGCGCCCGCCGCGACGAAGAGAAGGCACGCGCCAAGGAGCGCATCTTCTCCTTCCGCGACGAATTCGGCCAGTGGGACCCGAAAGCCCAGCGCCCGGAACTGTGGGACCTGTATAACACCCGCGTCCACCCGGGCGAAAACATGCGCGTGTTCCCGATCTCGAACTGGACCGAGCTGGACGTGTGGCAGTACATCGCCCGCGAAAAGCTGGCCCTGCCGTCGATCTATTTCGCGCACCAGCGCGAAGTGATCCCGCGTAACGGCCTGCTGGTGCCGCTGACCCCGATCACGCCGCCAAAAGAAGGCGAAACGGTCGAAACGCAAACCGTGCGCTTCCGGACCGTGGGCGACATCAGCTGCACCTGTCCGGTTTCGTCTGACGCGAGTACGGTCGAGGCGATCATCGCCGAGACGGCCGTCACCCAAGTCACCGAACGCGGCGCCACCCGGATGGACGACCAGACCTCCGAAGCATCGATGGAAAAACGCAAGAAGCAAGGATATTTCTGATGAACGCCCTGAACGATAAACTGACCCAGCACAGCCTGCTGCGCTTCATCACGGCCGGCTCCGTCGACGACGGCAAGAGCACCCTGATCGGCCGCCTGCTGTTCGACAGCAAGGGCATTTTCGCCGACCAGCTGGCCGCCGTCTCGCGCTCGAAGCACAAGCGCACCGTGGGCGACACGATCGACCTGTCGCTGCTGACCGACGGCCTGGAAGCCGAGCGCGAACAGGGCATCACGATCGACGTGGCTTATCGCTATTTCGCCACGCCGAAGCGCAAGTTCATCATCGCCGACACCCCGGGCCACGAGCAGTACACCCGCAATATGGTGACCGGCGCCTCGACGGCCGACGCCGTGATCATCCTGGTCGACGTCTCGAAAGTGAAGCTGCGCGAAGACGGCGGCGTGGACCTGCTCATCCAGACCAAACGCCATTCGACGCTCGCCCACCTGCTGCAGATCGAACACGTGATCGTCGCGGTCAACAAGATGGACCTCGTCAACTACGACCAGGTGACCTATGAGCGCATCGTCGCCGCCTACCAGGAATTCGCGAACTCGCTGGGCCTGAAGGACGTCACCGCGATTCCGCTGTCGGCCCTGGCCGGCGACAACGTGGTCGACCGCTCCGACAACATGGACTGGTACACCGGTCCCACCCTGATCGAGCTGCTCGAGTCGGTCTCGGTCTACGACGAAGCGCACGATGCGCCCTTCCGCTTCCCGGTGCAACTGGTCGCCCGCCACAACGGCCACGAGGCCAACGACTTCCGCGGCTACATGGGCCGCATCGAGTCGGGCAGCGTCGCGGTCGGCGACAAGCTGACCGTACAGCCTTCGGGACAAAGCGCGACGGTCAAGGAAATCCTGACTTTCGACGGCTCGAAGGACACCGCCGCCGCAGGCCAGTCGGTCACGCTGCTGCTCGAGGAATACCTCGACATCTCGCGCGGCGATACGCTCTCGGGCGCCAATGCACCGGCAACCCTGCTCAAGCAGGTCGTGGCCGACGTGTGCTGGATGTCGGACGAGCCGCTCGACGCGCGCCGCAAGTACTGGATCAAGCATGGCACGCGCCAGACCGCTGCGAAAGTGACGAAGGTCGAGTCCATCCTCGACATCAACACCCAGCAGCGCAAGGTGGTCGACAACCCTGCCGAAGGCCTGAAGCTGAACGACATCGCGCGCATCAACCTGAACGTGCAGCAGCCTTTGGTGGCCGACGCCTATGCCGATATCCGCGCCACCGGCGCCTTTATCCTGATCGATGAAGTCACGCACCAGACCGTTGCTGCGGGTATGATTCGCCTCAGCGAATAAGACAGGAGCGGCGCATGGCCTTGCTGGAAAACCACGCACCTGGGCGATCCGGCGCACGCGCCGGCAAGGTGTACCTGGTCGGCGCCGGCCCCGGCGCCGCCGACCTGATCACCGTGCGCGGCGCGCGCCTCTTGGCGCAAGCGGACGTCGTCCTCTACGACGCATTGGTGACGCCCGAAATGCTGGCCCTCTGCGGGCAAGCCGAGCTGATTTCGGTCGGCAAGCGCTCGGGCCAGCGCTCGACCGCGCAGGAGGCGATCAACACCCTGCTGGTCGACTGTGCTTTCAAATTCGCCAGCGTGGTGCGCCTGAAGGGCGGCGATCCGATGCTGTTCGGACGCGCCGACGAAGAGTTGCGCGCCCTGGAAGCGGAGGGGATCGCCGTCGAGATCGTGCCTGGCATTACCACCGCGCTGGCCGCGGCGGCCACCACCAAACAGCCACTGACCAAGCGCGGCGTCGCCCGCAGCGTCGCCTTTTTCACCTCCAGCACCGGGCCGGACCAGCCGGAACACCCCGCCCTACCCCACACCGACACGATGGTCCAGTACATGGGCGGACGCGAAGCCGCGGCCACCGCCGAGCGTTTGCTGGCGCAGGGGCGGCGTTCCGATACGCCGGTGGTGGTGGTGGAAAACTGCAGCCGCGTCGACGAGCGCATCGCGCGCCTGACGCTGGCCGACCTTGCGCGCGGCCTGGAGGCAGCGCATGGGCCGGTGCTGGTGATGATCGGCGAGGCCTTGCGCCTGCGCGCGCATCAGCCGGCGCTTGCCGCGCAGGCCGACGCGGCACAGGGCGCCTGAGCCGGGCGACTTGCTTCAAACCCTGGCGCGCCCGTAGCGGCGCCCTGCCACCTAGCCCGGGATATGCGTCCGCGCGCCGTCGTATTCTTCGATTTGGCGCAGCAGCCGGTCGGCCGCCGCGTGGGTATCCGCATTGACCCGGTTCAGGCGCGCGATCGCCGCTTGCAGGCGCGCGCCGGAACGTCCGGCGCATTCGCGGTTGTGCCAGCGCGCCAGGTCGCGCCGCATGCTGTTCAAATCTTCCTTCAATTCGTCGAGCATGCGCCGCAGGCTGCGGTCGGCGTCGACCTGGCCGGAAACGCTGCCTGCGAGCAGGCGGTTCGACAGGATCGTGATCTTGTGGCCCAGCAGGGCCACGCGGCGCGCGGTGGCGTCGATGTGGCGTGCGCAGCGTGTCTGTGCGAACAGGCCGCCCGGCAAGCGCATCCCGTCCCACAGCGCTGCCGTTCCCGCGCGCGGGCGCAGGAGGAAGGCGACTATCTGCTTCAGGAAGGCTGGGAGCATGGAAGCGCAATCGATTGAATGGGCGGATGCGGCCGGATGAGCCCGAGCAGTGTGTAAGGGTTCGCCAAGGCTGTCAAACCGGGATCGCGGCAAGACAGCATGATGTGGAACAAGGACGATTCAGTTCTTCCTCAAGCTTGCCACGCCGTCAACGAAACCGCCCCGCCAGCCCGGCCGCGGCGCCCGCCGACGCGAAGCGCCGGAGTCGGGTAAGCTGCTCGTTCAGGATCGATCACGGTCGCGCCGTTCCGATGGCGGCGGCGCATTCCAACGACAGCGAGGAGAAATAATGACTGAACAATCGAACTACGTGCCACCCAAGGTCTGGACCCCGCCGGCTTCCTCCGGCGGCACCTTTGCCAACATCAACCGTCCGGTCGCCGGCGCCACCCACGAGCAGGCGCTACCGGTCGGCAAGCATCCGCTGCAGCTGTATTCGCTGGCCACGCCGAATGGCGTCAAGGTGACGATCATGCTGGAAGAATTGCTGGCGGCCGGCCACACGGGCGCTGAATACGACGCCTGGCTGATCAAGATCGGCGAAGGCATGCAGTTCTCCAGCGGCTTTGTCGAGGTAAACCCGAATTCGAAGATTCCGGCGCTGATGGACCGCAGCGGAGACGAACCCGTTCGCGTGTTCGAATCGGGTTCGATCCTCATCTACCTGGCCGAGAAGTTCGGCGCTTTCCTGCCATCGGCGCTCCCGGCGCGCACCGAGACGCTGAACTGGCTGATGTGGCAGATGGGTTCCGCGCCTTTCCTCGGCGGCGGCTTCGGCCACTTCTACGCCTACGCGCCGGAAAAATACCAGTACCCGATCGACCGCTACGCAATGGAAGTCAAGCGCCAGCTCGACGTGCTGGACCGCCAGCTGGCCGCCAACCGCTATGTGGCGGGCGACGAGTACACGATCGCCGACATGGCGATCTGGCCCTGGTACGGCAACCTCGTGCGCGGGGAGCTGTACGGGGCGGGCGAGTTCCTGTCGGTGCACGAGTACGAACACGTGCGGCGCTGGGCGGAAGAAGTATACGCGCGGCCGGCGGTCAGGCGCGGACGGCGCGTGAACCGGGTGTTCGGGGATGAAGCGGAGCAGCGGCCGGAGAGGCATTCGGCGGCGGACCTTGACTGATTCGTGATGCGCTGCGCGGAGCCCACGAACAGCTGTGCACCGTAGGGTGGGCTCCCGAGCCCACGCGTACGCACCATCGATTATTCGAGAGTCATCCGAAGGCCGGAAGCGTGTGAATTGCAGACGCCGTGGATAATCAGCGTCCGTAACGCGTGGGCACAAGTGCCCACCCTACGTTACCCTATCGACCGGACACAATAGTCCGTCATCGCGGCCAGCACGCCGGGATCTTCGCCGACCGCGCCTGCAACTGAAAGCCGCAGCCCCGGATGCGCCGCCCGCAGGCCTTCGGCCAGCAGCGGCAAGTCCCGCAGTAAATGCCCGCCCTGCCCCAGGAACACCGGCACCACCGTGACCTCGTCGACGCCGTCGGCCACCAATGCGGCCACCGCCTCCGGCAAGCGCGGCTCCATCAACTCCAGGAACGCCAGCCGCACCGCGCAATCCGGCAGCCGCGCGGCCGTCGCATCGCGCAGGCGCTCGAAGGGCGCGGCCCAGGACGCGGCGCGCGCACCGTGGGCAAACAGGACGAGGGCGCGCTGCTTCGGCGGAACGTTCATCAGTGCCGCTCCACCCAGCGCAGCGCGCCGATTGCCAGCAGCAGGAACAGCAAACTCGGGGCCGCCGCCGTGAAGAAGGCCGGCCAGGTCGACAGCAGGCCGAGGTGCGAGAACAGCGAATCGATCAGGATGAAGCCGACGCCGATCATGATGCCGATGAAGATTTTCAGGCTCACGCCGCCGCTGCGGGTATGCAGGTAGGCGAAGGGCAGCGCGAGCGCCATCAGCACGAAAATCGCCAGCGGGCCGACGATCTTCTTCCAGTACGCGATCTGGAAGCGTTCGCTCTCCTGGCGGTTCTCGGACAGGTGGCGCGAATACACGCGCAGTTCGTGCGCCGACATGCGCTCCGGGTCGCGGCGCGACACCTGCAGGATCTTCGGCGTGATTTCCGACACCAGGTCCATGCTGGCGAGCTTGCGGTTGGCGACCGCGCTGGTCTCCTGGCCGTAGGTGCTCTGGATGGTCTGGCCCTCTGGTACCGGCGCGCCCGGATCGGGCAGCGTGCGGCTGTTGGAAAACTCGGTCTGGGCGACGTCCTTCAGGCGCCAGGTGCCGTTGCCGAGGAAGGTGGCGCTGGCGGCCGTGACCAGGGCGCGCATGCGCATCGCCTTGTCGAATTCGTAGACGTGCACGTCGAGCAGCTGGCCGTCCGGGCGGATCTGGCGCGCGTTGAAGAAGCGCGAGCCGATCACGGGCCCGCGGGTGCCGTTCGGCCCCTCGGCGTGCACATTATCCTTGGTCCACATCCCCGAACGGAATTCCGAGGCCAGCGTCGCGCCCTTGGCCGACAGCCGCACTTTTTCCGCCAGCGGCGCGGTGCGCGGCGTGATCAGTTCGCCGAAGATGAAGGTGACGATGACGAACAGGATGCCGATCTTGAAGAGCATCCAGCCCGCCATGCGGGTCGACATCGAGGACGCGCGCATGATCGTGAATTCCGAGCTTTGCGCGAACTGCGCCATCGCGTAGATGGTGCCGATCAGCGCCGCCACCGGCATCACTTCGTACACGTGCCCGGGCAGCATCAGCACCACATACAGGAGCGCATGCTGGAACATGTAGTTGCCCTTGCCGACCGCGGGCAGCTCGGTGGTCAGATCCATGAAGGCGATCAGGCCGAGGAAGGCGAACAGCACGAAGACGACCGCCTGCGTGATGTTGATCATGAAATAACGCTGTAGTACTTTCATCGGGCCCCCACCTGGCTGGCCGGCGCGCGCTGCCGGCGGCGGCGCTTCCAGGCATTGATCAGGACCAGCGGGTGGTAATGGTGGTTCACGTTCAGGCGCCAGGCGAACAGGCCCAGCACGATCAGCGAGACGACCAGGTGCAGCGGCCACCAGGCCATCGCGAAATCGACCTTGCCCTGCCTGACGCTGGCCTCGGCCATCTTGACCAGGTTGTTATAGGTGAAGAAGATCAGCAAGGCGAGGATCAGGTTGGCCGAACTGCCGGCGCGCGGATTCACGAAGCCGAGCGGAATGGCGAGCAGGACCAGCACCAGGCAGGTGATCGGCGCCGAAATGCGGTCGAGCAGTTCCGAGCGCGTGAAGTGGTTCTTGACGGCCAACAGGGCCGGCGTCGACATCGCGTCGAGCGGCACGTCCGCGCCCAGCACGGGCACCTTGGTTGCGACCCGCATGCTGTAGCGCTCGAACTCCATCGACTGGAAATCGGCCTGCCCCGGCACGCCTTCGTAGCGGCGGCCGTTTTTCAGCACCAGGTACTGGCCGCCCTTGGCGTCGGTTTCGACCACGCCTTCGCGCGCGACGACGATCGAGCTGCCCTCTTTCTGGTTGGTGCTCACGAAGACGTTCTTCACCACGGTCGATCCGTTGGTACTGCCTTCGACGAAGAACACGCGGTCGCTCGAGGACGATTCGCGGAACTGGCCGGGCGCCACGCGCTTCAGGTCTTCGCGCTTTTCGAAGCGCTGGATGAATTCCGCGCTTTTCATCTTGGACCAGGGCGCGACCACCATCGACAGCGCGCCCACCAGCACCACCAGCGGCAGGCCGAACAGCAGCACCGGGCGGATCCAGGCGAGCAACGACTGGCCCGAGGCAAACCAGACGACCATCTCGGAATCGCGGTAGCTGCGCGTGACGGCCACCAGCACAGAAATAAAACTGGTGAGAATCAGGACAGTTGGCAGATAATTCAATGATTGAAACGCAATCAATGCGACGACGTCGCCCGATGCGACCCGTCCGCCCGCGGCCCTGCCGAGGATGGCAATGAGGGTCCAGGTGACGCACACCGTGAACAAAACCGTGAAGGTAGCCCCGGCTGCGCTGGCGAGTTCACGGTGCAGGGCGCGTTGGAAAATCATTCGATAGTTATAATTGCAGGTTGAGCAGCGCCGCACAATGCGTCAACATCGCGCGCACAAAAACGAAACGGAGAATCAAATGGACTTTAGCATAAAAGCATTCGACACCAGGAACACCCTGACCGCGGCCAAAACCGGCTGCGTGGCAGTGGCGGTGTTCGAAAACAAAAAACTGTCGCCGGCTGCGAAAGCCCTCGATCAAACCGGTGAAATCACTGCGGCACTGAAGTCGGGCGACATCACCGGCAAGGCCGGTTCGACCCTGCTGCTGCGCGGCGTGGCCGGTGTGGCCGCGCAGCGCGTGCTGCTGGTCGGGATGGGCGCGGACGAGGCGGTGGGCGAAAAGAATTTCATGACCGCGGTCGGCGCGACGCTCAAAGCCTTCGCGTCGCTGGGCGCGGCGGACGCCATTATCGCATTTCCAATGACGGAAGTGAAAGAGCGCACGCCTGAATGGGCGACACGCGCGATCGTCGTTGCCGCGCTTGAAGCCGAATTCCGCACCGACGCGCAAAAGAGCAAGAAGGATCCAATCCTCGCCG
>Ga0308170_10003644_pt1 | contig 12473 bp, 12 predicted proteins | sample PhyBR2_2_FD_202136 | JGI IMG/M metagenome (GOLD analysis project Ga0308170, IMG submission 202136) | Phyllosphere microbial communities from UC Gill Tract Community Farm, Albany, California, United States - DLSLSB.R2 | ecosystem: Host-associated > Plants > Phyllosphere > Unclassified | place... | reverse complement strand
GCTGGCGCGGCTGCTGTCATGTACGGTGGGAAAGGATCTGTCGGCGCTGCGCGTGCTCGACGTCGGCTGCGGCAGCGGCGGCTTCCTGCGCCAGCTGATCGAATGGGGCGCCTCGCCGGCCCACCTGGCCGGCATCGGACTGCAGCAGGAGCGCCTCGATCACGCGCGCCTGCACACGGCGCCCGGCGTGCGCTGGCACCTGGGACGGCTGGATGCCTTCCCCGACAACGGCGTCGACCTGGTCAGCGCCCATGCCGTGTTCTCGGCCATCCCCGACGAAGACCAGCGGCGCGCGCTGGCCGCGGAGATGTGGCGGGTCCTGAAACCGGGCGGCTGGACGATGATCCTCGACGCCCGCTACGGCAGCCCGCGCACCCTGGGCATGCGCAAGGTCACCGATGTCGAGCTGCTGCGTTTCTGGCCCACCGACGAGCGGCTGTACCGCACCCTGATCCTTGCGTCGCCGCTGAACCGGATGATGTCGCGCCTGCCCTGGCTGGTGCCGGAACTGCTGGGCGCAATGGTGCCGCTATTGCGCTCGCACTTCGTCTACATGGCGAAGAAAGAAATCCCGGAGGTCCGGAAAAGGATCAATAAATCTCCGGATCCGGATCGGTCCGCTCCAGCTCCAGCGACGCCGCCAGCAGCGCCAGACGCGCCACCACGCCGTACACGTAGAAGCGGTTCGGGGCCGCCGTGCCCGGCTTGGCCTTGAGGTCCGGCACCGCATGCTGCTGGGAGAACGCCAGCGGTACGAACTGCGAGCCCGGCGCGTTCAGGTTCTGGTCGATGCCGCGCTCGGCATGGATGCGGTAGAAGCCGCCCACCACGTAGCGGTCGATCATGTACACGACCGGCTCGGCCACCGCGTCGTTGATCGACTCGAAGGTCGGTACGCCTTCCTGGATCAGCACGTCGGTGACGGCGACGCCGTCCTTGATGACCGACATCTTGTTGCGCTGCTTGCGGTTCAGGTCCTTCACCTCGGAGGCATCCTTGACGGTCATGATGCCCATGCCGTAGGTGCCGGCGTCCGGCTTGACGATGACGAAGGGCTTCTGGTCCTTCATCCCGTATTCCTTGTACTTCTTCTTGATCTTCGACAGCAGGGCCGAGACGTTATCGGCCAGGCATTCCATGCCCACGTCTTCCTGGAAGTTCACCTCGCCGCACTTGCTGTGCAGCGGATTCACCAGCCAGGGGTCGATGTCGATCAGCTTGCCGAACTTCTTGGCCACTTCGTCGAAGGCCTTGAAGTGGTTGCTCTTGCGGCGCACCGCCCAGCCGGCGTGCAGCGGCGGCAGCAGCGATTGCTCGTGGATGTTCTCGAGGATGCTCGGGATCCCGCTTGACAGGTCGTTGTTCAGCAGGATGGTGCAGGGGTCGAAATCGGCCAGGCCGACACGGCGGCCGTTGGCCGAGCGCACCAGGGGCTCGACCACCAGCATGTTCCCGTCAGGCAGGGCCAGCGGGGTCGGCTGGGTCACTTCCGGCGACAGCGAACCGAGGCGCACGTGCAGGCCGGTCTGGCGGAAGATCTGCATCAGGCGCTGCACGTTCTGCAGGTAGAAGGGGTTGCGGGTATGGCTTTCGGGGATCAGGAGCAGGTTGCGCGCGTCCGGACAATACTTGTCGATCGCGGCCATGGCGGCTTGCACCGTCAGCGGCAGCATCTCGGTCGACAGGTTGTTGAAGCCCCCCGGGAACAGGTTGGTATCCACCGGCGCCAGTTTGTAGCCCGCGTTGCGCAGGTCCACCGAGCAATAGAACGGCGGCGTATGCTCCTGCCACTCGAGGCGGAACCAGCGCTCGATGGCGGGGGTGGCTTCGAGAATCTTCTTTTCGAGGTCCAGCAGGGGACCGTTGAGGGCTGTGGCAAGGTGGGGAACCATGGTGACGTCCTTGGGGCTTCTTAGCGATGTGGGAAATGCGACATGGGGGCTCGCGCCCCCTTTTTAAAGACCAATTATCCCATCGGAAATAAAAAAGCGCCCCGCAGGGCGCTTTTAGCGACACAGGGCCTGATCAGGAATGATAAGCCGATTCGCCGTGGCTGGTAATATCCAGGCCCTCGCGTTCCTGGTCTTCCGGCACCCGCAGGCCGATCACGATGTCGACCAGTTTATAGGCGATCAGCGATACCACGGCCGACCACAGGATGGTGGTGCCGACCGCCTCGAGCTGCACCAGCACCTGGCCGGCGATCGAGTACGGATCGGCCGACATCTTGTTGGTGGTGTAGTCGAAGATGCCCTGCCCGCCCAGCTGCGGCGCGGCGAACACACCGGTCAGCAGCGCCCCCAGGATGCCGCCCACGCCGTGCACGCCGAACACGTCGAGCGAATCGTCGGCGCCGATCATGCGCTTCAGGCCGTTCACGCCCCACAGGCAGACCACGCCCGCCACCAGGCCGATGACCAGCGCGCCCATCGGGCCGACGAAACCGCAGGCCGGGGTGATGGCGACCAGGCCCGCCACCGCGCCCGAGGCGGCGCCCAGCATCGACGGCTTGCCCTTGGTGAACCATTCGCCGAGCACCCAGGAGACGGTGGCCGCGGCGGTTGCCAGCAGGGTGTTGATGAAGGCCAGCGCGGCGACGTCGCCCGCTTCCAGCGCCGAGCCGGCGTTGAAGCCGAACCAGCCCACCCACAGCAGCGACGCGCCGATCATGGTCATGGTCAGCGAGTGCGGCGCCATGTGCTCGCGGCCGTAGCCGATGCGCTTGCCGATCATGATGGCGCCGACCAGGCCGGCGACGGCGGCATTGATGTGCACCACGGTGCCGCCGGCGAAGTCGAGGGCGCCCTTCTGCCACAGCCAGCCGCCTTTCGCGGTTTCGGCGGCCAGGGAAGCGCTGGTGATGGCGTCCGGACCGGTCCAGAACCAGACCATGTGGGCCACCGGCAGGTAGCCGAAGGTGAACCACAGCACCACGAAGGCCAGCACGGCCGCGAAGCGCGCGCGCTCGGCAAAGGCGCCGACGATCAGGCCGCAGGTGATGGCGGCGAAGGTGCCCTGGAAGGCGACGTAGATGAACTCGGGGATCACCACGCCCTTGCTGAAGGTGGCGGCGGTCGAGAAGGTCGCCTTGGCCGGATCCCAGATGCCCTTCAGGAATGCGCGGTCGAAGCCGCCGATGAAGGCATTGTTCTCGGTGAAGGCCAGCGAGTAGCCGTACAGGCACCACAGCACGATGATGACGGAAAAGATCATGAAAACCTGCATCAGCACGGACAGCATGTTCTTCGAGCGCACCAGGCCGCCGTAGAACAGGGCCAGGCCGGGAATCGTCATCATGATCACCAGCAGGGTGGCGACGAACATCCAGGCGGTGTCGCCCTTCTGCGGCGTAGGTGCGGCGGCGGGTGCGGCTGCGCTTGCCGGGGCCGCCGTCGCTGCGGCGGCGGCGGGTGCGGCCGGGGCAGCGGCAGGGGCAGCGGTGGCGGCCGGCGCCGACGCGGCCGGTGTTGCGGCATCCTGGGCCAGGACCGGCAGTGCAGCGCCGAGCGCCATGGCGACTGTGAAGCCTGCGATCAGTTTGGTGAGTGTGCGGATCATCGGATTCCCCTTACAGCGCATCGTTGCCGGTCTCGCCGGTACGGATACGGATTACCTGCTCCAGATCGGAGACGAAAATTTTGCCGTCACCGATCTTGCCGGTGCGTGCCGCGCTTTGGATGGTGTCGATCACCTGGTCGACGATGGCGTCGTCGACCGCCGCCTCGATCTTGGTCTTCGGCAGGAAGTCGACCACGTACTCGGCGCCGCGGTAGAGTTCGGTATGGCCCTTCTGGCGGCCGAAGCCTTTCACTTCGGTCACCGTAATACCCTGGACATTGAGCTCGGAAAGGGCCTCGCGGACCTCGTCGAGCTTGAAGGGTTTGATGATGGCGGTGATCATTTTCATGCGATTGCCTCTTCAGAAAGTTTTTGAAACAGACAGCAGGGCCGCGGACTTCCCGAGGTTTTCTCCGGACGGGCTCAGGTAGCCGCTGGTATTGGCCTTGACGTAAGCCAGCGCCACCGAGCAGACCCCGAGGTCCTTGGTCACGCCGATCTTGTAGTCGGTATAGGAAACCGCGCTGTTGTGGCGGACTTCCTGGTGGCCCGCGTGCAGGTTCAGCACGAAGCCGCCGCCGACGTCGACATTCGCGCCGATGTCGAGGTAGCCGCTGCCTTTACTGTCGGCGGTGCCGAACAGGTTGGTCAGCGAATGCGAGTACTTGACGTAGGCCGGTCCGTAGCCCAGCTGGCCGTAGAGCTCGAAGGTGTTGGCGTTCGGATGCAGGCCATTGTCCGGATAGAAGTAGTACAGGCCGCCGACGTCGTAGGTGATATCGGCACTGAGATTGCCGCGCTTGCCGCCGTAGATATCCCACTCGACGTTGCCGCTGCCGCCCAGGTCCTTGGTCCACTTGATGGACGAGAGCCAGGTGCCGACGTAGAGGCCGGTCGGGTTATGGACATAGTCGGCGCCGCCCTGCACCGCCGGATCCAGGCGGCTCTGGGACAGGCCGCGGTAACGGTAATCGCTCGTCACCGCCGCGTTGAAGCTGACCTCGTGCTCGGGCTTCTGCTCCTGCTCCTGTGCCCCGGCCATCCCGCTACCCAGGCTCCACAAACCCGCCGCAACCATCGCGATGTGCTGCCACTTGCTGCTTCGACGCTTCATACGACACTCCCTGGTAAATGAACTTCGGACCTGATGGGTTTACAATCCGTACTTCGCTTTCCTGTTTTTCTATGTTGTATGCTTGCTTTAGCAGGATGCGTGCCACCCCGGAATGGACCGGCAGACCTTGTATTTGCAGGCCCTGCCCCCATTTTTGATATGCCAAAAACACAAATGACGCCGCAAGGGCGTGCGCCACACCGGTGCACGCACTAAATCAGCGAGGCGCGCACAAAATGAGTGCGTAGCGCCCGGCTTCACCAAGGACAGAAATGGATATGAATAACTTCTTCAACGATCTGCAAGGCAAGATCAACCAGGCGATCGAGAATTCGCCGGCCAAGGACATCGAACGCAACGTCAAGGCCATGATGACCCAGGGCTTTTCGAAGCTGGACCTGGTAACGCGCGAAGAGTTCGACATCCAGGCCCAGGTGCTGGCCAAGACCCGCGCCAAGCTCGATGCCCTGGAACTGCGCGTGGCGGAACTGGAAGCGAAGCTGGCGTCGGTGACGCCGGTGGCGTCGGAGCAGAAGGTTTAACGCAGCACGAAGCGGCGCGTGAGCCGCCACAGCCCGAACAGGGCGGCACCGCCCAGGCTCACGCCGATGACGATGCCCAGCATGACGCCGACCGGATTGCCCAGCCGGGCATCGTCGGCCATGAAGATCAGGATGGCGGCCAGCGCCAGCTGCGCCAGCCAGACGAAGCGCAGCGGCCGCAATGCCGCCACATCCCCCCGCCGCCTGAACCGGAGCGCCACATGGAGCACCGGCCCGCACAGCAGGCAGAACAGCAGCGCCACGACGGCGAAGGTCAACAATAGTTTCGGCATGCCGGCACTATACACATTTGGCCGCTCTCAACAATGGCAGGGCGGCTAGCGCTCACCATCTGCAGGTCTTCATTTTCCCTGCACACCATGAGTCTCGCAGTACTGCGCAGCCGGGCGCTGGCCGGCATGGACGCGCCCGCCGTCAGCGTCGAAGTGCATTTGGCCAACGGTTTGCCCGGCCTGGCCATCGTCGGCCTGCCGGATGCGGAGGTGCGCGAATCGAAGGACCGGGTCCGCGCCGCATTGCAGAATTCCGGCTTCGAGCTGCCGAATCGCCGCATCACCATCAACCTGGCGCCGGCCGACCTGCCCAAGGAATCGGGCCGCTTCGACCTGCCGATCGCGCTGGGCATCCTGGCCGCCTCGGAACAGATTCCCAGCGAAGCACTGGACCGCTACGAATTCGCCGGCGAGCTCTCGCTGTCGGGCGAATTGCGCCCGATCCGCGGCGCGCTGGCGATGACCTTCGCCATGCACCGCAGCCCGGACGGCGCCAGGCGCGCCTTCGTCCTGCCGCAGGCGAATGCCGACGAGGCGGCCTTGGTCACCGATGCCGCCATCTATCCGGCGCAGACCCTGCTCGAGGTGTGCGCGCACTTCGCCGCCCAGTCCGACGACGTCCGTCTTTTGCGCCACCGGCCGCCGCAAGCCCTGGCGCCGCCGCGCTATCCCGACTTTGCGGACGTGAAAGGCCAGCAGCACGTCAAGCGCGCCCTCGAGGTCGCGGCGGCCGGCCTGCATTCGGTGTTGATGGTGGGGCCGCCCGGCGCCGGAAAAAGCATGCTGGCCTCGCGCTTTCCCGGCCTGCTGCCGGCCTTGAGCGACGAGGAAGCGCTGGAGTCGGCGGCGATCCAGTCGCTGGCTGGACGCTTTTCGATCGAGCGCTGGCGGCGCCGGCCCTTCCGCAGTCCCCACCACACCAGCTCGGGCATGGCCCTGGTGGGCGGCGGCGGGGTGCCGCGTCCTGGCGAGATTTCGCTGGCCCATCACGGTGTGCTGTTTCTGGACGAACTCCCGGAGTTCAGCCGCCACGTGCTGGAAGTGCTGCGCGAGCCGCTGGAATCCGGCCACATCACGATTTCGCGCGCGGCCCGCCAGGCCGATTTTCCCGCCAGCTTTCAATTGATTGCGGCCATGAATCCATGCCCCTGCGGCTGGCTCGGCCACCCGTCCGGCAAGTGCCGCTGCAGCCATGACGCGGTGCTGCGCTACCAGGACAAGATTTCCGGTCCCCTGCTCGACCGCATCGACCTGCAGGTGCCGGTATCGGCGATGGCGCCGGAATCGATGGCGGCCCAGGCCGACGGCGAGGCAAGCAGCCGCATCGCCGAACGGGTGGCGCGCGCCCACGCCATCCAAGTGGCGCGCCAGGGCAAGGCCAACCAGCGCCTGTCGACCCGCGAGATCGACCGCCATTGCGAACTCGACGATGCCGCCGAGCAGTTGCTGCGCAATGCGATGCGCCACCTGCACTGGTCGGCGCGGGCCTATCACCGCGTGCTGAAGGTGGCGCGCACCATCGCCGACCTGGCGGAGGCGAGCAAGGTGCAATCCGGGCACGTGGCCGAGGCGATCCAGTACCGCAGGGGCTTGCTCGACGCCTGACCGGGCTGATTTATGCGAAGCGCATAAACGATAAAGATAATTAAATGTTTGCAACATCTTTACTGGCCGATGGCGCGGGGCGCTGATACCATCGCCCCATGAAAATCCGTCTCCCCTTGCCGGTTATTTCCGTCCTGCTGGCCAGCGCCCTGCTGGGCGCCTGCAGCCCCAAGTACAACTGGCGCGACTACGCCAGCCAGGACGCGCCCTACCGGGTCATGTTCCCGGCCAAGCCGGCCAGTGTCACCCGCACCGTCGACCTCGACGGCATGCAGGTCAGCATGACGATGACGGCCGCGGAAGTCGATGGCGCCACCTTCGCGGTCGGCTCGGCCGAGGCGCCGGACGAGGAGCGCGCGCGCGCCGCGGTGCCGGCCATGGTGCAGGCCCTGACGCGCAATATCGGCGTTGTCGGCGAACAGGCCGGCGCGCATGCCGAATCCGGCGGCAGATCGGTCAGCGACATCGACGTCGCCGGCAGCAGCAACGGCCAGCCGGTGCGCCTGGTCGGCCATTTCGAGGCGCGTGGCAAGCGCTTCTACCAGGTCATCGTGCTCGGCAAGACGAACGCCATGCCGTCCGAGCAGGTCGAGCAGTTCCTCACCTCCTTCAACCTCCGTTGAACCATCCGTTACCATGAACAGCGATACCCCAGCACTGCAGCTGCGCTCCCTGCGCAAGGCTTTCGGCCGCCCGGCGGTCGACGGCATCGACCTGACCGTCCGCCGCGGCGAACTCTATGCCCTGCTCGGCCCCAACGGCGCCGGCAAGACCACCACCCTGCGCATGGTGACCGGCCTGCTGGCGCCGGACGCCGGCCAGATCGAAGTACTCGGCATCGACCTCGCTGCCAACCCTGCCGCCGCCAAGCAGAAGATGGCCTACCTGCCCGACGACCCGATGTTGTACGGGAAGCTGAAGCCCACCGAATACCTCGAATTCGTGGCCGGCCTGTGGGGCATCACGCCCGAGGATGCCGAGCCGCGCGCACGCCGCCTGCTCGACTGGCTGGACCTGAGCAAGCACGCGCACGAACTCACCGAAGGGTTCTCGCGCGGGATGAAGCAGAAGCTGGCGCTGGCCGGGGCCCTGATCCACGAGCCCCAGCTGCTGATCCTGGACGAGCCGCTGACCGGCCTGGACGCCGCCGCCGCGCGCCAGGTCAAGGACCTGCTGGTCTCCCACGTCAACCAGGGCGGCACCGTGATCCTCACCACCCACATCCTCGAGGTGGCCGAACGCCTGGCGCAGCGCATCGGCATCATCCGCCAGGGGCGCCTGATCGCCGAAGGCACGCTGGCCGAGCTGCGCGAGCGTACCCTGGGCGGCAGCCTGGAAGACGTGTTCCTGCAGCTCACGGAGCAGGCGTGAGCGCGCCGCCGGGATCGAGCCGCTGGCTGCTGCGCCACGAGCTGCGGATGGCCTGGTATGGCGCCGCCGTGAATGCGGGCGGCAAGCGGCGCATGAGCTGGGTCAGCATCGCGGTGTGGGTGCTGGCCTGGACGCTGCTGCACGTGGGCGCCTTTGCGGTCCTGCACAAGCTCGGGCCGGACGGCGTCGTGGATCCGCGCATGGCCATCCTGGCGACCCTGGCGCTGGTGGCGATCGGCACCTTCATGCTCTCGAGCTCACTCAAGGCCAGCGTGCTCGCGCTGTTCGAGCGCGGCGACCTCGACCTGCTGCTGTCTTCGCCCCTGCCCTCGCGCAGCATCTTCACGGTGCGCCTGCTGGGCGTGGTCCTGGCTTGCGCCGCCCTCTATCTGTTCCTGCTCGGGCCACTCGTCCACGTCGGCGTGGCGCTCGGCCAGTTCCGCTGGATCGGCGTATATGTGGCGGTTGCGACCACGTCGACCTTGATGGCCTGCCTCGGCATGCTGCTCACCCTGGCGCTGGTGCGCCTGCTGGGCGCGCGCCGCACGCGGGTGCTGGCGCAGGTGCTCAGTGCGGTGGCGGGCGCGCTGCTGTTCCTGCTGTCGCAGTCGTTTTCGCTGGTATCGGAGACGGCCGGCGGGGGCGCCGCCCAGCGCACGCTGCAGCGCCTCGCAGAGTCCCCGTGGCTGTCACCTGGCAGTCCGCTGTGGCTGCCCGGCCGCGCCGCGCTCGGCGACCCGCTGCCGATGCTGGGCATGGCCGTGCTGGGCTTCGCCGCCTTCATGCTGACGGTCGGGCGCACCCACCGCTTCTTCGTGCATGGCCTGCAGGAGGCGGCCAGCACGGCGCGTGCGATCGCCAAACCGCAGGGGGCTTTGCAGATGCGCTTCCGGCGCAGCCTGTTCGATGCCGTGGTGGTCAAGGAGTGGCGCCTGATCGCCCGCGATCCGCACCTGATCTCCCAGGTCCTGCTGCAGCTGGTCTACCTGGTGCCGCTGCTGTTCCTCATCCTGCGCAAGAACGATTCGCCGGGCCCGGCGATCGGCGCCGGCCTGGCGCTGCTGTGCAGCTCACTCACCAGCTCCCTGGCCTGGATCATCGTCTCGGCCGAGGATGCGCCGGACCTGCTGCAATCCTCGCCCGCCGCCGCGCGCACGATCGGCCTGGCCAAGCTGGCCGCGGTGGTGATGCCGCCGCTGATGCTGGTCGCCCTGCCCCTGCTGTGGTTGATGGCGCGGGCGCCGCTGGCCGCGGTGCTGATCGGCTTCGTCGTGGTGGGCGCCATCCTGAGCGCGGCCCTGATCGTGAAATGGCTGGGACGTCCGGGCCTGCGCAGCGATTTCAAAATGCGCGGCAAGGAGAACTTCCTGTGCTCGGTGTTCGAGATCGTCAACACGTTTTGCTGGGGTGGTCTCGGCTGGCTGCTGGTATCGCTGGCGGCCGAGCAAGGCGTGGCCGCCGGATCGACCGCCCTGTTCGCGGCCGGGGTGCTGGCGGCCGCGCTGCTGGCGTTGCTGCTGGCCTGGCTGCTGCGGCGCCGTGCATGAGTCCAAAGTGGGGCCGCGCACCGACATCGCGCGGCGAGTCGTGTTATCGTTGGGTTACTCATGATTGAACGAGAAAGCTATGCTAATCACCTTTAAATCCAAAGCCTATCCCAACGTCCTGATGATGCAGGAGCATGCCATGCGCATCCTCGACCTGCTGCACAAGGACCCGGAGCGCGGCGTCATTACGGCAGCCGAAGCCACCAAAGCCGTGCAACTGCTAGAGCATGAAATCGACGAGAGCCGCAAGCACCAGGTCACGGACGAAGTCGAGCAGGACGTCAAGGCCCATGCCGGCGATGTCGAAGATGCCGAACACGATCCGATCGAAATGGTGAGCTTCCCGACCCGCGCCTATCCGCTGCTGGAAATGCTGCGCGCCGCGCGCGACCAGGGCGCCGACGTCCTCTGGGGCGTCTGAGCCGTCTTCTTGTCCAGCGGGGCGCCGTCAGCGCGCCTCGGCGGACGCGGCTTCCGCCGGCGCGACCGCGATCCGGCTCTTGCCCTTGCGCTTGGCCTCGTACATGGCCTGGTCGGCCCGGGCCAGCAGGCGCGCCGGATCCGGCGCCTGGTCGGGCATATGCAGGGCCACCCCGATACTCGCGCCCACCTGCACGCTGCCGCCATTCAGGGCATAGGGCCGGGTGAGCTGGGCCAGCAGGGTCTCCGCCTTGGCGGCGGCGTCCAGCTCATCGCTCAGCATCTCCAGGATCACCACGAACTCGTCGCCCGCAAGCCGGGCCGCCATATCGGTCTCGCGGATGCCGGCGAGAATGCGGCCGCCGAATCGGCGCAGCAGCTCGTCGCCCTCTTCGTGCCCACGCGTATCGTTGACCAGCTTGAAGCCATCCATGTCGAGGAACAGGACCGCACAGGGACGCCGCAGGCGGGCCGCGCGCGCCATCGCTTCGGGCAGTGTCTGCATCAGGGCGCGCCGGTTGGGCAGGCCGGTCAGCAGGTCGCGCATCAGCAGGCCTTCCAGCTCGGCGGTGCGCGCCGCCACCGTTTCCTCCAGGTGCGCGTTCATCCCCTCGAGCGCCGTGCGGTGGCGGCGTTCGTTGCGGATCAGGCCGCGCAAGGCCTTCGACAGGACCTGGGCTTCATGAAAGCCGCCGGCCGCGGGAATCGCTTCCGGCACCGCGTGCTCGGGCGCCTGGGCGATGTTTTCCATGGCGCCGCTCAGCGACTTCAGGGGGGCCACGATGCGCCGGGCCATCAGGGCCGCCAGGGCGGCCAGGACGCCGGCAAGGAGCAGGCTGAACCACATGGCGCGGCGCTCGAAGCGGTGGGCCGAGGCCATCGCCGCCTGTTCCGTCTGGCGCACCAGCACCGCCCAGTGCAGGGATGCGTGCTCGCGGCTGCCTCCGCTCTGGCTGTAACCCGTCACATAGGTGCGGCCGTCCGGCCAGCGCTCCGTGATGGCGCCCGTCTTTCCCTGCTGGGCCAGCCCGAGGCTTTCCGTCGAAATGCGCTTCTCGAGGATATCGTCGGGGCCGAGCAAGACCACGCCGTCGCTGCGCACGACGATGATGTCGGCACCGATATCGCGCTGCGCCGGCGTCAGCAGCTCACGCGCGAGGCTGCGCGCCCAGGCCCAGCTCAGGTGGATGGCAAGCACGCCGCGCAGGCCGCCGCCGCCGTCGCGGATCGGCCCGGCGATGTCGACGAAACGCCAGGGATCGCTTGAGCGCGGCAGCAGTTTGCCGAGCAGGGCCGCCGGATGGTAATCGATGGCCGTCACCTCCTGCTCGCCCGTGTGGAACCAGGGACGCGAGCTGACGTCGCGGTTTTCCAGCAGTCCCCCGGTCGCGGCCAGCACCTTGCCGTCGGGCTGGGCGATGCCGATCCAGGCGTAATTGCTGAAATGGCGTTGCAGGTTCTCGAGAATCTCGCGCGCCGCGGCGGGATCGGCGGGATGGCGCAATTGCGGCAGCGCCGACAGCAGGTAGACGTCGCGCACCGCCTGATCCAGGGTGCGGTCGAGCGAATCACGCATCTGCCAGGACAGCTGCTGCAGGCGCAGCCTGGCCTGTTCGGAAGCATGTTCGTTGGCGTAGTGATCAACGAGCAGCAGCTGGAGCAGCACCGTGATCGCGACTGTCAGGCAGGAGAAGGACACCAGCAGTGCCGCAAGGCGGAAGTATCTGGCCCGCCCGGGCTGCGGAATGGTGTCGCTGCTGTCAGTCATATGGAGTGTCGGATAACAAAGAGCGCAATGCTACCGTACATACACCCGCGGACTCCAGCAAAAACTTTCTCTATATAGGAGTTGTGGTGGATTTGCCTATACAACTTGACCGCGGCTATATCCAGCCAAGAAAAGCAAAAAGCCCGCTCAACGAATTGAGCGGGCTCCTGCGAATAATTAGCCTGACGATAACCTACTTTCACACTGGTTGCAGCACTATCATCGGCGCAAAGTCGTTTCACGGTCCTGTTCGGG
>Ga0308170_10003642_pt1 | contig 12475 bp, 13 predicted proteins | sample PhyBR2_2_FD_202136 | JGI IMG/M metagenome (GOLD analysis project Ga0308170, IMG submission 202136) | Phyllosphere microbial communities from UC Gill Tract Community Farm, Albany, California, United States - DLSLSB.R2 | ecosystem: Host-associated > Plants > Phyllosphere > Unclassified | place... | reverse complement strand
CCGGCCCGTGAGCGAGACGAGGCGGCCGGCGACGACGACCGAGATGACGACCGAGATGCAGAAGGCGAGGACTGCGGGCACGGGGTTCGAGTTTTCGAGTCAGCGGTGCACGCTCGCGCGAGAGGGTGAGAGTGGAAAGAGAGGTGCGAGCGGGGCGACGTACTGTCGATGCCGCTCTGCGTCGCGTTGTGGTTGCGCACGGCCTGGTCTGCGAGTAGAAAGATGGAGAGGAAGAGTCAGCTCGGTGAACGTCGAAGGAGGAGGGGCGAGGGAGAAGGGAGGAGGGAGCCGAGGAAAGGAAGGAGGGAGGGGGTCAAAGCGTCGGGGACGAACAGTAGATCGGCTGCGGGTGCAAAGTCCTCGAGTCAGCGACGATTCCCCATGTAGCACGTTCGCCCCTCGGCGCCGTCGAGCTCGGCGGGCAAGAGGACAGAGAGAGGAGCAGGGAGGAAGACGCCGACGCACGATGTAGTAGGTGAGGATGAGGAGCGAGCACCTCGTCATGAACGCCGAGACGCAGATGGCGTAGATGCCGACGTTCTTGAAGATCTTGCCGGGCACCATGGCACGGTCGCCGAGGTAGCGCTGCCACAAGACGAGGACGATGGCGAGGACGCCGGCGACGACGAAGCACTGCGCGCGCGAGGCAGAGTCAGCGCGCGCTCCTCATCGGCGTCAAGAAAGAAAGAAGGACGCACTGCGATGACGCCGCCGTCGTTCCAGGGGCGCTGGTTGCCGCCCCACTGGAGCGCGAGGACGAGGCACGTGACGGCGCCGAGGCACAGGACGGCGCCGAGCCAGTCGATGCGCAGCGTCTGGCGCAGGATGCCGCGCGTCGTGCGGTCGTTCGGGTCGGCGCCGAGAGGGAGGGTCGACTTGAGGAGGAAGACGCAGCCGGCGATCGTGACGGCGCCGACGGGGAGGTTGATCTGCGAGAACGACGAGGTCAGGACCGCTCTTGGACAGCTGTAGGGAGAGGAGGGACGGACCAGGAAGCACCAGCGCCATGTAGAGTGGTCGGTGAGAGCGCCGCCGATCTGCGACGGGTCGAGAGTCAGCTCGAGGTCCGAGGCGAAGAGGAAGACGAGCGACGAGGCGGGACGCACGAGGGGCCCGACCACCGAGGACAAGCCAAAGACGGCGCCGAACAAGCCAAAGATGCGAGGCCGGTCCTCGAGGGCCGTGACTTGGGCGATGATCTGCAGCATCGAGATCTGTGAGGAGGAGGAGCGGGAGGAGGGGTCAGTGCGCGCTCTCACCTCGACCGCTCGTCTCGCGCCGCGACGAGCCCGTCTGCGGGTGCGTAGCGACGCGCCTGGACGCTTCGCAGGCAACTCGAGCTCGAGGAAGAAAGAGCAAAGACGAAAATGGACGTACGAAAATGCCCGCCGCGCCAACTCCGCTCACTGCCCGTCCGACGATGAGGGTCATGACGCTGTGCGCGCCGCCGCAGATGGCGCTGCCGACCTCGAAGATGAGGACGGCCGTGACGAGGGACCATTCTGCGAGCGGGATGAGGATGAACCGTCAGCTCGCACGCTCGCTCGCTCGTTCGGGCTCGAGAGGCGGAAGAGGACGCACTGGCGGGGTAGATGCGCAGGACCTGGCCCCACCACAGGATGGTGGCAGTCTGAGTCAGGATGAACGCAGAAGAGACCCAGCCCTGCTTCGAAAATGCGTCGAAATCTGACGCGATGCGAGGGAGCGCGGTCGCGAGGATCGTTTGGCTGCAGGGTCGAGAGGAGGGGTCAGCTCGGGAGCGTCACAGCGCTCGGTACAGGCGCGCAGGCCTGCTCCTCGAGAAGGCGCAGAGGAGGGATGACTCGAAGCAGGGAGAGCCGGACGCACTCGAGGGCGACGACAAAGAGGGCGAGGAGCTGCGCCGCCATGACGATGGCGAGCTTCTTGCCGTGGATGTGCGCCGACGTGTCGGGCCCGACGGGCTTGAGCTCCTCGGCTGGCGGTGCATCTTGCGGCGCCGCGTGGTGGTTGTCGGCCGGGGTGGAGGTGGACGAGTCCTTGAGCTCTGCGCCCGCCTCGTCGCCGCTTAGGGTCGGCGAGAGCGACTGCGTGTACGGCTGCTCGAGCTTGTGCTGGTGCGCCATGGGCTGTCGAGGGCACGGTGGAGGGTCGACGAGCAAGAGCGAGAACAAGCCTGGTTCCAATTCAGGCTCGCGCGCCCGGCTCGGACGCGCGCGCTCGGCGGAGGTTTGCTCGGCGATCACGGCGGAGCCGGCCCTTCGGCGCAGTCAAGCGCTCGTAAGCAAGGCCTCCAGCTCGAGTCCGCTGCCGTCCTCCTCGTGTGCAGCAAGGGCAGCAAGCACGGATGCTTCACCGAATGTCCGCTTCCCTGGCCCTTGTGCGCGTCGAGCTGGCGACCAGTCGCCGAAACCGGCGGGGATGCCGGCGGAGCCGCACGAGCCTCGGCCGAGGCGGGCGCTCCCTTGCAGCTACGCACAGAGCTCTCTGCGAGGCCTCTCAGCTGCAGCACAGAGACGCTTCGAGAGAGAACGTCTGAGCGAGACGATAATATTCCAGAGGCTCGAGCGCGCGATCTACACCTCGTCGACGATGCGCTTGAGCAACAGCGCGTCGCCGTTCTCCCACCTGCCCGTCACCTTGCCCTGCCACCTGCCCTTGCCGCCGCCCTTGACGCGCTCCTTGCCGAACCGCTCGACGACGCGCTTGCCCGCCTCGACGACGAGCTGCTCGCTCCCGACGATCAGCACGGCGCCGCCCGCCGCAGCGGCGCTGGGCGAGCCGGCCGTCGCGCCGCACGCGAGGACGAACAGCGACGGCACCGAGGGTGCGGCGCCGTCGATGCGCGGCTTGAGCTCGGCGGCGACCGACGCGAGGAACTCGAGCGAGTTGGTCGCGTCGTCCTCGCGCAGCGTCGCCGCCCTCGCCCCCTCTCCACCCCGCGCCTGCGCCCGCTCCCACAAGTCCCTCGCGACGAACCCAGCGAGTTCGGCCGTGAGCCTCTTCTCGCGGCGCTTCCCCTCGGCGACGCCCGCGACGAGCGCGTCGACGCGCTCGGGCAGGTCCGGCAGCGCGCAGCCGGCGGCGAGCGCCGCCTCGCGCGCGGGACCTTGCTGCGTCGCGAGGTAGGCGAGCGTGCGCGTCGCGCCCGAGGCAAAGTAGACGCGCGCGTTGGTGCCGCGGATGGGCGTGGTGAAGGGGGCGAGGTACAGGGTGCGGAGGTAGGCGAGCGAGGGGTAGTGCGTGCCGCAACAGGCTGCGGGCGTGAGAGCAGAGGGGCAAGGAGTCAGCTCGAGCCGGACAAGAGGAGGAGCCAGAGAGAGATAGAGAGAAGGAGGAGCAGGGACGCACGGTTCTCGTCGATGCCCTCGATTGTGACGGTGCGCTGTACGGGCGGCCTCTGCTCGCCGCTCTCGTCGCTCTTGTAGTTCTCGGGCACCTTGTCGCCGAGCGCGACGCCCGACTCCTCGGACGCGAGCTCGCACCGGACGCGCACGGGGCGCGCCTCGCCGATCAGGTCGTTGCACCGCTGCTGGACGGCAGCGAGCTCGGTCGGGCTCGGCGCGCGCGGGAGCTCGACGTAGTTGAGGTCGGGGAAGCGTTGGAGGGACCACGAGAGGGTGTCGAGGTCGTGCTCGCGCTCGAAGATGGCCGAGAGGAGCTGCGGGCGGACGAGCAGGCGTCAGAGGCCGGGCGTGACGTGAGGAGCTCGGGAGAGGGGGTGAGACGCACATGCTGACCCGTGTGCTGGTCCTGACTGCGCGCGGTGGACCGACGAGGGTCAGGACGAGCCGCAGGGGCGGTACGAGCGAGAGGGGGCGCACTGGTCGATCCTGCGAGCCATGTCGACCTCGACGCGGACCTTGGTGCCGACCTCGAGCGGCTGGTCGACGTAGTGAACGGCGTCGAGGTTGCGGCGGACGACCTGGCGGACCGTGACGCGCGGCTGAGCGTCGCCGTCCTGGCCGTCGACGAGGGCGACGAGGGCGCCCGTATCCGAGGGCTGGCCGCCGCCTTCGGGGAAGAGGACCGTGTCGAGGAGCTCGACCTCCCACTCGTCCTTGGTCTGCGGGTCGGCCGCAGGGGCGCCGGCGGCCTGCTTGCCCTTTGCGCCCTTGGCCGGTGCGGCGGCGGCCTTGTTGGCCTTTGCGCCCTTGGCCGGTGCGGCGGCTTGAGGAGCGGGCTGGACCTTGTCGCAGCGGACGACCTCGGTGACGAGGGTTTGGGCGAGTGGGTCGAGCTGGCACTTGAGCATGCCGACGTAGCGCTTGGTCGGGAGCTGGAAGGTGAGGTGGGCGTAGTCGGGAGGGGTGGTGGAGCTGCCGGCCGAGGGGGAGGAGGAGAAGGCGGGCGGGCGGGGGAGGAGGGGCGCGGCGGTGGTGGCCATGGCGACGAGGGTGTGCCTGTGTAGCTGCAGTCGGGTCTGGCTGACGCAGGAGCGGGCCCTAGTGAGCATCCAGGACGAGAGCCTCGCTCGCCCCTTCGCCGCCTCCTCTCCTCGCCGCCATCCCGGCTCTCGCCCTCGACACCACCTCGCTCGACGAGGCTCACGACCACTCGCACCGGGCTCAGTCCGCCCCTCCAAGAGCAGCGCGACCCTCCTCGCCCCTCTCGACCGGCCTTGCTGCGCCTCGTCGACCCTCGACCGCCTTCCCTTCCGCCTCTCGCACCACCACACGCCTCGAGCTGCCTCTCCGGCACTACCACTCGACTCAGCGACACCCACAACCCCGCCAGCCGCCACGCTCGCTCGCCCAGCGACTCCCCTCGACCTCCCCTCCTCTTCATCTCCCTCTCGCCCCTCCCTCCTCCAGCACCGCCTCGACACCTCCCGCGTCCCACCATGGCCGACATCTTCGGCCTCCGCGGCGACCGCTACGCCTTCCTCAAGCTCGCCCCGCCGCCCTCGTACGTCGCCGGTGCCGGCCGTGGCGCCCAGGGCTTTACCACCCGCAGCGACATCGGGCCCGCGCGAGAGGCCCTCCCCGAGGGCGAGGAGGCGCCCAAGGAGGAGGAGCACAACCCGGACCAGTTCCAGGACCCGGACAACGAGACGGGCTTGTTTGCCGGTGCGTCGTCGGCTCGAGCCTCTCTCGCCTCTTCTCCGCGCCGGCTGCGTCGCACACGGCTCGCCGAGATGCTGGATCCAGAGCTCGTCACTGACGACTAGCTCACACGCCCGCAGGCACGGTGTACGAGGCCGACGACGAGGAGGCCGACCGCATCTACGAGGCCGTCGACGCCGCCATCGACGAGCGGCGGCGCGCCAAGCGCGAGGCCCGCGAGCGCGACGTCGCCGACAAGCTTCTCAAGGAGCGCCCAACGATCCAGAGCCAGTTTGCCGACCTCAAGCGCGGCCTCGCCGACATGAGCGAGAACGACTGGCACAACTTGCGTGCGTCCGACTGCTCCCTCGCTCCTCGTCCGCTTCTCTTGCCTCAGGCGCAAGTAGCTGACTCAAGCTGAGTGTTGAGGATGCAGCCGAGGTGAGCAACCTGATCGGCAACCGCGTCAAGAAGCCCCGGCTCGAGGGCCGCAGCTACGTCGTGCCCGACAGCGTCCTCGTCGGCGCGCGCGACATGAACGCCGTCGAGCACACGCTCGCCGACGACCAGATGGTGCGTCGCCCTTCCTCCCCTCTCTTCTCTTCTCTCTACTCCACCCCTTGCGTTCGCCGCTGACGCTCTCTCGCCCGCGCCCGCGCCAACAGAAGGACGGCCTCTCGACGCCCGCCGACGCCCTCACCGACTTTGCCGAGATCGGCCAGGCGCGCGAGAAGATGCTCTCGATCAAGCTCGAGCAGGCCGGCGGCGACTCGGCGCGAGGCTCGACCAACGTCGACCCCAAGGGCTACTTGACCGGGCTCGACAGCCAGATGCTCAAGACGAGCAGCGAGATCGGGTGCGTCGGCGCTCGTCCTCTCGTCTTCCTCTCTCCGTCTGCGACACAGCACGGCGCGCGAGGTCGCCGTTGAGGACCCCGAGCTGACGCACGGCCCTCCTCGTTCTCCCGCAGTGACATCAAGCGCGCGCGCGCGCTCCTCCAGTCGCTCACCAAGACGAACCCCAAGCACGCGCCGGGCTGGGTCGCCGCCGCGTGGCTCGAGAACGTCGCCGGCAAGCAGGTCGCCGCGCGCAAGATCATCGCTGAGGGCTGCGACCAGTGCCCCAAGAACGAGGACGTGTGGCTCTGTGCGAGCGAGCTCAACGTGCGTCGCCCGCTCGCTCTCTCCCTCTGCGCCTTCGTCGAGCTCGTGCACCTGTGCGTGAGGCTGACGGTGGGTCGCTTTGTCGTGCTCGCGCGCAGACGCCCGAGAACGCCAAGGTCATCCTCGCCAACGCGGTCCAGGAGCTCCCGCAGTCGGTGCGGATCTGGATGCGCGCCGTCGAGCTCGAGACGGACGTCAAGGCCAAGAAGCGGGTCCTGCGCAAAGGTGCGTCCGTCCTCCTCCTGCCCGTCCTCGTCGTTGACGCACGAGCCTCTCGACCTGGACTGACTCGCCGCCCTCCTCCTCCCCTTCTCGCCCTCTCCTCGCAGCCCTCGAGTACATCCCGGCGTCGGTCAAGCTGTGGAAGGAGACGGTCAAGCTCGAGGACAACCCCGAGGACGCACGGATCCTCCTCGCGCGCGCCGTCGAGGTCATTCCGCACTCGCAAGAGCTGTGGCTCGCGCTCGCGCGCCTCGAGACGCCCGACCGCGCGCGCCAGGTCCTCAACAAGGCGCGCAAGACGATCCCGACGTCGCACGAGATCTGGATCGCCGCCGGGCGCCTCCAGGAGCAGGAGGGCAACGTCGGCCAGGTCGACGCCATCATTGCCAACGGCGTGTCGGCGCTCAAGAAGAACGGCGCCGAGCTCTCGCGCGAGCAGTGGCTCGCCGAGGCCGAGCGCGCAGAGAGCCAGGGCAGCACGGTGACGGCGCAGGCCATCGTCAAGGCGTGCATCCACCTCGACGTCGACGAGGAGGACCGGCAGGCCGTCTGGCTCGACGACGCCGAGACGATGACGAGCAAGGGCTACATCGCGTCGGCGAGGGCCATCTACGCCTACGCGCTCAACGTGTACCCGCAGAAGCAGACGCTCTGGCGCAAGGCGGCCGACCTCGAGAAGCAGCACGGCGACCGGTGCGTCCTCGACCTCCTCTCTCCTCTCTCACCCGCCGAGCTCGCACTGACTCGTCGACACCCGCCCGCAGCGAGACGCTCCTCGCCCTCCTCAACCGCGCCGTCGAGTCGGTCCCGCAGGCCGAGGTCCTGTGGCTCATGGCGGCCAAGGAGTCGTGGCTCGCCGGCGACGTCGACGCCGCGCGCGCCATCCTCGCCCGCGCGTTCGAGGCCAACCCGGACAGCGAGGGCATCTGGCTCGCCGCCGTCAAGCTCGAGGCCGAGAACGGCGAGATCGCCGCGGCCAAGGAGCTCATGCAGCGCGCGAGAGACGTGTCGGGGACCGAGCGCGTGCGTCCCTCTCTCTCTCCCTCCTCTTCCTCTCTTCCTCTCTCACTGCCTCGAACGACTGCGCCCGAGCGTACTGCTGACTCGTTGTCTGTGTTGCTGCGCAGATCTGGGTCAAGTCGGCCGTCTTCGAGCGCACGCACAGCGGCAACGCCGCCGCGCTCGACATGGTCAAGGCGGGCCTCAAGGTCTTCCCGGCGTCGGCCAAGCTCCACATGATGCACGCCCAGCTCCTCCAGGCGCAGAGCCCGCCCAACGTCGCCGGCGCGCGCGAGGCGCTCGCGCTCGGCGTGCGCAGGTGCCCGACGGCCGTCCCGCTGTGGATCATGGCATCGCGCCTCGAGGAGAAGGCGGGCGTGCGCATCAAGGCGCGCGCTCTCCTCGAGAAGGCGAGGAATCTCAACCCGAAGAGCGAGGAGGTGTGGCTCGAGAGCGTCAAGGTCGAGGAGCGAGACGGGTCCGGCGCCGCCAAGCCTATGCTCTCTCGAGGTGCGTCCCCTTCCCTCTTCGTCCCCTCCTAAACGCTCGACGACGTTCCTCAACAGCTCTCTGACCCCTCTCTCACCTCGCTCGCAGCGCTCCAGACGCTCCCCTCATCCGGCCTCCTTCACTCGCATTCGGTCTGGTCCGAGCCTCGCCCGACGCGCAAGACGCGCTCGGTCGACGCCCTCAAGAAGACGAACAACTCGCCGACCGTCATCGTCACCGTCGCGCGCCTGTTCTGGGCCGAGCGCAAGATCGAGAAGGCCCGAGACTGGTTCGCGAGGGCCGTCGCCGCCGACAAGGACTTCGGCGACGCGTGGGCATGGTGGTGGAAGTTCGAGAAACAGCACGGGACCGACGTGCGTCTCTCGTTCCTCTTCTCCCCTCTCGTCGTGCGCTCTCGACGCCGGCTCGAGCTGACGAGACCCTGTCGTCGTCCCGCAGGAGCACCGCGAGGCGTTGCTGCAGAAGTGCGTCGCCGCCGACCCGCATCACGGCCAGGTGTGGCCGACCATCGCCAAGGACCCGGCCAACATCGGCAAGGACCTCGTCGCCATCCTCGAGCTCGCGTCGCAGGCCGTCGAGGAGGGCACGTCGGGAGCGGCGGCGGCGCCATGAGCGAGCGCGAGCGAGGAGGAGGTCCGAGTGCTCGTCGCGCAGAAACTTGTTGCAACTACTCGTCGTTCATCACTCTCTTGCGCTCTCGAGCTCGCTCTCTCTTTCCGTCGTCGCCGGCACCGAGAGCGAGATGAGAAGGCGAACGAGCTTTGCTGCGTGTGTCTGCGAGCGAGCGCGACGACAAGGAGAGAAGGCAGGGGCGAGGCTCGTGTATCAGGAGAGAGCAGGACTGCGAGCTAGAACGAGAGCGAGCCCCTGCCCGCAAGCCTGTGCGGGCGCGAAAGCCGCGCAATACAAATCACCATTAGCACGGATTTGTAATGCCGCGTCGGTTCGAACCCGACTCGGGTCGCGGAGCAGCGGCAAAACGGTTCAAAGGGATCGACATTAGGCGCGATTTCCTATTCCGATTAGCTTTCGTCGACCGGCGCGCAGACGACGATGGCGCCTCCCACAGACGTCCGCTCGGCTTGCCCCGCTCAGGGCGCACTCGATGAGCTCCAGAGCAGCTCCTAAAGGAGCAACGAGCTAGCAGGAAGAGGCTTTCGCTCACCCTCTCTCGTCCGACTTGAGAAGGCTCACGTGCACATTCTCGAACGCGACGACGAGCAGCGTAGGCGCGTTCGTGATGGCCGAACAGGAGCACAGTACTTTGCAGACTCGAAAAAGGACGACGAAAGAGGGGGTGGCACAGAGAGAGAGCGGGAGGCGAAAGTCGAAGGGACTGCGTCGTGAGGAAGGCGAGCGAGATATCTTATGCCTGCGACGACGACGACGAGGAGGGAGGAGGGATGGAGAGCCACGCCGAGTACAGAGGGCGGTAGACGGCGAGGTTGAACGTTGCGACGCGGGCGATGCGCATGCCGAGGAGCTTGACCTCGGTCGAGAGGGCGACGAGCCCGTTGCGCTGCAGGGCGAGGTCGACCGGCGACAGCTGCGCACCTGCCTCGATGCTGGACGACGACGACGAGCACCGGTGACGCTGGCGCCGATGGGTGCCGCCGGACGAGGACGTCGAGTCGCAGGCGTCGTCGCCCTCGACGTGCGAGCGCTTGACGCCGCGCACAGGCGCCGCCGACGCCATCATGCTCGCCGTCGGGCGAGCACCGCCGCCGCTCGACGCCCGAGCCGAGCCCGCAAAGTCGGCGAGCGCGCCCGAGGTCCGTGCGCCGCCGGTCGCCATCGGGCCCGGCTCGACCTGCGGCGCCCACCAGCCCGTGAACGACATGGGGCCGTGCGCCGCCTCTTTAGCGAGCTCCTCGTCGACGACGGCGTGCAGCGTCTCGCGCAGGCGCCGCTGCAGGAGCTGGAAGAGCTTGCTCGACGCGCGCACGTTCGAGTCGAAGTAGCTCGCGACGAGCGCGAGCGTCTCGGCGTCCGGGACCGTCGACGACGCGCCGCTCGTCGTCGCGCTCGAGCTCGACGCGCGTTGGCGGAGCTCGGTCGCGCGGCGAGCGACTTGGAGCAGGACGTCCTGCATGCCGGCGCGCCACCTCGGGCTCTCGAGCTTGGCCGTGCCGAGCCCGGGCGGGCCCTGCGGGATGCCCTGGATCGACGCGGCGGGGCCGGCGAGCGCTGACGGCGACCGTGCGCTCGAGGCCATGAGGCACCACAGCTCCTGGCGGAGCGAGTCGAGGTCGGCGGGCGTCGGGCGCGCCGGGTACGCGAGCTGGCCGCACAGCATCGTCAGGAGGTGGACGACGCTGAGGTCGACGGCGTCCGAGTGGAAGGCCTGGGTGCGGTACGAGTCGAGCTGGAGCGTCTCGGGTAGCGCTGTCGCGGAGGAGGCCGATGCGGCGCCGTCGGCGGGGAAGACGAGGTCGAGCAAGCCCTGCGTGAGGGCCTGCTCGACGAGCTCGCCGTTAGCGAGCGCGCGCGGGGCGTCCTTCTTGTCGAGGCCGGCCGCCGACGAATGAAGCCAGGTGCGGATGCGGTCGAACGCGCCCGGGCCGCGACGGCGAGCCGCAAAGTCCTGGTAGACGCGGCGCTCGAAGTCGACGGCGGTCTGGACGAGGTAGGGGCGCAGCGAGCGCAGCTGGTGGTTGGCGATGTCCTGCGCGTCGAGCAAAGAGTCAGCTCAAGCTCGACAAGTGTCAGGGAGTCGTGGAGAGCAGAGAGGGACGCACCAGCTTCATGAGCTCGAGGATCTCGAAGCACATCTCGAGGCCCTTTGCGAGGCCCTCGCCCTCGCACGCGACGACCATGGCGTCGACCATCTCATCGCGCATCGGCGCGCAGTGCTGCTTGACGGTCGCGCCGAGGAAGCGCGCGAGGCTCGGGACGTCGGCGCAGCCGCGCTCGAGCTGCTGCATGAGGAGGGCCGGGTCGAGGACGTCGAGGAGCTGGTCACGCGCGGCGAGCACCGGGTTTGGAGGTGGCGGCGAAGGCGAGGAGGGGTTGGGCGAGGAGGGCGGCGAGTTTGCGAAGGTCGGCGACGAGGTCGAGAGGTCGGGCGAGGCGGGCGCGCTCGTGGTCGAGGTCGGGAGGAGCGAGACGAAGATGTTGCGGAGCTCGGCGATGAGAAGTGCGATGCGAGAGGGAAGGCGAGTTGCGAGGGGAAGGCCGTGGGAGGTCGTGTCGGAGGGAAGGCAGATGCAGGGTCGGACGACGCCGCCGCAGAAGGTCGTGCAGCGGCAGCCCGTGTCGATCTCGCGCGCGACGGCCGTCCAGTACTGCGCCGCCGAGAGACGCTTGCGCTCGCCCCTGTTGCGGGAAAGGAGGAGCAAAGTCAGTTCCCGCTCGAGCCTCGAGGAGAAAGAGAGAGCGAGAGAGATGTGGACGCACCTCTCGCCGTCGTAGTTGGGCCGGAACATCAAGTTCGGGTCGAAGACGACGTCGTGTCGCAGCTGCGGGTTGCGCAGGATCTCGTGGAGGTCGAGCTCGCGAAGGGTCGTCTTGGTGACGGGCGGCGCGAGGCCGATCGCCGACAGCGAGCCGCGCGTGACGTCGCCGCCCTCGGCCCTGACGTGCGCGGCATGGAGGCCGAGCAGGTCGTCCTGCGACAGGACGGCGTACGAGCCGAACACGAGCGCGTCGCCGACGCTCGGGCCGGGCGACCGTCGCTGCCGGCGGCTCTCCTCGACGAGGCCCGAGGTCGAGCCGCAGCGCCGTGACGGCGAGGTAGGCGTCGATCTGTGCGCGCGTGCGACCGGCGCAGACGGCGAAGAAGGGGCGGGGCGGGGCGAGGAAGGGAGCACGGCGTGGTGGCCGAGGTTGGGGAGCGAGTTGGCGCGGCGCCGCCGAGGTCGAGGTGCATCTAGGAGCGACGGCGACTCATACGACGACGTCGGTGTCGGGAAGGCGCCCTGCGCGAGGCGGGCGGAGGCGGGAGCGAGGCGTGGAGAGGGCGCGGGCGGCTGGGTCGAAGAGGGTTCGGGGGCGACGGCGGCCACGGCGAACGGCGTGGCGAAGACGCCCAGGTACGGCGAAGGCGGGAGCGATGCCGACGCGAGGTAGGCGACGCTGCCGGCCGACCGCGACGAGCGCAACGAGCTCGAGTGCGAGAGCCGAGGGCGCCGCCTCCTGCTCGGCGGCGCCGTCTGGTACGCCGGCTCGGGCGCGTCGTGCGCGCGCTCGGCGCCGTGCTCGATCCTCCTGCGCTTCTCGAGCGGTCGGTCGGCGTCCTCGCCGGAGCGCAGCGACGCCCGTCGACCGCCTCGCGCCTCGCTCCCGCTCGCCGTGTGCCACCCGCTCGCCGCGCCCTGGTCACGCACGCTGCTCGCGAGCGCGCCGTCGATGCGCACAGCGTGCGGGACGCTCATCCTGCGCCCCGCCACTGCCTCGCCGGGCGCTGCGAGACCTCGGTCCTCCCCCGCACCGCCGCACTCGACCTCGGCGGCCTCGGCGGCGGTAAAGGCGCGCTTGCGCTGCTGCGGGCGCTGCTGCTGCTGGCGTGGCTCGGCACTGGCGGCCGACGTGCTGGCGACAGGGGCTGGTTGCGGTGTG
>Ga0308170_10003639_pt1 | contig 12476 bp, 13 predicted proteins | sample PhyBR2_2_FD_202136 | JGI IMG/M metagenome (GOLD analysis project Ga0308170, IMG submission 202136) | Phyllosphere microbial communities from UC Gill Tract Community Farm, Albany, California, United States - DLSLSB.R2 | ecosystem: Host-associated > Plants > Phyllosphere > Unclassified | place... | reverse complement strand
CATATACGATGTCGTACTTGACGCCTTCCGGGAAATTTTTCGACAGCTCGGCCATCTTGGCGCGCACGTCGCTCGACAGTTGCAGCGCGTTCGCGGTCGGCGACTGGAAGATCGGGATGGCGACCGCGGACTTGTTGTTCAGCAGGGCGCGCAGCGCATACGAGTTGGACCCCATCTCCAGGCGAGCGACATCCTTGAGCAGCGTGGTGGCGCCGTCCGGATTGGTCTTGACGACGATGTTGCCGAACTCCTCGGCCGACTGCAGGCGGCCCTGGGTATTCACGGTCAGCTGGAAGTCCGCGCCTTTGGTCGGACCCTGGCCGACGACGCCGGCGGCGACCTGCACGTTCTGCTCGCGGATCGCGTTCACGACGTCGCTGGCGGTCAGGTTGCGCGCGGCGACCTTCTGCGGATCGAGCCAGACACGCATCGCGTAGTCGCCCGAGCCGAACAGCTGCACCTCGCCCATGCCGTTGATGCGCGCCAGCTCGTCCTTGACGTTCAGGGTCGCGTAGTTGCGCAGGTACAGGTCGTCATAGCGGCCGTCCGGCGACAGCAGGTGCACCACCATCGTGATGTTCGGCGAGCTCTTGGCCGCCGTGACGCCGATCTGGCGCACCTCGTCCGGCAGGCGCGGCAGCGCACGCTGGATGCGGTTCTGCACCTGGGTCTCGGCCTGCTCGACGTCGGTGCCGATCTTGAAGGTCACGGTCAGCTGCAGCGCGCCGTCCGAGGTGTTCTGCGAGGTCATGTAGAGCATGTTCTCGACCCCGTTGATTTCCTGCTCGATCGGCGTGGCGACGGTTTCGGCGATGACCTTCGGGTTGGCGCCCGGGTACTGGGCGCGCACCACCACCGAGGGCGGCACGACTTCCGGATACTCCGAGATCGGCAGCGCGAAGATCGATATGAGGCCGGCCACGAAGACCAGCACCGACAGCACGGCCGCGAAGATCGGCTTGTCGACAAAAAAGCGTGAGATGTTCATTTGTTCTTGTCCCTCGTCCGGTTACTTGGCGTCCGCCATGGCGAGCTTCGCGTCCTTGTCCTGCGCAGGCGCGAGCGACGCCACCATCGGCACCACCTGGGCTGCGATCGGCGCGCCGGGGCGCACGCGCTGCAGGCCATTCACGACGATCTTCTCGCCCGGCTTCAGGCCGCCGCGCACCACGCGCAGGCCGTCGACCACCGGGCCGAGTTTCACCTCGCGGTACTCGGCCTTGCCGTCGGCGCCGACCACGAACACGAACTTGTGGCTCTGGTCGGTGCCCACCGCGCGGTCGGTGATCAGCAGCGCGTCGTGCTTGTCGCCGCCGCCGATCTGCACGCGCGCGAACAGGCCGGGCGCCATCGTGCGGTCGCGGTTGGCGAACAGGGCGCGCATGCGGACACTGCCCGTGTGGGTGTCGAGCTGGTTGTCGACGAATTCCAGCTTGCCTTCGTGCGGGAAGCCGTCCTCGTTGGCCAGGCCGACGTGGACAGGCACCGCTTCACCTTTGTGCGCCTCGCCGCTGACGCGCAGATACGTTTCTTCGTCGCCGTCGAAGCTGGCGTAGATGCGGTCCAGCGACACGATCGAGGTCAGCACGGCGGACGCGTCGACCAGGTTGCCGAGCGTGATCTCGGCCTTCGACACGCGGCCGTCGATCGGCGCCGTGACGCGGGTGTACGACAGGTTCAGGCGCGCCGCTGCGGCCTGGGCCTCGAACGCGCGGGTGTCGGCGTCGAGTTGCTTCAAGCTGGAGGCGCTGGCGTCGTACTCGCGCTGGGCGATCGCCTTGTCGCCGAGCAGCTTCTCGGCGCGGTTCAATTCCAGGCGCGCCAGTTCCGCCTTGGCGCGCGCCGACTTGGCGGCGGCGTCGGCGCGCTCGGCCTCGGCCTGGTAGGGGCGCGGGTCGATCACGAACAACAGCTGGCCCTTTTTCACCTCGGCGCCCGGCGTGAAGTTGACGGCCGTGATGTAGCCGGACACGCGCGGACGGATCTCGACGTGTTCGACGGCTTCCAGGCGGCCCGAGAACTCCTGGGTTTCGGCGACGGCTTTTTGCACCACCACGGCCGCCGACACCGGCGGCGCGGCGGGCGCGGCCTGGGCTTCGGCGGCCTTGCCGGTCGCGTCCGAGCAGCCTGCCATCACGGCGGCCACGCCGGCCATGGCCAGCGCCACCACGATCGGTCGTACCAGCGGCCGCGCTGCGGTCCTCAGTTGTTGAATCGGTTTCATGTGAGCCCTCCGTTTATTGATAACTTATTGATTTATTAAGATTCAGGCGAAAACAGTCCTTCCCGGAGCCGGACACGGCTTTTTTGGGAAAAACAGGTCTCCCGTGCCCTGCTCGGGCACGTGTTTATGGTTGTGGGTGCGGATTTAGGGGATCAGGCGCTGCGCCGTTCCCCGGCGACAGGACCGGGCGGCGCCTCGTTACCGTCGAGTGCAGCAATGAAACCGGCGATCTCGCCCAAGGCATGGACCTGGCAAGCGCACTGGTTGCGCCCGTTCGGGTCCTGCAACTGGACGGGCTCCAGGCGCCGCACCGTGGTGCGTACGCCGGCGTTGATCAGCTTGGCGCCGTAGGCTTCGGCCTCGTCGCGCAGCGGATCGTCCTCGGTCGACAGGATCAGGGCCGGCGGCAGATTTTTGAGCCGGCTCGATTGCAGCGGCGAGGCGTAAGGGTGGCTGCGGTCGGCCGCGTGCGGCAGGTAGCCGCGGTAGGCCGCCGCGCATTCGTTGACCAGCTTGGCCTGGTCGGTGCAGGTCGGCATTTCGCGCATCGAGCAGGTCGACAGGCCGGGGTCGAGCATCGGCATGATCAGGATCTGTCCGGCCAGCTGCGGGCCGGCGCGGTCGCGCGACATCAGGGCCGACACGGCGGCCAGGTTGGCGCCGGCCTCGATGCCGGCCACCAGCAGGCGCTTGCCGGTCCAGCCGAGTTTGTTCTTGTTTTTCTTGGCCCAGTTCAGCACGGCGTGCGCATCCTCGACGGCGGCCGGGAAAGGTTTCACCTGCGCCAGCGTGTAGCTCGAGGACAGCACCACCGGATAACCGCTTGCGGCCGCCAGGTGGCGCAGGAAGGTGTCCGGCTCGTCGAGGCTGCCGTCCACGAAGCCGCCGCCGTGGAAGAACACGATCAGGACGTCGCGCTTGCCGTCGGCCGTGGCCTTGTACAGGCGCGCCGCCAGCTGCCCTTCCGCGCCGCCGACCTGCAGCTCGCTGACGCTCAGGGTATGCCTCGGGTTATCCATGTCTTGCGCGCTCATGCTTGTATCTCGTTGATGGCCAGCCGGGTTTGCACAGCGCCGGCGGCATCGCAGGCTACCGGCGCCACGGTCTGGAACAGGGCCTGCTCGCCGCGCGCCTCTGCGCTGGCGGCCTGGGCATACAGGTCGGTGGCGACGACACCCGCCATGGCCGCCACACCCAGCACGAGGCTGAGCGTTGCTGCGATCGCATCCCGATATGTTGTCATGACACCCTCCGTATTTTTACCAGCTACCGTACCGACACTATAGACCTCGGCTAGAATCAGATAAATAGTGCAAAACCGAATTGATTATTCAGATGGCTGAACAATCCCATGAATAAACTGCAGGCAATGGAAGTTTTCGTGCAGGTCGTCGACGCCGGCAGCTTCACGCGCGCGGCGGACCTGCTGCAACTGCCCAAGGCGACCGTGTCGACCCTGGTGCAATCGCTGGAAAGCTCGCTGGCGGCCAAGCTGCTGCACCGGACCACGCGTTCGGTCACGGTCACCACCGACGGCGCGGCCTACTACGAACGCTGCGTGCGCATCCTGTCGGACGTGAAGGACGCCGAGGAATCGCTGTCGCGCACCCGCCTGTCGCCGAGCGGCCGGCTGCGCGTCGACGTGCCGACCGGGCTGGCCAGCGAGATCCTGATCCCCGCCCTGCCCGATTTCTTCGAGCGCTACCCCGACATCCAGATGGAACTGGGCAGCACCGACCGCCCGGTCGACCTGGTCGAGGAAGGCGTCGACTGCGCCGTGCGCGGCGGCGAGCTGTGGGATACCAGCCTGATCGCACGCCGCGTCGGCGTGGTCAACTTCGTCACCGCGGCCTCGCCCGGCTACCTGGAGCGCTTCGGCACGCCGCAGCATCCACGCGACCTGGAGCGCCACCGCTGCGTCAATTATTTTTCTTCCAAGAACGGCAAGGTCTACGACTGGGATTTCCGGCGCGACGACGAAAAGATCGTGGTGCCGATGCGCGGCGTGATCGCGCTGAACGATTCGAACGCCTACGTGCACGCGGGCCTGGCGGGCCTGGGCGTGATCCAGATGACCGATTACCTGCTGGACCAGCACGTGCAGGCCGGCCGCATGGTGCGCCTGCTGCCGGACTGGAGCAGCGAGCCGACCCCGGTCCACGTGGTCTACCCGCAAAACCGCCACCTGTCGGCCAAGGTGCGCGTGTTCGTCGAATGGATCGCCGAATTGTTCGCGAATCACCCCTACATGCACATGGAAGCGCTGCCGCAGCCACGGCCGGCGGCGCTGGCCGCATGAGATATCATCAACCACGGAGACCGAGATGAGCCAAGCACGCACCATCGACACCCTGCTCGACCAGTACGGCGAAAGCCACCGCAATCCGACCAACGAGCTGATCCACTTCGTCTGCATCCCGGTGATCGTGTTCACCCTGCTCGGCATCCTGTGGAGCATTCATCCACTGGCGGCGGTCGCGGCCGTGGCGGCGGCGCAGGTCTATTATTTCCGGCTGTCGCGCCCTTTCGCCTTCGGCATGCTGCTGCTGAGCGCGGTGATGCTCGGCATCCTGGCGATGATGCCGCCGCTGACGGTGTTGCCGCTGTCGATCGCGGTCTTCGTGCTGGCCTGGATCGGACAGTTTATTGGGCATAAGATCGAAGGGAAGAAACCCTCCTTCTTCGACGACCTGCGCTTCCTGTTGATCGGCCCGCTGTTCGTGCTGGGTTTCCTGTACCGCAGGCTGCACGTGGCCTATTGAATTAGGCTAAGCTAGGCCCATCGGCCGCCTGACCGGCAGCCCGTGCATATGGAGCCCATCATGAAGCGTCTTCTTCCCCTTGCGCTGCTGGCCGCGATCCTGGCCGGCTGCGCCAACTCCGCCCCCTCGGGCCGGTCGTACAGCGTGTACCAGACTCAGAACGAACAGATCGTGCGCATGGCCACGGTCGAATCCGTGCGCAACGTTTCCATCGTGAACCCGGAAACCGGCGTCGGCACCGCGTCCGGCGCCGCCCTCGGCGGCCTGGGCGGAGCACAGATCGGCGGCGGCAATGGCTCGATCGCGACCGGCATCCTCGGCGCGGTGGCCGGCGGCGTCATCGGCAACCACGTCGAGCACGCGGCCAATAACCGGCCCGGCCTGGAGATCACGGTGCGCCTCGATAGTGGCGAACTGCGCGCCATCACCCAGCTGGCCGACGAGCCCTTCCGCCCCGGCGACCGGGTGCGCCTGTTGACCGATGGCTACCATCGCACGCGCGTGACGCATTGAAGTAACAGTTCTTTTCGAAAAGATGCTCCCGGCATCTTTTCGGCCCAAGGAAACCAGGAAAGCACGTATACTTTCCTGATGCCTTCCTACGCCCTCTTCACCATCGCCTCCCTGATCTGGGGATCCACCTTCTGGGCCATTACCTTGCAACTGGGCGACATCCCGCCCGCGGTATCGGTCGTTTATCGTTTTGCACTGGCCTCGATGACGCTGTTCGCCCTGTGCCTGGCGCGCGGCGATAAACTTCGCCTGCCCTGGCGCGTGCAGCGCTGGACCCTGCTGCAGGGCTTCCTCACCTTCGGCCTGTCCTACGTGTGTACGTACAACGCCGAACAGTTCGTGGTGTCGGCCCTGGTCGCCGTGCTGTTCGCGCTGATGGTGTTCTGGACCCCGATCTGCTCGCGCATCGCCTTCGGCACGGCGATACCGCGCCGCACCTGGGCCGCCGGCGCCGCCGCGATGGCCGGCGTCGTGCTGCTGTTCTGGCATTCGATCGGCGGCGCGCTGCAGGATCTCAAGGAGGGCCACGGCAATGGCCATTTCATCCTCGGCGTCGTGCTCGGCATCGGCGCCTCGATCGCCAGCTCGGCCGGCAGCATCGTGGTCGGCAAGGTGCGCGAGCAATCGACCAACCTGATGCTGACCACCGGCTGGTCGATGTTCTGGGGCACCTGCATGGTCGCGCTGTGGTGCGTCCTGTCCGGCCAGGCATTCATCCTGCCGCACACGCTCAGCTACGTGCTCGGCCTGCTGCACCTGGCGATCTTCGGCTCGGTGGTCGCCTTCATCTGCTACTTCACCCTGATCAACCGGATCGGTTCGAACAAGGCCGTGTACATCGGCGTGATCACCCCGGTGATCTCGGTGCTGCTGTCGATCAAGCTCGAACACTACCACCCGGGTCCCACCGAATGGCTGGGCATGGCGGTCTGCCTGGGCAGCGTCGCCTGGGCCGTGCGCACGCCCGCGGCCAAGGCCGCTCCATCCGTACAACAACTGAACGATGTAATCGAAACCACCCCATGACTGTTGAAACCACTTTCTCCATCCGCCCCGCCACCCCGGCCGACGTCGTCCACATCCAGTCGATGATCCGCGAGCTGGCCGTGTTCGAGAAGCTCGAGCACATGGTCGTATCCACCGAGGCCCTGCTGCACGAAGGCCTGTTCGGCGTCCGCCCGGCCTGCGAGGCCATCATCGGCGAGGCCGACGGCGAGGTCGTGACCTTCGCGTTGTTCTTCCATAACTTCTCTACTTTTCTCACCAAGAAGGGCCTGTACCTCGAAGACCTGTACGTGCGCCAGGCCCACCGCGGCAAGGGTTACGGCAGCCGCATGCTCAAGCACCTGGCGCGCCTGGCGGTGGAGCGCGAGTGCGGCCGCTTCGAATGGTCGGTGCTGGACTGGAACGAGCCGGCGATCAATTTTTACAAAGCGATGGGCGCCGAGATCCTGCCCGACTGGCGTATCTGCCGCGTCACCGGCGCGCCGCTGACCGCACTGTCCCGGTCCTGATTCTGGTCCACAAAAGAAAAAACCCACGGGGCTGAGGAGCGCCGTGGGTGAACCCATTGTTGGATGGGGAGGGGAGATTTGAATCCAACGGTTTCAATATAAGCTTCCTGCCGGACTGTGGGGATGTCCCTTACAAATGCTTACCTCGGTAACAGTCATATAAATCTTCTCGGGATACGCACGATTGAGGCCGCTCAACCCCTCGGCAGCGCCCATATCCGGTTGAGTTAGCACAAATGCAATAAGCTGCCGCGCCAAGACAATGTGGCCTCAAGACGAGGAAATGGACATGAATCTGGGCGTCAAACCGATCATTGCATGGCTGTACGAAGAGCTGAACAACGGCGTCGGCCGTCCCCTGATGCGCGCGTGGCTGCGCTATCGAATCGACACCTACAAGCGCTGCCTGCACACCATCGCGGCCCAGCGCGAAAACGACTTCCACGCCGAGCGCATGCTGCACCGGGCCATCTCCGCCACCCGGTCGCGGCTGCAGTCACTTTAAGCCGCCGTTCTTCTGCGTGCCAAGAAGCGCTCGAACAGCTCGAATCCCGCCTGGGTCAGCAAGGCCAGCAGCGCGGCCGGAATCGCGCCCGCCAGCAGCATGTCGTTGTCGTTCAAGGCCAGCCCCGTCGTGATGCGTTCGCCAAAGCCGCCGGCGCCGATGAAGGCCGCGATCGTCGCCGTGCCGACGCTCATCACCGCCGCCGTCTTGATGCCGGCCAGGATCACCGGCGCGGCCAGCGGCAGTTCGACGTGCAGCAGGCTCTGGCCGCGCTTCAGGCCCAGCGCGAGCGCGGCGGTGCGCAGTCCGGCCGGCACCTCCAGCAAGCCGGTGCAGGTGTTGCGCACGATCGGCAGCAGCGCATAGGCGCACAGTGCGACCAGGGCCGGCGTCGTGCCGATCCGGCCGAGCAAGGGAATCAGGATGGCCAGCAGGGCCAGCGAGGGCACGGTCTGCAGCATGCCCGCCACGGCCAGCACCGGCTGGCGCAGGCGCGGCGACAAGGCCGCCACCACGCCGAGCGGCACCCCGGCCACGCAGCCGAGCAGCACCGCCATCAACACCAGCAGCAGGTGCTGGCGCGCCAGCGGCCAGAAGCCGTTGCCGAAGGTTTTGTCCAGCAGGCCGTCGCGTGCGGGCGCGGGTGCGGACGCGTGCGCGTCCCCACCCGCGCGGCGCCCCAGCCAGCCGCGTGCGATGGCTGCAAAATTCTGGCCATCCAGCTCGGCCGCGGCGTTCATCGCGATCATGTCCTGGGCCGTGATCGTATTCTGCAGCCCCTCGATCGCCTGCCAGGCGCTTGGCAAGCGCTGCGGCAGGTCGAGCCGGTACAGCAGCACGGCGTCGTAGCGCGGGAAGTAATGCAGATCGTCGTCGAGCACGCGCAGGCCGTACTGGCGGATCTTGGCGTCGGTCGAATAGATGTCGATCACGTCGACCTGGCGCTGCGCCAGCGCCTCGTAGGCGATGCCGTGGTCCAGCCCGCGCGGCCGCTGCGGCAGGCCGTAGCGCGCGGCCAGGCCGGGCCAGCCATCCTGGCGTCCCAGGAACTCGTGCGACAGGCCGATTTTCGATTCCGGATGCCGGACCAGCTGCGACAGGCGTGTGATGTCCGCATCGCTGCGCATGGCCAGCGCGTAGCCGTTCGAGAAGCCGAGCGGCACGCCCACGCCCAGGCCGAGCGGCCGCAGTTTCTCGCGCATCTGCTCGATCGAGGTCGGCTGCGGATTCTTGAGGATCTCCAGGTCGATGGTGCCCAGGTATTCCGGATAGACGTCGATCGCGCCCGAGCGCAGCGCACTCAACACGATGGCGGTGTTGCCCAGGCCCTGGCGGTGCTCGGCCGGCCCCACGCGCGCGGCGGCCTGGGTCAGGATCTCGCCGAGGATATACGACTCGGTAAAGCGCTTGGAGCCGACGTGGAGCCGCTCGTCGGCACATGCCGGCGCCAGCCACACGCAACAGGCGGCCAGCAAGGACAACAAGGCGGCGTAGCGGATCCTCATCCCGGCAACTCGACCTCGGGCTCGCGCAGCACCCCGCCATTGGCAACCAGGCGGCAGGGATTGGCGCCGATCGCATACGCCAGGTCGGCCGGACGGGTGATGTCCCACAGCGCCAGGTCGGCGCGCTTGCCGACTTCGAGCGTGCCGATGTCGCCACGGCCGAGGGCGCGCGCCGCGTGGCGGGTGACGCCGAGCAGCGCTTCGAGCGGCGTCAGCCGGAACAAGGTGCAGGCCATGTTCAGCGCCAGCAGCAGCGAGGTCATGGGCGAGGTGCCGGGATTGCAGTCGGTCGACACCGCCATCGGCACACCGGCCGCGCGCAGCAGCCCCAGCGGCGGGGCCTGGGTCTCGCGCAGGAAGTAGTACGCCCCGGGCAGCAGCACCGCCACCGTGCCGGCGCGCGCCATCGCCGCCGCGCCCTCTTGCGTCAGGTATTCGAGGTGGTCGGCCGACAGCCCGTCGTAGCGCGCCACCAGTGCGGCCCCGCCCTGGTCGGACAGCTGCTCGGCGTGCAGCTTGACCGGCAGCCCGAGGGCCCGCGCGGCCTCGAACACGCGCGCGGTCTGGTCGATGCTGAAGCCGATCCGCTCGCAGAAGGCGTCGACCGCATCCACCAGGCCCTCGGCCGCCAGGGCCGGCAGCATGCCGTTGCAGACTTCGTCGATGTAGGCGTCGGCGCGGCCGGCAAACTCCGGCGGCAGCGCGTGCGCACCGAGGAAGGTCGTGGACACGTTCACCGGCAGCAGCTCGCCGACGATGCGCGCCACGCGCAGCATCTTCGCTTCGTTGTCGAGATCGAGGCCGTAGCCGGACTTGATCTCCAGCGTGGTCACGCCTTCATGGAGCAAGGCGCGGATGCGCGCCACGCTCTGGCGCAGCAGCTCGCTCTCGGAGGCGGCGCGCGTGGCGCGCACGGTGGACATGATGCCGCCGCCCGCGCGCGCGATGTCCTCGTAGCTGGCGCCGTTCAGGCGCGCTTCCCACTCGTCGCTCCTGTTGCCGGCGTGGACGATGTGGGTGTGGCAGTCGATCAGGCCGGGCGTGAGCCACATGCCGCAGCAGTCGTGCACGCGCTGGGCGACGGGCGCCTGCTCGCGCGGCCCCAGCCAGGCGATCCGGCCGTCCTTCACGGCCAGCGCGCCATTCTCCATCGCGCCATAGCCATCGCCTGCGCCGTCCGCCATCGTGGCCAGGCGCGCATTCGTCAGCAGCAGGTCGGCCGCTTCACTCACGGTGGGCGCGGAGGTCGTCATCGTCGCTGTCCGCGTCGTAGTCGATATCGTGGTCCTCGAGGTCCTGCTCGTCGTCGTAATAGTGGATGTCGACCACGAAGATGGTGCCCTGCTCCGCCTCCAGCTCCCAGGTGGTGCCGGGGTCGAGCAGCACGGCGTCGTAACGCACCAGGTTGATGCGCTGCTCGTCGCTGCACAGCTCCAGGCTCTCGCCTTCGGCCAGGAACAGCAGGGTGACGTCGGCGCGCGCCACGAACCTGGAGGGGCCGTCCAGGCTGCGCCGGCCGAAGCGGTGGTAGCAGCGCTCCAGGCGGGTCATCGCGTTGAAATCGGTGCTGGGGCCGCGGTTCAACTTGGCCACGACCTGCGACTCGCCAGCGAAGCCGGCGACCGGCTCGGCCGGCGACACCAGGTTCGGCTCGCCGTCGATCTCGAGCGTCATGCCATGGCCCTCGACCAGCGCCAGGGTGCGCTCCACGCCCGGGAACATCGAGAACGGGCCGTCGGCCGCGATCGTCGCCAGGCTCACGCGCCAGTCGAAATCCTCGAAGCCGGCGTCCGGCGGGAACACGGCGATCTCGGTCGTGCTGCCGCCGCCGTTCTTCCACGGCTTGGGATCGAGGCCCGCGAACGGGATCAGCATGGTCATGGATTCACACCTCAGAAGTGATCGGAATGGCAAACCGCCATGCGCATTGTGCAGCAAAACTCAGGCTGTGCGCAGCGCGCGCACGACTGCCTTGTAGTCTTGCACGATCGCATCCTGGTCCAGGTGCCGCCCGCCACGCACGACCCAGCGCCCGCCGGCGAGCACGTCGCGCACCAGGTTGTCGTTGCCGCAGAACAGGAAACGGCCGAGCACATCGGCGTCAATCAGGCCGTCCAGGTTCGGGTGGCTGCTGTCGAGCACCAGCAAATCGGCGCGCAGGCCGGGTGCAAGCTGGCCCAGGCGGCGGCCCGCGGCCTGGGCGCCGCCCTGCAGCGCACGCTGCCAGAGGAAGGCGGCGACGTCGCGCTGCGCATGATCGACGGCCACGTTGCGGCGCTGCTGGGCGAGACGCTGGCCATATTCGAGCCAGCGCAGTTCCTCGACCGGGCTCTGCGATACGTGGCTGTCGCTGCCGATCCCGAAGCGCCCGCCCGCCTGGATGAAGGCCTCCAGCGGGAAGATGCCGTCGCCCAGGTTGGCTTCGGTGGTCGGGCACAGGCCGGCACAAGCGCCGCTGGCCGCCAGCCGCGCGACCTCGGCGTCCGACAGGTGGGTCGCGTGCACCAGGCACCAGCGCGCGTCGATGGCGGCTTCGTCGAGCAGATAGTCGACCGGACGGCGCCCGGTCGCTTCCAGGCACTGGCGCACTTCGAGCTGCTGCTCGGCGATGTGGATGTGCAGCGGCCGGCCGGCCGGCAGGGCCTGGGCCAGTTCGCGCAATTGATGGATCGATACTGCGCGCAGCGAATGCGGCGCCGCACCCACTTCCAGCTGCGGACCGCGCAGCGGCTCGAGCGCCTCGACGATGCGCAGCACGAGCTCGGGATCGGTGCGGAAGCGCCGCTGGCCGGGATTCAGCGGCTGCTCGTTGAAGCCGGCATAGCTGTACATCACGGGCAGCAGGGTCAGGCCGATGCCGGACTTGCGCGCGGCCCGGGCGACGCGCTCGGCGGTCTCGGCCGGGCGCGCGTAGGGCGCGCCGTCCACGTCGCGCTGGATGTAGTGGAATTCGCAGACGGCGGTGTAGCCGTGGCGCAGGCACTCGGCGTACAGCTGCGCCGCCACCGCTTCGATCTGCTCGGGACTGATGCGGTTGGCGAAGCGGTACATCAGCTCGCGCCAGGTCCAGAAGCTGTCGGGGCCGGGGCCCGCCTTTTCGGTCAGGCCGCCGAGGGCGCGTTGAAACGCGTGCGAGTGCAGGTTGACCATGCCGGGCAGGACATAGTCGGCCTGTTCGATGCCCGGCGGCGGCGCGGCCCCGGGCTCGGCCTGCAGCAGGTCGCCCTGCCCGTCCCAGGCCAGCAGCACGTCGCCCCGCCAGCCCTCCGGCAGCAGGGCGTGGCGCGCGAACAGGCTTCCTGCTTGGTCGCTCATTTGCACACTCATGCGCGCACCCAGTCCAGCGCCGCGCCGAGCAGCTGGCGCAGCACCGGCTGGACGTACTCCGCCAGGTCCGGCCGGTAGGCGAAGGGCGGCGCTTCATCCATGTACAGGCATTGGCACATTTCGAGC
>Ga0308170_10003629_pt1 | contig 12499 bp, 7 predicted proteins | sample PhyBR2_2_FD_202136 | JGI IMG/M metagenome (GOLD analysis project Ga0308170, IMG submission 202136) | Phyllosphere microbial communities from UC Gill Tract Community Farm, Albany, California, United States - DLSLSB.R2 | ecosystem: Host-associated > Plants > Phyllosphere > Unclassified | place... | reverse complement strand
AGGGAGTGAGTATGGATTGGCAGTTCTGGATCGACCGTGGCGGCACATTCACCGATATCGTGGGGCGCCGCCCGGATGGGCAACTCGTCACGCACAAGCTCCTGTCCGAGCACCCCGAACAGTACCGTGACGCGGCGGTTGCCGGCATCCGTCACCTGCTGGGCGTCGCCGCAGGCGCGCCGCTGCCGGCGGCCGGCATCGAGGCGGTCAAGATGGGCACGACAGTGGCCACCAATGCGCTGCTCGAGCGCAAGGGCGAGCCGACCGTGCTGGCGATCACGCGCGGCTACCGCGACGCGCTGCGCATCGCCTACCAGAACCGGCCACGCCTGTTCGACCGCCATATCGTGCTGCCCGAACTGCTGTATGCGCAGGTGATCGAGGTCGATGAACGCATCGGCGCGCATGGCGACATCGTGCAGCCGCTCGATGAAGCGGCCACCCAGGCCAGTCTGCAGCGGGCGTTCGACGCCGGTCTGCGTTCGCTGGCCATCGTCTTCATGCACGGCTACCGCTACACCGTGCACGAAGCGGCGGTCGCCCGCATCGCGCGCGCGATCGGCTTCACGCAGGTGTCGGTCTCGCACGAAGTGAGCCCGACGATGAAGCTGGTCGCACGCGGCGACACGACGGTCGTCGACGCCTACCTGTCGCCGATCCTGCGCCGCTACGTCGACCAGGTGGCCGACGAACTGCCCGGCGTGAACCTGCAGTTCATGCAGTCCAATGGCGGCCTGACCGATGCACGCGCGTTTCAGGGCAAGGACAGCATCCTGTCCGGCCCCGCCGGCGGCATTGTCGGCATGGTGCGCGCGAGCCGGCAGGCCGGCTTCGAGCGCGTGATCGGCTTCGACATGGGCGGCACCTCGACCGATGTATCCCATTTTGCGGGCGAATTCGAGCGCGTGTTCGAAACCCAGGTCGCCGGCGTGCGCATGCGTGCGCCGATGATGAGCATCCACACCGTCGCCGCCGGCGGCGGCTCGATCCTGCACTTCGACGGCAGCCGCTATCGCGTGGGGCCGGACAGCGCCGGCGCCAATCCCGGCCCGGCCAGCTACCGGCGCGGCGGCCCGCTCGCCGTCACTGACTGCAATGTCATGCTCGGCAAGGTGCAGGCCGATTATTTCCCGCGCCTGTTCGGCGGGCGTGGCGATGAAGCGCTGGACGTGGCCGCCGTGCGCCGCCGTTTCGACGCGCTGGCGGACGAGATCGGCGCCGCAACGGGTGAACGGCCCGCACCGGAAGCGGTGGCCGAAGGCTTCATCGCGATCGCGGTGGGCAATATGGCCAACGCGATCAAGCAGATCTCGGTGCAGCGCGGCCACGATGTGACCGACTACGTGCTCACCAGTTTCGGCGGCGCCGGCGGCCAGCATGCGTGCCTCGTGGCCGACGCCCTCGGCATGCAGACGGTATTCATCCACTCGCTGGCCGGCGTGCTGTCGGCCTACGGCATGGGGCTGGCCGACCAGAGCGCGATGCGCGAGCAGGCCGTCGAAGAGCGGCTAAGCGATGCCGTGCTGCCGGCGCTGGCCGAACGCCTCGGCGTGCTGGGCGAGGCGGCGCGCGCGCAGTTGCTGGCGCAAGGCGTGGCGCCCGGGCGCATCACGCTCGTCGAACGCGTGCACTTGCGCTACGAAGGCACCGACTCGGCGCTCGTCGTGCTCGCGGGCGACATGACGGCGATGACGGCGCAGTTCGAACAAGCCTACAAACGCCGCTACTCGTTCCTGATGCCGGCGCGCGCGCTGATCGTCGAAGCGGTGTCGGTCGAGGCCATCGGCCAGTCCGATGCGCCGCCGGAGCACGTGGTGGCAACGACCACGCCTGGCGGCGAAGCGGCCCCGCAGGACAGCGTGCGCATGTACAGCGCGGGCCGCTGGCACGATACCGGTGTCTACGCGCGCGCTGCGCTGCAGCCGGGGCACGCGATGCGCGGCCCGGCGATCATCGCTGAAGACAACGCGACCACGGTCGTCGAACCGGGCTGGGAAGCGCGCGTGACACCGTATGGTCATTTGGTGCTGCAGCGCGTGCAAGCGCTGCCCGAGCGGCGCGCGATCGGCACCACGGCCGATCCGGTGATGCTCGAGATCTTCAACAGCCTGTTCATGTCGATTGCCGAGCAGATGGGCCTGCGCCTGCAGAACACGGCGCACTCGGTCAACATCAAGGAACGGCTGGACTTCAGCTGCGCGATCTTCGACCAGGACGGCAACCTGGTGGCCAACGCCCCGCACATGCCGGTGCATCTGGGCTCGATGGGCGAGAGCATCAAGACCGTGATGCGCGAGAACGCGGGCCGCATGCATGCGGGTGACGTGTACATGCTGAACGACCCGTACAACGGCGGCACGCACCTGCCCGACGTGACGGTGATCTCGCCCGTGTTCGACGAAGCGGGCGCCGAGATCCTGTTCTACGTCGGCTCGCGCGGCCACCATGCCGACATCGGCGGCACCACGCCCGGCTCGATGCCGCCCGACTCGAGCCATATCGAGCAGGAGGGCGTCCTGATCAACAATTTCAAGTTGATCGACGGGCAGGACGGCGTGCTGCGCGAAGACGCGGCGCGCGCGCTGCTGGTGGGCGCGCGCTACCCGGCGCGCAATCCCGACCAGAACCTGGCCGACCTGCGCGCGCAGGTGGCCGCCAACCAGAAAGGCGTCGACGAGCTGCACAAGATGGTCGCGCACTTTGGCCTGGACGTCGTGCGCGCCTATATGGGCCACGTGCAGGACAACGCCGAAGAGGCGGTGCGGCGCGTGATCTCGGCGCTCAAGGATGGCAGCTTCCACTATCAGCTCGATAACGGCGCGCACATCGACGTCGCGATTCGCGTGGACGCCGCCGCGCGCAGCGCGCAGATCGACTTCACCGGCACGTCAGGCCAGCTACCAAACAACTTCAATGCGCCGTCGGCCGTGTGCATGGCGGCCGTGCTGTACGTGTTCCGCACGCTGGTCGACGACGAGATTCCGCTCAACGCGGGTTGCCTGAAACCGCTGGAGGTCATCATCCCGCCCGGCTCGATGCTCAATCCGCATTATCCGGCGTCGGTCGTGTCGGGCAATGTCGAAACCTCGACCTGCATCACCAATGCGCTGTATGGCGCGCTGGGCGTGATGGCGGCGGCGCAGGGCACGATGAACAACTTCACGTTCGGCAACGACCGTTATCAGTACTACGAGACCATCTCGGGTGGCTCCGGCGCGGGCGAGGGCTTCGATGGTACCGACGTGGTCCAGACCAATATGACCAACTCGCGCCTGACCGATCCTGAAATCCTCGAATTCCGCTTCCCGGTGCGGCTCGAGCGGTACGAGATCCGGCCCGGCTCGGGCGGGGCGGGGCGCTGGCAGGGCGGCAACGGCGGCGTGCGCCGGATGCGTTTTTTAGAGCCGATGACGGCGGCGATCCTGTCGAACAACCGAATTCATGCGCCGTTCGGCATGGCCGGTGGCGGAGACGCCGAGCGTGGCCGTAACAGTGTCGAGCGCGCCGACGGACGTATCGAGCAGGTCGGGCATATCGGCAAGATCGACATGGCCGCGGGCGACGTATTCGTCATCGAGACGCCGGGCGGCGGCGGTTACGGCAAGCCGTAGGATGGCGCGGCATATTGTGGCCCGCCCGCGCGCCCTGTATGCTGCACAGCATCGATTTTCAACACTACTACGAGAGATACCATGAAACGTGTACTGACCTGCTCCGCCCTGGTGGCGGCAATGCTGCTGACGGTAACCGCCTGCAAGCGCGCCGAAGCCCCGGCCACGCCGGCTGCCGACACCAGCGGCGCGACCACCAGCGCGCCGGCCGTTGCCTCGCAACAGATCGACACCGTGGTCGGCACCGGCAAGGAAGCCACGTCCGGTTCGACCGCTGTCGTCAACTACACCGGCTGGCTGTACGAGCCGGCCGCCGCCCAGCAGCGTGGCAAGGAGTTCGATTCGTCGATCGGCCGTGAGCCGTTCAGCTTCCAGGTTGGCGCCGGCCAGGTCATCAAGGGTTGGGATGTCGGCGTGCAGGGGATGAAAGTCGGCGGCAAGCGCACGCTGATCGTGCCGGCCGACATGGGTTATGGCGCCGGCGGCGCAGGCCCGATTCCCCCTAACGCCACGCTGGTGTTCGAGGTCGAGCTGCTCGACGTTCGTTAATTCGCGGCCGGCGCCGGCGCGGTTGCCGGGGCCTTTGCTGGGGCTGGTGCTGGTGATGGCGAAGGTGCTGCTACCGGTTCTGATTTCAAAGCAGGCGCCAGTACCGGCGTCAATGCCGGGGGCAGCGCCGCGCGGCGAGGCGTTGTCGCCACCGGGTCCTGTTTCGCCCCCGGCGCCTCACGATCGCGGATCCGGTACCACGCAAGGCCCAGCAACTCATAGGTTGCATACCACGAGCGCCGCATGCCTTCCGCGCTTGGCAGCCAGGCGTCGAAACCGTAGTTGGGGTTGTAGACGAACATGGTCGGCGCCTCGACCACCTGCAGGCCTTCACGCTCGAACACATTGCGCGCGCGGTGCATGTGCATCGCATCGGTCACGAGCAGGATCCGTTTCACGCCGGCTTTACGCAGCAGCAGATTGCTGTAGATCGCATTCTCGCCCGTATCGCGCGAGCGTCGCTCGATCCATTTGACCGGCACCCCGAAATCTTCGCGCAGCGCCCTGGCCATCGCGTCGGCCTTGGTGTACCCCATGTCGATGGTGGCCGGATCGACACCGCTGCCACCATTGCCGCCGGTGACCAGAATCGGCAGGCCGGTGCGCCGCTGCAGGTGCGCCCCGTAGCGCAGCCGCGCAAGGGCCGTGTGGTCGGGAATGTCGCGGTTGTCGTATTCACCGGCACTGCGTAACCGGCCTGCCGCCAGCACGACGATGGCCTCGGCGCCGGCGCTCTCGGGCCGCGCGAGCGGCTTGGTCAGCTCTTCCAGCGGCCGGACCAGAAAGCTCGATCCGGCATTGCTCGACATGAGTGTCAGCAGGGCCAGACCGGTGCCGGCGACGATGCGCCCGGCCCTTGGACGGAAACGCCATAGCACCAGACCCAGCGCGATGATCAGGTACAGGCTGGTGGGTGGCAGGAAAAGATTACGGGGAAGGGCGTTGATTAGGTCGAGCAAAATGAAAGGCGATCGGGCCGCTGTAGTAAGAATGACAGCGACAGTAGACCGTAACTTGTGCAGTGCGTCAAGTTGAGGGCCCTAGACCCGGTAGCCGGTATTGAGCACGTACAGCTCGAGAGGCAAGGCCACGATGGCCAGCAGCATGGGCAGCAGCCACACGATTTTTTGCATCCGGCTCATGCGCGGATGGTGTTGTCGGCGCGTGCGGTAGGCCCGATAACCGGTATAGGCGGCCAGTGGCGGGAAGATGAAGATCGGGATGGCGAGCCAGAAGGTCAGCGCCGACAGCAGCGTCAGAACGAGGGAGAGCAATGCCATGGCGATTGGTTGCGATGTTGGTCGTGATGTTGGTCGTGATTTGTTCAACCGGCCGCAATCCCGTACTTGCGCCGCGCCGCCTGGTATTCCTCGGTCAGCGTGGCCAGCCGCGGATGCTGTGCGTCCTGCGCCCGGATGCCGTCCAGCAGACCGGCGGCGGTCTGGCCCAGCGGATGGTCCCACCCGAGTTCGTTGATCTGGCGAAGGATGCCGCCTGCGGTGGCCACCATTACCTGCAGGTTGCGCGGCGCCAGGTGCAGCGCTTCGCGCAGCGTCTGGACTGCGCCGCGCACATCGCCCATATTGCGTTTTTCGTCGGCCACGCCCAGCAGGATCTGCGCCTGCGCCTTGAGCTGCTGGCCCATGTTCTCGAGCAGGTCGGCGCGCCCGGCGTCGACGAACACAGTCATCGCCTGCTCGGGCGAGACGCCGCTGTCTGCGTCATTTACGACCGTCAGCATCACGCTGGCCGCCTGATCGTCGAGCCGGTGCGCCAGGCATGCGCGCGCCAGCTCGAGTTTGAGGTTAGGGGACAGCGCGTCGTTGGCGCGCACCGCCGACACGGCAGTCTGCAGTCCGGCCACCGCCGCGCCGCCGTTGCCGGTCTTGTCGTACAGGAGCGCGTTGGCATAGGCGTGGCAGGCATCGTAGCCCGGCGTGGCGCGCAGCGAACGTTCGAGATCGCGGATCACGCCCGTGGCCTGCAGCAGGTCGCCGCGCGCCACCAGCGTCTTGACCAGGCTGACGTGGTCTTCGGGATCGCGAAAAGACGAGTAGCGCGCTTTGCCCACCACCTGGCGGAACGACGTCTCGGCCACGGCCATGTCGCCCGTGGTCAGTGCGAGCTCGCCCAGTTTGCGCAGGCGCCCCACGACGTGCGGCGAGATGGCGACTGCATCGGCCAGCACGCGCTGGGCCAGTGCCGGCTCGCCGTCCGCCTCGAGGCAGCGCGCGAGCAGGTCGTAGCCGGCCATCAGGCGCGGGTTGGTTGCCAGCAGTTCTTCGAGGATCGCGCGCGCGTCGTCCGGTTGACCCAGCGCGAGCAGCGTGCGCGCCAGGCCCAGGGCCGCCCAGCCGACCGGGCGTTCGGCCAGCACGTCGCGGTAGACGGCGGCGGCCTCTGAATGTTCGCCCAGCGTCGTGTGCAGCTCGGCACGCACGCGTGCGAGGTCGGCCGCGAAGCGCGGCTGTGCCTGGGCGTCGTTGGCGCACGCCAGAATCGACTCGCGCAGCCTGCCTTGCGCCGCCAGTTGCCAGACGGGGAGCAGGGCGTTGCGACGTTCGAGCGCGCGCTTGATGCGCGTGCTGATCAACTCCACCGTGAACGGTTTGAGCAGGTAATCGGTAGGGGCCAGTTCGGCGGCGCTGACAACCTTGTCGCGCTCGGCCTCGGAGGTGAGCATGATGAAGATGGTCGACGCCGTAATCAGGCGCTGCTGGCGCAGGTCTTCCAGCAGTTGCTGGCCGTCCTGGCCTTCGCCGGTGCCACTGGCCAGGTCGTACTCGCACAGGATGATGTCGAACGCACGCTGCTGCAGCTGGCGGATCGCCGTGCCGGCATTGACCGCGTGTTCGATCTTCGTGATGCCGGCCAGGCCCAGCATGTTTTGCAGGCTGGTGCGCATGCCCGGATTGGGATCGACCACCAGCACCGCCAGGTTCGCGTTTTCTTGCATCGTCGCTGCATCAACCGACTGTCCAAGCCATGTTGATTCTGCCGGGTTCCAATGCCCTGTCCGCCTTCCGTAGCCAACGCCTCCTGAGCCAACTGCAAGCTGTCGCCCCGTCGATCGCCGCAGTCCAGGGCCGTTTCTACCATTTCATCGACACCAGCGCGCCTTTGTCCATCGACGATACGTCGCGCCTGTCGGCCATGCTCACCTATGGCGAGCCTGCGCCGGAGACCCTGTATGACGGCGTGACCGAAGCATTCTTCGTCATCCCGCGCCTTGGCACCATTTCACCGTGGGCGTCGAAAGCGACCGATATCGCGCGCAACTGCGGCATGGGCCATGTGCACCGCATCGAGCGCGGCATCGGCTATACCGTCGTACTCAAGACCGGCATCCTTGGCAGCAGCTTCGGCGCCCCCAAAAAACTGGCGGACGACGAACTGCAGGCAGTCATCGGCCTGCTGCACGACCGCATGACCGATACGGTCCTGCGCAACGCCGACGACGCGCAGCACCTGTTCAATGAACTCGAGGGCAAGCAGCTCGAGAGCATCGACGTGCTGGGTCTCGGCCGCGCCGCACTGGTGCGCGCCAACACCGAACTCGGTCTGGCGATGTCGGACGACGAAGTCGATTACCTGAACGACGCCTTCACGAAGGCGCAGCGCAACCCGACCGACGTCGAGCTGATGATGTTCGCGCAGGCGAACTCGGAGCACTGCCGTCACAAGATCTTCAATGCCGACTGGGTCATCGACGGCGAGAAGCAGAGCATCTCGCTGTTCGGCATGATCAAGAACACGCACCAGCTGAACCCGCGCGGCACCGTCGTCGCCTACAGCGACAACTCGTCGATCATCGAAGGCGCGACCGTCACCCGGTTCTTCCCGCGCGATGGCGAAGAATACGGCCCGTCGACGGAGCTCGTGCACACCCTGATGAAGGTCGAGACACACAATCACCCGACCGCGATCTCGCCATTCCCGGGCGCCTCCACCGGCGCCGGCGGCGAAATCCGCGACGAAGGCGCAACGGGCCGCGGCGCCAAGCCGAAGGCGGGCCTGGCCGGCTTCACGGTGTCGAACCTGGTAATCCCTGACGCCGTGCGGCCGTGGGAAAACGCGTCGGACGTGACGGGCCAGGTGCGCTCGGATGCCCTGTACGGCAAGCCGGAACGCATCGCCTCGCCACTGCAGATCATGATCGAAGGCCCAATCGGTGGCGCCGCATTCAGTAATGAATTCGGCCGGCCGGTCCTGGGCGGCTACTTCCGTACCTATGAACAGAACGTCGGCGCAGCCGGCGCGGTCTATGGCTACCATAAGCCGATCATGATCGCCGGCGGCATCGGCAGCATCTCGGCCGCGCACACACACAAGGACGAGATCCCGGTCGGCAGCCTCTTGATCCAGCTGGGCGGCCCTGGCATGCGCATCGGCATGGGCGGCAGCGCCGCGTCGTCGATGGCCACCGGCACCAACACGGCCGACCTGGACTTCGACTCGGTCCAGCGCGGCAATCCGGAGATGGAACGCCGCGCACAGGAAGTGATCAACGGCTGCTGGCAGCTGGGCGCGCACAATCCGATCATCTCGATCCACGACGTGGGCGCTGGCGGCTTGTCCAACGCGTTCCCGGAAATCGTCAATGACGCCAAGCGCGGTGCGATCTTCAATCTGCGCAAGGTGCCGCTCGAAGAAAGCGGCCTGGCGCCGAAAGAAATCTGGTCCAACGAATCGCAGGAGCGCTACGTGCTGGCGATCGCGCCCGAGAGCCTGGCGAAGTTCGCCGCGCTGTGCGAGCGTGAGCGCTGCCCGTTTGCCGTCGTCGGCACCGCGACCGAAGAGCGTCAACTGCGCCTGCTCGACGAAGAGCAGGCCGGTGGCCCGAATGCGTCACCGGTCGACATGCCGATGGACGTCCTGCTCGGCAAGCCGCCGAAGATGACGCGCGACGTGCAGCACGTGCAGAACACGTTCCCGCCGGTGGACCTGACCGGCATCGAGTTGGTCGAAGCAGCGCGCCGCGTGCTGCAGAATCCAACCGTGGGCGACAAATCGTTCCTGATCACGATCGGCGACCGCACGGTCGGCGGCATGACGGTGCGCGACCAGATGGTCGGCCCGTGGCAGGTGCCGGTGGCCGATTGCGCCGTCACGGCAATGGCCTACGACGGCTTCCTCGGCGAAGCGATGGCGATGGGTGAGCGCACGCCGCTGGCCGTCATCGACGCTGCTGCATCGGGCCGGATGGCCGTGGCCGAGTCCATCATGAATATCGCGGCCGCTGCGATCGACGACATCTCGGACATCAAGCTGTCGGCCAACTGGATGGCGGCCTGCGGCCAGCCGGGCCAGGACGCCGCGCTGTTCGACACCGTGAAAGCGGTCGGCATGGAGCTGTGCCCGGCGCTGGGCGTGTCGATCCCGGTCGGCAAGGATTCGCTGTCGATGCGCACGACGTGGAACGACGCTGGCGAATCGAAAGCCGTGATCTCGCCGGTGTCGCTGATCGTTTCGGCGTTCGCGCCGGTGGCCGATATCCGCCGCTCGCTCACGCCGCAACTGCGTACCGATGCGGGCGAGACGGCCCTGATCCTGGTCGACCTGGGCCGCGGCAAGAACCGCCTGGGCGCATCGATCCTGGCGCAGGTCACCCAGCAACTGGGTGACTCGGTGCCGGACGTCGATTCGCCGGACGACCTGAAAGCGCTGTTCGGTGCGATCCAGGCACTGAACAAGGATGGCAAGCTGCTGGCCTACCACGACCGCTCGGACGGCGGCCTGTTCGCGACGCTGGCCGAGATGGCCTTCGCTGGCCGCACCGGCGTGTCGGTCAACCTCGACATTCTGACGATGGAGAGCGAGCACGCGGCTGACTGGGGCGATGCCAAGAACTGGACCGGCCAGGTGGCCGAGCGCCGCAACGAGATGACGCTGCGCGCATTGTTCAGCGAAGAACTGGGCGCCGTGTTCCAGGTGCGCGTGGAGGACAAGACGGCCGTCATGAACGTGCTGCGCGAAGCGAATCTGGGCGCCTGCAGCCATATCATCGGCAAGCTCAATGACCGTGGCGCGATCGAGTTTACGCGCGACGCCAAAGTCATCTACAACGAAAAGCGCAGCAGCCTGCACCGCCTGTGGAGCGAGACCAGCTGGCGCATCGCGCGCCTGCGCGACAATCCTGAGTGCGCGGACGCCGAATACGACCGCCTGCTCGACGAGCACGATATCGGCATGACGCCGAAGATCAGCTTCAACCTGGACGAGGATGTCGCCGCACCGTTCATCGCGACCGGCAAGCGTCCACGCGTGGCAATCCTGCGCGAGCAGGGCGTCAACTCGCACATCGAGACGGCGTGGGTCATGCACCAGGCAGGCTTCGCGGCCATCGACGTGCACATGAGCGACCTGATTGCCGGCCGCGCCAAGCTGGACGACTTCCATGGCGTGATCGCCGTGGGCGGGTTCTCGTACGGCGACGTGCTGGGCGCCGGCGAAGGCTGGGCCAAGACCATCCTGTTCAACCCGCAGCTGTCGGACCAGTTCGCCCGCTTCTTCGCGCGCCAGGACACCTTCGGCCTGGGCGTCTGCAACGGCTGCCAGATGATGAGCAACCTGAAGTCGATCATCCCGGGTGCGCAGGCATGGCCGAAGTTCACGCGCAACAAGTCAGAGCAGTTCGAAGCGCGCTTCGGCATGGTCGAAGTGCTGGATTCGCCATCGATCTTCTTCCAGGGCATGGCCGGCACGCACGCGCCAATCGCCATCGCGCACGGCGAAGGTTTCGCCGACTTCTCGCTGACGGGCGACTACGACGCATCGATCAAGGCGATGCGCTTCGTCGACAACCGCGGCCAGGCCACCGAAACGTACCCGTTCAACCCGAACGGCTCGCCGGGCGGACTGACGTCGGTGACAACGGCCGATGGCCGCTTCACGGTCCTGATGCCACACGCCGAGCGCGTCTTCCGCGCCTCGGTGCATTCGTGGGCACCTGAATCCTGGGGCGACGAGTCGCCATGGATGCGAATATTCCGCAACGCGCGCAAGTGGGTTGGCTGATCGGCTGACGATGCAAAACGCCTCCTCGGAGGCGTTTTTTTTCGTCCAGTATTACAGCCGGGGTCAGTACAGCCGGGGTCAGGTCTGACATTCGGACACGGTCTCGGCTTTAGTCGTTTCCAATGATGTCTTGTCCAGCGACGACATGGCCCGGCACCAGATTGCCTGCTGCTCGATCGCCTAACTGTCGAGATCGTGTCCGAATGTCAGACCTGACCCCGGCTTTTGACGTTTGGCACAGCCGGGGTCAGGTCTGACATTTGGACACGACCTCACGCGTCCAACGAACCCCGCTGCGCCGCGACATCAAGCCAGTTTGAACGCGTGGGCGGCATAGCCGCCCACCCTACGGGCCGTCGAGAACAAAGACGCTGTCGCCAGCGCTCGATGATGCGAGCCGCCATCCCAAGCGCGTATAGAATTGCGCGGCTCTGGTATGCGTCCCCGTGCTCAATGTCACCTGCCTGAACCCCAGCGAGAATAGCCATGACGTTGCCAGCGAGAGCAACTGCTTGCCCAGCCCTTGTCCCTCGAAGCAAGGATCGACGAACAGCGCCCAGATCGACCCGTCGATCCGGTTTGCATAGCTGAACGCGACGATGTCGCCATCGACCTGCGCCACCCAGCCGCGCCCGTCTTTCTCCAGAAAATCGGCATACATCTGCGGCGTGATCCGCGTCGGATCGCGCAGGACGTTTTCAGTTACCGCCAGGCGAATGCGGATCATGTGCGGGATATCGCCGCACGCCGCCTCGCGAAATACGGGACGCATAAGCACCAGCCTCCAAATAAAAAGAGCGCACCCTTGGGTGCGCTCTTTGCGGTCAAGCCAGGCAGCGAATTACTGCACTTTGGCTTTCTTGACCAGGGTCTCGCGGTAGGCTGCCAGCTGACGCTGCTGCAGGCCTTCGGTGACTTGCTGCTTGACTTCTTCCAGCGCCGGCACTTTGGCTGCGCGGACGTCTTCCAGCTTGATGACGTGGTAACCGAACTGCGATTTCACAGGCGTTTCGGTGATCGCGCCTTTTTGCAGGGCGACCATGGCTTTCGAGAACTCAGGCACGTAGGTGGCCGCGCTGGCCCAGCCCAGGTCGCCGCCGTTCTGCGCGCTGCCGTCTTTCGACTGCTTGGCCAGTTCGTCGAACTTGCCGCCGGCTTTCAGCTTGGCGATGATGCCCTTGGCATCGGCTTCCGAATCGACCAGGATGTGGCGCGCGTGGTATTCCTTGTCGCCGATCAGCGCTTTCTGCTTGTCGTACTCGGCTTTGACGTCGGCATCCTTGACCGGGTTCTTCTTGACGTAGTCCGCCAGCATCGCGTTG
>Ga0308170_10003624_pt1 | contig 12511 bp, 12 predicted proteins | sample PhyBR2_2_FD_202136 | JGI IMG/M metagenome (GOLD analysis project Ga0308170, IMG submission 202136) | Phyllosphere microbial communities from UC Gill Tract Community Farm, Albany, California, United States - DLSLSB.R2 | ecosystem: Host-associated > Plants > Phyllosphere > Unclassified | place... | reverse complement strand
TGCGGTGACGGGTGGGCTGGGTGTTGAGGGTGGTGGGAGTAGGGTCGACTGGCTGGTGCGAGTCCCTGGAGCGAGTGGAGGGAGCGAGACCAAGCCGAGGAGCGACGCGCCGTCGCTTCGTCGTCGTCGTCGTCGTCGCTCGTCCTTGTCCAGATCAGCCAACTCTGCCTCGCTCGCACCAGCTGCACCGCGAGTGCGTCCACCTCGACCGAGTACACCCATCCCGCGCCATGCCGCCAGCCCACCACCCTTCGGCGTCATCGTCTCGGCCCCTCCTCTTGCTCACCCTCCTCCTCGTCGCCGCCCTCTGGTACCTCTCCGGCTCCAACCCAGCCGCACAACACGTCGAGCAGCCTCCAGAGAACAACCGCAACCAGCCTCAACTCGTCAACCAGGCCGCTCAACCCGACCTCGCCCCTCCTTCTCCCCCTCCTCCTCCTCATCCCCTCGTGCACCGCTCGTTCCACCAGCGCATCGTCGCAGTCGGTCCGTCCTCCTCGCCCTCGACCCTCACCTCAGCACAGGCTTTCGGCTGACCCCTCGACCCGCAACAGGCGACATCCATGGCGACCTCCCCGCAGCCATGAGCATCCTCCGCCGCGCCGGCCTCGTCGACCTCAAGGGCCTCTGGACCGGCAACGACACCATCCTCGTCCAGACGGGCGACATCGTCGACCGCGGGCCCGACACGATCGCCCTCTACCGCTTCTTCCAGAGCCTGCGCCCGCAGGTGCGTCTCCTTCTCGCCCGACCCTGCTGCTCCCGCACCCGCTCTCGTACTAACGCGCCTCTCGTCCCGTCCGCAGGCAGAAAAGGCCGGCGGCGCCCTCGTATCGCTCATGGGCAACCACGAGATGATGAACTACCTCGGCGACTGGCGCTACGTCACCAAGGAGGACATTGCGTGCGTCCCTCGCCTGCTCTCCTTCCTGCGGCCTGAGCGTCCCTCGACTGACGCCTCGTCCCTCCCTGCCTGCCCGCAGCTCGTTCGGCGGCGAGCGCAACCGGCGCGAGGCCCTCCTCACCGGCTGGATCGGCCAAGAGTGGCGCACCAACTACTCGATCACGGCGCGCGTCCCTTACCTCGTCGACCACTTTCCGCACAACCTCGCCGCGCCCGTCCTTCCCTCGACCCCTCGCGGCTCGTCCGACCGCCGCTTCCTCGGCGACCCGACCTTCTCCTCGTCCACCACGTCGTCGTCGTCGTCGTCGGTGCACAAGAACCCGTTCCTGCGCGCCGCCGCCTCGTTCGTCCACGGCGGCATCACGCCCGAGTACCTCGCCTCGCTCCCCTCGTCGCCCTTGACGCCCATCGCGACCATGAACCGCATCGGCCACGACATCCTCGACTCGGTCCTGCACGTCCCGGGCGGCGTCCCGCTGTCGCTGCCGCGCTCGGCGACGCCCGAGCAGCGCGAGTTCTGGAGCGAGCGCGGCCCGATGTGGAACCGCGACTGGGCACTCGAGGACGAGGACGACATCTGCGAGCGGGTCGAGCGCGCGTGCGAGATGCTCAACGTGAGGAGGCTCATCATGGGGTGCGTCGCCTTCCTCCCTCGCTCCTCCTCGTCGACGACCGTCCAGGAGCAAGGGCCTGACTCTTGGTCTTCTCCTCACGCGCGCAGACACACGCCGCAGTTCGAGGGCATCCTGAGCCGGTGCGACGGCAAGGTTCTCCTCATCGACACGGGTGCGCTCCCTTCGCTCTCTCTCCCTGCTCTCGCCCTTTGCCGAGCACCTTCTCACGCTTTCTCCATCTCGCACAGGCATCTCTCGAGCATACGGCGGCGCCCACTCGTCCCTCTCGCTCAGCTACACCCTCACGCCCGCCTCGTCCCTCCCGCTCGCCGACGGGCTCTCGTACTCGCTCGTCACGCTCGACGACCCGACGCCCGAGCAGACGCTCGCCGGTCCCGAGCTCGCGCGCACTTGGGTCGAGACGGAGCTCGTCGAGGCGCTGTACACCAAGGGCAGGGAGAGCGAGACGCTCGTCAGGTCCGAGCGCGTCGTCGTCGTGCCGGCATAGATTCCTCTGTCTCTCTCTCTCTCTCGCAGTTGGACCCCGCCTCTCGCAGTCTCTAGATGTAGCATTCCTCCCTCATTGCAGTTGGACCCCGCACCCTTGCATACTGCGTGCGCCCCGGCCGCCGTGGAGTTAAGATGAGAGCCGCGCCTCCGCTCGAGCTCGACCTCGCTTCGCACCTCCTCACTCGCTCAACACCAACCCGCGCTCCAGCAGCGACCATGCCGGGCAAGAAGCGTCCCACGTCGGCCAAGCAGTCGGCCCACTCGAAGCGGCACAAGGCGTCCGGCGGCGGGTCCAAGGCCAAGAAGGGTGGCGCGTACCCGTCCGCCGATGCGGCCGCCGCCGACCGCGCCGCCAAGGAGGCGCGCGCGCTCGCCAAGAAGGACCGCAAGGGCAAAGGCCCCGCCTTCATCCCTGTGCCCGAGGCGCGCGGCGCGAGGCGGGCGAGGGACGGCGAGAGCGGCAGTGGGGCGGACGACGACGACGACGACGACGACGAGGGCATGGACGTCGACCCAGAGCTCCTCGAGGGCGACGGCGTCGACTTCCTCACGAGGCTCGACAAGAAGGGCATGTCTGCGTGCGTCCACCGTCCTCCTCCCTCTCCTGCTCCCCACCCACTCCTCGTCCTCGAGCTGACCCCTCTCTCTCTCTCCCGCTCGCAGCTCCCGCCCGACGCTCGCCAAAGCCTACAAGGACGACAAGCCCGCACCTGCCCCGCGCACCAAGGGCGCCTTCTCGCACATCAAGGTCGACCCGGCCCCGCCGACCAAGTCGGAGCTCAAGGCGCTCAAGAAGCGCGACATCGAGCGCAAGAAGCGCCTCAAGGCGCGCGAGAACGGCGACGAGCCGTACGACTCGGCCGACGACGAGCTCGACGCGCAGGACGGCGCCGGCGCCGGCGACGGGCCGCAGCAGCCGCAGGGCTCGGGCGGCAAGGCGCACCCCGAGGGCGAGCTCGTCGACGACCTCGAGTCGGACGACTTTGCGTTCGGCAGCGGCGACGACGACGACCTCGACGAGCTCAGCTCGATGAGCGAGTGGAGCGACGACGAGGGCGACGCGCCCGAGATCGACACGGGCGACGACTCGCTCGACGACTCGCTCCTCGGCAGCGAGGACGACGACGAGGAGGGCTTGTGGTCGGACGAGGACGACGAGGACGAGGCGGGCGCGGGCGCAGACGCGTCGCTCGCCTTCGACTCGGGCGAGGAGCTCGGCGCCGAGCTCGACTCGGAGGACGAGTCGAGCGGCGACGACGGCGAGGACCTGTCGGGCGAATCGGCGGGCTCGGCGTCGGCGTCGGCGTCGGCGTCGGCGTCGGACGAGGACGACGAGGCGCTGTCGCGCGCCGCCAAGCGCAGCAAGAAGCGCGCGCCGTCGTCGGACGCCGACGAGGTCGAGGCGCGGTACGAGGCGTCGCGCCCGCTCAAGAAGGTCAAGGAGCCCAAGACCCTCCCGACCAAGCTCCCGACCATCGTCAACGGCAAGGTCGTGCGCAGCGCCGAGCCCCTGTCGACCGTCCCGCTCGCCGACTCGGACGACGACGACGTCGAGGAGGTCCAGCCGCGCAAGGAGCAGGAGTACCGCAGCGACCCGCTCGGGCAGCGCTTCGGCCGGCCGGCGGTGCGGCAGCTCCTCGAGATCCGCAACAAGAAGGAGCGCGTCACGAGGGCGCGCGAGGAGATTGCCGACCTCGGTCGCGAGGCGGCAGGGACCGGCGAGGGCGAGGGCGGGGTGCGTCCCCTTCTCTCCTCCTCCTCTCTTCTCGGTCTCTTCCGACGCTGCACAGCATGCTGACTTGCCTCCCTGCGCGCAGCTCAACCTCCTCAAGCGGCTGCTGTCGCTGTGCGCGCCCAAGTTCAACTCGTCGTCGGCAGCTCGCAGCGCGGGCGAGAAGCCGATCCAGGTCGACCGCGAGATCCGCATCATGGCCATGGTGTCGCTCCTCGCCGTCTACATCGACATCCTGCCGTGCGTCCTCTTTCGCTCTCGAGTAGGCGGTCCTCGTCGTCGTCGTGCGCGCTCGCTGACCCCTCCCTCCCTCCCTCCTGTTCCTCCTCGCCCGCAGTGGGTACCGCATCCGCGAGCTCTCCGAGACCGAGAAGGACGTCCAGGTCAGCCAGATGGTCGCTCGGCAGCGCGAGTGGGAGAACGGCCTCGTCTCGACGTACAAGAAGTTCCTCGAGATCTGCGAGCACGAGGTGGCCGGTGCGTCGACTGCTCTCCTCGGCCTCTCCTTGACAGCACCTTGTCACGGATCTCATCGCTGACGTCTCGTACCGCTCGCAGAGAACTCGCCGATCGCTCCCGCCGCGTTGCACTGCCTGTGCACCTGCGTGCGCGAGAAGCCCGACTTCAACTTTGCGACGAACGTCATGGACGTCATCGTCAAGCGTCTCGGCCGCAAGGGCTGGGACGAGGGCCACCAGCAGGCGCTCGACGCCGTCATCTACCTGTTCCAGCACGACACGACGACGACCGCCTTCAACTCGCTCCACCTCGTGCGCCTCATCTCGCGCCTCGTTCGCGCGCGCTCGTTCGCCGTCCGGCCCGAGGTCATCTCGGCTCTCCTCAACCTGCGCCTCAAGGACGAGCTCGGGCGCGGCACGCGCGCGTCGGCCGACGCCGTCTTCCGCGAGCGCGAGGGCAAGCACGGCATCGTGCGGTGGAACAAGGAGAAGAACCACAAGGGCCGCAAGGGCGGCAAGGCCAAGGAGGCCATGGCCAAGAAGGGCTCGAAGAAGGCGCGCCAGGCGCGCAAGGAGCAGAACCAGGTCGACCGCGAGATGCGCGAGGCCGAGGGCGAGGTCAACCAGGAGGAGCGCGAGCGGCACATGACCGAGACGCTCAAGCTTCTCTTTGCGCTCTACTTCCGCATCGTCAAGCTCGACTACCGCTCGCCCCTCCTCCCCGCCGCCCTCGAGGGCCTCGCACGGTTCGCCCACCTCGTCAACATCGACTTTTTCCGCGACCTCCTCGAATGCCTCAAGGCCCTCATCTACCGCGGCACCAAGACGGACGACGCCGACGACAGCGACGACGACGACGTCGTCGACTCGATCAACGTCAAGCGCAACGACATGCGCGAGAAGCTCTTGTGCATCGTCACCGCCTTTGAGCTCCTGCAGGGACAAGGTGCGTCCTCTTCTCTCCCTCTCTCGCTCTCTCTCGACGTAGAAATACTTGCTGATTGTGCTCTCCCTCACGCACCCCGCAGGCGAGGCGCTCAACATCGACCTCGGCGATTTCGTCACCGCCCTGTACTCGCTCATCCTCCCCCTCTCGCTCTCGCCGACGTTCGAGGAGGCACCCTACCTCGCCCAAAACGCCATGACGCTCGCGCACAAGCAGACGTACAAGCTCGCCCAGACCGAGGCCGACCTCGTCTTCCGCGCGCTCACCGCCATCTTCCTCCTCCCGCGGTCCCTCCCCTCGCCGATCCGCACCCTCGCCTTCGCCAAGCGCCTCCTCTCGGCGTCGCTGCACTGGCCCCCAGCGTCGCAGTTGCGCACCCTGTCGTTCCTGCGGTCGCTACTCATCCGCGAGCCGCGCCTCGAGGCCATGCTCGAGACGAGCGACCGCCGGATCGACGGGCGGTGGCGCGGGCACGTCGACGAGCCCGAGCGCGCCGAGCCCGAGAGCACGTGCTTTTTCGAGGCGGGCCTGTACGTGCGGGAGCACCCGGACGAGAAGGTGCGCGCCGAGGCCAAGAAGCTCGTCAACTACCGCCGCGAGTAGACGCACGTTCCCCTCCCTCGAGTTGTCGTACCACCTTTCGTCCCCTCTATTCACTCCTGCATTCGCAACTAGCACTGTCGCAGACTCACTCGCTGTGCGTGCACGAGAGAGATCGAGCAGCTCTCCAGGTCGGGCAAGGGAAGCGCGAGCGAGACGCTGACGAGAAGGTTCGAGCGCCACGAGTTTACCTCGACGCCGCCCTCCTCGAGCTACAGCTTGGCGTCCTTCACGCCGTACACGAGCTCCCTCTCCCGCTGCGCTGCCTCGCGCCCCTCATCCTCGCCCTCGCTAAGCACACGCTCGACCGCCGCCGCCGCCTCGACCGCCTTGCCGTCCTTGACCCAGCGCTCGACGACCCATGCATCGAGCTGCGCCTCGGACCGACGTGTCTGCGCGCTCCAGAGCGCCTGCTCGACGAGGTATGAGGTCGAGGCGACGAAGCCGAGGAGGAAGAGGTACGGGCGCGGGAGGCGAGGGTTGCTCGAGAGGAGGAGCGCGGCCTTCGAGCCAAGGGCGAGGCGAGACTCGAGCATGGAGAGGGTGTCGGAAAGGTGAGGGAGAGAGGTGTGAGCTGCTGAGAGGATGGTGCGCGCCCACTGCGAGCGAGCGAGAGGGAGAGACAAGGTCAACGGCGGGCTCAACGCGGCGTTGCAGGCCTGGAACAGGACGCACTCGGACAAAATACTCGATGGCAGCGCCCTTGGACTGCATAACGACGCGTACGACGTCGAGCGCGAGGACATTGGTCGTGCTGCGGGCGAGTTCGAGTTTAGGAAGGTCAGCTCGGCGGCGGGAGGGGCTCGAGCGCGAAGAGCGAGACGGACCCTTCCCAGATGCGCTCGACGTTGGCATCTGCAATGAGCCTGTGCGGGCATCCCGAGTCAGTAGAGAGCTAGGGTGAGCGTCGAGAGGAGCGAGAGGGGACGGACCGGCCGAACTGGTTCTCGGTCATGTAGCCCTGCCCGCCGAGCGCCTCCATCAGGCGCGGCAGCTCGCTCGTCGAGAGCTCGGCCGAGAATGCCTTGACGACGGGCGTGAGGAGTCGCAGCCGCAGCGTCTCGCCCTCGTCGAGCTGCGCCGCCGGAAGCGCCTCGCTCCTCCCCAGCAGGTGCATGGCTCCGAACGTGAGGTGGAGGACGGCGCGGTGGACGAGCTCGCTCTGCGCGAGCGCCGACGTGTGCATCGGATTGTCCTGCAGGAGCGAGTCGAGGTCGCCGGCGATGTGGCGCACGCGTGCGAAGCCCTTGGCGAGGTCGAGAGCGCGGCGGAGCGCGGCGACGCCCGACATGGCCGACCACAGGCGCGTGATGTTGAGGACGGACGTGATGCTCTTGACGCCCGAGCCGAGTGGGCCGACGAGGTGGCCGACGGCGCCGCGGATCTCGAGCTCGGCAGTTGGGAGAGCCTGCGAGGAGGAGGAGGAGGACCGAGTCAGCCTTTGCCGCGCGCGCGACGTCGTCTCGCCGGCGCAGAGAGAGGACGCACCTTGGTGCCAAACTTCTTCTTGAGACGGTGAACGTAGACGCCGTTCGTCTTGCCGTCCTTGTCGCGCAGCTCGACGAGGAAGAGCGACAAGCCGCGGCTGCCCGGCCCGCCCGTCCTCGCGAGCGCGAGCGCGACGTTGCCGTCGGTCGCGCTCGAGAACCACTTGAAGCCGTCGAGGATGAAGTCGTCGCCGGGCTGCGCCTTGAGTAGGTCGACGGGGCGAGCGACCGTCTCGGTGAGCGAGACGTCGGACCCGCCGGGTCGCTCGGTCATCCACTGGCCGGCCGTGTAGGCCGTCTTGGCGTCGCGGCTGCAGAGGAGGGGGAGGAACTTGTCGCGCAGCTCCTGGGTCCCGGCGAGCTCGAGGACGCGCGCGCAGCCGTCCGTCATCGAGATGGGGCAGCCGACATAGAGCCCGTCGCCGCCGAGGAGGTAGGCCTGCGCGGCAGTTGGTGAGAGGTACGAGTCAGCTTTCTTCGGTCGTCATGGAAGCACAGATTGGGACGAAGAGCGGGCGGGCGCACCTTGGAGAAGGCGTACAGCCGGCTGAACTCGCCCTGCTGGCGCTCGAACGCGATCGAGACGAGGCCCTCCTCGGCGGCGATGCCCTTGAGCGTGCGCCATGCCTCACTCGTGTGGAGGTGGTCGACGCGCTCGCCGAACTGGCTGAACTGGACGAGGGTCGGCTCGATGTTGGCCGGGAGCGAGTCGGCGACGCTGGCGAGGGCGCGGATGGCTGCAAGGGGAGCGAGGGCTGGGCTCAGCTCGGCGGCTTGCGACGAGGGCACAATGGGCGTGAAGCAGGACGCACGGCCAGCAAGACGGTGCTCGAAGCGCTCGAGGTCGGCGGCGATGAAGCGGTGGACGTCGCCGGGGAGGAGGCGGAGGAGGAGGGCCTTGAGCGGCTCGTCGCCCGAGAAGGCGGGCGGGAGCGAGATGGGTCGCTGCTGGAAGCCGTCCTCGATGCGCATAGCGGGCGAGCGAGTGTGGCACGAGCGAGAGGCGAGCGGATGAGTGCCCCGCACTCGGCGCCGTGGCGGCCGGCGGCGAGCCGGCGGCCGGAAGCGAGAGCAGCGAGCTGGCGCCGTCCTGCGCTGCACAGGACGAGTGTGGACCGTGACCGGCTAAGAGCGCGAGGGCAGCAGCACGCTAGAGAGGCAGAGCGGCCTGGTGTGCCCCTGCGAACCCCTCACTCGCCGCCAGAGCCCGAGGCCCGGACGAGCGGAGCGATCGTCTCTCGCTAAGCTGAGCAACCCGCCCCAGCGCAGCCTGCGCTCCGACAGCCGCCCTCCTGCACTGCTGCACTGCGAGCGCACAGCGCCACCCCCCCGCCACACCCTCGCCCGCCCAGGTCGCTCACCCCTCTCGACCGCGACCTCATCCTCATCAGCTCCCCCGCCCACCGTCGACTCGAGGCCACCGCCGACATGCCTGCCGACCGCACCAGCAGCGCAGCCAGCTTCGCCGAGGCTCAAGCACTCGGCCTCCCGCTCTCGTCGCACGGCGCACGGCACGCGCCCTCCATCGCTCGCGGCCTCGTGCGTCCACCTCCCTCTAGCTCTCGCGTCGACGCCGCCCAGCCTCGCTTGCGCGTCCCCTCGGCCTGCTTCCTCGTGCATGTCGCTGACCCCGTCCCGCACCCGCTCGCAGGCTTGCCAGACGTGCAGGAAGCGCAAGCTCAAGTGCGACGGCGCCAAACCCGCTTGCGGCGCATGTGCGAGGAGCGCCCAGATCCACGGCGACGACGTCGACGTCCTCGTGTGCTCGTACGACGACCCGACCGTCAAGAAGAAGCGCGCCTCCCCGACCAGCGCGGCAAAGGTCGCCGCCCTCGAAGCAGAAGTCGGTGCGTCTGTCCTCCTCGCACCCACACGATCGGCCCAAAAGATTACGCGCTGACCCCCAGAACGGCGATCTCTTTGCAGCCGACCTCAAGGCCGCCTTGGCGCGCACTCGGCTGACGAGTCCGCCCGGCGCGATCGCATCAAGCGCGGCGCCAGCCGACTTCTCCTCGGCCGTCCCTCCGCCGCTCGCCGTCGACGGCCAGCCCTTCCCCTACCTCCCCAGCCCCGACTCGCCCTTTGTCTCGTCGACTTCGGCAACCTATGCGCAGCGCGCGCCGTACCCGCAGAGACCGGCCGTCGCCGGTCCGTTCCGCCCGAGCCGCTCGGCCGCCTCGTCGAGCCAGGCATGGTGCGGCGGCACCCTGCCCGATCCGCCGCCATCCACCAACGCGCACGACTCGCCGGGCGACGCGTCGCCGCCGTTCACGCCGCCGTCGGACCCGCTCTTCGACCTGTTCTACCCAGGCTGGCCTCGCGACCTCCCCCTCCCCGACGTCACGCACCGCCTCATCGACGTCTACTTCACCAAGCCGCACATGTGTCGAGACGTCGTCAACGAGTCCAAGTTCCGCACGGCCATGACGCTGCCGCCGACGAGCCGCGACTTCCCGCACACGGCCCTCATCCACATCATGTGCGCCATGGCCGCCCTCATGGTCCCGGACGACTTTCTCCGCGGCGAGACGTACTGGCACTCGCACAGCAAGCCCGTCGAGTATCACCTCGCGAGGTGCAAGCTCTCGCTCGCCGCCAACCTCGGCCTCGGCCCGCTCTTCCAGACGACCCAGGTCCACGCCCTCCTCTGCTACGTCCTGTACACGCAGGCTCGATGGGTGCGTCTCCCTCTCTCTCTCTCTCTCTCTCTCTCTCTCTCTCTCTCTCTCTCTCTCTCTCTCTCTCTCTCTGTCTCGCCGTCTCTCGCTCCTTCGCTGGACCCTGTGCTGACTCCTCATCTCTCTCTCTCTCTCTCCCTCCTTCCCTCCTCCTTCCCTTCCTCTCGACACGCACGTTCTCGACGCTTTCTGCGCTGCAAGATCGAGCTCTGGCAAACATGCGGCAACGGCATAAGGATCGCGACCCCGTTGGGGCTCAACCACGTCCGGGCCGCGAGCGACGCGCCTCAGGGTCTCGGCGCCCACTTCAAGGGCAACCTCCTGCCCGGGACGAACGACGACGAGGTGCTCAACGAGCGCGCCGCGACCTTCCACCTCGCCTTGTTCGCCGACCGGTGCGCGTCGGCAAGCACGGGCTGGCCCTGCTCGATCTCGGACATCGACATCACGACCGTCATCCCCAACATGGGCCGCGCATATCCTCGAGGCGACGAGCTCACGGCCTCGCCGCTCTCGATGCACAACCCGTCCTTCTTCGTCGCCCACCCGCCGCACTTCGTCGGCCCGCAGCAGCTCTTCTTCAAGGCCGTCGTCCTCCTCGGCAAGACGTGCCAGTTCAACGCGCGCGCGCCCTTCATCGCGACGACCTCGGGCGCCGGCTCTGCGCTCAACGAGGCCATCTCGGACTTGCGGCGGACGTGCGTCGCACTCTTTCTCTCCTCGTCGACGGCCTTTCCCTCTCCGACCGAGACTGACCCTCGTCCCTCGCCGCCCGCAGCGACGCCTTCAAGCGCACCAACTCGATGATCCACGGCTTCATCTCGTCGATCCCGCGCGAGTACCAGTTCCAGCACCGCCCGCTCGGGAGCGGCGCGGCCGACGTCCTCACCGAGACGCGCCTGTGCCTCGTGCACGGCATGGCGCACGCGAGCATGATCCTCCTGCACGAGCCGTACGTCGCGACGCTCGACGACGACGAGCCGAGCCTGCAGCAGTGCGTCGCGAGCGCCAACGAGATCTTGCGCTCCATCTTCCTCATCCTCGGTGCGTCTCTCTCTCTCTCTCTCTCTCTCATTCTTCTCTTTCTCTCCGTATGTGCGAGGACTGACTCGGTGACGACCCGCTCGCAGGTACGAGCTACGAGATCGCGCTCTTCTCGCCGTTCATCTCGTACTGCTGGGCGTGCGCCGGGCGCACTTTCATCCGCCAGATCGGCATCAAGCAGGTCAAGGGCCTCACGTACGGCGTCGACGAGCTTCGCAGCAACGTCGAGACGATCCTCGTCGTGCTCAAGGCCCACCGCACCCCGCTCGGCGGTGCGTCCGTTCCTCTGCTGTTCCGCCTCGCGCACGGACCTCGTCGCTGACTCTTTTCGCCCCTCTCTTCACCTCGCCCGCAGACAACACGCACGACACGCTCAGGGTTCTCCTCGAGAGGCCGGTCAGCTGCCTCCCGCGCCCGTTCCTCTCGTTCGCCAACACGAATGGCCACCTCCTCATGTGCCACGAGCCGCTCTCGCCAACGCCGCTCCACGATCAGCTCGGCACGGTGTCGTCGGCCGCCGTCGCGAGCTCTGCGAGCGCCGGCAGCGCCGCATGGCAGCAAAGCCAAAGCGGCGTACGAGGCCCGAGCGGCATCGTCGAGTCGCCCGACGGGCCGCGCTTCTACGAGCTGTCGAACGGCTCGAGCAGCGTGTCGCCGCCGGGCTCGGGCCCGCCCTCGGCGCCGAGCGTCGGCGCGCACAGCCACGGCCGCGGTCCGGGCCCGGGCAGCGTCGCCGAGCTCGACGGCGCGGCGCTCCTGCGCGAGTACGGCGCCGGCGCAGCGGGCGGGCCGCAGACGCCGAGCGCGTTCGCCGCGCCGCAGTACGGCGCCGGCGGCGTCGAAGCTTACCTGCAGGCCAAGGCGCTCGGCGGCGAGACGGCCTTCGCGATGCCGAGCCCGGCGAGCGACTGGTACGCCGGTCAGCACTTGGCGGGGCTCGAGCAGCTCCTCTCGCTTCAGTGAGCGAGGTTCTTTTTGTCCTTGTCCTCCACCTTAGTGTCTGTGTAGCACTCCTCATTCGTCATCTCTGCATGCCTTTTCTCGGACGAGTCGAGCGCGCTCCGAGATAGCCGAGAGGTCCGAGCAGCTGCTTCGCAGGGACGCGCTCGCTGAGGACGACGAGCCGGCTAAGAGCAACGAGCAGCCTTAGAGCGCACAGTCTCGCTCTCTCTCTCGATCTCGAGCTGGTAGAGGAAAGAAACTCGACGCTTTTTCACGCCCCGCCCGCCGCCCGCCCTCGCCTCGCTCAACCGGGTACTGCTCTAGAGAAACCGCGCAGGCGCCGCTCAGTGGTGGCCGTGGTCGTGCTCGGCACCCTGGAAGTCGGTCTGGTACGCTGCGGGCGCGAGGGAAAAGGAGAGAGAGGTGCGTCAGCTAAAGGTCGAGCAGAGCGAGCGAGAGCGAGGCGGGAGAGGACGTACCGCAGCCGCACTCGGGGCAGCGGACGGGCTTGTCCTTGCCGACGGGGAAGAGGATCGTGTCGTGCGAGTCGACGGGGAAGCCGGTGCAGCCGATGATGCGCTCGTGGTCCTGCGGGC
>Ga0308170_10003621_pt1 | contig 12517 bp, 10 predicted proteins | sample PhyBR2_2_FD_202136 | JGI IMG/M metagenome (GOLD analysis project Ga0308170, IMG submission 202136) | Phyllosphere microbial communities from UC Gill Tract Community Farm, Albany, California, United States - DLSLSB.R2 | ecosystem: Host-associated > Plants > Phyllosphere > Unclassified | place... | reverse complement strand
TCGTCAACCCCTTCTTTCCTTCGCTGTCGCTGCTTTTAAGCGGCGTCTGCGTCGGGCAGAACGAGACTATAACAAACCTGTGACATGTTCCGCAAGGGGCTTCTGAAATAACGAGGACTATCGAAAAATTCCACTCAATAGTCATCGGCTATCACTACGGTAGATATATATGACTTCGTGCGCCAATCGAGAATGACTATCATTTGACTCTACCGTATCAATACGTGCAATCCTAGGAGCCAACATGGTCGTCGCTGCCAAGAAAACCAGTCAAGTCATCACCCACATGGCCATCGCTTTTGCCATTGCCTATGCGCTGACTGGTTCGGTCATGTTCAGCGGCCTGGCGATCATTATCGAGCCTCTCATTAATGTGCTGCTGCTTCCGTTTCACGAGAAAGCCTGGGAGGCCATCCGTGCCCGGGCTCGCTCCGAGCGCGAACGCTATGCGCGAATCGCGGGCGAGAAAGTCAGCCAGACTGCCCTGCACATGGTCGTGGGATTCACCGTGATCTACTGCGCCACGGGCTCGCTCGCTTCCGGCGGCATCGCGGCCATCGTTGAACCGGTGTGCAATGTACTGCTGCTGCCGATTCATGACCGCTTCTGGGACCGGCTCGAATTGCGCGTCGCCGGCCAGCACGGCGCGGCCTGATTCACTTGCGGCGCAGGTTGCGCAGTCCTGTCGGCAGCAGATTGAACAGGCGGACCATCCAGTGCAGCTGCCATGGAAAAACGCAGCGCACAGCGCGCTGCTCGATCGCCTCCACCATGCGACGGACGGCATCTGCTTCGGCCATCAGGAGCGGCTTGTCGCCCGCATTGCCGCCATTGAGTTCACGCAGGCGCGCGGTATCAACATACCCGGGCACGATCGTCGTCACCGTGATGCCCCATGGTGCCAGTGCCTTGCGGTAGGTATCGCAGATGCCAATTGCCGCCCGCTTGCTGGCACTGTAGAGAGAATCTTCCGGATACGCCTTCAGCAAACCGGCGATCGAGGCCACGGCCACGATCTGCCCGTGCCCCTGCCCGCGCATCAAGGCCCCAGCGGCGTCGAAGGCCGCAACCAGTCCACCGATGTTCGTCTGCGTGAGTCGCAGCCCCAGTGCCGGTTCTGCGGCCAGACCGGCAGCGTCGACATACTGGCCGGCCGTGATAATCAACAGATCCAGACCGTCACCACCGAAATCCCGCACAGCGCCAGCCACCGCAGCGCGGTCGGCAATATCGAACGCATAGGTGCGTACGCGCTGCGCGCTGGCCAGTGGATGCCCGTCGAGCCGTGTGAGATCGCGCCCGCACAATGCCAGGTGCGCACCCTGCGCGGCGTAATGCACGGCCAGGGCGAGGCCGATTCCGCTCGTGCCGCCGATGATCATGATGTTCATTGCTGCGCTTTCTTCAGAGCGGCCATCCCCTTGCGATAGCCATAGTCCCATTGCATGCGCACCTGCGCCACATAGGCATCATGCGAGGCCGGTACATCCAGCCCGATACGATTGGCACGCCAGTCGATGCGCTTGCCGATGCCGTGCGCACCCAGGTCGCGTCCGACGTCGCGCGTGTCGACCCAGGCTGCGGCCTGCTGCGCATGGACATGCCGCAGTCGCGCCGCGCCATCGAGCCCCAGCACCGCGCGTAACGCCGGCAGCGCCAGCCACGGATTGAAGGGCGACTTGCGCTCCATGATCACCTCACGTGCGAGTGCCTGCGCCAGCTCGATCGGGAACAGGTCGATCACGCCCCCCGTGTAATGCCGCCCCTGGCTGGCATGGCTGGGAAAGTAAAACATGTCCGCCACCGAGATCCGGACGGCATCGTCCACCGACATCGCCGTGTCGGTCTGCAGATGCGATGCGATCGCGCCGCCGCTCCAGCGCGGATCGGCCGCCGGCGCGGCATGCCCGGCCAGCAGCGCTGCCACACGCTGCGGCCCGAACACCACCTGCTCGAACAACGTGCGCGCGCCGCGCCTCGCGCCGACATCCTCGGGCCCGAACAGCAGCCGGCCACCGACAATGGCCAGCGCCGGCGCATCGGGCAGCCTCGCCTGGGGCAGCGGCAGCACCTCGGGCAGTTCGAACAGATAGTCATCGAACAGGTCCGGCACGCGCGGCGCGGCAGCGCCCGTGATCCAGCGCCATGCAGCGCCACCCAGCACCTGCGGCAGCGCTGCATTGACGCCGGGCCGGATCGCGCGCAGGAAGCGGTGCATCGGCGTTGAGGCGATCCAGTCCAGGCGCGCTGGCGCATCGGGCAAGCCGGCGATCACCGCCGCGGCGATGGCGCCACCACAGGTGCCCAGCAGCAGATCGGGCCGGCGCCCGCAGTCTTCCGCCGCTGCGTGAACGCCAAGATAGTAGGCAAAGCGAAAGCCGCCTCCCGCCAGCACCAGGCAGCGTGCGTACTGTTCTCGAGTCTCCATCCGATGCATAATGCACAAATGCAACAGCAACCACAAGTCCAACGCCTCCCGCGCCAGCCAGGTGGCGTGTCGATGCGACGGCGCTGGGTGCACCTGGTGCTCAATGGTCTGGTTTTCAGCATCTGCTACTCGCTCGCGAACCTGCTGGCGCACCAGCAGCACACCCGGCGCAGTCTCGCGTTGGAATGGGACGGGACGATTGCCTTCGCCGCGTGGATGGTGGTGCCGTACATCACGTCGGGGCTGATCTTCATGCTGGTGTTCTTTGCCGTGCGCACGGCCGAACAGCTGCGCGTCGTCAGCCGGCGCCTGCTGCTGGCCACCGTCACCGGTTGCCTCGTGTTCGCCATGGTGCCGGCCCGTTTTGCATTCGAACGGCCGACTGTGCACGATGCCGTGCCCGCCGCCCTGTACGGGTGGCTGGACCTGGTCGACCAACCGTATAACCAGTTCCCGTCACTGCACGTGGCGTACTGCGTGATCTTCTGGTGTGCCCTGCGCCCATTGTGTGGCGGGTGGGCCAGAGCCGCGCTGGCAGCCTGGCTGCTGCTGGTTGGCGCCAGCACGGTATTCACGTGGCAGCACCATCTGCTGGATGTGGCGGGCGGCATCGTGCTGGGCCTCGCAGCCGTCGCAACGATCCGGCCCGGCGCAACGCGCGCCCATACGGTCGCGTTTTCTTACCTGATCATGGCCGCTCTGGCACTGTTCGGCGCGATCGCGCTGGGCAGTCCGATTTCCGCGTATGTGGCGGCCAGCCTGCTGCTGGTGGCAGCCGCGTACCGCACGCGGCGCGCCGGGTTTCTTGGCAAGCAGGCTGGCCGCCACCCACTGCGCGCCTGGCTGCTGTTCTGGCCTTATCTGGCCGGTTACCGCCTGACCTGGCTGCTGGTGCGGCTGCGCGAACGCGGTCGCCCTGCGCTGATGCAGATGGCACCTGGCCTGTGGATCGGCCGCCGCCTGAGCAACGCCGAAGCACGCTGGCTGCCGCCCGATTGCCATGTCATCGACCTGAGCGCCGAGCTGCCCGAAACAGCGCGCCTGCGCGGTAACTACCTGCATATTCCCCTGATGGACCTGCACGCGCCCCGCCCCGCCCAGCTGCGTGCGGTGCTGGCTGCGATCGCGCAGCAGCATGCGGCAAGCCGTCCCGTCTACGTCCATTGCGCCATGGGCTACAGCCGCAGCAGGCTGATTGCCCGACTCTATTTACGAAAGCATCCGCCATGTCCTTCTCGATCTACCAATTGAAACCCCGCTTCCAGCAACTGCTGCGGCCCGCACTGGCGGCCCTGGCGCGCGCCGGCGTCACGCCGAACCAGATCACGCTGGGCGCGATGGTCCTGTCGATGGCCTATGGCCTCGCGCTTGCGCTCGATCCGGGAAATGCCGCGCTGTGGTGTGGCCTGCCGCTGTTCCTGCTGCTGCGCATGGCCCTGAATGCCATCGACGGCATGCTGGCCACAGCAACCGGCAACAAGACGGCCCTCGGCGCCCTGCTCAATGAGCTGTGCGACCAGTTGTCGGATGCGGCGCTGTACCTGCCGTTTGCGCTGGCGGCCGGGATCCAGCCGGTTGTGGTGGTGCTCGCCGTTGTAGCCGCGCTGCTCACCGAGTTTGCCGGTGTGCTGGTGCAGGCGCTCGGGGCGCCGCGCGGCTTCGAGGGCCCGATGGGCAAGAGTGACCGCGCCTTTGCTTTCGGCGTGGTCGCGCTGCTGATTGGTACGGGCGTCGCGCCCATCTGGGCCAACGGCGTGCTGGTACTGGTGCTGCTGCTGTCGGCGCTGACCGTCTTCAACCGCCTGCGCCGGGGACTGCATCCTTGCGCGCCAGCGACACGCTGAAGATCCCCTCGACACCGATTGCCGTGTCGAGCTTGCGCGCACCGGCCAGGGCGACCAGCGCATCCATCTCGGCCTGTGGGCGCGGGCGCATCTTCCAGGGCTTGCCCTGGTGGTTCACCAGCGTGTAGGCGATCATGTCCAGCTGCGGATGCCACGGCTGTGCGGTGTAGATCAGGTAACCGCCCGGCCGCAGGCTGCGCACCACGCCCTCGAGCGAGGCCAGGACCTGCGCGTTGTCGCTGAACAGCTCATACAGCCCGGAGACGATCGCGATATCGTAGCGGTCCTCGTGACCGACATAGCTGTCGGCGCTGAACGCATCGCAGCGCTGCACGTCGACCGGCACCTGCAGCTGGAGTGTCTGCGCCAGCTGCAGCGCGTTGTCCACGTTGTACTGCATATAGTCGCGCAGCGTGACGTCGATGCGGCGGTCCTGGAACCGCTTGACCGTCTCGAGCACGTAGCGCGCCGAGCCGGCCGCGATGTCGAGGATGCGCAGCGGCTCGTGCGCCGGATGGGCCGCGATGCGCTCGGCCAGCATGCGCTGCAACTGCACCTTGCGCACCCGCACGCCGCGCCAGCCGACTGCGTCGAGATAACCGCGGTCGATGATCTTGCCCACGCCAAGCCGGCCGCCGGCCTGGTTGCGGTAAACGTAATCGAGCGACTCGCCCGAATCGAAGCCGTTCTTCAGGCCGATGCGCATGCCGTCGCTCAGTGGCCCGAGTACGCCCAGCATCGTGCGCTGCAGGCCGAACCAGGCGCGCGTGGCGGCGCTGCCGCTTTCATCGCGCTCGAGCGCCGCATAGGCCTGCGCCGTGTGGCCACTGCGGTCGGCGCCGAGGTACTGCGCCGGCGCGCGCGGCGCGGCGGCAAAACAGGCGGCGATGAAGTCCACACTGGCCTGGATTGCCACCGTGGTGTCGCGCTCATAGAACACGGCGTGGTAGCAGTCCTCCAGCCGCACGTAGCGCTTGATCGGGGAACTGAGGCGCTCGAAGAAGCGCTGCTGCGGCGCTTCGGCCACCACGTAATCCTTGTCCGCGGCCAGCATCAGCACCGGCACGTCAATTGCCGCGGCGTCGCCGACGATCCGTTCGGCCGTGTCGTTCAGTTCGAGCAGGATGCGGGCCGAGATGCTTTTCGCGATCAGCGGATCGCTGGCGTACGCATCGGCTTCTGCTTTCGAATGCGTGAGCATGCCCGGGCGGATGTAGCTGGTGACGAAGAGGTCGGGCTTGAAGCGCCGCGCGAAGCGCAGTGCAGGCTTGGCCAGCGGGACGTACAGCTTGATGCTGAAGGCGGCAGCGGCCATGATCAGACCACGAATCGCCGGCGCGTAATCGTGCACCCAGGTCGCGGCGACGACCGCGCCGACGCTGTTGGCAACGACGATGGTGTCTTGCGGCGCGATGCCGTAAGTCGTGGCGACGTGCTGCGCGAAGCGATCGAGATCGTCGACCAGCGTCGCGAAATCCGGCGCGTCGCCACGCTCGCCGGGCGAGTGGCCGTGGCCGCGCGCGTCATACGCGAACGCCCAATCGCCCTGCATGCCAAAACGCCCGACCAGCGGCGCGATGCGCCCCGAATGTTCATGCCCACGGTGCAGGAAGATCAGTGCGCGCGGTGGCCGCGTGGCTGGCAGCACCGCTGGTTTCCAGGCGCGGTAGAACAGGCGCGTGCCGTCGCTGCCGGTGAAGCCGGATTCGATCGTGGTCCATGCCATTGGGTGTTCGAGTTTCATGCTTGTCCTTGTTGGGTGATGCGCAGCAGGCAGTACAAAAGGGGAGCGGTCAGGACCAGGCTGTCGACGCGGTCGAGAATACCGCCGTGGCCCGGAATCAGGGCAGAAAAATCCTTGATGCCCAAACGGCGTTTCGCCGCTGAAAACATCAGATCGCCCGCAAAGCCGGCCAGCGACAGCAGGAGACCGAACACGGCAAGCGTGAGTGGGCCGGCCAATCCCAGATAACTGCCAAGTGCGAGACTGACGACTTGCGACACCACGATCCCGCCGGCCAGGCCCTGCCAGGTCTTGTTGGGGCTCACGCCGGGTGCGATCTTGTGACGGCCGAACAGCTTGCCCGAGACGAACTGGGCAATGTCGTTCAGTGCGGTCAGGATAAACAGATACAGTGCCCATGCAAGGATGGTCTGTTCGCCGAACGGCAAGGTGGTGAAGATGGCCAGGATCAGCATTGCACCGGCGGTGACCAGAAAAATCAACCAGATCAGCGCGCCGGACCCGGGCCGGCGCCAACAATACAGCGCACCGATCGCGAGGACAGTCGCAATCAAGGGCAGTGCCATGGCCGGCAGAAAGACGCCGATAGCGATGGCGCCAAGCAGGATGCCGCCAGCACCGAGGCGGAAATGCCGGCCGTCGCCATGGGTGTCAAGCTCGGCAATGGCCAAGATGCACACGAGCAGGCACAAGGCGGGCAGGCCCAGCGGATAAGCAAGCAGTGCAAGGGTAACAATGGGGAAAATTCGCCACCAGGCATTGACCTGATGCTGCAGCATCGAGGGTGGCGCGCCGCGCGACACGCGCCGGATGGACAGCGACGCCGCTGCCAGCAGCGCATACAGTGCGGCCAGGGCAATGCCGGGCTGCGGTCCGGCGTCAAAGAACGGAAACATCGTGGCTGCCGAAAGTTGCTATCAGTGAATTATAGCGATATACCGACTCTTCGTTGCCTGTTTAGCAGCCTGTTGATTGTGTTGGGAGAGCCATGTCGTGGCATTGACGCGTGCTGATCAGGCTTGTTGTTGACTACTTTGAGGCATGCAGCTCGCTGTCGGACGCAGTGTCCGATGCCGGCACATCAGACGCATCGGCCTTCATCTGACGGAACAGGTGCCAGGCCATAGCAGTAAGCGCGGCAAGACCGCATACCAACATGCCTCATAACCAATACCGACGGTTGCTGCCGGTAGTACCACTACCCTCCACGGTCGTATCGGACTGCTGCTGTCGCACGAGCGCCCCCGGTGTCGCGGATTCCAGCTCGGCCAATTCACGGAGTGTGAAGCCCGGCGCAACCTGGGATAGCGGCACGCTGGCAGCGGTCGCGCTGGTGCGGCCGAACGCCAGGTGGTAGGGCGCCTTGCCAGCCGCCACAAACACGATGGTCGCAGGCGCCCAACGCAAGCGCAAGGCCGGGCGTTCCAGGATAGGCGTCAGTGGCCGGGCTACCCAGGTGGATGCATTGGTGGCGGCAATCTCGATGTCGCCGGATACTCGCTGCTGCCCCTTTTGCGACAGCTGATAAAAGGTCGTATTCACGATCGGCTGCAACTGCGTCATGACCCGTTCACCCGGTTTGCGACTACGCGTGGTCTGGTACTGCCCCACCATCACCGGCATGACGACGTTTTGTCCTTGAAACACGAAGCCGACAGTGATTGCCGGAATCGCGACAGGTGCGGCATAGAGTACATCGCGGCCCTGGGCCGCTGGCACCCCCGGCAAAACGATGGTATCGAGTTGCGTGGCAGCGTATTGCTGGACGACATATTCAGCATTGATGTCGACAAACGCAAGTGGCTTGCCGTCGAGCCAACGAAGACGGGCGTAACGAAACGACTGCGGCGAAAATTCGATGCGGTGCTTGCCGACGCTGGCGCCGCGATCGTTGACCAGCCAACTGACTGCCGCTTCGGCCAACAGGTTCCAGTCCTGCAGGTCGTTACTTGCATCGAGTGCGACATGCGCGTTGTAGCTGCTCATTCCTGCGGGCAGCGATAACGTCAGTGCGCCTACTGGGGCTGCTGCGCTGACCTTCGCCGCCAGCGCCGCCGGCTGAAGGTCGAGGATCAGACTTTGCAGCGTATCACTCGCTGCGCGCGATGGCGTGGTCACCGAAATGACTGCGCCATCGCTGCGGGTGCGGATCTGCAGGCTTTCGGGCATCGGCCCTGCGTTTCGGGCCGCGCCGTACAGTGGAAAAATGGCGACTGGTGCAGTGGCTTTCTTCTCAACGGCGGGTGGGGCCTGATCGACCAGTGCGAAAGGCATGGATGCGCCGGCGGCGTCGAACACGCGCAGATCATGCAACGCCGACGAACGCGCGTTCAGATAGACCGCGCGCGGCAGTGATAGTCGCACGACGGCCTGGCTGCTGACGACGCGCAAAGGCAGACGATACGAATAGTCAGCAGGCCCATCGGTGGGGGCGGCTGGATTCGCGGTGCTGGCAGCGCCCGCCAGCACGAGTGCCATGATCGCGCAGCAGCGCCTGTAGAGAGAAATCGGCATGGGTGAATCTCCCGTTCGGTCAAGCTGGCGCAGCGATTGATGCTTCTTGTGGTGCTTTCGGATACGGTGCCAGATAGCCGACCAGCAGCAGCAACAGCCCGACACCAACAAACGACACGACGCGTGCCATACTGCCCTCACTGGCCAGGTAGACCAGAAACAGCTTGCCCACCACAATGCCGTACAAGAGTGCGCCGACCCACCAGAGCCGCTTTTTGACCATGCGTGACGCAATGCGCATGAGCGCGAAAGCACTCGCCCCCAGGCCAGAGAGAGCAAGGCCTGTACGGTCTGCGAAGCAGCGAGGTCGGCAAGCCGATAATCGATGCCCAGGTACTGCGCCGCACTGCGTAGCAGGATGAGGTTGAACCAGAGCCACGCTGTCACCACACTGGTCATGCGCAGCGTGTGCAGAACGGACTGGTCCAGCGCAAACCGGGCGGCCAGCTGCCGTGAAGCGCTCACCCACAGTATCAACACGAACCCGGTGGTCAGATCGAGCGGGTTAAGTAGTGGCAGGTAGGGCAACGGGGCCATCGCGCCATCGTGCCGCAGATTCCACAGGGCGACAGGCAACATCGTCAACATGATCCCCACTGGAACAGCAATCGATCGGTACCAGTCGGCAATCGGCGCAGCAGGCCAGCCCCCCCTTCATGTTTCGGCGCAGCAACCCGACGAGGACCAGCATCATTGCCCACGTCGGCAGGTAATTGCTCCATGCCGCGTCTGCGACCCAGCCACCTTGCAGGATCAATGCGCTGTCGGTTGGCGTGGCGAGCCATCCGTCGATCAGGATCGCGCCGGTTGGCCACAATGCGAGCCACGGCCTACCCGTGCGCGCAGCGTGCAGCAGCTGCAAGACGGTGTGGTTCAGGAATGACCCGCTGGTATGCCAGCGCAGCATTGCCTGTTCGCTGCCCAGCCATGCAACTGCCCATGCGATCCAGAGCGCGGCGTTCGGGAGCGCATGCGTGCCGTACAGCAGTGCAAGCGAACGCAGCGTGATGATGCCCAGCGCGGCCCAGCAGACAGGGGCAAACCAGCGTAACTGCGGCCAGGAAAAGCGCGATGCGCAGTGTACGCACACGATCGACGTGGCCGCGATGCCAGGCACATACAGTGCGAGCCAGAGGGAATCCACGCTGCCCAGGGTGACAGGCAGATAGCCGACGAACCGACCGGCTGCGACATTCAGAGTGCAGACCCACCAGATGCCGCTCCACAGCAGCAGTAACGGTGACAGGTAGCTGCCCTCTTTCCCGGACGCGGCTCGCTGCAGCGAGCGACTGGTGGCGAACGCCGCCACGGCCAGGATCACCAGGCCAAGCAAGGGCATCTCGTCATTTGGCTCCACCATGCTCAGCCATGACAGCCCGGGTGTCGTCGCGATGGCCAGGCCGATGGCGCCTGCGATCTGGGTAGCCAGAACCAGTTGGCGCGCGGTTGTCCAGACCATCCGCAGACTGAGGGCATACAGCAGCAATGCCGTGAGCATCGACCCGATCACGATCCAGTCTGCCAGGATGGCGCCCGAGAAGCGCAGGGTCGCTTCCGTCAACCATCCGGCCAGCAGCCACAGCACCGCGAACATCAACGCCGTGTTGGCCAACGTATTGGCGGCCAGTGAAGACAGATCCTGCCTGTCGATGCTGTTGTCGCTCTGGCGGAATGCCAGAGCCACCGCAAATGCGCCGGCGGCGAGCAGCAAGAACCCCAGCCACAAGTTCGCCGTCAGTGCTGCAGCCATGTGGATATGAGACAGCGCGGTCATGAAGCTGGCCCAGGCGCCCGCCTGCAACAACAGTCCACAAACCCAGATGGCACGCTGCTGGTGGCGCAAGCCGAACCACACGAAGCCGAATCCTTGCAGCGCCCATGCGGCCGAGGTCCAGCGCGCATCCAGGGCAAACGGGATCGTCAGCGTGCCGAAAATGGTGCCAAGGACAGTAAAGGTCCGGACCAGGGTGCGCCAGCGCTCCTTGCCGGCACGCCAGAGAATCGTTCCGGCCACGAGATAAAATCCCCCCAGTCCCAGTGCTGAAAATGCCAGTCCGAACGGCATGTCCCTGACCAGCCCAACCTGAAACCCGAAGGTCAACAGCGGTGTTCCCATGATCAGCGTGACATCGACATAATCCTGCAACCGTGTTCTCGTGCGACCCGCGAATGAGAACGGCATCGCTGAGTAGCACAGGAAAAAAAGAATCAGAAATGCCTGCACCGAGGTGTAATGGTCCGGGGTGTACTGCAACCCGCCCCACGCCCCAGCGACACCGAACGTGAAGACAAAGCCCAGCAGATTGAGCTGGTGCCACGACCGCTTGAACGCCAGTGCAAACACGCCGACGTTGAGCATCGCGTAATAAGAGAACAAGGCAATGTGATTTCCCTGTCCGGTCGACAACAGCAGCGGGCAGGCGAAGCCGCCGGTAATGCCGAATGCCGCGAGCCACGGTGCCTCCTGCAAAATGGCCAGAAGGCACGTGAATACGGTGAGCGACACCAGCAAGGCAAATGCGAATCCCGCCGGTATCAAGGCGTAGCGCTGGAATGCGCTGAAGATCACCAGCATCAGGATGGCGATGGCGGTTCCCTGTACCGGTAAGCCGATCCCGCTGTGCTTGGTACGCAGCCGCCAACCCCATCCCAGAGGCCCATGTCGGCCAACACCAGCGCAGCTAGCCGCAGTTCGATCGGTATGGTGATGGTGGCCGCAACATACTTGAGCAGAAATGCAATACCGATAAACAGGATAACCAGGCCGAGCTTGGCGACCAGATTGCCGGTCATCAGCCAGGTTTTGACTGCAACCAGCCAGCGAGGTGGCGGTGATACCTCGTTGAGTGAAGCATCAGGGTCCAACGGCGGCGTGACCGTATCGCGTTGAATCTGGCTGCCACGGCTGCGGCCGCGGCGGGGAGTACCTCGTTTTGCTTGTGGCGACCGGTGAGTTGTCTGGGCGTCATCGGCACTGGCACTGGCACTGGCATTGGCACTGGCACTGGCAGCGTCCACCTCCTGCACTTGTGCAAGAGCGCTATCTGACAAGACGTCAGGTGGTGCCTTTTCAACATCATCCTTCGACACTGTGGAAACGGTCGTGTCGGCAGGACGAGGCGCCGGTGTTTCCAAAGGTGCCGGAGACAGCTGTTTGACTTTCTCACGTAGCAAAACCAGCTGCTCTTCCAATTCGTTGATTTGATAGCCGCGTCGCAGCCCCACAAGCCAGGCTGCAATGAAGGGATAGGCCGCTATTATCAACACCCATGTGGTGATCTCACTCATGGCGGCCCTTCATGTGAAGTACTTGGCTCCGCCAGTCCGGGTTTTTGCGTTATGCGACAGTCCCCTTGGCGTCAAAGAAATAGTAAGAGCCAGACGCACGCCCAGAAATGAACCTGTTTGGCCGTTGCGCCCGATCAAATCATAGGTTGGTACGTGGGGTTTTGCTGCCACAGTGTGGCCAGGGGCGTATTCGAGATGCTGCAAATTCTAGCGAGCCTGAGGATGAACAGCACGCCAAACAGGGAATAACAACTTGCGGAATGGGTTGGATGGTTGATGGACCAATCGCATAGAATCGATCGCCCAAAGCGAAAAGCCCCACTCAGATCACTGAGTGGGGCTTTTCTATATAACTAGCCTGACGATAACCTACTTTCACACTGGTTGCAGCACTATCATCGGCGCAAAGTCGTTTCACGGTCCTGTTCGGGATGGGAAGGGGTGGGACCGACATGCTATGGTCATCAGGCATAACTTGTACGAGTATCGTTGTTGAACGCGTGGACGGGAAACCCGTCCACCCTACGCAAGTAGGTACTCTGAATCTGGAAGAAGTAGTTTTTATTGGGGTCATATTTGTATCAACAACAGCTGAACTCTCGCAACCCTGGACTACCAAGGTTATAGGGACAAGCCGTACGGGCAATTAGTACTGGTTAGCTTAATGCATTACTGCACTTCCACACCCAGCCTATCAAC
>Ga0308170_10003620_pt1 | contig 12525 bp, 14 predicted proteins | sample PhyBR2_2_FD_202136 | JGI IMG/M metagenome (GOLD analysis project Ga0308170, IMG submission 202136) | Phyllosphere microbial communities from UC Gill Tract Community Farm, Albany, California, United States - DLSLSB.R2 | ecosystem: Host-associated > Plants > Phyllosphere > Unclassified | place... | reverse complement strand
CTCCCTTGAACGTCTCTACTCTCGTGCAAGAGATTGAGTATCGATGGTGCGAAGAAGAACGACTCGTCATCGGCTGTCGAAAGCGAGAGACGAGGGGAACAAGCGAAAGGAAACGAAAACATTGATAAGCGAAGCTGATTTGACAGAGACACAAGAGCGAGACATACGATGCGCGATCACCCAAAGCACTGAAGTAGCATTATCGAGATGATTGGAGATTGTGAGAGGTTGCCAACGAGGTTGAGTCGAAATGAGGAAAAGGGAGAGAACGAGGAGGAGCAAGAGGAAGCGAGATACAGTTGATCTTCTCCGCCGCAGCGATCGCAAGCTAGGCATGAACAGAAAGTGAAGTGGAGGAAGGCAAACGTTCCTTTGATCTTTCGAAAAAGGTTGAAACGTTCTCTCTTCATCTCCCATCAACACTAGATCCGCCAGAACCAGCTTGGAAACATGTTGGATTTACTCACTGAAAGTCTCAAAGGTCGTTGCTTGTTCGCTATTCCCAAGAAAGGTCAGTCTCTCACCTCTCACATCATTCAATCTCACAAAGAGTCAAACTACTCACTCTCTACCTCACTATCCTCTAGGACGATTATATGAGAAGTGTACTCAAGTCTTAGCCGGTAACTCACCAATCCCTAGCTATCTGCAGTTCGAGCAAGAGCTGATCAATTTCTCTTGTTTTGTTCTAGGTGCCGACGTTCAATTCACTCGCTCTCACCGACTCGATGTGTGTCTCGTCAGGAACCACAACATGGCTCTGTACGCTCTCGTTCCCCTTTCGAGCTGGTAGCAAACCGCTAGCTGACCAACTCTCGAATCTATAGCGTCTTCCTTCCCGCTGCCGACATTCCTCGTTTCGTAGGAGAAGGAAACGTACACTTGGGAATCACAGGACAAGATATGGTAGCCGAAGCGAACGTCAACGGGCTCGTAACGGAAGAACTTCAATTAGGATTCGGGAAATGCAAACTTCAAGTTCAAGTTCCCGAAGCAGGGGACATCAAGACTGTTGAAGATTTGGTTGGAAAGAAGGTTGTCACGAGTTTCGAAGTGCTTGCGGGCGAGTACTTTGGAGAGTTGGACGAGAAGGCAGGGTTAAAGAAGGGAGCGACTCGGATAGAATACATCGGTGGAAGTGTTGAGGCTGCTTGCGCACTTGGATTGGCTGATGGTATTGGCGAGCTCCCTCTCTCTCTCACAATGTCATGAGAGAAGCTCTAGCTGACCTATTACATTCGATTATAGTCGATCTTGTCGGTATGCACAACCCGATTCTCTCACAGCTTGAAACTTTGATTCGTCGAGCTGATCAAATTCACTTTCGACTCGTACAGAATCTGGAGAAACAATGCGAGCTGCTGGACTTCACGCGATCGAAACCATTCTCTCTTCAGAAGCCGTCCTAATCCGTTCCAACAAACCTTCCGACGAACACGCCGACTTGATCAAGCGTATCACATCTCGAGTGGCCGGTCACATCGCAGCTGGAAAATACGTACTTTGTAACTACAACATTGCGAGAAAGAACGTTGTCGACGCTACCAAGGTTACTCCTGGACGACGAGCGGCGACTGTTTCTCCTCTTGACGATCCCGAGTGGGTCGCGGTTAGTAGTATGGTGTTGAAGGCGGAAGTTGCGGATGTCATGGATCGATTACAGGTCAGTCCTCCAACTGCTCCTATTCGCACCTCGAGTGTGCTCACTGACCTCATATCCATTCACGCTCAGGCTATCGGTGCTAGTGATATTCTCGTCATCGGCCTCGCCAATTGTCGTGTATAAGGTGGTTCAGAGATTAGATCGGGAGAAGGAACGAACGAATCAGGAATCGCGACTGATTGCAGGATCTTGAGTGAGGGGGTTAGTCGAGGGGAAGAGGTAGATAGACTATATATCACAAGGGGATCGGATCTTATAGGTGTTGACCCGGAAAAGGAGAATAAAGGGAGCGTAGATGAGTACCGCTTTTGTATAGAACTCATCGTATCCTCCCTTTCTCCGCTTAATTTGTTCAGATAGACTTGGTTAATCAACACGCGCACTTTCGCAAGCTGACCGGATACTGTTGACGCGGGAATCTTCTCGTTCAGTCTGTCAAAGGTAGCAAATTCGTCGAAACGATTTGAGAGATCCACACACCGCGAGCGCCAGGATCTGCTTGATCAGTTCGAAGACGACACTCAGAATACATACAGGAGCTCTCGGGTCGCTCTGGATTCACAATTAGCAAAAGCCGAGTTCGCCGAGGGAAAGTTGGCCAACGACCTCGCTTGAATCGTGTGCTCAAATCGTCGAGAGCGCTTATCATCTCGGATATAGCTTGCAGGTGCGTCTCTCTACCGCAGGAAACGAAGAGGAAGCGGCTTCATTCGTCTCTCTGCGTGAGCCAAAGAAGAACCAAAGAACAAATCGTGCCGCAAGCTCATTGCCATCCTCATCCGATCATCCCTCGGCGCAACTCCCTCTTAGCCTGCAGCTCCATACATAAGGGATTGCGAGGGAAGAGAGTGGCGAGTTCCGAGATTTCGGTCGAAGCGAGCGGCAATAGAATCACAGATCCGTTTAGATCCGACGAGATCCTAGATCTCCCTTCTTTTGGTCTTCTTCCCTCCAAACTGCTCTCTTTCTCCTTCTTTTCACTGAAACAAACAACAATGCTTGCTACTCGATCCCTCTTACGCTCACCACGCTTGCCTGGACTTCTCCTCGCATCGACCACTCTCCCTCGTCGCTTCGTATCGACTGAACCTCACTCGTATCAACGTCACCCAGCTGGTCAGTCACCAATAGCATCTACCGTGTACTCAAGCTCATCGCTGATCTTGACGACGACTTTTAGATCCTACGCCTTTGTCGTCGAAAGAAGGCTCAAACTCGCTCACTCCACCTTGGAAACCTTCGAGGCCTCACGAACAATACCTACTCTCTCACCCGGTCTATACCGAGAAGGATTTGGATGCAGTCAAAGTCGTCTACCTCCCGCCACAAACCTTTGGAGACAAACTAGCGAGGGGTCTCGTCAGTTTGTCGAGGAAAGGTTTCGATTTCGTTACTGGTTACAAGGTGAGCCATCTCGGCTCGATGCTAGAGCTGTCCCTTGGTCGCATCGTCGAGGCGTTATCTTCGAGCTCAATCTGACAGCTTGTTTCGTTTTTACAGCACTCAACCCCTGAAGACGCTATCAAAGCTATGAAGAAGTTGGGCAAGACCAGTTTGTCATTGGAGGAGAAGCGAAAGCAAGGCTTCGTAATGACTGTGGATCAATGGATGGCACGAATTCTCTTCGTAAGTTCAATTTCTTTCACTTCGCGGCCTACTCCCGCAGCTCATGCTCGTTCGCCTCGTAGCTCGAGTCTATTGCTGGTGTACCCGGCTTCACTGCCGGTATCTTGCGTCACTTGAGGTCGCTAAGGTTGATGAAACGAGACGGAGGGTGAGCTTGATTTTCGATTTCGATGTCCTTTCCCGTCTTTGTTCCCGGACAGACCATACTAACGACCCTATGAGGAAACAGATGGATCAACACGCTTCTGCAAGAGGCAGAGAACGAACGGTGAATACCTTTCGCCGGGCCCGCACAGTTTCGTCGGCTTACGAGTGTCCTTAATTCTCGGCAGAATGCATCTCCTCACTTTCATGAAAATTAAAGAGCCGTCGGTGTTATTCAGAGTCCTAGTGCTAGGCGCGCAAGGATTTTTTTTCAATCTTTTCTTTGTCGCCTACATCCTCTGTAGGTTCTTTCGATTCGCCCCATTCTCTAACTTCGCCCAAACTGAATCTACCTTGGCTCATTGCCAGCCCCAAGAGCTGCCCATCGCTTCGTAGCGTATCTTGAGGAGGAGGCGGTAAAGACGTATTCATCGGCTATAGAATCCCTCGATCGCGGCGAAATTCCTGAATGGGAGAAACAGGTAGTTCCGACCGTAGCAAAGGATTACTGGCGTTTGGGCGACAAGGCTACGAGTATGTCTTGTGTCCTAGACCTCATTCTTCCTCGATTCCGACGACTGACGTCTCTTCTTTCAATAGTGAGAGATTTACTTCTTGCGGTTCGAGCAGATGAAGCGGGACACCGGTAAGCTTGACACTTCATCGTCATGAGCACTCCAGACAAGCGGAGACTGACGCTTGCTCTATACCTCTATTACCGTCGATTCTCACTCTCCTCTAGATTCGTCAACCACACTCTAGCGAACCTCTCTGGAGACGATTTCAACCCTGTCGCCTTGAAGCATGCTACACCTGTCCAACAAGGCGAGAAACCTGGATTCACTCGTTCGGAAGGATTGGAATGGGCGAAACAGGTCGAAGAGGAGATGAGAGCTGGTCAGTCGACGGAGGAAGACAGGAAGAAGGAAGGAGCTCCGATGAACAAATCACAGTGATTCTATAGTCGAATGAAGGAGATGCTTGTACACAAAGGAATCGCTTCGCTTGTTCTTCCTCGCTTGTTGTTTGTACTTCATTGTTTCTGATCGCTTGCAATTCTCAGTACACCCCGCTCTCTGATCTCTTTCATCATTCAAGCGCACTGTACGTTGGCCGAGAGTGGAGATGAGAGAGGTACTGAACTAATTTCGAATTGTCAAAGGGGAAACAAGAATGTGAATAAATTGTCCGTATGAAAATGAGGATGAAAAGGCAAAAAGGGAAACGAGAGAGAGATGACTAAGAGATGACCGGGAGTAAGGGGAAGAGGGCACAGATAAGAGAGGAAGCGTATGATCTATTGTTGTTGCTCACCCTCGGCTAGACTTTGCAAGAAGTAGTGGAATTCGATAGGTGAAGAGTTGATACCGTAACGGTAGACGAATCTCGATGCGACGTAAGAGGAGAAGATCGAGTGAGAATAGGCGGAGGGAAGGCGGGAAAGAAGAGTGTCGAAACCGACTTCTTCGATGAGGACCTTGGGGAGAGCTCGAGCCATGACTACACGAAAGAGGATGTTAGCCGACTGTAACAGACGAACGAGGAGCAAATGAAAGCATACCAGCTCGACGGAGTTTGATATCATCGTAGAGACTTGACTCCTCCATCTCGTTTTGGAGCTTGATTAGCTTTTGCGACAGATCGTCGGAGAGACTGCAGAGCGACCACTGTCAGTCATAGCCCCAGATGCAGAGAATTTAAGGAAACATACAGAGTGTAGGCTCGTCCAGTTCGCTCGTGCTCGTTCCAGATCGTTTCGAATTCAGCAGCAGCGTTGTTTGAAACTGAAGATAAACACCGCTAAAGTCAGTACGAGTCGGAGTAAGAAGACGAGAGAAGAGTCAGGCTCACTAGTCTGTTGGATGCACTTGACGTATTCGAGATAGAAATCGGAGAAAGAATCTGGCCAAAGGAAGGAAATCAGTGTCGAATCGCTAGAGAAGATACAGAGCTCGAAACTTACCTTCGCCAGGAGGAGAGCACATAAGTTCGAGGAATTGTTCATCGTTGAGCGACATTCCTGCGAGAACTTCCATCGACGAACTCGTGACACCTCCCTTGTTCGCCGAGGAATCACGGTAGAGAACGACACCGTGACGTTCGAGTTGAAGACGAGCGTTTTGGGTGACAAAGAGATTGGCACTGAGGGGAAAGGGGAAAGCGAGGGTCAGTTTCGCAAGTTCGGGACTGCAGGTACATCGAGAACAGCTCACCCTTCGACGATGTACTTAAAGTTTGGTACTCCCTCAGCATCCCAAAGCTTGTTGACGTTTGTAACGTTGACAGATTCAGGGCGACCTCCGCAAGGAACGAGGATGTCAGCCTTGTAGCGAAGGTGAGCAGTGTTGCGGAAGTCGGTTCCATCAGCGACAAGTTCACCATCTGAGTGAAAACGAACGATCAGCTCATGTCGAGAAAAGACATTGGGGAAAAAGAGGAAGCTCACTAGGAAGGGTGACGTCTCGGTCTTCGACGAGAATGAGGTATCCGTCCTTGCTTAGCTTCGAGCGGTCAAAGTTGTTGACCATGATACGAGCTTTGGCGAGACGAACGAGCTCTCCTCGATTGAGACCCTCGGGGTCGAAGATTGTACCGGAACCATCGATGACTATGAAGCGAGGTGAGTCAGTGCTCATCACCGAGAAGTAGACAGAGCTAGGTCGACTTACTAGCGATGGTCTTGTCTTTCGAAAGAAGAATCTCGTTCGATCCGAGATCACCATCGGGACCACCAGTTTGAACCTTCTTGATGTCCTCCTCCCTCAAACCGAGTTTCCTGTAGATACCGGTAGTGTATCCACGAACTGACAGCGAAGTCATACCGAAAGCGTCGTGAGGAACACCTCCGTGAGTCGCAGCGGGTTTACCGGTCGATGAAGCTTTCCACCAAGCTGCACCTCGAGCGCGCGCATGATCAGCGAGCCAGGCCATGTAACCTGCAGTTCCTTCATCGGGACCGAAGAAGAGCTGGGGAGAAGGAGCGTGAGTTCAGGCTAGACGAGACAGCGACGACAGCGAGAAAAGCTTGAACTCACAATCTCCTCCTTTCCATACAAGTCAACGATCTTGTCCTTGACTCCGGGAGTCTTCCCGGGAAGTAAGAGATCGAGGATACCGTCGACGAATTTTTGAAAAACGATTACCGGGGAAGCTCCGATGTCGGGCAAGATCGCTCCCTTGGATCCTCCTTCCGGGATATCCTTGTTCTTGAGAGCTTGAGTAGAAGCGAGTCCGTAGACTTCATCGAACAAGTTACGTTGATTGACTATTGAGATCGAGATTCGAGTCAGTCAAGGCGAAGGGAGGAAGAACAGCAAGAGAACTCACTCGAATAGGCTTCACGATTCCTCGACATGATCATACGGAGTCCACCACGAGCTACATCCTTCATCCTCAAGTGGAATCCACGGAATCCATCTCCAACTACCAGGAAAAGTCCGAAAGCTCGAGTTGGGTACTCCATTTCTGGCAAGAAATCGGGGTTCAGGCGGAAGGAAAGGGCGACCTTCGTCGGTTGGAAGAGATTGGTTTTCTGGATGGCTCCGTTGAAAGTGACGAATGATTCGAGAATCTGAGCGTCGTGTTTGTTCATGACATTCTTCTTGATGTGTGCTCGAAGTTGATCGTTATCGAGAGACTCGGCGGTTTGAAGACGAGCATACGACAAGGTAGGCATGAGGGAGTTGCCGAACTCGGAATAGTAGTGAGTCATCGAGAAGGAGATGTAGAGGAGTCGAATCTGCGAAATATGCAAAAGGTCAGTTTCTTCGGTGATCTCGCCCGCTCTCCTCGCTCCTAGCCTGTTCCGAGCCCTGTACAAGCCACGAATAGGAGGAAAAACCTTACGATATCGGGGTACTGTTGAAGGCATTCCAAAATACTTCCTCTCGTGAAAGTTTCCTGCCTGAACCTCGCACGAATGTCACTCAAGACACCAGCTTGAAGGGTATCGTTCTCGTCGAGGAGGTCCTTGAGTGCCGAGTAAGCCGGACCGAGACGGTTGAGGAAGTGTTGAGCAAAGATCCAACCGCAGTAAGCGTAGGAAGCTTCTTGAACCGTGAGTTGCGAATGAGCTTCGAAGAGAGGGTTGTTGGGGAGAACATCTGCGTGTGAAGGGGCGAAGGGAATGAGCGAGATGCCGGAAACAATGGAAACGATAGAAACTCACAAATGAGGGAGGACTCTTTGATGATTTGGATGATCGAGGCTTCGGAAGGAGGACCTTGAAGAGGGTGAAGGTAGAGAGAGATGATCGTAACACCATTCTTGAAGTTCTCTGAGTAGAAGGTTCGACGACGAGATGATGAGCCAAAGTTCGGTTGAGGTTGGGCAAAAAAGGGTAACTCACCGACGTATTTCCTGGTCGAGTAGAATCCGTAAGAGTGGTATAGATCACTCAAGGCCGAGAAGAAACTCCTCGTTCCTCCTTGCTTGTAAGCGATGACCAATCTCCTCTCTCGACTCTTTTCGACATCGTAAGCGGCGACGACGGGACCCATCCTCCTCTGCGCCTCATCCATCAGCTCTTGATAGATTTCGAGCGTGTTGTCGGTCGCTTTTGTAAGGAAAGTCTTGTCGGCAATCTTGCGAATATCGACACCAGGTTTCGATAATTCTTCAGGAGTGAGGGAAGCGGCAGCATCGACGAAATCACATTTCGATACGAAGTAGGATCGGAGTTGTTGTGCGACCGCTCCTTGATCGGATCCGTTCGCGGCGGGTTCGGGAGGTGCAGCACGATAGGACTCGAGTCGCCAAGCTACTTTCGAAGATTCGGAAATGTCGAGGTATTTCGCATCGATTCTTTGTTCGTACTTGGGTCCATTCTCGAGTGATACACCGGGAGGCGAAGTAAAGATGTAGACGGCCGAGTTCTATTGATTCATTCCAAAAGGGATCAGAGCTGGTTTTCGCTCAGAAAGTGAAACAATCTACGTACCTCGCTCTCCTTTTCGAGTTTGATCTCGAGGTAATCGAGGTGAGCAGCGTGAGCCTGAACTTTGGCACCGTAGAGGGACTGTGCAAACCATTCCAAAAGGGAAAAGAGAAAGGAGGGAGGGGGAAGGTGGGGGTAAGCGATTCTCTTCCTTTCCTCCTAATGGAACGAGATCGGATGTGAATGAGGACATACCTCGACATGATCAGCGACTTCTTGAGGGCTCGTCAATGAGAAATAACCGTCGTCGATACCGAGAGATTCGTAAAACCAAGCGATTTCACTTTGAACGAGAGGTTCAGGAATGAAACCATTCGTAGCTACGATCTATGATATCGTGAGAATAGATGGGGAGTCAGTTTCGAGTCAATTTGAGTGGATTCTTCCTTGACAAGCGGGAGTCCGAGACCAGAAATGTCCACTTTCCACCCCTCTGAACCTGCTCTTGTTGACCTGGATCTGCTTATATGATGCTCATAAAACCCCTCCGAGGCTCATAATCTGGAAAGGAGACGGAGAGAGGGAAGAAGGGGGTAGCTAACCTCTAAAACTGATTGTTGATGTTTCCCCTTTCCAGCGTATTTAGGAGTAGAGTAACCTTGATCGCCATTCCTGATAGTACCATGAGCTGAACAATGGAACGAGAGAGTCGAGGTCAGCTGAGAAAGAGGGGGTTTTGCGACTTTACGCGCTGCGAGAGAGAGGGGAAGGGGAAACGAACCAGGTGAAGGAGTTCTAGGAATATCTAGATGAGATAGATGTGATAATGCTGATGGTGGTGCAATCATAGTAGCAGTCTGATATGAGAAGATGTAAAGGGAGGAGGAAGAGAGAAGGATCAGCGAACGAACTTTCGGAAGGGACGTGTGACTTTTCGAGGGGGGAATTTCTTTCTGACTTCCGACGAATGCCGCACGAACCTTCTTTATTCCTTCTTTCTTCGTCGGATGGGAAGGGGAGTGAAACGAAGGAACTCACCATCGTTGTCGTCGTCGTCGTCGTCGTCGTCTATAGTAGTAGAGGCGAATGGAGAAGCAACAGGCAAAAGAAGAGCGGAGCACAGGAGAGGTCGATCTTTTTTCTCTCTTTCCAACTTTGTTCGTGCTTCAAAATGTCCCCATTTTCGAAACAGATCACGTTGGAAGGCATACACTCTCGAATTGATGCGGACGACCGAGAAACCAAGTAACTTTTTGTGGGTCACGAGTTCGCATCGTCCACGCTGCAAAGCCAGAGTCAAAATCCGTCTCTCGATTCGGCATCCTTCATTAGAGTTCGTGGTTGGTGACTGGTCGAGGCATATATCTCATTGAAAGAATGGACAAATCAGCCCTCAGCGTTGGCCAAAAAGGGAGTCACGGGGGGGGGAGAAAGTGTTTTTTCTTCTTTGTTTCATCTCATTGCGCCGAGTTTTGTCCGCTACTACTTTTTGGGGATTGCGATAGCTTCAATCTCGAAGAGGACTCCAAGGGGGAGGCGGGCAACCTAACGTGAAAAGTGGGGCTGATTAGTGTCGGATCTCGAGGGTCGCAACAGAGAAAGAAAGACATACCTCGACGCAAGAACGAGCAGGTTTAGCCGATCCAAAGTGCTTGGAGTAGATAACGTTGACCTATTCGAGTATGCTCGATCAGTTGCGGTCAGAGGTGCATCAAAGAGAAGAGAAAACGTACCTTTGCGAAGTCGTCCTAATTGCGTCGAAAACGAAGGAATCAGCTTCCACATCTGCCTCACGGTCACGACAAGAGACGGAGAACGTACCATGTTCTTGAGGAATACGGTAGTCTTGACAACATGGCTGAGAGCTGAACCAGCAGCTTCTACAACAGCCGTCAAGTTCTTCATTGCTTGTTCCTGCAAATCCGCAAGTCGCAAGTTCCATCAGCGCTTATTCCGAAGCTCTCCACCTCCCGTTACTTCCCGAGGTTGGAGAAGAGAGTGCGAGAGAGGGAAGGGAGACTTGCCGTTTGTTCTTCGACATCTGATGTTTCAACTTTCATAGTTTCCGGGTTGAGAGGAATGCATCCCGAACAGAAGATCATTGAATCAGTCTTGATCGCTTGACTGTACGTTTGAGAGAGTCAGTTTTCGATTCCTTATCGGATCAGTGGGAGAGAGGAGCGAGATGGACTACACACCTGTAGGGTCCTACAGCCGAGGGAGCATTGGGAGTAGATACAATTTCGTAAGGTGTAGTCATTCTGTAGGTTGAGGTTGAGAATGAACGAGGAGAGACGAAGTGAGATGAGCGAATTGATGACAAGGGAGAACGGAGAGGAGAGAGCTAGAGCGAGAAGAGAACAGGCGTGAGTGTCATACTCTTGAACTAGTGAGGATCAGGCTGACCAGTCTCGACATACAACGAACTTGAGTGAAGTGTTGAAGGGAGAAAGTAGTCGTTTCGCAAGCAACTCTCGCAACTCTCACTCGATTAGATTAGAGAGAGAAAGTGTCTTCTTCATTTGGATACAGTATAGCATAGCTTTCTATAGACAAGGAGATAAAGAAAGAAACTATAAACACTTTTTTGTGGATTCTTCGAGATGCTATTGATTGACACTGTTGATCAACTGATTCCTGACTTGTTCCTCCCACCATCCACCAGCATCTGTAGGTTCGACTTTGACTGGAGTTTGTAAGAATGGAGCAGGAGCGAGGGAAGAAGTCGTCGAAGTGAAAGTCGGTGGTGGAGACATTGGAAGAGTCAGAGTTAGGTCGAGGTCGTGAGTGGCGGTTTGGAATTCAACACTCTCGCAGGTCGGATAAATGTTGTTGTAGTGGGAGAGGGGAGGTGGTGGAGGCGGAGCTTGCGTGACGGGTGCACCGAGAGCGAGAGGAGGAACTGCCCACATGGATGCGGCTGAAGGTGGATAGGGGAGAGGAGGGTAGTTGTACAAGTTGTTGTCGGAACATGATGATCGAGGAAGTATATCTTCGACGGAAGAGAAAGGAGTAGCTGGAGATGGGTAAGATGATGAAGGGTCTGTCGAAGCATGAGTGAGCGAAGGTGAAGGTGGGTAAGAATGCGAATGATGCGAGTAAGATAGGATAGAGGATGAAGACGAGGTTGTGCGACAGGGTGCAGGGAAAGTAGGGAAAACTGTATGAGGAGGAGGAGGTGCAGCGAAATTTGGCAAAGGTGGTAGAGGAATTTTGGACAGGTCGATCGAAGGTGGGAGAGGTGGTGGAGAGGTCGACATTGCGTGCGAAGACGATGAGGCGGAGGAAGAGCGGGAGGAGGAGGAAGAGGCGTAGGGAACCGAAGTATGGGGTTCCTCTGGAGAAGTCATTTCTTCTGGAGAAAAGATTTGATCGCGATTCGAATCAGTTGATCGTTTCGGTCTCGCGCGTTCGACACGTATGAAAGGGACTCACCAGTACATCGTTGTTCCTCTTCTTCGATGGCACGTTGATGCTGTTGAGCGACATGAAGGTCGGCTCGATAAACGCAACAAGGTTCGCGACGTTCTCGTTTCGCGGTTCTCATGCAAGAACTACACGAAGGTTTGTTGCCATCGCATCTCACTCGACGTGCTTTGCCTGTTTACAAGTCGACGATCAAAGATCAGCGAATGGTTCTGATTTCGTGGAAGTGAGCCGAGAAGAGGGGAAAGACAAGGAAAGGGAAAGGGAGGGGGACTGACAAGCGAGGCAGGCTAAACCTTTCTGTAAAGGTTTTGAAGCTTTCCCTTTCCCTTTACTGTCTCCAGGTTCATGTTCGAGTCGTTCTCCTTCTGGTGAAGTTGAAGGAGGAGCTGTTGGGGGGAAACCGAATCAACTTTATATGAATCTAATTCAAGAAGAAGAAGAGGAGACTTACGAGGTTTCCTAGCTGGTACGTATCCACCATCATACTCGCAATGATCTGGAGGTGGTACACCATCCCATGCAGCCTTCCTCAGACAGGCTGAGCAAGTTGTACCCCCTGAACATTTCACTTTCCTCTGTTGACCTGTTAGAGAGAACGCGAGATAAGCTCTAGTAAGTATCGATCAAACTTTATATAGTAGTGGCTAGAGTGTAGAGAGAAGACGAAGGTCGTGACGAAAGGTGTTCGGTTTTTGGGAGGGGAGTCGATCCAAGGGGAGGAGAACTTACAGGCTTTACAAGCAGGTGTACGATGTCCACCTTCTCTTCTAATCTTTCTACCACGTCT
>Ga0308170_10003618_pt1 | contig 12531 bp, 9 predicted proteins | sample PhyBR2_2_FD_202136 | JGI IMG/M metagenome (GOLD analysis project Ga0308170, IMG submission 202136) | Phyllosphere microbial communities from UC Gill Tract Community Farm, Albany, California, United States - DLSLSB.R2 | ecosystem: Host-associated > Plants > Phyllosphere > Unclassified | place... | reverse complement strand
GGCACCGGTGGAACCGGCGCCGGCAAGCAACGAGGAAGTCCCCGCAGCCGTTCTGGTGCGGGAAGGGGCCGAGCTGAGCCCCGCCGTCGTGATTCCCGGCGGCACCGCCGCGGCGCTGAGCGACGACAGTGTTCCGCAGCAAATCGGGCGCACGGTGGGCCGCGCAGCCACCAGGGCCGCGGACCTGCTGGCCAACCTCCCCAACCTGCCAAAGTTTGGGCGCAAGAAGTAGGCCTACTTTCCCAGCAGCCGCACGTGTTCCGGCGCCAGGTCGGAGACGCGGCTGACGCCCAGCAGCGCCATGGTGCGTGCCATGTCCTTTTCCAGGATCTGCAGGGTCCGGTCCACGCCCGCCCGGCCGCCGGCCATCAGGCCGTACAGGTAGGCGCGGCCGATCAGCGTGAAGTCGGCACCCAGGGCCAGTGCCGCCACGATGTCGGCGCCGCTCATGATGCCGGTGTCCAGGATGATGGCCGCGTCACTGTTGTCGTTGGTGAACGCCTGCTTGACCTCGGGGAGCAGGTGGAACGGAATCGGTGCCCGGTCCAGTTGGCGGCCGCCGTGGTTGGACAGGATCACACCGTCCGCGCCGTGGTCCGCAACGCGGCGGGCGTCCTCCACGGTCTGGATGCCCTTGACCACGAGCTTGCCCTTCCAGGTTTCCCGCAGCCAGTCCAGGTCCTCGAAGGTGAGCGTTGGATCGAACATGGAGTTGATCAGGTCCGCCACGGTGCCGGTGTAGCGGGAGAGTGAGGCGAAGGTCAGTGGCTCATGCGTAAGGAAGTTGAACCACCAGGCCGGCCGGTAGGAGGCATCCAGGACGGTCTTGAGGGTCAGTGCCGGCGGGATGGTCATGCCGTTGCGGACGTCACGGAGCCGGGCGCCGGCCACGGCGGTATCCACGGTGACCATGAGCGTGTCATTGCCCGCCTTGGCGGCGCGCTCGATCAGTTCCAGGGACCTGTCCCGGTCCGTCCACAGGTAAAGCTGGAACCAGTTGCGCCCGTTCGGAGCAGCCGTGGCCACGTCCTCAATGGAGGCAGTGCCCATGGTGGACAGGGTGTAGGGGATGCCGGCCGCCTCCGCTGCCCGGGATCCAGCGTACTCGCCCTCGGACTGCATCATGCGGGTGAAACCGGTGGGCGCGATGCCCACGGGCAGCCGTGAGGGCTTGCCCAGGATTTCGGTGCTGAGGTCGATGCTGGAGACATTGCGCAGGATGCCCGGCCGGAATTCGATGTCCAGGAAGGCCTGGCGGGCGCGGCGGAGGGTGATCTCCTCTTCGGCCGCACCGTCCGTGTAGTCGAAGGGCGCCTTCGGCGTGCGGCGCTTGGCGATGTCGCGGAGCTCCCAGATGGTGCTGGCCCGCTGCAGCCGTGCTTCCTTGCTGAACTCCGGCTTCTTGAACTGCATCAGCGGTGCGAGGTCCGAGTACTTGGGGATGCGGCGCTTGAGTGCCGGAGGCAAAGAAACGGGAAGGGCGGACGACGCCGGAGCCTTGGCAGGTGCCGGGGCTGCGGGAATGTCCGTACTGCCCGGTGCCGGGGTAGCTTCCGGATTGTTGGGCTGGATGGTGTGGGTCATGGCTCCTCCTATGGTCCAACCACACTCTAGGTCATGTGGTCCAACCACATCAACTACCATTGGGTCTATGCGCACCCATCAGCTGGTCCTGCATTGGATCGAGGACCAACTTTCAACTGGTCGCCTGGCCGTGGGCGGAAGGCTTCCGGCGGAGCGCAGCCTCGCTGAACAGCTGAACGTCTCCCGGACGTCGGTCCGTGAAGCCATCCGGATCCTCGAGGCCATGGGGGTGGTCCGCGCCGGTGTCGGGTCGGGCCCCGAGGCGGGAACGGTCGTCATATCCGACCCCACTGCTGCGCTGGGCTCGGCCCTGCGGCTGCACGTGGCCACCCAGCATCTGCCGGTGGCGGACATCGTGGAAACGCGCGTCCTGCTCGAATCATGGGCAGCGCTGCGCGCGCGCCGGGACGCTCCCCAGCTCCGTGAGGCGGCCGCGCTGCTGGACGCCATGGATACCCCGGAAGGCCTTCCTGCGGCGGAGTTCCTGGCCCTCGACGTCCGGTTCCACCTGGCCCTGGCCAACGCCGCGGGCAACGCGGTGGTCAGCGCCATGATGGGCTCGCTCCGCGAATCCATCCAAGGCTATGCGGCCGAACTGACCGCCAACCTGCCGGACTGGGAGGCGACCGCATCCCGGCTGCGGGCGGAGCACCATGCCATCCTGGCCGCGGTCCGGAACGGCGACGGCGGCAAGGCGGCGGAACTGATTGCCGCCCACATTGAGGGCTTCTACAAGGAGGCCGGGCTGGCCTCCTGACGCCCCCGGAGGGGTCAGCCGTGGACTGTGGTCCGCGGCGCTTTGGCAGGTCCCGTGCTGGCCCGGACTTCCAGCCGCGGTTGGTACCGGCTGCCGGACGTTTCGTTCCCTTCCTTGCGGATCAAAGCCCGGAGTTCGTGCCATGCCTGCTCGCCCAGTTCGGCGATGGGCACGGCGCCTGTGGTGAGGGCCGGCGTCGTATACCTGGCGAAGGGGATGTCGTCGAAGCCTGTTACAGAGATGTCCCCGGGCACGTCCAGGCCGCGCTCGTGCAGTCCGCTCATCAGGCCCATGGCCACCAGGTCGTTGAAGGCCAGGATGCCGGTGGCTCCGCTTGCCAGGACCGCATACACGGCTTCGTGGCCGGTATCGAAGTCCGAGCCGCCCTCCAGCATGGTCACTTCAACCTCCGGGTGGGCCGCCTTGAAAATCTCCAGGCCCCGGAGCCGCATCTCGTTCGAGGCGCTGCGCGGCGGCCCCGCCAGGAAGGCCAGGCGGGTGTGGCCAAGGTCCACGAGGTGTCCGGCGATGTCCTGGACGCCCTGGCCGTAGTCCACCACCAGGCTGGGTACGCCGGGCGTGGCGGTGGTGCGGTTGATCAGCACCAGCGGGTGCAGGGAAGGTGCAATCTCTTCCAGCTCCGCATCCGACATGCGCGGGGCGCACAGGACCAATCCGTCACACCGCCGGCGGGCTTCGCCGGCCAGGATGGACTCTTCGCTGGAGACTTCGAACGAGTCGGCAATGAGTACGCGGTAGCCGTCCTGGGCCGCTGCCCGGCTCAGGCCCCGGAGGATCTCCTGGAAGGTGGGGTTGGCCAGATCCGGCACCACAATGCCGATCGTGTCCGTCTTCCCGAGCGCCAGGCTGCGTCCCACCGGGTTGGGCTGGTACTTCAATTCCGCGGCAGCGGCCCGCACCCTCGCCGCGATGTCCGGATCCACTGTGAAGTTCCCGTTCATGACGCGTGAAACGGTGGCATGGGAAACTCCCGCCTTGACGGCGACATCCGCGATGCCGATCCGGCCGCTTGCCGATTTCCTGGCCATGGGGAACCCTTCCTTTACGCCGCAGGGCCGCGCGCCCCGGCACAAATGGCACTTGGACGGCGCAGCCCTGCTGGCAGGTGCTTTTGAAGGACAGCATATACGGGAGCGGGAAAGCGATTTCTACTCTTTTCCGCTGTTTTCCCGACGCCATCGGCGACATTGGCGCTGCTTCTGCTAGAAAACGCTTTCTTTCAGCTGCTCCGAGTGGTTGACGGACCGGCAAAGGGATTGATACAACTGCTGTAGCACCATGAGAAAACGCTTTCTCATGAGGTAGGCGCGGATGCGCCGCCGCCGAATGACAGCGGCCGTTCCCATACGGCCGGGTAATGAGCTTTCGAAAGGGACCCGCCATGGTCAACACAGCCGAAACCACTTCGGCCGCCACTCAGTCCGGCACCGGCGCCGGCGCTGACACCGCCGCCGCTGCATTCACTGCGACAAGGGACGGGCGCAAGGCCCGCATTGCGCTGATCGGCACCGGCGGCCGTTCCGAGATGTATGTCCGCGCCATCTTTGGCAAGCACACGGACACCGCCGAACTGGTGGCGTTCTCGGACGTCAACCCCGGCCGGGTGGAGTTCTACCAGAAGCTCATCCAGGAACTGGGCGCCCCGGGGCCCGTAGCCTCCTTCGAGCCGGCAGGCCTCACCGCGTTCATCCAGGCCAACAACATTGACCGCATTATCGTCACCACGCCGGACTACACCCACGCCGACTACATCGTGGAGGGCCTGCGCGCTGGAGCGGACGTCGTGGTCGAAAAGCCCCTGACCATTGACGCCGAGAGCTGCCGCCGCATCGTCCAGGCAGTCCACGAAACCGGCCGGAACGTAGTGGTCACCTTCAACTACCGCTACTCGCCGCGCAACAGCGCCCTCAAGGAAATCATCCAGAGCGGCGTGATCGGCAAGGTCACCTCCGTCGACTTCAGCTGGGTCCTGGACACCGTCCACGGCGCCGACTACTTCCGCCGCTGGCACCGTGAGAAGAAGAATTCCGGCGGGCTGCTCATCCACAAGGCATCCCACCACTTCGACCTGGTCAACTGGTGGATCGATGACGTCCCTGAGCGGATCTTCGCCTCCGGCGGCCTGAAGTTCTACGGCGACAAGAACGCCGCCGAGCGGGGACTGGGGCCACGCCCCGAACGCGGTACGCCCGACGCCGATGCCCCCTCCGAGGGGAACGATCCCTTTGCGCTTGACCTGAGGGAGGACGAGCGGCTCAAGGCCCTGTACCTGGACAACGAGCACTTTGACGGCTACCGGCGGGACCAGGACGTCTTCACGAGCGGCATCACTATCGAAGACAACCTGGCCCTGGTGGTGGAGTACCAGGGTGGTCCGCGCCTGAGCTACTCGCTGAACGCCCACAGCCCTTGGGAGGGCTACCGGGTGGCGGTCAACGGTACCGAGGGCAGGGCCGAGCTTGAAGTGGTGGAACGCGCCGCCGTCCTGCACAGCACGGACCAGAAGACCGTGGTGGACCCCAGCGCCACCCCCGTCGAGGAAGAGGACGCTGTCCGCCGCAAGGGCGAACGCCTGGTGGTCCAGCGCCACTGGGAAGCCGCTTACGAGGTCCCCATCATCAATGGGGAGGGCGGCCACGGCGGCGGTGACGAGCTGCTGCTCTCGGACCTCTTCAACGGACCGGGCGACGACCCGCTGGGCCGCCCCTCCGGCTACCTGGACGGGCTGCGTTCGGTGTCCGTGGGCATCGCCGGCAACCGCTCCCTTGAAACCTCCCTGCCCGTGCGCGTCGAGGACCTGGACCTCGGCGTCGACCTTCGCCGCGGCAAGTAAGGGAAAAGCATGAGCAGGATATTCGTTACCGGCGGCTCCGGCCGCCTGGGCCGCAGCGTCGTTGCCGGCTTGGCGCAGGCCGGCCATGAGGTGGTCTCCGTGGACCGCGACGCCGTGCCCGCTGAACTGCTGCCGGCCGGCGTCGTCCAGGAAACCGCGGACCTCCTGGCGCCGGGTGAGGCCCTGCGGCTGATCCAGGCAACAAAGCCCGATGCCGTCATCCACCTTGCTGCCATCGCGGTGCCTTTCAGCGCGCCCGAGGACGTCATCTTCGGTACCAACACCCGGCTCGCCTTCGCCGTTATCAGCGCGGCGACCGAGGCGGGGGTCCCCAGGATCGTCACGGCCAGCAGTCCCACCGTCCTCGGTTACGGCTGCCCGGCCGGCTGGCTGCCGCCGTCGTTCCCGCTGGATGAGCGGACCCCGCCAAAGCCCTGGAACGCCTATGCCCTGTCCAAGCACATCGCCGAACAGACCGTGCAGATGTTTGCCGCCGCGCAGGGGGAGAAGATCCGCTACGCATCGTTCCGGCCCTGCTTCGTGATCTCCCCGGAGGAGTGGGAAGGGGCGCCCACCCAGCAGGGCCACACCCTCGCCGAACGCCTGGCGGATCCTTCCCTCTCCGCGCCGGCGCTGTTCAACTATGTGGACGCGCGGGACGTGGCCGATTTCCTGGACCTGCTGCTGCAGAAGATGGACCGGATCCCCAACGGGGAAACCTTCTTCGTGGGAGCTGCCGACGCGCTGGCCACCGCACCCCTTGCAGAGCTGATCCCCAGGTTCCTCCCGGGCAGCGAAGTACTCAGTGCAGGCCTCACCGGCACAAGCCCTGCGTTCTCCATCGCCAAGGCCCGGGAACTCCTGGGGTGGCAGCCTAAGCGGTCCTGGCGCACCGAGCTCAAGCCCCAACCAATCCTCAACGACGAGGCGTCCGCGCTGGTAGCTGCCGGCGGCGGAGGCAAGGAGACATCATGAAATTCGACGGCGTACTCTTCTTCCCCGTCACCCCGTTTACGGCCGAAGGCACCGTTGACGTGGACCTGCTCAAGGAACACATCAGCTCCCGCCTGCCCTTCGGCCCTGGCGGCGTTTTCCCCGCCTGCGGCACCGGTGAATTCCATGCCCTGAGCATCGACGAGGTCCGCACCGTGGTGGCGGCCGCCGTCGAGGCTGTCGCGGGAAAGGTTCCCGTGGTGGCAGGTGCCGGCGGACCGCTCGGCCACGCCCTCGCCGCCGCCCGCGCGGCCGAGGAAGCCGGGGCCGATGCCCTCCTGGTGCTGCCGCCGTACCTGGTCACCGGCCCCACCGACGGGCTGGTGGCCTACATCGAGGCGGTAGCCGACGCCAGCAGCCTCCCGGTCATCGTTTACCACCGCGGCAACGCAAAGTTCACTGCCGCGTCCATGGCCAAGCTCGCCGCCAACCCCAAGGTCATCGGCTTCAAGGACGGCCTGGGTGACGTGGGGTTGGCGCAGGAGATCGTGACCGCCGTCAGGGCAGCAGGGCGCAGCGACTTCGCCTTCTTCAACGGGCTGCTGACCGCCGAACTGACCCAGGGCGCCTACCGCGGCCTTGGTATCCCGCTCTACTCCTCGGCGGCGTTCGCCATGGCTCCGGAGATCGCCAAGGCCTACTACGATGCCTACGTTTCCGGGGATGAGGACCGGCGCAATGCCTTGCTTGAGGGCTTTTACGCGCCCCTGGTCCGCCTGCGCGACCAGACGCCAGGCTTCGGTGTTTCCCTGATCAAGGCAGGCCTGCGGCTGGCCGGAATGCCTGTCGGCCCGGTCCGTCCCCCACTGGTGGATCCCACGGAAGAACAGTTGGTGGAACTGAAGGCCATCCTGGCCAAGGGCTACGAGCTGGCCGGTCGCTGATGAGTGCACCTGCGGCCGAAACCCTCCGCACGGTTCCCCGCGTCACCGGCCTGTCCACCCGACTCCTCACCGTTCCGCTGCGCCGGCACTGGGGTGCCGAGGCGCCCGAGAACCACGTGATCGCCACCGAGCTGCAGACGGACGACGGCGGCACGGGCTACGGTTTCTCCTGGACACCTACCATCGGTCCCCAGGCGGTCAAGGCACTGCTTGACTACGACATCGCACCTTTCATCACGGGCCTCCCGGCTGCGCCCGAAGCGGTGTGGGACGCGGTGTGGAAGCGGCTGCACGAAGCCGGCGGCGGCGGCCTGACCACCATTGCCATGGCAGGCGTGGACCTCGCGCTGTGGGATCTGCAGGCACGCCGCGCGGGAACATCAGTCACGGGGTTGCTGGGCCAGCGCCAGGACTCGGTCGAGGTCTACGGCTCCGGCGTCAACCTGCATTACACCCTGGACGAGCTGGTGGCGCAGGTGGAACGCTGGGTCGCCGCAGGCCACCAGGCGGTCAAGATCAAGGTGGGCAAGCCGGACATCCGCGAGGACGCCGAACGCCTTGCCGCGGTGCGCTCCGTGCTGGGCCCGGACCGCAGGCTCATGATCGACGCCAACCAGCGGTGGGACCTTTCCACCACCTTCCGCGCCCTGGATGTCCTGGCCGAATTCGGCCTGGAATGGCTGGAGGAGCCCATCCGCGCGGATGACCTCTGGGCGTACCGGCGGCTGCGGAAGCATTCGCCGGTGCCCATCGCCCTGGGCGAAAACCTCCACACCATCTACCGGTTCCGCGATTTCATTGAGGCGGAGGCGGTGGACATCATCCAGCCCAACGTCATCCGCGTAGGCGGCATCACCCCGTTCCGGCGGATCGTGGAGCTGGCACGGACGCACAGCATCAAGGTGATGCCGCACCTGCTGCCGGAACTGTCCGGACAGCTGGCCCTGACCCTGGCTGAACCCACCATGGTGGAGGACGTCGAAGAGGCCTCGTTCGAACAGCTGGGCATTTTGGACGGGCCCTCGCCGGTCCGGTTCAGCAACAGCAGGGTGGCCCTCGCGGACCACCCGGGGCTGGGTTTCCGCTTCAAGGACAGGCTGCAATGATGAATTTCAAGACGAGGAACAGGTACCCCACGTGACAACTGCAACGCTTTCCCTGACCGAGCTCACTGCCGCAGCCACTGCCGCAGCCAAAATTTCCGCGGCTGCCTCCGACGCTGAGCGCGCCGGCTGGCTGAACGCCGTGGCGGACGGCCTGGATGCCAACGCCGCCGAACTGGTGGAGATCGCGGACGCCGAAACTAGCCTGGGTGCCCCGCGCCTGACGGGCGAGGTGGCACGCACCACCGGCCAGCTGCGCCTGTTTGCCCGGGTGGTCACCGAAGGTTCCTACCTCGAAGCCATCATCGACCATGCGGACCCGGCGGCAACGCCGCCCCGTCCGGACCTCCGCCGTATCCTCAAGCCCATCGGTCCGGTTGCTGTCTTCTCCGCCTCCAACTTCCCGTTCGCCTTCTCGGTGGCCGGCGGCGATACCGCTTCGGCCCTGGCCGTCGGCTGCTCCGTGATCGTCAAGGCCCACTCCGGCCACCTGCGGCTCTCCGAGCGGACCGCGGAGATCGTGGCGGAGGCGCTCCGCGGGGCGGGCGCACCGGAGGGGCTGTTCGCCCTGGTGCATGGTCGTGAAGTGGGAACCGCACTGGTACAGGATCCTGCCATCAAGGCCGTGGGCTTCACCGGCTCCATTCCCGGCGGCCGCGCCCTGTTCGACCTCGCCACGTCCCGGCCCGATCCCATCCCCTTCTATGGGGAACTGGGCAGCCTCAACCCCGTGGTGATCACCGCAGCGGCACTGGAGGCACGCTCCACTGAACTGGCTGCAGGGCTCGCCGGATCCTTCACCCTTGGTGCCGGCCAGTTCTGCACCAAGCCGGGCCTGGTGTTCATCCCGGCCGGCACCAGCTTTGCAGCGGAGGTGGCAGAGGCCAGCAAGGACAAGCCGGCCTTGGGCATGCTCACCACCCGCATCGCGGAGGCCTACCCGGACGGCCTGCGCAGTTTCGCCTCCGTTGAGGGCGTGGACGTGGTCAGCGGCAGCGTTGACCAGGACGCCGCGGCCAACGGAGCCGCTCCGGTGGTGTTCTCCACCAGCGCGGCGAAGGTTTTGGAGCGGCCGGAACAGCTGCTGGAAGAATGCTTCGGCCCCACCACCATCCTGATCGAGTACACGGACCAGGAGGAACTGTCCGCGGTCCTGGCCAAAGTCCCGGGCAGCCTCACGGCAACGCTGCACAGCGAACAGGGGGAGGACATCGAAACCCTGGTGGAGCAGCTGTCCGGGCTCGCCGGACGCGTCCTGTTCGAAGGCTGGCCCACCGGAGTGGCGGTGAACTGGGCCCAGCAGCACGGCGGCCCCTATCCGGCCACCACCTCGCTGTTCACGTCCGTGGGCGCGACGGCGGTCCGCAGGTTCCAACGCCCGGTGGCGTACCAGGACGCCCCCGAAACCGCGCTGCACCCGGCTCTGCGGGAGGACAACCCGCTGGGAATTCCACGCCGCGTGGACGGGGAACTGCAGCTTCCGTAATCAGCGGCTGAGCACCAATAAGTAATCCCCCGGGCCTTTCGGCTCCGGGGGATTACTTTTGCTTCCTACAGCTGCAGCGTCACCGGCCGGTCCAGCCCGTTGACGGCGGACACCGGCCAGCGCGGGTCCACGGTGAGGACCCGTAGCCCGGATTCGGTGAGCTGGACGGTGTCCTCGATCTTGACGCCGGGCCCCGAGGGGTTCCAGGTGAAGGCCTGGTCCAGCACCACCGTGTCGGTCACCGCGGCCGTCACCCTGGGATCACGGCCCGCGTAACCGGCCGGTCCGCCCTGGTGATGCTGCTCCCACTGGTCCGTCCCGAAGCCGTGCCGGACGTAGGCGGCCCGGATTTCGGCGAAGACACTGTCCAGCCGCGCCCCGGGAACAGTGGCATCGAAAACGTCCGCTTCCACCGCCGCGATGCGGGCCTCGGCGTCGCGCTCCTCCGCGGTGCCGGCGTCGAACCTGATCCAGCGGGTGATGTTGGCAACCATGCCGTCACGGCGGGCACACACCACCGCCATGGCGCGGCGTCCCAGGGGCGCGTGGGTGGCGAGCGGGTGCCGGAATGTGCTGCGGGAGCTGCCGTTGCACAGGAGTACCAGCGGTTCCGCGCCGGCGGCCACCACCCGGGCGGCCAGCGCCGAAACCAGTCCGAATTCCGTGGTGTCCGGGCGGGCGCCGGAGAGGACGTCCGTCATGATCCCGGCCAGTTCAGCGCTGAGCAGGGAGTAGCGGGCAGTTTCGGCCGGGAGGAGCTGCTGGCGGGCCGCGCGCAGTTCCGTGGCGACGTCGGATTCCGCCAGCGGAGGCCGGGAGCCGCTGCCGACGGCGGCCGCGGCCTGGTGAAGGTTTCCGTACCAGGGCACGGTGTGCAGGTTGACCTGGGCGGGGAGTTCCTCGCTAGCGATCCTTTCGGCCTCATTGTTGAACGTCACCAGGTGGTCGCCGTCGCGGTGCACCAGGAGGGCGGCGATGGGGTCGCCGGCCAGGCTGATATGCACCCGGCTGCCGTCCAGGTACCAGGTGAGGGCAGTGTTGGAGGTGAGGAGCAGGGAGTCCTGCCCGGCTGCCTCCAGGATATCCAAGACCCGGCGGCGCTTGATGTCACGGTCCGTCCGTGAGCCCGGAGCCTGCCGTGCCGCCTGGGCGGGAACGGCTGCGGTTGTTGTTTGCGTCATGACGGGTCCCCCTGTTGGTTGAGCAAAGCCTCGATGTCGGCGGTGGCCAGGATTCCGTCGGCCACGAAAACGGTGATGCGGCGCCGCACCGGGCTGTCCTTCCGCGTTATGACGGCGCGGTCCCAGGCCAGGGCCTGCCCTACGCCGGGGTAGCCCTCCCTGCGGACGAACCACGGGTCGGTGCATCCTTCCGGGGCGACGAACAACAAGGTGGCCGGGCCGCCGTCGAACTTTCCTGACCAGGCGAGCCAACGCGCAACGCTGCCGTGGGTCTCCGACTCGCCGGCGCCGGAGGGCGTCCATACCGCCGCGTCGCCGCACCCGGGCAGACGCCAGAAGAAGCCGCCGTAGCCGCCTTCGACGCGGCCGTTGGATCCTGGACTGCCGAGGTTGACCGGCTGGTTGCCGGCCGGGGACAGCGAGAAGTCCAGGGACAGCCGCCAGGTTGAAGCCCCGACGCCGCACCAGGCCCAGGTGCGCTCCTCCACGAGGATGGGGGAGCCGTCGGGGCCCTTCCAGGCGAGGGTCTCCTGAAGCCGGCCCTCATGACCGCTTCCGGCGTCGGTCAGGTGTGAAGCGGTGACGCTGATGCTGCCGTGGTCTGGCCGCCAGACGTACTTCCCGGCCTCGCGCGTGTAGGTGCGGCCGCCCCAGAAGTTGACGCCGTCCACGTCCTGGAGGGCCACGCCGGCGCCGAGGTGCCATACGTGGTCCAGCGGCATGTGGTCCGTGACGACGGTTCCGCCCAGAGTACGGACGGGGTGCAGGTAAGGACGCGGGGAAGAGACTGCGCGGATCCGGCTGCCGTCCTGGTAGTCGGCAACCGGGCGGCCGCCCAGCGCCAGCGTACGGACCGTCGGGAGGGCCCGGGCCCAGGGGACACCGAGTTCGGCGAAGGTTGCCTGCGCCTTGATGGCGCGGCCCATGAGGTCGCTGATCCCATGCACCACGGGATGGGCCTGGTCGCCGTCGCCTTCCCACGAGACATAGCCACCGGCAATCGGCGCGGGCGCAGGGGAGGTGCGGATGGCTTCCAGGACGGCCGTGAAGGCGCCGGTGTCCTGCAGCGCGGACAGCAGCGGAGCACCGGTGGCGCGGGACGCGAACAGGTCCTCAAGCAGGTCGGTGCGGCCGTACGTTTCCCGGCGCTCCCCGTCGGGGGTGGTGATGACCACCTCGTCCCGTGTGTAGGAGAGGGTGATGTCGCCCAGGGTTCCGTGGACCGTGACGGTGGGGTCCAGCTGGTCGGGGGCGCAGAGCGTGAGGGCGCAGAGCAGCGTTGTCCCTTGGACGGTACGGACCCGCAGCACGGAGGTGTCATCGCTTTCGGTGTCGTTGGCCCGGTACAGATCAGTCTCCACGGAGGCGACATCGGCGAGGGTGTGCGCGCCGGCGAGGGACAGGCCCGTGGCAACGGCGTGGGCCAGCGCATTGGTGGCCACCCCGTCAACCACGTCGGTGCCGTCCAGGCTGCGTTTGCCTGCCCAGCGTGAGCGCTTGAAATAGGCCTTGGTGCGCAGCCACTGGCCGGTGGCGCTGATGCCGAGGACGGTGCCGATGCCACCGGCAGCCACCATCCCGCGGATGGCGGGGAGGGCAAGGGAGCCCAGGCTTTGGAAACCGACCTGGACCAGGCGCCCACTGTCCTTGGCGGCGGCAAGGACCTGCTCGAACTGAGCCAGCGATGCC
>Ga0308170_10003617_pt1 | contig 12531 bp, 15 predicted proteins | sample PhyBR2_2_FD_202136 | JGI IMG/M metagenome (GOLD analysis project Ga0308170, IMG submission 202136) | Phyllosphere microbial communities from UC Gill Tract Community Farm, Albany, California, United States - DLSLSB.R2 | ecosystem: Host-associated > Plants > Phyllosphere > Unclassified | place... | reverse complement strand
CCGCAACGATGAAGAGTTGAACCGTCTCCTCGGAGGTGTAGTCATCTCGCAAGGAGGAGTCCTCCCCAACATTCACTCTGAACTTCTCCCTCAAAAGACCAAGGTTCCCGAGGGGGGAAAGAAGTCACAAGAGTACTAGGAGGTTCCTCTGTCGCTTGATTCAATGGATGCGGGTCGTCGTCGGTGCTTTTCTTCGTTTTTCTCTCCCTTACTCTCCTTTTTGTTGTTTATCTTTGCTTTTACTCTCTCTGCTCTCCTCTCTCCTAGTACTTCTTGACCTCTTGAAGCACATGTAAACTGAATGATGATTATGCTTTACCTACATAACGCTTTTACGTGGTGAGAGATGTGGAGAGCGCTTGATCGTGACTCTTCCTTGACCGGTTGCTCGCTACGACGCTGTCTTCCGCCTTGATTCTCGCTCGTCCTGTTCGAGCGTATGCTTGCAACTTCAATCGATCGACCGCAGAAATCGCAGACTCACTGGTCCATTGCAACGGTTCAAGCTTTTCGTCGATTGCTCGATCGTCTTACTGCTCCGCCTTCCTTCTCGACGCCTTTGAACGATTGCCGCGAAGGATCAGGCCCTAGAGACGTTCTCTCGACGCCGGAAACTCGGGCGGCCATTCGACAACTCAAAGCTGAATTGGGCTCAGTTCGGAGATTAGCCGATCGAGTAAAGTAATTGCGGAACCGAATCTCCTTGACTTCTCTCGAAGACTCGTATCGACATCTGTTCGACGTGATCTCGAGAATGTACCGGCATTCGTCCTTATCTGCGCTGTCTAGCTGTGCGAAATCGTCGAAATCTCGTCGCATCTCAGACGAAACGCATCGAATCAAAAGGTCAGACTCGTGTCTAGGGATGGCCAGGTCTGAGAAGGAGCGTAGTAAAGAGTTTGAATCAGTCGCAAATGTCTCCACCTCGAGAAATTGTCTTGCGAGATTCTCGAAACGACGAACTCGGAAAAACGAAGTCGGATCGAATCTTTCCTTCTGCATCTTACCAGTCTCGACCCAACATTACGACCTCGCTATAACGAGAAAGATAGCTTACGCATCCCCTACGAGCAACGCTAGCAGCCAAAGATCTCTCACCTCGCTCCTTTCGCTTGAGACCGGAACTCCGTTCAAGGCTCTCGCTCTACGACACCAGCTTCTACGCCCATCATACCTCGCTCAAACTGAACAACAAGCGTTAAAGGAGCTATAGCGAGTGATCCGAAGCGCATAGGTGAGCGAGCGGTCTCCATCTTCTTCCTCATCAATTGTTGTCGAGGGGTCTTGTTAGCTGACCCGCTCGTCTCTGAGTTTAGCATGGATCAAAACAATGACTACTTCCGTACAATGTACAACCAGAACGCACCTTATCCTCCTCCTCCATCTCATCCAAATTCTTCCCGGTTACTAAATATCGATACATCTTGCGCACCTCCACCGGTTCCGAACGGTTACCCATTCCCTGTTCCATCTACTCCTGCACCTTCAGACCCCTCGCGCTCGAGAACCTCTAGCCTCAACGAAACGAAACAGACCCGACCACCTCTCTCAACCGCTTTAAGCGGCTCCGATCCATCGATTAAAGGCAAAGCTTCTCGACAAACGAGTGAAACTGGAGAAGCAGGAGGAGGAGGAGATGGTGCGGGAGCTACACCTGGCGGCAGCTCGAATGGAGCAGCGACGAAAGCGAAACGAACGAGGAATCGCAAACCCGCAAGTTGTGCACAATGTCGAAAGAAGAAACTCAGGTGCAATCGTGCGGATCCGTGTGATCAATGTACACTGTAAGTCATGAAGCTGAACGAGAAGTCGAGTTGAATTGACCCTCCCTGCGAGAGCTTCACAGAAAAGGGCAAGGAGATCAATGTTCTTGGGAAGGAGCTGAACCGCTCTACAGTCGGAGGAACGAGACCGATACTCAGGAGTTACGCGATCAGGTGGGCTTTTGTTTCTTCCGTTCGCGATCGAGCTCTTCTGACAAACTTTTTTGAACCCGCATTTTAGGTTGCTCGACTCGAATCTCTGGTACGCTACCTCACATCGCAACGACGCGACGAAGATTCTTTCGAACCACTACCTGCTGGTGCCGAGTCGCCTTCCTCACCCAACGTCGTCTCATTTCCCTCGAAAAGTACTCGTCAAGCATCGTCCTCTTCACAAACTCACCCTCAGACTCCGAAACCTTCGTACGCCATGGACCTCCGAGCAAACGACCTCTGCGAAGGAATCGCTCAACTGGCAATCAAGGAGTTCGTCGTAGTCGAAGGGAGTGGAAACGATTCATGGGCACCAGGGAATCAACGGGGACTCCAATTCATCGATGAAGCGCGACTCTTCCTCAAAACGATGCCACAACAATTCGGTGTCTCTGATGCTCCCGCATTCTCCGTCTCTTCAAAATCATCGTCTTCACTCGGCGGTCGATCAAGGCAAGCTTCTGACGCTCATCCATCGCTCGACTCGATCCCACGATCTCCGTCTGGGAGCACCTTCAGCACCTCGTCTCGTGCTTCGATGGTCAGTCCGAGTCCTCTCGGAACCGCATCATTTGGTGGCAACCCACCGTCACTAGCCGAAGTGCTCAAGTTCCTCCCGACTCGCAAGCAAGCTCACTCAGCGTATACGTACTTCGTCGGATATGTCGATTGTAAGGCTCTTTCTTTACTCTCATTTCGGGAACAATTTCAGAACTGACGGACTCTCCAAGGTTCAGGGTACGCTCATCCCGTCCACCTCTCGACCTTCGAGGCGCAGTGGAAAGCTCTCGACACTGCTCTACAATTGCCAGACGAAGAAGCTCGCAATCGCGCCATCGACCCATTCTTTATCGCGACTTTCCTCGGAGTTATCGCTACCGGTCTAGCGATGATGCCGGTCAAGAGAGCTAAACGAGATGGATTCCCCGAGAACAAGGACAGGATCGTAGACCAATGGTTGGAAGGAGCGATGGTCGCCCTCACGAGTGGTCGATTCCTCGACAACCCTTCAGTCGAAGCTGTTCGAGCGACTGTCGTCCTCTCAACTTTCTTCGTCTTCACCGCTACCGGAGAACGATCTGGTGCCGGTATGGGTCTACTCTCACTCGTCGTACAAATCGCTCTATCACTCGGTCTCCAGCGTGATCCGGATCGCACTCCTGGTCGATTCACTTTCTTTGAAGCCGAGGAGCGTCGACGACTGTTCTGGAATCTGTTCATGCTGTAAGTCACTACTGCCTCTTCTCCTGTCTTCTTCGTCGAGCTCATACATCGCCTTATCGTATACGCAGGTGTATTCTCTCTTCCGCGAGTCTCAGTCGAACATGGGCTGTTTTCGATCTCAACAATGTCGATACCAGGCTACCTCTCGATTGTCACGACAACGAGATTCTCGACGAAGCAACAGCACAAGCTGGCATTGAGAAGCGACGGACCAAGTTTGAGGAAACTCCCATGACCTCGTTGATCGTCAAGATGAAATTAGCGGTACTCGCCAGGAAGATGGTCAGTTTCATCCCGATCTTCCTTTCAATCTCACGTGCCAACGAACATCTGTCACTTCACAGAATGATCGTGCTTTCGGGATTCATCCAGTACCTTACGAGGAGGTACTCGGTCTCGACGCAGAATTGCGAGAGTTCGAAGAGGCAATTCCAGCTCGATATCGTCTTCGTCTCGACCCTTCTGGCGCCCTCATTCGACCTGCAACTCACGTCACTGTAACGGAGATGCGAGCTTGGTGAGTTGTATCGACGCCATTCGAGAACAGGATTGTCGCTGACTTCGTTTCTCCTCGTCTCAGCATGATCATGATCAGCTTAGCAGGAGAGTACATCCGTCTCCATCGTCCATGGCTTCGTAAGTCCTGTTGCTCCACCTCACTCAGCGCCTCATGCTGAGAGCGCGTGATGTGGCCTGCAGTCCTCTCCGGTCAGAACAAAGCTTTTCAATATTCGCGAGATCAAGCCATCAAATATTCTAAACTCCTCCTCGCCGTCTATCGTTCCCCTTCTTGCAACAAACAGAAGTGGGGTGGATTATCTTACAAGGCTTGCAACGCTAGCATCGTCCTCGCCATCGACATTCTCGCTTTCCCCGAACAATCCGAAGTCGACCTTCTCCGATCAATGGTGAAAGCTGTTCAGAAGCAGATGGAGGCACAAGCACCACACTCGGTGCGTTGCTCCTTTCACATACATGCATCTGTAATGAACCGGAAGCTGACTCTCGCTTGATTCGTCAACAGAGTTTGTGTCGCAAAGGTAGTCGTCTCATCGGGTTCCTCCTCGACAAAGATGCTGCGCTAACTGCCGCGAGAGATCAACGACGGCAACAGAAGCGCTCCCGGGTCGACACTTCCGATGTTTCGTCGTTCCCATCTCGATCCCTTCGCACCGTTTTCGATTCGACTTTGGTTGGAGAACCCATCTTCCTCCACGAGCGAGACGACGATGTAGAGGCGTTACACCATAAGACCGACATCAGTCCGACTGGGAGTGAAGATTTCTCGGCGCCAGCTTCGAGCTCTTACTCCCATCCTCGAACAATCGCCCCTCCCCCTTCTAACACCGATTTCCGTCCACCACCTACTCCCAGTCAGCGTACTCAGCAGCAAGCTTCTCAACCTGCTATCCCTTCGGCTCCCGCAGTCAATTCACTGATCGATGGTGTCAACTTTGCCGATTTCGCTGGAGCCTTCGAATTCGATTTCAACATGCCGAATCATCCATTCCCTTCGCCTGCACCGACGAACGACTACTCTTCTCTTCAAAGTCCCTACCTATATCCTCCTTCCTATCAACCCAATTCCCACTATCCTCCTACTTCTCAATCAGCCTATCCCACTGCTGCCTCCCTTCAAAACGATCTCTCGAGTTACGGAGTCGATCACAAAACGAACCCTCCATACCAACCTGATCCAACTCTACAGCCTTACTATCGATGAATGTCTTTGTATCCAGGCTCGAAACCTTGGTAAAATCTTTGCTGCTCCTTGTTGTCTGAAAATATTCGATTTCGCAGTTTCAACCTCCCCATTTTCGAGTATCTTCTACGATGCGAGATCGTCTCTCTCCCGTCTCTGATCCTTCACCCCTCAAGATCCGAACCGGACTGCGGACGAATCCGGATTTGCGAGGAGGCGAAATTCACAGCTCGACCACCTCTATCGCCTTGATTGCGAGTCGGGGCTTCGCCTACACCGTCGCAAGCTTGGTCGTCTCAAATTAGCGATGGACAAGGCAAGGACCATTAGGAGAGGAATAGAGACATTAACCCGGATCAGGTACTTCGCAATTTTCGATTTCCCAAACTGTAAGTCTCCGAAAGCCAACTTATCTTGATCGAGCTTTGAGGAACCTTTCCGAGCACCGCATGCGACATTCTACCCCTACACTTTCATTCTCTCTCTCAGTTTCCTGAATCTCTCGCTGTCTCCTTCATCTCTCCGAACCTTTTCAACCTCATCTCTCGCCTTTCCTCATTCCTTCCCTCACGCTCTCTTCTCCTCTCAGCTACCAACTAGGCCGTTATGCTCGCCTCTGCTGGCCAGATCGTCGTCACTTTCGCCTTCTTCGCTGTTGCTCAATGTGCACCTCGTAAGTTTCCTCTCTCTTCGATCCCTTTTGCTTCGAAAGCTGATCATTGTGCTTGAAGAACCAGTCGTTTCTACACCTGCAACACTCACTGAACGAGCTGCAGCCTCAGCTCACACTCCTGCCGTTTCTCTTCCCGACCCTCGCATTATTCCCTTTGCCGCTCTAGCTGCCTACTTCGACACTCCTCCCGACCCACTCGCATCAACTTCCTCCTCTATTCCTTCCTCTTCCAGCTCACTCTCCGCCGCGTCGAGCTCGGCTTCTTCAGCTGTCTCTTCCTCGATCACGACTTCAAGCTCGAAATCGATCGAACCGACTACAACTCGAGACACGACTCCTACCGCTGAATCTGCGAAGCTCTCGTCGCCTGTCTCGACATCTGCCGACAGTTCACCCTCGGTTGTCGCCAGCTCAGAATCGCCAGTCCCAGATCAACCTACATCCGTCTCGCCGCCTGAAATCGAAACTCCCAAGTCCGATAAAGCGAGTCTCATCGCTCGTGCCGCCATCGGTAGCAGCTTTGAATTGACAGCCGATGAGCTGTTCAAGCGTGCTCCAGCTCAGAATGGTACATGGGGAGCCAAACGAAAAGGACTTCGAATCAAAGGTGCCTGTGTCGGGTCAAAGGCGAATGCTACTACGATCAACTCCCTACTGTACTATGGAGGTAAAGGTGCTGTCGTCAGTAAGTTCACTCTCTTCCTGTATCAATCAGTCTTGATTCGCTTAGCCCAAATTCCGAGCAGAACTTTGTCCAAACGCTGTCATCAACATCAATGAACCCATCTTCTTCTTCGCAGCGAATCAGGTCATCACCACTGCTGGTAAGTTCTGCTTTCTATCGCTCGAATGGACAGGACTGACTCGATTGAGCATTATAGGTGAACCTACCGGCAGTACTCGAGCTACGATCGTCGTTCAAGGAGAAAAGCAAGCTTGCGCTATCTACGGAGCTTACCCTGGTGCAGACAATATCGTACTCCGAAACGTCCAAGTTAACGGCAATCGACCGAATCTAGGGATAGTTTGGGGAGGACTCGCTCTTCTCGAATTCGGCGGAAACACTCGAGGTCAGAGGGTAGAGAACGTTCGTTCTTACGAGTAAGTAACGCTTCCTCTCAGGTGACCAGTGACTATCGCTGACTTCAAACGCTTCCCTACCGCAGGCCTCGAGGGTGGAGCGCTTTCCACTCTGCAGAAGGAGGAAAAGGTGTTCACGCCTGCTCGGGCATGCAGATCATCGGGAATCAACTTGGTCCTGCAGGTACGCATTACCGTACTCTATCACTCTGCCTAAATAGCTAACGAGTCGGCACTCCTCGATCAGGTCAAAGCCCGACTGGTGTCAATCAATTCCGTCGAAGAGGAACCGAAAACATCGCTCCTGGGCAGTGGGCAGACGGCATCTCTCACGCCTGTCCCGACTCCGTCGTCTCCGGAAACGTTATCACCGATGCGACTGATGGCGGTAAGCTCAAACTTCCCTTCGCAAACTTCGTCATTCACTCGCTGAAACCATTCCTCCTTTCTAGCTATTGTCGTTTTCGGCGCACCTGGATCGACGATCGAAGGCAATACGTAAGCTTCTGTCATCAATTCGATCTCACGATATACTGACGACTTGAATTCGTGAACAGCATTATCGCGAACGAACGAGTCGCTCTCGGAGGTATCAATGCCGTCGATTACTCTCCCTTCGCCGGGAGCTACGAAGGCACTGTCATCAAGAACAACAAGCTCATCGCAGCAAACACGATGATCAAGGTCGGAATCGCAATCGGCGGAATGGTGAGCGTCGCTCTCTCTCGTTCTTTGCGACTACTCGTACTGAAGAGCTCATTGCGTTTTCAGGTGTGGGGTGTTGACAATCGAACCGCATCTCGTACGTTCGGCGGAACGTTCATCAACAACGAGTTCAGCTCTGGACCGAAAGGTTACTTCGCTGTGAGTTGAAACCCTTTCGATCGCACTTCGTCTACTCACGCTCTCTCCTTGATAGTACGGTATCGGTGTCGCCGGTCACAACAACGCAGTGATTCAAGGAAACCGAGCCAACAACGCAAACTTTGGTGGTGTCGATTCTCCCTCTTGCTTCTCTGGCTGGTTCCCTCTTCCTAAACCTCAACCCTGGATCGCCGATCCTTACACTACTGCTGGCTCGACTCTACAAGAAGACTTCTGGCTCAAGACTACTCTCGTTCTCTTGATCTGCAAGGGACCAGGTTCGAGTGAGTCAATTTTTTCGTTCTGAGCTCGAACTTTACGTTGACACAGCTCCCGTTTCTACAGTTCTTAGTCGGATCTCGAGTGGAGCGGCTTAGCCTATACGTGTAGGACTGGAGGAGCTGGCGAGACGGGGCGATGGCTGATTTGTACCCTCGTTCATTTCGATCGTCTTTCTTTCGTTAATTTGCTCTCGTTTCGATTGCATTTCACACCTTTTCGTCAATGCAAAGTCGTTCGCCGTCTCATCTGCTTGTTCTGCCTCACCGTAGAGCGAGAGTCCGTCGTTGAAGTCGATGAGACAAATTTGTAATTTGGGTCCGAGGAGTTTCGGAGCTTGATCCTCCTTTCTCACCTCTCTCTGATCTCTTTCTCTCTCTTCCTTTTCCCTCCCACGTTCTCTCTCATGCTTAGATGCGAGCGGATACGAACTTCGCTGAGCTCTGTCCCGACCTGACTGTCGCTCAGTGGTGCGCTGATCCAACTGGAGATGTTTGTTGTGGGTGAGTTCGTCTCCGCTCTTCAATCCGCTCTACTATGACTGATTGAGGTGGACGAACATTCGCAGAATCTGTCCAAATATCGGAATAAGTGGTTTAGGTGGACACATCTCGCTCGCTTTCTCTTCACTTTCTTCGAGTGAGTCGGTTCTTCCCTCCTTTTGATGTCATCACTTGGATACTCCTGATGACTTAAGGTTTCAGTCGCTGCTATATCACTGTCGCCAGCATCAGCTCCTTCAGCACTCGTAAGCTCGCCGTTGATGCTCTCGCTCAAATCTGCAAGCTCACTCGATCGTTTCGCTAGGTCACGAATCTCATTCAAGCGAACGCCTACGCACTCGTCCTACTCGGCTACCTCCTCACGAATGCGAAAGAACTAGGTGCGAATCTCCTCGTTTCACCCTATTCCGATCGAGATACCAAGCTGAAGTCTGTGAGATTCGCACAGATTTCTTCCACGCCGCCTACGCTCTGCTCCTCGCCTTCTCTTCCTTGATCCCTCTCACCGCAATCGCCGCGAGTCCACCTTGGGCAGTAACCGGATCCAAATCACCCGCCGAACGTTCGCAAGAAGCTGAATCAGTCGTCTTGATGGCTTTGACCGGTCTCGAAGATGGCGATTCCGATGAAGAAGAAAAGCAACACCTGATCAGGAAACGCAAGAGACAGCTTCGAAGAGCGTTGAGGAACGATCCGGATCTTTTGTTGGAGGCGATTGATGAAGGTCAAAGTAAAGGGTTGTGTGGGATTCCCGGCAGTCACTGGATGCTGTACCTTGGGATGTCGGGGAGTGTGTTGCTGTGGGGATTCGCACTCGTTTCGGGGATCATTGGAGGTGCGAATGGGTCGACGAGGATTTCGTTAGCTCAAGCGAATTGTGAGTTCACGTCTCTTTATCGATCGTGTGCTTTGTTTGACGGTCGTGAGGAGCTGTTGTCGCAGGTACAGAAGGGCTGGGAGATGCAGCTCAACTCATCATTCTAGCGGTAAGCAAAGTCTTTTCGTCGTTTCAGCCTATTACCGCATCTGACCTGTTCCTTCGTTCTCGTAGGATGTCGGAATGATGGTACTCGCTGTGGTAAGTCAATCTGTCCACCCATCGTGAGAGCTGCAGCTCATGTGGGTGATCCGTCTTGTCCTACAGGCTGTATTCATCGCAATCATCACGAATCATCTCGTTCGTTTCGATCCCTTCATCCTCGATCTATTCCAAGCTGACGTAGTTCGCGAGTGAGCAGGTGAAAGATCTTGCTGGACTGTACGTCTGACTCTTCTGTCTAATTCCACGAAAGTGAGCTGAGTCGGCCTCATTCGACAGGTTCCAACGACAATCCTTGATGGAGTACTCAGGTTCACCTCAACTAGTCTTCGGAGCTTCTTTCGCAGTATGGGTACGTCGCAGAGGACCTCCATCTGCACTCAACAGCGCTATTGACGATGCTCGCGAAATCTGGTCGTACAGCTCGTTTGGATGTTGGCGAGTTTCACGATTTACTTCAAAGCTGGAAACGCAAACCTACTTGCGGCGGGAGAGTTTAGCTGGAGTTTCGGAACGAGTGAGTTAGCTTCTCTGTGAGCGAGGAGAAGGGAAAAGACTGACATTGCAGATTGAACGATTTCATAGCTTTCTCGATTCTGAGTGAGTCTCCAGCTCGTTCATCTCTCTTGATCATGACTGATGTTTAGAGCTGATGGGTTCACAGTGAACCTGATACCTGTCCTTTTCTCCGTTTCCTCTTGATCCTCCTCCTCGACAATTTCGAACTGACCTCTTTTCCAACCGATTCGCAGATCTATTCAATCTTCAAAACTCTGTGGAATACCTATGTGTGATACTATGCCTGAACCGAAGCTGTTGTACTCCATTTCTTGTCGAATCCGAGCGAAAGGAAGTGAATGAGAGAGAACTGAGAAGCGAGAACGAAACAAAGCCAGAGTACCGAAGCTACTGACAGCACGGACGACCTTGCTCGCGAAACGACTGCGAGACGCAAGGTAGAGGAAAAGCGATAGTAGTAAAAGTAATTTCTGACGAATTGGTAGGAAAAATGTGCGAAAAGACAAAACCAGCGACTCCGATCATCTTCCTCCCCCTCTCCCTCCTCTTTCCGTATCGATTGAATGCGAAGTTGATTGTTCTGAAACTCGAGTTTAGATAGCGTATCTATGTTTCGTTCGCAATCTAAATCAGCACCTGAGATCGAGAGAGTAAGGAAGGGGATTGGGACGACTTACTTCCTAGTCCATTCTCTCGCGGTAGATTCATAACGAGCTCGATCCGTCTTGTACAAGTTTGCGATTTCGGGTACCAAAGGATCGTCGGGGTTTGGATCGGTCAACATTGAACAAATCGACAATAACACTATATTTTCGCATCTCGCTCTTTTCGTTAGTGACTGTTTGCGAGGAAGGAGAGGAAGGGAGAGAGGATGGTTACCTTTGGAGATGGTGAGAGCGGGAGACCATTGTTCTCGTAGGATATCTAAACAAATCGAACCGTTTGCGTTGATACTGTGAGGGAAACCAAACTCCCACCATCAGCACGTTGCGATATGCCTGATGTGAGAGAGATGTCGGGCTCACTTGGGGTGGTAGATTTTAGTGGTAAAGTTGACCTTGGGAGGTTTGAAAGGGTAATCGGTAGGGAAAGCGATGGCCAAAAAGAATACACCTCCCGAATAAGGACTATCACTCTGTTTATCTCTCCCTTATCTCATCAGTCACTGACTAAGTGGAGTGATGAGATAGAGAGGAGAAACAAACGGGACCCATGATAGTTGCTTGCCATTTGAACAAATCATCACCTGTAGGACCGGCAGAGCAAGAACTGGGCGGGTCTCGTCCGAGATCGATCAATTCCTCTATTTGAGAGGGAGTGCGAGGACTTTGAATCAGTTTCGAAGAGAAAGAAAGGAGAGGAAGGAGGCGCGAGAATTGGAGAAAAGGGGAAAGAGAGAAGAACGCACTGTTGATGCGTTTCAAAGCCATTGTTTAAAGAAAGTTGTAGGGGTGGGGTAACTGTGAGATTGGTGGCGGTGCGAGGAGAGATGATTGGTAAAGATGAGGAAATGGGAAGAGAGAAGAGGCGAGAGAGAGAGCGTGTCAGTCAACTGGTTCTGAATCGATAGATTTCCTTCGAATTGCTAGTGCAGATCTAGAGAGTCTCCTTGTTCCTATAAGGTTCTTTGTAGTCGTCGAGAGAGTGTTGTAATAGATTGTTCATCGTGTGAGTTCGAATTGAGAGCTGACAGTTCCAATCCACTTGCGCTTGCTCTAGAGTGTTCCTAGGTACCGTATGACGAGCTAGATAACCTACCGAGTGTCCTTAGGCGATTGCAGGAGTCGTCGACTTACAGAAGCGAAGAGGTAGTGGTTAGAGTTAGAGATTACGATTTTTCCTACTTGATCAAATCTAGCAAATTCCATCTCACCCTTCTCACTTTACAACGCCAACATGAGTAGCCGAACATTAGGTGAGTGAACTGCTCAGATACAGTCAGGAATGGAACTGATTTCCTTTCGTACACTCACAGCGTCGACATCTCGACTGATCGCCTCAACTTCTTCCTCCTCTTCAACTTGCTCCTGTATCATTCCTCGCACCTCATTCAGATCATTCTCGACCTCCTCACCATATTCAGCATCTTCCTCCTTACCTCCACCGCTACCTCATCATGCCCATCCTTCGACCATTGAACCTCCTCGAGAATTCAAAGAATCTTCCTCTGTTCCGTATGTTCAACCTTTCTCTACACTGCTCCTTTGGATGCAGTATTGACCAAGAGGAGCGTACAGTGATGAGACATCAGCGTTATCCCTCTTGAAATCTCAACCTTCGCACTACGTTTCCGCTCTCTTGATGGGACGACGTTACCTCCTAACTCCCAACGACATCCTCACGATCCCCCACCTGAAATCCGTACCAGTAGGAACCAAGATCTCTTTAACCCGAATCCTCGAAGTCGGTTCTCGAGACTACACTCTCCGAGCCTCTTCTCCTTCGCAGACCTCTCAAATCGCCTCCGCAACCTCTCAACACCTCCTCGCAAACACCCTTCCCATCTCCCAACAGAAACTACCCTTGATGTCTAGGAACGTCAGTGTGGATGGAGTACCGAAAGATTGGCAGAGACATCCAGATTCTTTACCGTATTTAGGAGAGGAATTGGTGAAGGCTGAATTGACGGTTGTTGAACATACTAAAGGGGAGATGTTCAAGGTGGAGAAATT
>Ga0308170_10003616_pt1 | contig 12532 bp, 8 predicted proteins | sample PhyBR2_2_FD_202136 | JGI IMG/M metagenome (GOLD analysis project Ga0308170, IMG submission 202136) | Phyllosphere microbial communities from UC Gill Tract Community Farm, Albany, California, United States - DLSLSB.R2 | ecosystem: Host-associated > Plants > Phyllosphere > Unclassified | place... | reverse complement strand
CGTCGCACCGGCCTGCCGGTCCACCTCGGCAACGACGCCTCGCTGGGGGCGCTGGCCGAATGGCGGCTCGGCGCCGGTGCCGCGGTCGACGATCTGATCTACGTGATGCTCGGCGAGGGCGTCGGCAGCGGACTGGTCCTCGGCGGGCGACTGCACACCGGCTCCTCGGGCACCGCCGGTGAGCTCGGCCACCTGCGGGTGGTCGCCGACGGCAAGGTCTGTCGCTGCGGTGCGCGGGGCTGCCTGGAGACCGTGGTGAGCCGGCGCGCCCTCGTCTCGGCCCTGGCGCACACGCTGGGCGCGAGCGCCTCGGTAGAGGCCCTGCTCGACCTGGCCGAGGCGGGCGATCCCGGCGCGCTGCGGCTGCTGGCCGATGCGGGACAGGTGCTCGGGACCGCCCTCGCCGGCGTGTGCACGATCACCGATCCGCGCCTGGTCGTCGTCGGCGGCGACCTCACGGCGCGCCCGGACTCCAGCGATGCTCTTCTCGAGGCGGCGCGCCGGGCCCTCGACGATGCCCTGTCCCCGGTGGCCAACCACGACGTCCACATCGTCCCGGCACGCCTGGGCGCACGGGCCGAGGCCCTCGGCGCGGCCCTGCTGGCGGCGTCGCGATCCGGAGGCCGGCTCGCCAACACCCCGCAGCCGACCTGACCCGACGGCCTCCCGGCCGGAGCGAGCCGCCGGTGCAGGTGACCGCTCAGGCCTCGGGCTTGAGCAGCGGGAAGAGGATCGTCTCGCGGATGCCGGCCCCGGTGAAGAGCATGATCATCCGGTCCAGGCCGAGGCCGAAGCCGCCCATCGGCGGAGCGCCGTACTCGAGCGCGCGCAGGAAGTCCTCGTCGAGCTGCATCGCCTCGGGATCGCCGCCGGCGGCCTTGAGGGACTGTGCGGTGAGGATGTCGCGCTGGACGACGGGGTCGATGAGCTCCGTGAAGGCGGTACCGCGCTCGACACCGCCGATGATGAGGTCCCAGGCCAGCACCTTGCGCGGGTCCTCGGAGTTGAGCCGCGCGAGGGGCTGGGCCTCGGCCGGGAAGTCGCAGAGGAAGGTGGGCTGGATCAGGCCGGGCTCGACGAGCTCGCCGCACAGCTCCATCACGACCTTGCCGGCCGACCACGATGCGTCGAGCTCGACCTCGTGCTTGGCCGCGATCGCCGTGAGCTCCTCCAGCGAGGTGTCCGGCGTGACGTCGACGCCGACGGCCTGCGAGACGCCCTCGTAGACGGGCAGCCAACGCCACTCGGCGTCGAGGTCGATCGTGACGGGCTCGCCGGCCTTGTCGAACGCAGCGATCTGGCGGGAGCCGACGGCGTCGGCGGCGGCGAGGTACATCTCGCGCATCAGGGCGGCCATCGTGAACTGGTCGCCGTACGCCTCGTAGCCCTCGACCATCGTGAACTCGGGGCTGTGGGTGGAGTCGATGCCCTCGTTGCGGAAGATCCGGCCGATCTCGAAGACCTTCTCGACGCCGCCGACGACCGACTTCTTGAGGTTGAGCTCCAGCGCGATCCGGAGCGTCATCTCCTGGTCGAAGGCGTTGAGGTGGGTCTTGAACGGGCGCGCGTGGGCGCCGCCGTGGATCAGCTGCAGGATCGGGGTCTCGAGCTCGAGGAAGCCGTTGTCCTCGAGCGTGCGGCGCACCGAGCGAGTGATGAGTGAGCGGGTGCGGACCATGTCGCGCGCCTCCTGGCGCACGATCAGGTCGGCGTACCGCTGGCGGACGCGGGTCTCCTCGGAGAGCTCCTTGTGGAAGACCGGGAGCGGGCGCAGGGCCTTGGCCGCGATCTGCCACGCGGTCGCCATGATGGAGAGCTCGCCGCGGCGCGAGCAGATGACCCGGCCGGTGACCGAGACGTGGTCGCCGAGGTCGATGGTCGCCTTCCAGTCGGCGAGCGACTCCTCGCCGACCTCGGCGAGCGAGAGCATCACCTGCAGGCGCACGCCGGCGCCCTCCTGGAGGGTGGCGAAGCAGAGCTTGCCGGTGTTGCGCACGAAGATGACGCGACCCGTGACCGAGACGACGTCCTGCGTCTCCTCGCCGGCCTCGAGGTGGGCGTACGCCTCGCGGACGGCCTCGAGCGTGTGGGTGCGCGCGACGTTCGACGGGTACGCCTCCCGGCCCTCGGCGAGCAGGCGCGCCCGCTTGTCGAAGCGGACCTGCATCTGCTCGTTCAGGTCCTGCTCCGGCGCGGCTGCGGTCGTCTGCTCCTCGGTCACGGGCGCGATGTTAGTCGTGCATGAGCGCTTCGTACGCCTCGGCGCTGCTCTCGCGCAGGAAGGCGCTGCAGCGCTCGTACTCGTCCGTCTCGCCGATGGTGCGCGCTGCGGTGGCCAGCAGCGCCAGGCAGCTCAGGAAGCCGCGGTTCGGCTCGTGCGACCACGGCACCGGCCCGTTGCCCTTCCAGCCGTTGCGGCGCAGGGCGTCGAGGCTGCGGTGGTAGCCGACGCGGGCGTACGCGTAGATGGTCACCGGGTCCGCGTGGTGCTCGGCCGCCAGGGCACCCAGGGTCGCCCACGCGATCGGGGAGGCGGGATGCCGCGCCACGACGTCCGCGATCTTGCTCGGGTCACGCAGCGCGGCGAGCTCGGCGGCCGCGGGGTCCTCCGGAAGAAGGGTGGGCGGCGGCCCGGCCATCAGATCCTGGTTAATGCTCATGCACGTACTCGCTTCGCTCCGTGCGCGCATGAGACACATGGGCGCTGTGTTGTCTGACTCACTCGCTGGCGCTCGTTCATGGGAATAGTGTCAGCCCTCGGGTGTTGACTGTCGTACGTGACCCAGACCGCCTCCCCCCAGACCCCTGCGGACGTGAAGCCCTGGCCGGCGCTCTTCGCGCTCGTCATCGGCTTCTTCATGATCCTGGTCGACCTGACCATCGTGACGGTGGCGACGCCGACGCTGATCGACAAGCTCGACGCCAGCGTCAACCAGGTCGTGTGGGTCTCGAGCGCGTACATGCTCGCCTACGCCGTGCCGGTGCTGATCACGGGCCGGCTGGGCGACCGGTTCGGCTCGAAGTACCTCTACCTGACCGGCCTGACCATCTTCACGCTCGCATCGCTGTGGTGCGGCCTCACCGGCAGCATCGAGATGCTGATCGTCGCCCGCGTCGTGCAGGGCGTCGGCGCGTCGATGATGACGCCGCAGACGATGGCGATCATCACCCGGATCTTCCCGCAGGCCGACCGCGGCAAGGCGATGGCCGTGTGGGGCGCGACCGCGGGCGTCGCGATGGTCGTCGGCCCGATCGCCGGCGGTGTGCTCACCGACGGCCTCGGCTGGGAGTGGATCTTCTTCGTCAACGTGCCGGTCGGTGTCGTCGCCTTCGTGATGGCGGTGCTCCTCGTGCCGGCCCTGCCCACCCACGAGCACAGGTTCGACTGGCTCGGCGTCGCGCTCTCGGGTGTCGGCCTCTTCCTGCTGGCCTTCGGCGTCCAGGAGGGCCACGAGCACCACTGGGCGCTGTGGATCCTCGCCATGATCGTCGGCGGCATCGTGATGCTGGCGCTCTTCGTCTACTGGCAGGCCACGAACAAGAACGAGCCGCTCGTACCGCTGGGCCTCTTCAAGGACCGCAACTTCTCCGTGTCCAACACCGCCATCACGGTGATGGGCGGCGTGGGTGCCTCGATGGGTTACCCGCTGATGCTGTGGGCGCAGGCCGTTCGCGGCTACAGCCCGACACGAGCCGCGCTGCTGATGGTGCCGATGGCGGTGATGTCGATCCTGCTGGCCAAGCAGGTCGGTGGACTGACCGACCGGCTGCACCCGCGCCAGATCATGGGCTTCGGCTTCGCCGCCAGCTTCATCGGCATGCTGACCCTCGGGCTCCAGCTCACCCCGGACGCGAACATCTGGCTGCTGTGCGCCTCGATGGTCGTCATCGGCATCGGCAACGCCTTCATCTGGGCACCGACGGCGGCCACCGCCACCCGCAACCTGCCGATGCACCTCGCCGGCGCGGGCTCGGGCGTCTACAACGCCACCCGCCAGGTCGGCTCGGTGATGGGCTCGGCTGCGATCGCGGTGATCATGGACGCCCGCCTCGCCGCCAACGGGCTCGGGGGCGGGATGCACGGGGACGCGGGCGCCGCCCACCTGCCGCCGGCGCTGCGCGCACCGTTCTCCTCGGCGATGTCCGACGCGGTCTGGCTGCCGGTGGCGCTCTTCGTGGTCGGCTTCATCGCGGTGATGTTCTACGAGCGCCCACAGCACACCGGGTTCGCGGCCGCTCCGGGCGCCGTCCCGGCCGAGGCGCACTCGCTCGACTGATCCACCCGCAACGACGTCATCCGCCCCGAGCGCAGTGCTGCGCTCGGGGCGGATGACGTTGCGGGCGGGGCCTGACTTCCCCGCCGCCGCTACCCGACCGTGAGCGCCCGGCGGGTAGCGAGCTCGGCGACCCAGCGACCGCTGTCCTTCAGCGTCCGCTCCTGGGTCTCGAAGTCGACGTGGACCAGGCCGAATCGCTTGGCGTAGCCGCGGGCCCACTCGTAGTTGTCCATCAGCGACCACGCGAAGTAGCCGGTCAGCGGGATGCCGTCGACGCGTGCGCGCAAGGCCTCCGCGAGATGGCTGCGCAGGTAGTCGAGCCGCGCGGCATCGTGCACGCGTCGCTCGCCGTCCTCGACGACCACCTCGTCGGCGAAGGCCGCGCCGTTCTCGGTGATCATCAGATCGAGCTCGGGGTAGCGCTCGTGCGCCCACAGCAGCAGGTCGTACAGGCCCCATGGCGCGAGGTGCCAACCCATCTCGGTGTGCGGGCCCGGCTGCGGCACCTCCCGGACGAACCGCGCGCCCGGGTAGACGGTGCCGACCGTGTCGCGCTCGGGGCCGCGCGCGAGGATCCCGGTCGTGTAGTAGTTGATCCCCAGGACGTCGATCGGCTGGTGGATGTGCGCCAGGTCCCCGGGGCGCACGAAGGACCAGTCGGTGATGTGCGCGGTGTCCGCGACCAGATCCTCGGGCAGCCGGCCCCGCAGCTGCGGCTCGGTGAAGGCGCGGTTCTGCAGGGCCTCGATCTGGCGCACGGCGTCGAGGTCGTCCGGGCTCGAGGCGTCCTCCGGGTAGAGCGCGGCCAGGTTGTGGGTGACCGAGTAGGACACGTCGGGCCGGGTCACGACCGAGCGCAGGGCAGCGATGCCGTGGCCGTGCGCGAGATTGAGGTGGTGCACCGCCTGCAGCGAGGCCTCCTCGCTGACGATGCCGGGCGCGTGCCGGCCCTCGGCATAGCCGACGTAGGCGGAGCAGAACGGCTCGTTGAGCGTCGTCCACATCCGCACGCGGTCGCCAAGCCGGCGCCCGACCGCCTCGGCGTACGGGCCGAACGCCTCGCTGGTCGCGCGGCTGCGCCAGCCGCCGCGGTCCTCGAGGGCCTGTGGGAGGTCCCAGTGGTAGAGCGTGGCGACCGGCTCGACGCCACGGGCCAGCAGGCCGTCGACGAGCCGCTCGTAGAAGTCGAGCCCCTTCGCGTTGACGGCCCCGGTGCCCGCCGGGAGGATCCGCGGCCAGGCGATGGAGAAGCGGTAGGCGTCCAGGCCCAGCCCCGCGATCAGGTCCAGGTCGTCGTCGAGCCGGTGGTAGTGGTCCGCGGCGACGTCGCCGGTCTCGCCGTTGGCCGTCTTGCCGGGAGTATGGCTGAACGTGTCCCAGATGCTGGGGCCCCGACCGCCCTCGGTGACGGCGCCCTCGATCTGATAGGCAGCGGTGGCAGCACCGAACAGGAAGCCGTCGGGCAGGGAGAGCCGGCTCATCCGCGCCCCTCCGCGCCCAGGTCGCGCAACGTCCAGCCGGTCTCGCTGGTGGTCACGCTCGCGGTGCCGTCGGCGCCGACGGTGACGCGGTACGTCGCGGTCTCGCCGGTCGGCGTGAGGATCTCGACGACCCGCTCCGCACCGGTGGCCAGCCCCGGGAAGAGCCGCAGCTCGAGACCCTCGCGGTAGTCGTAGTCCGGCCGGTCGGTACGGGCGCCGACCGGGATCACCGCACCCGAGCGGACGTAGAGCGGGAGGCTGTCGAAGCCGTGCTGCTCCCGCCGCCAGCCGCCGCCGGCGATGCTCTCGCCGGTCCACCAGTCGGTCCAGGTGCCGGGCGGGAGATACACGTCGACCTCACCGGTGGCGCTGAACACCGGCGCGACGAGCAGGTCCGGCCCGAGCATGTACTGGCGGTCGAGGTAGGCGGCACCCGGATCGTCGGGGAACGCGACGAGCATCGGCCGCATCAGCGGCAGCCCGCTCGCGCTGGCCTCGCGGCCGGCGGCGTAGAGGTACGGCATCAGCGAGAGCTTCAGCTCGGTGAAGCGGCGGGTGACCGCGACCGCGCTCTGCGGGCCCTCCTCCACCGCGCCGGTGACCGGATCGGTGTCGAAGGTCCACGGCACCCGGTAGCTGTCGCTGCCGTGGAAGCGGGAGTGGCTGGAGAGCAGCCCGAAGGCCGTCCAGCGCTTGAAGACACCCGCGTCCGGGGTGCCCTCGAACCCGCCGATGTCATGACTCCAGAAGCCGAAGCCACTGAGCGCGAGCGAGAGTCCGCCGCGCAGCGTCTCGGCCATCGACTCGTACGTGGAGGTCGAGTCGCCGCCCCAGTGCACCGGCAGGCGCTGGCCGCCCACGGTCGCGGACCGCGCGAAGAGCACCGCCTCGCCCGCGCCGTGCTCGGCGACCAGGACGTCGTGGACGGCCTTGTTGTAGAGCTGGGTGTACCAGTTGTGCATCTCGACCGGGTCCGAGCCGTCATGCCAGACGACGTCGGTCGGGATGCGCTCGCCGAAGTCGGTCTTGAAGGCGTCCACGCCCTGACCGATCAGCCGGCGCAGCTTCTCCTGGTACCAGGCGGTGGCGCCCGGGTTGGTGAAGTCGACCAACCCCATCCCGGCCTGCCACTTGTCCCACTGCCACACGCTGCCGTCGGCCCGCTTGACCAGGAAGCCCTGGGCGGCGGCCTCGTCGAAGAGGGGCGAGCGCTGCGCGATGTACGGGTTGATCCAGACGCAGACGTGGACGTCCTGCTCCTCGTGCAGCCGCTTCAGCATCCCCTCGGGGTCGGGGAAGACCCGCGGGTCCCACTCGAAGTCGCACCAGTTGAACTCGCGCATCCAGAAGCAGTCGAAGTGGAAGACCGACAGCGGCAGCCGCCGCGCAGCCATCGCCTCGATGAAGCCGGTGACCGTGCCCTCGTCGTACTGCGTGGTGAACGAGGTCGAGAGCCACAGCCCGTAGCTCCACGCGGGCACCGCGGCGGGCCGTCCGACAAGCTGGGTGTAGCGGTCGAGGACCTCGGCGGGGGTCGGGCCGAGGATGACGTAGTACTCGATGCTCTCGCCCGGCACCGAGAACTGCACCCGCTCGACGGCCTCGCTGCCGACCTCGTAGGAGACCGGGCCGGCGTGGTTGACCAGCACGCCGTAGCCGCGGTTCGTCAGGTAGAACGGCACGTTCTTGTACGCCTGCTCGCTCGACGTGCCGCCGTCGGCGTTCCAGATGTCGACCGTCTGGCCGTTCTTCACCAAGGGACCGAAGCGCTCGCCGAGGCCGTAGACGAGCTCGCCCACGCCGAGCGCGAGCTGCTCGTGCATGAAGACGCCCTCGGGGGTGGTCGCGTGGCCGACCGACTTGTGGCCGCTGGACGTGAGCACCCTCCCGTCCGTCTCGAAGCGCAGCTCGTACGGAGCACCGGGCGTGACGACCGCGCTCAGGCCGCCGCTGCGCAGCACGCCCGTGCCGTCGGCCTCGACCTCGACCTCGCCGGCACCGGAGGTTGCGCCGACGAGGTCGAAGCCGAGCGCCCGGCGAGCACCACGGAAGTGCTCGATCCGGACCCCGATCACGCCTGAGAGAGGGGAGCTCAGGGTGATCGTGAAGGTGGCTCGGTTGAGGGTGTCGCCGCGCGAGGCGATCACGCGGGTCGGGGCGGTGACGACCAGCGCGCCGTCGCGCGCCTCGATGTCGTACGCCTCCTGGGCGTAGAGAACCGTGGTGTCGGGCCGGAGCTGCCAGAACCCGTCGGTGAACTTCACTGGAGTGCCTTTCGCAGGGGCAGGAGCGTCACTTGACCGCGCCGGCGGTGACGCCGCGGGTGAGGGTGCGCTGGAAGATGAGGAAGAAGATGAGCGTCGGCAGGAGGCCGAGCAGCGCCGAGGCGCTGGTGGTCGTGATGTCCGACATGTGCTCGCCCTGCAGGCTGCTGACCGCGAGCGGGATGGTCTGGTTGTCGTTGCTGACCAGGAACGTCACCGGGATGAGGAACTCGTTCCAGGTCCAGATGAAGAAGAAGATCAGCAGCACCGACATGGTCTGCCGCGAGACCGGCACGACCACCTGCCACAGCGTGCGCCAGCGGCCGGCGCCGTCCATCGCGGCCGCCTCGAGGAGCTCGCGAGGGAACGTGCTGAAGACGCTGGAGAGCAGGTAGGTGCCGAACGCGCTCTGGATGACGGTGAAGATGATGATCACCGCCCACTTGCTGTCGTACAGCCCGAGCGACTTGAACTCGTTGTACAGCGGGTAGAGCAGCGCCTCCTGCGGCAGCATGTTGGCCAGCAGGAAGACCACCAGCAGGGGCAGGCGGCCCTTCACCCGGCCGATGCCCAGCCCGTAGGCGTTGAACAGCGAGATGAGCACGCCGAAGATGGCGACCATGCCGGAGATGAAGATCGAGTTCCACAGCTTGAGGGGGAAGTCGACGCCGTTCCAGAACCGCTTGATGCCGCCGAAGTAGAGATGGGAGGGCAGGTGCAGCGGGCCGCCGTTGTTGTAGTCGTCGGGCGACTTGAACGAGTTCAGCACGATCAGGATCAGCGGAAAGATCACCGCCAGCGCGCCGATGACGGCGATGCCCAGCAGGATCCAGTCCAGGGCGTTGCGTCGCGGCCGTACGGTGGGCGCCTTCGCCGGGACGGCTCGCTTCTCCGGTGCCGGGGCGGGTGCCTTCAACGTGGTGCTCATCGACGTACTCGCTTCGCTCCGTGCGCCGATGAGGGACGGCGCGCACTGTGTCGGATTGTTCGCTCGCTGCGCTCGCTCATCGGACCTCCTCCGCTCGCTCGGCGCGACGCTGGGCCACCAGGAACGCGGTGGCGACGATCAGGATGACGATGGTCAGCGCAGTGGCGACCGTGGCGCCGTACCCGACCTGTTGGGATTGGAAGAACTCGCTGTAGGAGTAGTAGCTGGGCACGATCGTCGAGGTACCGGGGCCGCCGCGGGTGAGGGCGTAGACCGGCGCGAAGACCTTGAGGGCGGCGATCGTGCAGGTCAGGGTGACGACGAAGATCTCGGGCCGGATCACGGCGATCGTGATCGCCCGGAACCGATGCCACCAGTTCGCGCCGTCGAGCTCGGCGGCCTCGTAGAGCTCGGGGTCCACGCGCTGGAGCGCAGCCATGAACACCACGACCGGGTAGCCCAGCTGGACCCAGATCAGGACCAGCATGATCGTCGGCAACGCCCAGGTCGGGTCGCCCAGCCAGTTGTGCCGGGCGCCATCGAGGCCGATCAGGCCCAGCAGCTGGTTGGCGGCGCCGTCGTCGGGGCGCGCGATCCAGCCGATCACGATCGCGGCGACGACGATCGGGATGATCTGCGGGATGTAGTAGGTGGCCCGCAGGAAACTCGCCACCCTGCCGCCGAACTTCTTGCCGACCAGGTCGAAGAGCACGGCCGCGATCAGCAGACCCAGCAGGGTCGGGATGACCACCATCGCGGCGATCATCGCGATGCTGTTCTCGAACGACTTCCAGAACTTGTCGTCGTGCAGCAGCCGACTCCAGTTGTCGAGGCCGATCCACTGCGGCGGTCGGATGCCGCGGTAGTCGGTGAAGCTGAAGTAGACGTTCTGACCGAGCGGGATCAGGATCACCGCCGTGACCAGGACGAGCCCGGGGACGAGGTAGAGCCAGTACCCGGCTTCACGGCGGTGCCTGATCATCAGCTCACGCCCCGCCGGTGATGCTCGCGACGCCGTCCTGGTACTCCTGACCGAGCTCCTTGTCGACGTCGGCCGGCGACTTGGTGCCGTTCAGCAGCTCCTGCAGAGCCGCGTTGATCTGGTCGTAGAAGGTCGGGGTCGGCCAGTCGGGGTAGAACGCGAGGCCGTCCTGCCCGGTCAGCTTGTTGAAGTTGGCGATGAGCTCCTTGCTCTTCGCGTCCTTGATCGCCGCCGGGTCAGCGGCCACCGGCACGCCACCGTGGTTGCCCATCAGGTTCTGGATCTCGGGGCTCATCGTGATGTCGATGAACTTGTACGCGAGGTCCTTGTTCTCGGCCTTGGTCGGCACGACCCACAGGTTGCCCGAGGAGCCCGGCGACATCGTCGCACCCGGGAAGAGCCCGGTGGTCCAGTTGAACTTCGCCTCGTCGACGAAGCGGCCGTACCACCAGCTGCCGGAGAAGAACATCGGCGCCTTGCCGTTGATGAAGCTGACGCCGGCGTCCTCGGCCTTCTGACCGGTGGCGTCCTTGGAGATGTAGCCCTTGTCCTCCCAGTCCTTGATGGTCTGGGTGGCGTAGGAGATCTCCGGGCCGGAGAAGTCCGTCTTGGACGTGTAGGTCTGATAGCCGTCGACCCAGGCGCGGTCGGCCTTGGAGAGCGCCAGCTGGTACCAGAGCTGGCCCAGCGGGTACTCGGCCGCCGACTCGGCCAGCGGCGTGATGCCCTTGGCCTTGAACGCGGCCATCGCCTGCTCGAGCTCGTCGATGGTCGTCGGGATCTTGATGTTGTTCTTCTTGAACAGATCCGCGTTGTAGTAGAACTCGACGTACTCGCCGTAGTTCGGGACGCCGTACCAGCTGCCGGAGCCCATCACGCCCTTGTCGTCGTAGCGGGCGGTGGTCTGGAGGCTCGTCGAGAGCTTCTTGTCCCAACCGAAGGTGGTGGCGGCCTTGTCGAGGTTGGTCAGCAGCCCCTGGCTGGCGAGCAGGCCGGCGGTCGCGTTGCCCTTGTTGTACTCCAGGATGTCGGGCGCCTGGTCGGAGTTGAGGACCTGGCTGGCGGTCGTCCGGATCTGCTCGAAGGCCTTGTTCTCGAACGAGACCTTGGCACCGGTCTCCTGCTCGAACTTCGCGATCGCGGCCTTCCACGCGACGCCCATCGCGGACGTGTCGTCCTCGTAGTCCCACAGCGTCAGGGTGCGGCCCTTGCCGTCCACCGTGGTGCTGACCTTGTCGTGGGCACTGCTGCCGCTGCTCGAGCCACCGCAGGCCGACAGCACCAGTGCGGTGGCTGCGGCGATGGCTCCGAGCGCAAGACCCTTGCTGCGCATGACGAATCCTCCTCGACGATCCGGAGCGGAGTACTCGGGACGCCGCTTCCTTTTGTTCTGATCCCGAACATAAGTCGGAAAAGCGCGTGACGCAAGCCACAGCGACGACAAATCTCAGCCCGCAGGCGGAGATTTGTCGTTCATCGCCGGTGTCAGAGGGCGACGAGTCCCGCGGGATCGGCGAGCAGCTCGCTCCACACCAGCTCGGCGGCACCGATCATGAGCTGCTCGTCGCCGAGGGCCGCCGAACGGATCTCGACGGCCTCCCGGGAGGAGGCGACGCCCTCGGCGATCAGGTCGAGCTCGCTGGCCTCGTGGAGGGCCGCCAGATGGCCCGAGAGCACGATCGCCTGCGGGTTGAAGACGTTGAGCGCGTTGCGCACGGCCACCGCGAGCCGGGCCGCGCGGTCGGCGACGAGGGCGGCGACCTCCGGGTCCCGGCTCGCCTTGAGGGTCGCCCCCAGCCGGCCCGCATCGGCGGAGCCGAGGCCGACCGCCGCCAGCAGGGAGGCCTGGTCCACCTCGGCCTCGAGGCAGCCGCGCCCACCGCAGTGGCAGGGCGTGCCGCCGGGGGTGACGACGGTGTGGCCGAACTCCCCGGCATAGCCGGCGCTGCCGGTCAACAGCCGGCCACCGACCACCGCACCACCACCCACGCCGCTTGCGCCCCCGATGAGATACACCAGGTCAGCAATGCCCTTGCCGGCTCCGAGGCGGCTCTCGGCACGCATCGCCAAGGTGGCCGCGTTGGCCGCCCAGGCCCGCAGCCCGGTGGCGTTGGTGATCAGGTCCGTCAGCGGAACCTCGGTCCACCCGAGGTGGGTGGCCTGGCGTACGACACCGTCACTGATGCGCACCTGGCCGGGGATCGCCAGGCCGATGCCGAGCACGCGATAGCGCGGCGGGTCGTCGCTGAGCATGCCGCGGATGGTCGCCGCCGCGAGCGAGACGACCGTGGTCACATCGGTGTCCGGCACCTCGATCCGGGTGTGCTTGACGACCCGGCCCCCCAGGCCGACGAGGCCGATGTGGATCGCGTCGACCTCCGGGTTGACGGTGAGCGCGACCACGTCGGGGTTGACGCTGACCACGCCGCTCGGGCGCCCGGCCCCACCGGTGAGCTCCGGCATGCTCTCCGCGACCAGGCCCAGCCGCTCGAGCTCGGTGACGACGCCGGCCATGGTCGAGCGGCTAGAGCCGACCAGGCGCGTCAGGTCGGCACGCGAGTGCGGGCCGTCCTCGTGCAGGAGCTCCAGGACGCGGGACA